>OIGD01000150.1_pt1 | contig 91508 bp, 92 predicted proteins | sample 1582211 | NCBI WGS metagenome assembly OIGD01 (sample SAMN04414078, study PRJEB24778) | human gut metagenome | material: faecal | host: Homo sapiens
GTCTTTGCGACCTTTGAATGTGATCGAACAATACATATCGTTAATTTTTTAGTGGTTCATGTATTCCTGCCGGTTCCCTACATGGGTGCCTACATAAGAATAGAACTATCCACCGTATTCGGGTGGAAACGGAGGCAATCCGTCACCCGAAGAATCAATTAACTTGTTGATATGTAGTTGTTTTAGTCTATGCTGATTTTAACTTTATTGGAGTTGGAAAATCTCTTAGATATATTACTATCTTCGGTGTGAGTGAAGATAAACAAATGACAACAAAAGTCTTTAAGGAGTGTTTTGCAGAAGGATATGAGGGACCTAATGATGTCAAGTTTGATTTTTCTTAATAATGTCAAAGACGGAGTCGACCTTTCCATAACAATTACTCCTGACGATACAGAGTCCCGTTATTTTTCCAAGATAGTTTCCAAGTCGGAACTTGCAGGAACAGGCATGTCAAATGCAGAATATATGCAGGCTTCAGTGGATCAGTATATTGTACTTGTCAAATCTTGAATAAAACTGCACATCAGGTTATTTCTGAAATAGCGTTATACGGCCCGAGTGAAAAGGAAAGCAAGTTGGAGTATGAGTCTTCAGACTATCTTTGCCTTGCTTGTTCGTTGACACCATATGGAACAGTGAATTCGGAAGTGGCATCTGTCGAGTTTGCTACAGGGAAGGTTTCTCCTTCGGACAATCAGATCGAGATTGTGCTGGGAACAGTTACTTCTGATGCTGTATCTTTCAACATTACCACAACAAATTCCGATCCTTATGCGGTATTTATGAAACCTTCTTCTAATTTTAAAGGGAAGAGAGATGAGGAAATTATAGCCTATTTCAAGGATCAGATTGCGAGAAGCAGATTGGAGCGCGGCGAAACCCAAGGTTCATATACACAACTGGATAGTAGTACTGAATATTCTATTTTTGCATTTGGATATAAAGGACAGTCTGTAACAACAGGGCTTTTCAGAAAAGATTTCACTACTGAGACAGATATAGCCAAAATTACCTTCAGTATTAATGTCGATATGTCTTGGGGTTTCCATAACATTCATATTATACCTAATCCGATAACTGCATTGTACTATTATGAGATAGTTACAGAGGAGACCACAGTAAAGGAATCTCTGCAAATCATTGACGAGATTGCAAAACAAAAAATATCGTCAGGATGGTGCAGAGACCGTGCTCATTTCTTTAAAACCTATGGTTTCGAAGGAGAGTATTGGGGCAGTTATATGGGACGCTTCGAGAAACTCGAGCCGGGAATATATAAAGTCGTGGTTGTAGGTGTTGACGCAAAAACAGGAGAATACAACTCAGTGGTTGCTTTCAGCGAGCCGTTTAAAACTGAAGAATATTAAATTTAACAACATTTCCATCATAGGATGGGTTGGCTTGCGGAGCAACTCCTTTTATTTATATTTAAGACACCTCGAGAATAACAGAGACCGTTTTTGTTCTCGACTTCGGGTTTCCTTTAAAATAAACGTTTAAACCGAGCGCAGAAAGCAAACCAGTTTGCACGCTACCAAAGCGACGTGATTGTAATCGAAGTTTATTGAAAAAATGCTGCGAAATTTACAGCATTTTTTATCCGTATAGCGATTCTTTTACACGCTCAGCGGAGTAACGCTTACATACGATTTGCTTTCGCGTTTTTTGCAGAAAGGAACCGTGCTGTCACCCAATGCGAAGAGTGTGTTATTCTTACCGATAATTGCTTCGGCCGGAATTCGAAAACCGTCCGACACTGGTACGAATTTATGTTAGGCGCCCCGGAGAATCACCTCCTTTTCGCCGTCGGGCTCCACGATCACCCGCTCCCCGCTGTACAGTTTGCCGTCGACAATCAGTCCCGAGAGAAATTCCTCGATGCATTCGAGCAGGGTGCGGACGCCGTATTTGCGCTGGTAGCCGATGACTGTCAGCGTCCGCTTCGCCTCGTCGGTGATTTCGACCTTATAACCGAATCTGTCGACACGCAAGGCAACTCATTGATTTACACATATATGACCTGCTACACATCCGAGAGATCGAGCGCACGGAAGATGACAAACAGGTCTTCACCATCCAATACATGACCTACCTTTCCACGCAGGATGAGCTGAAAACACTCTTACCGGAAAGATGATACTGGTCACGGGCATATGAAAAAAGTCTGCGGAAATACAGACTTCCACCGACTTTTCATTTACATCTTGATCCCTTTTTTCATGGAACCGTTCTCGCTCCCAAGGGGCTGCCCACATCCTCGATCACGGTGCGTCCCCGGAGGCATCGACAATCTGCCTCAGCCAAAAAGGAATACGGGCCGTTGTGCTGTGTTGTCTTCCCTCCGGAGTTCTTCAGCCGCGTCATACCGCACCTCCACTGCGTTGCGGCCGGCATCACGGATCGGCCGTGCGTCAAAAAGACGGGACGACTCCGATGGAGGCGCCCCGCAAATTTTACAGCAGTATGCTGCTACGTTCGAATACACTATCTGTACTCGAACGGTATAGTAGACGACTTAACGGGAACGTCGATAGCATTGGTTACGGCGTAACCCTTATCGACAAGCTCCGTTACGAAGAATATCACATGACAATTCTTCACGACCCAACTTTCATCCAAGGTCATCGTAAAGAGATGCTCACCGGTACCGCCGGCAGCCAGCGCACCGACCTCATGGCCGGAATAATCCGAACCAGAGTAACGGCTGTTCACGTGGCGGATAACATTATTATGCGTGTTGAAATCGTAATCCCCCTTCATACCATTGTTCTGTTGAGTACCTGTCAGACCATCTTCCAGCACCCAAGCGCCTACGCGGAACGAACCGGAGCGAGCTGCTTTCACCGTAACACGAGCGACCAATTTGTTTCCAGCAACTTCCATACCGACCGAAATACCTGCCCCAGCATCCGCAGAAAGCGATTTGTCGATCGCCTGCTTGATATTGGATACGTTGTTGTTGTAACCATTATTCCCTACCCCTGTCTGGAAATCGAAATTTACATAAGGATACGTGCTGACACCCATAGCGTAATCCAAAGGCACATCGGGCTGATAAGGATCACCCCCATAGGTGTGACAGGCTGCCAGTACGGACTTGTCCGCATATTCGGCCGACTTGCGTACATCTTCCATCGCAGCGATCATAAAAGGACAGTAGCCGCAACCCAAGCCCGTGAACTGCGTGATGAGCGTCCGGCGGACGAACGAGGTGTTGTCCGGCTGGGGATCTTCCGGAGCGTCAGGCACCGAGAACTCTACAGCAGAAATGGTTGTCGGACGATCTTTGGTATTGTGGGTCTTATAAGCAACCCAGAACGAAAATTCACCCGGCTCGGTAACAGTGTACACAAGCGTGTTGTCCTCGATGGTGAATTTCGAAAGGTCGAGCACGTCGTTACTTTTGGCATCGTAGAAAGCGACTGCGTCGAGCGACAATTTCACTTTGTCATAATAGACATTAATGCGGGCGGCATCCTGCCCGTCGGCATTGATTACCGTCGTCGATGCCGTCACCTGCAGACCGTTTTCGATGTTTTCATTCGTACCCCCATTGCCGTTTTGACCGTTACCGGGGGTCACCAGATCCTGCCCCGAACATCCCGCGCTCAACATAGCCATACAAAGCGCAGGGATAATGAATTTCTTGAATTTCATAATCTGTTTTTTAATTAAAAGGATGAAGTGATCACAAGGTTCAGACCCGTGTAAGCCGGCATATAACGACACGCCCCTCCCGAACAAACATAGCCTGCACGATTGCGGCCGTAGCTGAGTTGAATACGCGTACGATTTTTCAGGTAACTGAATCCTGCACTGTAATAATTCGTTTTAGTAAAGGAGTTAGCCTCGGTCTCGTCGAGGTTATACATATCGCTCACAAAGAAACTCCAATGCGGCACCATGTTGAACTCCACCAAAGCCGCGACCCAGTCACCCTCGTAGTCGGTCGAATAAAGGTATTGCGCCTCGACGCGCAACGACTTTTTCGAGTCGAATTTGTAGGTGACATCGCCTATGAAAATGTTGGATACGTAGGTCTGACGCTGGAAACCATGACTCGGGTTGCGCTTCTGGATCGAAACAAGCAGCGAGGTTTTGAGTTTCTTGTTCCACTGGCGCTCTACATCGATGTTAATATCACGCCACATCAACTCCCGCTCGCCCGATTCGCTCTGCTCCGAACGCAGCGTATAGAAAGTGGATAAGTTGGCGTGGAAATTCCAGTAGCGATGACGGTTCGACTTGCTGCGATACGTATAGTAGAGATCCACCTGACCGCCTATTTCGCCGTCGGTATTAACGATATACGGTTCCAAATTGGCCAACAGGTAAGTGTACTGGCGCGTCAGAGAGGGCAGGTAGTTGAGTACATTGCCCGTACCAGAGCCGTAAAGCGAAAGCATCGTCCCCATACGGTCTAACCGGCGGAAACTACCCGAGATGCTGAAAGGTCCGTAGTTATAACCGGCCTCGACCAAGATGGCGTTGCCGGCTGCGGCTACGTCCGCAACAGTCGAGTAGATGTCCTTCCCCTTATATACGTATTCGCCTTTGAGCGAAAGCCCCTTCCAGTCGAAATTCAGGCGACCCGAATACATGTTCAGGTTGGGCGAGGTAAGTCCGCGAGAGGCGAAGTCGATCGTCTGATCCTTGTCGAGCGACTCGTAGCGGTTGACGTAGCTGCCCTCAGCCGAGAACTGCGCAGCGTTCCAACCGAAAATATCATTCAATGAAATGTGCAGATCGGCACCGCGCACCCACGAATCCGCATAGTCGGTGTAGAGCCGGGGACGACCGTACATACCTTTCACCTCGACGTAGTCGCCGAAGCGGTAGATACCCTGCACACCCTCGATCGAATTGTTGAATCCCAGCTGACGGTCTTCGAACGAACGAAAAATAAGTCCGCTGCCGAACTGGTCGAAAATATCACCCACCCGCACGGAATAGTTGTGATCCTGCCACTGGATATACTTCGAGGAGAGATAGAAGTGATAGGCTCCGGGCTGCTGGCCGATCTCATATCCCTGCAATGCAGGGAGATAAGCGTCAATCTGGAGTCCCGCAGAAAAACGACCGTTCATGTAGTCGAGTTTCATGTAGTTGTTCGAACCGAAACGATCGTCGGGAGCAGTGCCTGCTGCACCCAATCCCGAGTCGTCCTGGTAGTAGATCGAGTTGCTCTCGAAACTACCGGAGAGCTGGCCCTCCCCCACGCGAACCTGCGCCGAAACGGCAAGCGTCGCCAAGAGTGCAAGCGCCAAGCCAAACAGTTTTTTCAACATATCGGAATCTTTTTTCGATTTAAAGAGTAACTCTCTTCTGCTTCCATAAAATACGCCTCCGCACCTCCAGCGGATTTGCGCATCCGGTTATTTTATAAAAGCATAAAGCAGGGGGAAAATTCCCATTCCGGGTACCTCCCCCTGCCTTATTTCAAAAGAGTCTGTTAGCGACGGATATATTTACCTGCCGCCCGCTGCTTCCAACGCTCGCGGAGCGACTTCTCGGCAAGAGGAGTAACCTTAAGCGGCTCGTAGCTCTTCGCATCAGATACGCTCGTGCGGCTCAACGGGCGGACAGCACGCTCGGCACCCAGCACATCGTTCGTCGTCACGGACTTGCCGCCCTTGACAACCGACTTCACGGACTCACCATTCCAACCCTTGGTCAGCGTCAGTGCGCCGCATACCCGGGTGTCGGTCGAATACTGTCCTCCGTACATTATCTTCGCTGCATTCGGGTAGTAAGTATCACCTTGGTACTCATATCCCCCTACAGTGATCGTAGAGTTATCGCTGCTAATCGTTACGGGGAACTCACCCTGCGTAATCGCCATTTTGCTGATACCAATGAAATAGTACTCGGCCCCCTTGTTCCATAACGTAAGCGGCGGCAGGTTGGTTACGTCGAACGGAGCGACTACGGAACCGTCGGATTTCATCTCGAGATACCACTTCGGACCGAAATCGAAGAACATAGACTCCGTATCGTAGCCGTTGTACTCTTTCGTAGTTGCGATGAAAAGGTCGTATGGCGTCTTCCAGCCGGCCAGGTAGTTGGTACTGTACTCGTACTTCGGACGGTCGATATCGAGTCCCAGGCAAAGCAGGCGGTTCTGGCCGCGCAGACGCTCATTGTAGAGCTTAAGCTGCTTCTTGAAGCCCTCGTACAACTCCTCTACCTGCTCTTTCGAGTAGTTTGTGTTATGCACATAGTAGTCAATGACCTCCTGGGACAGACTCTCCGGACACGTCAGTCCAGAAACGATCTCCACCTTGCAGGTCATCGGCGCCTCGCCGCCCTCGTATTCAGCCGACAGCGTCCACTCACCCAGCAGACTTTCGAAATACTTCGAATCTACCGGCTCTTTATCAGGTACAGGCATAGAACGCTTCTTGCCGATGGCAGAACCATCTTCGTCGGGATCGTTGCCGGTACCCTCGTCATTGTAAGCGATTACACCCAGGTAGGTGTTGGCGTCGGGACGGGTCGAGAACATTACGTTGTAACCCTCGGCCGAGTTGATCTTCTCGATCTCATCCGGAGTAAACGCGTTACCGTTTTCGATCAGGTCGGTGTTAGTCCTGCCGGCGTTGAGTTCGACCTCCCACTCACGCTCGTAGTTGGCAGCGTACTTGGCAGTCACCGCGTCACCCGTAGTACATTTGATATTGAACCAAACTTCGTAGGGCGACTCCTCATGACCTTCCGGAGCATCGATACCGGTAACGGTTACCTCGGGAGCCGGTTTCGTAGGTTCGGGCAGCGTAAAGCCTTCGAGTTTGGCGAAAGCCTGCTTCGAACCGGTATTATCGTTGATACCCACCGCATAGACGTAATACTTCGTACCCGGCGTGAACTTAATGAAATACTCCGTCAGGTTGAAAGAGAAGTCGGTCTGCCCTTTGGCTATCTCATAAGTCTGGGCATTTAAGATGTAAGGTGCGTTGTAAGAGGTCAGCGCCCACTGCATATTCGACAGGTCGCCTTTCAGCATTGACGTCTTAATCTTCTCCATATCATACTCCTCGAAAATACCAAGACACAGGTAGGATACCCCCTCGCACAACTCGAAAGTGAGCAGACCGCCGTTGGGTCTCAATTTATCGGTATTGATCTTGATCTCACCGAGTTTTTCGGGCTTCTTGTTGGTAACCTCTATCTTCTGGTAGTAGCCGGTCCAGAAATCGCCCTGCTCTACATCGTCGGCACGGGAACCGGCTTCTCCCAAGATACCACCGCCACCGCCGACAGCTTCGTAGTATGCGTCCTGATCCCAAAGGGGCAAATAGTATCCCTGACCGAAGCCCCAAGGGTGCTCGCCGGATGCGAACTCGCCGAGCAGCACATAATTGAGCTGTCCAGGCACCATCGGGTTCCAGAGCGTTATCATCGAGCCTTCCTCATCGGTCACAGGCTCGCCATTCTCGTCGCGTAAAATCGAATTCTCCTCGTTGAATACAAAAACAGTATTCTCGGTAATATAGTTGTGATATATATCGTCGTAGAGATTCATCATGTCGGCGTCGGTATAGTTCATCATACTCTGATAATTATACGTCAACATGTCAATCAGCAGATATTTGATCACATTCTCGGGATCGGTCGGCTGGAATTTCACGTTCATGCTAAAACTCATGTAGTCCACGTCAAACACGTCGTACGCGTTATCGCCGAACGAAGCGGTCTTGGCCTCAACCTCGAGAACCTTCTCAAAGAACTCTTCGTTCGCAGTGGTGGCAGCCACATAGATCACATACTCCGTATCGGGGTCCAGTTTACTTACGGTCAGCGAAGAAACGCCGTCCGCAATCGCAGATTTGACGCCGGTCGCAAAGACGATCGTTGCCGTCGGGGTCTCCTTGGCATCGGCCTTGGGCGTCGCCAGGTAAGCAATTTCTGTCAAATTAGCGGCAGTCACCTCCAATTTGACTGTCGAATACTGTGCTTCAAGGAACTTCACTTCCAATGAAGGCCAAGTACCGGGGTCTGGTTCTGTCTTGTCGTCGGTACACCCCGTCAATCCTACTCCTGCAAGCAGCATGCATACAAGAGAAAATAAATTAACAAATAAATGTTTCATAAAAAAATTTTTAATAAGGCAATTAAGGGTTTCTTCGTTTACAATATTATCATATCACCATTCGTCTGCGGTTAAAGCAAACCATCTGCATGGCCTTTTCGCAAAATGCGGGTGTAAATATAAAAATTATTTTATAAAAAAACAAAAACAGAAAATTTCACCAGCTATCTATTTCCGCAATAAATGATCCACGACGAGATTCCTGCTTTCGGCGAAACGCCGGATCTCATCCTGCTGGTTGGCAAGATGCTGTTTTCCCGTGCTGACGCGTAAATAACCTATTATCATAATACAAATGATTTTAACCGAGGCAACGTCGCCTCGGTCGGTAAAGGTAAGCGTATGCTTCGGGAGCACCGGAATACAAAACCTTCCGGCATAAACAGTCCGGACCAGCCGCAAAGCCCGGAAAATAGATGGAATTATCATATTCGTTCGCACCGAATGATCCCCACAGCGGTTTTCTACCTCCGAATTTGGATTTTTGCCGGATTTTGCTTAATTTGGTGATATTGATCCTCTCGGACAAAGGCTACCTTCCATGACGAAACACACGATAATATTTATGACATTATTCATTTGTTCGAGTTGTCGTAGCTTGCAGGGCACGGTATTTTGCATCGATCGGCAATCGGACAATCTCAACAATCGGTTAAAATTATCGGACTACACCCTGGACCGAGCAGGCAATTCCATGATTACGGATCGGGATACGATCTATCGGTTAGCGCTGCTTTTAGGTAACGATACGACGGGATACGGAAATTGGAAACAATATTATCGAATTCCTTTCGACGGGAATCGTACCATGAGATTGGTCCTCGACGGAGGCGACGATCCGGGGCCGCGAGAATATTTAATATTGCACGACGAACACGGTAAAATTGTTCGCTATATCGAAGTTGCGGCGGAATATGGAGATGGTCCCCGCTCAAAAAAATATATAGCGTGCTGACTAAAGACAGCCTGTATGTTTACACGGTTACTACGGAAGCATTTTTGACCGGCGACGATTTTATAGACGATACGAAACCTGCAACAGCGGATACGATGAAAAAAAGCTACCATATCGGCGACTTGACAGCGATTTACAGGTAAAACTTAGTTAAAGATTGTTCGGGCAAAGCTCAAAATTTCTCAGCAGCTCAAAATAATTCCGACATTTTACGGCATCGGATTTGGCATTATCGGAAATATTGCGTAATTTGGGTTGCAATTCGATACTCTTTGATGGCAAAAGCGACTGTACGAATTTTCAAAAATCACGGATTCAAACAAATCAACCGGAATATCGAAGAACTGAAATTTACCCTATTAAATTATAACACGGTCAGTTTCCTACGTAAAATCCGGCAGGAAAAACCGCAGCGGCAGCGAATATGAAACGAATAAGTTTTCTGGCGATATTCTTCGTCATCGCTTCTCTCGGTGCCATCCACGCCCAACAACGCACGGGTTTCGCCTATTACGACCTCGACCGCCTCTACGACACGATCCCGTCGCTCTTCTACGACGACACGGACTACACACCCGAAGGACGGCTGCGCTGGAGCGGCGAGCGTTACCGCGCCAAAGTCGAACGGGCGGGCGCTGTAATCGGCCGAATGGCGATGCCGCTCGCAGGAGTGTATGGAGTCGAAAACGAGGAGGTTGTCAAAGACTTGGTCCGGGCGTCGGACCTGCCGTACAGTTATGTGCACCGCACCCTCAATACGCTGGACGGGATGGATTTCGCCTTGCTCTACTATGCCGACCGGTTCTTCACGGAACGTATCGAAACAGGTTATGGCTACCTCTGCGTCGAGGGTATGCTGGACGGCAAGCCGACAGCCGTATTGCTGACACGCGGCGACCGATATGCCGCTGAACTGCTGGAGGAGCTGCGCGAACGCACGCCCGGCATTCAGATTCTCTGTGCAGGCAAGCTCCCGTCCGGAACTGCGGAAAAGCTCTCGCTCAGAGACGCATTGACCCCGGCCGAACGCCGGGGTCGGGGCAATGCCTACGCACGGGGCGGCTGGTGGCTGCACGACCGAATCCTGACAGACACGACGCTGACCGTCATCCGGGCCGATGTTTTCGCCCGGCGCGACCTGCTCGATCCCCGCAGCGGAACGCCCCTGCCGACCTATCGGCGACAACGCTATACGGGTGGCATCGGCCGATATTTTCCAATATTTTTATATATTAAATAAGTTTTTTGATTATCCGAAAAATCATCGTATCTTTGCCCCTCCGGAAAAGACGGTTTTTTCACCGTTGCCTTCCCAATGGAAGGCCTCGCCCGCAGCCCGGCGGAAACAACTCTGAAACAGCACATTTATTGGGAAAAACACTATTATAATCAACAACGACAAGTTATGGCAGACGTTAAACGAGTCTATACCTTCGGCAACAAGGAAGCGGAAGGTAACGGCAAAATGAGGGAACTGCTCGGCGGTAAGGGTGCGAACCTGGCCGAAATGAACCTGATCGGTATTCCGGTTCCCCCGGGATTCACCATCACCACCGAAGTATGCAGCGAATACTACGCACAAGGACGCGAGAAAGTCGTGGGGCTGCTTCGCCCCGAAGTGGAGAAGGCGATGAAGAACATCGAAAAACTGACCGGCATGAAGTTCGGCGACAAAGAGATGCCGCTGCTGGTATCGGTTCGTTCGGGCGCACGCGCTTCGATGCCGGGCATGATGGACACCATCCTCAACCTGGGTATGAACGACCAGGCCGTGGAAGCCGTAGCCAAGCGCACGGGCAATCCCCGTTTCGCATGGGACTCGTACCGCCGTTTCGTACAGATGTACGGCGACGTGGTGCTGGGCATGAAGCCCGCTTCGAAAGAGGAGCACGATCCGTTCGAGGAGTTGATCGATGCGCAGAAAGAGAAGCGCGGCGTGAAAAACGACACCGACCTGACGACCGACGACCTGAAGGAGCTGGTGCACAACTTCAAGGCAGCCGTAAAGAAACAGACCGGCGAGGATTTCCCGGCAAATCCCTGGGATCAGCTCTGGGGCGCTATCTGTGCCGTATTCGGTTCGTGGATGAACGAGCGTGCCATCCTTTACCGCAAGCTCAACAACATTCCGGCGGAATGGGGCACGGCCGTATCGGTACAGGCGATGGTATTCGGCAACATGGGCGACAACTCGGCGACCGGCGTAGCCTTCTCGCGCGACGCAGCAACGGGTGAAAACCTCTTCAACGGCGAATACCTGATCAACGCACAGGGCGAAGACGTGGTAGCGGGCATCCGCACTCCCCAGCAGATCACCATCGAGGGTTCGCGCCGCTGGGCGAAAGCACAGAACGTATCGGAAGCCGAGCGTCGCAGCAAATACCCCTCGCTCGAAGAGGTGATGCCGGCCGTATATAAAGAACTCAACGAGATACAGCACCACCTGGAGCAGTATTTCAAGGATATGCAGGACATCGAATTCACGATCCAGGACGGCAAACTCTGGATGCTCCAGTGTCGCAACGGCAAGCGTACGGGCGCCGCGATGGTGAAGATCGCCATGGACATGCTGCGCGAAGGCCTGATCGACGAAAAGACCGCCGTACTGCGCTGCGAGCCGGCCAAACTCGACGAGCTGCTCCACCCCGTTTTCGACAAGACGGCGATGAAAAACGCCAAAGTCATCGTAAAGGGACTGCCCGCATCGCCGGGCGCAGCGACCGGTCCGGTGGTGTTCTTCGCCGAAGATGCCGAAAAAATGCTCAAAGAGAAAAACCAACGTGCGATTCTGGTCCGCATCGAAACTTCGCCCGAAGACCTGAAGGGCATGCTCGACGCCGCCGGCATCCTGACCGCACGCGGCGGCATGACCTCCCACGCCGCGGTCGTAGCGCGCGGCATGGGCAAGTGTTGCGTATCGGGTGCAGGCGAGCTGCAGATCGACTACAAGGCACGTACGATCCGCGTAAACGGATATGAAATCAAGGAGGGCGACTGGATTTCGCTCAACGGTTCGACAGGCGAGGTGTACCTGGGGCAGGTAGCGACACAGGCCGCCGATTTGAGCGGCGACTTCGGACAGCTCATGGAGCTGGCCCGCAAGTACTCGGTGCTGAAAGTACGCGCCAACGCCGACACGCCGAAAGATGCGGCGCAGGCCTTTATGTTCGGCGCCGAAGGTATCGGTCTCTGCCGCACGGAACACATGTTCTTCGAAGGCGACCGCATCAAGGCCGTACGCGAGATGATTCTCGCCGACGACGAAGCCGGCCGCCGCGTAGCACTCGCCAAGTTACTGCCGATGCAGCGCAGCGACTTCGAGGGGCTGTTCAAGGCGATGCAGGGCCATCCCGTGACGGTCCGCCTGCTCGATCCCCCCTTGCATGAATTCGTCCCCCACTTCGAGAAGGAACAGCGCGAACTGGCCAAGGACATGAACGTTCCCTACGAAAAAATCGCGGCCAAAGTGGAGTTGCTGGCAGAAGTCAATCCGATGCTGGGCCATCGCGGTTGCCGTCTGGGCAACACCTATCCCGAAATTACCGAGATGCAGACCCGGGCCATCATCGAGGCGGCTATGAACGTAAAGAAAACGGGGATTCCCGTACACGTGGAGATCATGGTGCCGCTGGTTGGCAACCACAAGGAGCTGCGTTACCAGAAGAACATCATCGACCAGACGGCCGAGAAGGTCTTCGCTGAACGCAACGACCGCCTGGAATACATGGTCGGCACGATGATCGAAGTTCCGCGTGCGGCAGTCACCGCCCACCAGATCGCCGAAGTCGCCGAATTCTTCTCGTTCGGCACCAACGACCTGACGCAGATGACGCTCGGCTTCTCGCGCGACGACATCGCCAAGTTCCTGCCGATCTACCTCGAGAAGGGCATTCTGAAGAACGACCCGTTCCAGATCCTCGACCGCAACGGCGTGGGACAGTTGATCCGCGAGGCGGTATTCAAAGGCCGCGGCACACGCGAAAACCTCAAATGCGGCATCTGCGGCGAACACGGCGGCGAACCTTCGTCGGTGGAGTTCTGCCACTTCGCAGGTCTGAACTACGTGAGCTGCTCTCCGTTCCGCGTGCCCATCGCACGCCTGGCGGCAGCGCATGCGGCTCTCAAAGAGGCATAAAACGATATACATGCGACGAAATCCTCCCGAACCAATCGGTTCGGGAGGATTTTTATAACCACGACCGGCAACTCCTATTCAGCGAATTGCTGCGCCACCGCCGCATCGTAGTCGGCATTGGTAAAAGTATAGGTCCAACGGGTTCTGACCGCATGAGATGCCGTTACCTCCTCCTCATAATTCCAATCGATAGTAGAGTCCTGCCTCGAATAATAATCGGAATCGCGCGGCGGCTGATACCCCTTGATATAAATCGCTTTAGTCCCATCCTCAAAGACAACTTCCACATACCGGATATAGCTCGACGGAGGTGGACAGTATGCTATTGCCCCATCCACCCTTTCGCTCTCAAAACTTTCGCCCGGCTCTATGATTTCGTTTTCGATTACCAACTCACCGTACTCGCGTGCCACGGAGAGCGTAATCCGGTGATCGCTGTCATTGGCCCAGATAAAGTAACTAAAACCTCCGTAGTCTGTATCGTTGCTACATCCCGTCATACAATACGCCAGCGGCAACGTTGCCAATATACCGAATAATAGTCTTTTCATAATCGAAACATTAGGAGGGATTGTTTGTAAAATATTTATTCCCATGTAATTTACAACATTATAACGACACACACAAATTATTTACAAAAAAGAACAAGACACCGTCCATTATCAAACCAACCACCACATGCCTCTTTAATCATAAAAAATAATTTTCAAAATACAGCACGTATAAACCCCACACACGATCCTGTGACAAATACTGTTCGATCTCAGAGTATCTCCATTTTCATTCGGCTCCCCAGGATTCGGCGAAACGGAAATTTTTCGTACCTTTGACTTCATCTTAGGTACTCCGCCTCGGCAAAGTGCAAATATAAATTTGCTCATACGGCCGGTTCGTTCGTATCTTTGTTCTCGAGAGAATCTAAATTATCCGACGGCAGCAAGGAATCATTCCGGCAAAAGCCGTATCGAAGTCTGCAAAAGCTATGAAAAAAACACTGCTGGCAATACTTATCTTATTCAGCGCTTTCTACGCATCGGCACAGGATAGAGGTTCCTGGGGCATAGGTCCGAAGATCAATCTCTACACCCATACCGGCCGGGGCGCCGTCTTCGGCATCGGCGGCTATTTCCGATACAGCCTGACCGATGCGCTGCGGCTGGAAATGGGAATCGTCATTCCCTGCAAATCGGAATGTTCGGTGGACATCGGGTGCGACGCTCATTATCTCTTCCACATAACCGAACAATGGAGCCTCTTCCCCACAGTCGGCGTCAATGTGAACGACTTGGGCAAATGGTCCTGCGGCTTCGATGTGGGCGGAGGCTGCGACTACCGGATAAGCCGCCGCTGGAGTACATCGCTCATGCTCAAATACCGTTTCCAGACAGCCATGTTCGCACGGAATCCGATCCTGATCTCCCTGGGCGGAACTTTCACATTCTAACGGAAAAACACGGCGATTATCGCTATTCGGACCTGCGATTCAAATGCTTCGGGATCGCGGAGTGTACACGCACCCTCCCTCCCGAAAAGAACCTACAGGTGCAGCGAAGATTACAACCGCAGCCAAGAGAAACGCCGCCCAAAGCAAAATAAAGTTTCGTCGCCCGAAACAAATCCGATATAAACGAATACAACCTCCAAAGACAATTCTACACACGTCGTTGAATACCCGAAAGTCCAGCCCGTTTTTCGCCTCCGACCGCAACCGTTCCGGGTCCATATTACGTTCAGTTCCTCAATTCCTCCCCTCGGAAAACGTTCTTCATCAGCAAGGGGGGGGGAAATGATCGAACAGAAAAAGCACCGAACCGACAGCATAAAAGAAGCCCGGAGCAAATTGCTCCGGGCTTCTTTTATTTCCTCGGGTTCTCTCTTTAGAAGCAATAAACGCACGTAATACCGAAGTTGCACAACGCCCGTTCGTTGAACTCGGAATGCGATCCCCCGTCCCAATAAGCGATTCCGGGACCGAAAGCCGGCGACCAGTCGAACGAAAGACGTACCGGAGCCCCCTTGAAGGCAATACCCAGTTTAGCCGAGCCGGCCACGCCTACATAAGCGTAATGCCCTTTGCCGCCCACATTGATACCTGCACCGGCATCGAAGAACCAACGGCCTGCCGACGGAGTCCAATCCATATTGCAAACATTCCAATTATACAACACCGAGAAATCGGCCGTCACCGTACCGCCGGCATTGGCCCAATAAGCACCGAAACGGGCTTCCACATAATTATCGTTGCTGAATACATACTGTCCGACAGCCTGGAAACCGGATCCGATACGACCACCGACCGTCCAATTCTGGGCAGATGCCGACCACGCGAGCAAGCCCATTGCCAATGTAAGTAAAAGTTTTTTCATCGTATGAAAATTTAAAATAATTGAAATATACTTTCCTAATTTAGATATATAAAGGTAATAATAATTTTCCGGAGTTTACCCCTTTCTCCGGAAAATTTCAACTTTTAGGCCAATATCGCTCTCTTTTCGGTCAATCCGTAACTTTTACCGGAGCAATCCCTATTTAGTCTTGTACGAGCATTTGTAACGCCCCTTCGTCAAGCTCATCAACTTACTCTTAATCAGATTTCTGCGCAACGGAGACAGGCGATCCGTGAAGACGACTCCTTCCAGATGGTCATATTCGTGCTGGATCACCCAGGCAGGCAGCCCGGTGAACTCTTCGTCGTGCGGCTCGAAATTCTCGTCCAGATAGCGCATCCGGATCGCGAGCGAACGCCGCACGCTCTCGTGCAATCCCGGCAGCGAAAGGCATCCCTCTTCGTAGAGTTTCGTCTCCTCGGAAACTTCGTAAATTTCGGGATTGATGAACGCACGCCGGTAATCGGCCAGTTCGGGATGATCTTCGCCCCAGGGCGTGCAGTCCACGATGAACAGACGGATGCTTTTACCGATCTGGGGAGCCGCGAGACCTACGCCCTCGGCCTCCTCGAGCGTGAGGAACATATCCTCGATCAACTTTTTAACTTCGGGATAGTCGGGTCCGATCTCCCGGCATTTTTCGCGCAATACCGGCGACCCGAAAACAACTATCGGATAAATCATAACTTTTCTCCATTTTTAACCCGGCCGCAGCCGGAAAACTAACTCCGGCTCTCCATATATCCCTGCAGGATAATGGTCGCCGATATCTTGTCCACAAGCGCCTTGTCCCGGCGGGCCATCTTGCCAATACCGCTCTCGAGCATCGTGCGGTGAGCGATGACCGAGGTGAAACGCTCGTCGTAAAACACCACCTCCTTGTCGGGATAAGCCCTGCGCAGGCGGGCCGCCAACGGTTCCACGTAACGCCACGTTTCGGACGGAGCGCCACTCATTTGCATCGGCTTTCCGATCACTATGGTCGAAACGTCGTTCGCCGCGAAATATTGCGCCAACCAGCGTTCCAACCCTTTGGTTTCAACGGTTTCGAGTCCTCCGGCAATGATCCGCAAGGGATCGCTCACGGCGATTCCCGTGCGCTTCGTTCCATAATCTATGGCCAAAATACGTCCCACGATCTTACCTTATCCAATAGCTCGAACAACACCGGCCCACACACCCTCACGAACATTCCCGATACGAAACACACTGTACTCGCCGTCCGACGCACCCGGCGCGAAACCCGCGACAGCCCTGTCAGACATTCAATTTCTTGAGGAGGCTGCGCAGCGAACACTCCGCATCGACCAGTCCGAAGAGGGCATCGATCGCCACGCGCTCCTGCTGCATCGTATCGCGGTGGCGCACCGTCACGGTATTATCCTCGAGGGTCTGGCCATCGACGGTCACGCACAGCGGCGTACCGATCGCATCCTGCCGGCGGTAACGCTTGCCCACCGAATCCTTCTCGTCATACACGACGTTGAAATCATACTTCAACAGATCGACGATCCGCTGCGCCACTTCGGGCATGCCGTCCTTCTTCACCAAAGGCAACACGGCCACCTTCGTCGGAGCAAGAGCCGCCGGAATCCGCAGCACGACGCGCTCTTCGCCGTTTTCGAGCTTCTCCTCGGTATAAGCCGCCGACATCACCTGCAGGAACATACGATCCACGCCGATCGAGGTTTCCACGACGTAAGGCACATAACTTTCGCCTGTTTCGGAGTCGAAATACTGGATCTTCTTGCCCGAGAATTTCTGGTGGTTAGACAGGTCGAAATCCGTACGGGAGTGGATGCCCTCCACCTCCTTGAACCCGAACGGGAAATTGTACTCGATATCGGTCGCGGCATTGGCGTAATGGGCCAGCTTGTCGTGGTCGTGGAAACGGTAGTTATCCGCCCCGAAGCCGAGCGCCCGATGCCATTTCATACGCGTATCGCGCCATTCGGCCCACCACCGCATCTCCTCGCCCGGGCGGACGAAGAACTGCATCTCCATCTGTTCGAACTCGCGCATGCGGAAGATGAACTGACGCGCCACGATCTCGTTGCGGAACGCCTTGCCGATCTGGGCGATACCGAACGGCAGCTTCATGCGGCCGGTCTTCTGCACGTTCAGGAAATTGACGAAGATACCCTGCGCCGTTTCGGGCCGCAGGTAAATCGTATTGGCCCCCTCGGCCGTCGAACCCATCTGGGTCGAAAACATCAGGTTGAACTGCCGCACCTCGGTCCAGTTGCGCGTACCCGAAATCGGGCAGACGATCTCGCAGTCGAGGATGATCCGCCGCAGCTCTTCCAGATCGTTGGCGTTCAACGCGTCGGCAAAGCGCTTGTGCACGGAGTCCCGCGCTGCGGCGATCTCCAGCACACGGGGCGAAGTCGAGCGGTACTGCTCCTCGTTGAAGTTCTCCTTGAAGCGCTTCTTCGCCTTATCGACCTCTTTCTGAATCTTGTCGTCCTGCTTGGCCAGCCACTCTTCGATCAACACGTCGGCGCGGTAACGCTTCTTCGAATCCTTGTTGTCGATCAACGGGTCGTTGAACGCCCCGACATGGCCCGAAGCCTCCCACGTGCGGGGATGCATGAAGATCGCCGAATCGAGGCCGACGATGTTCTCATGAAGACGCACCATCGAATCCCACCAGTAACGCTTGATATTGTTCTTCAACTCGACGCCGTTCTGCCCGTAATCGTACACGGCACCCAGTCCGTCGTATATTTCGCTGGAAGGAAAGATGAAGCCGTACTCCTTGCAGTGGGCTACCAGTTTTTTGAAAAGTTCTTCCTGAGTCATCGTATTTTGCATTTACTATTTTCTGAAAAACAAAAGTACAAAATAAATGGGAATGTAAGGTACTCCGAACCGTTTTTTCTATCTTTACGCCAAAATTCGGAAATATCCGGAGCGGAAGACAAATACATCTGTTTCATATTCATCGTACCCGAACGAATAACCATCAAAAAATACACAAATGAAAGGATTGAAACTTCTTCTTCTCACGTTTGCAACCCTCGCGATTACGGCTTGCAGCGACGACACAACGGATGAATGGCATGGAGATTTCGGCTCCATTCAGGTCCCCGATACACGACAGCTCTCCCAGAAGATCCCCGCAGGACAAACCGCAGGGAATTCGGAAATTTTCTTTTCGACGAACGATGCCTGGAATTCCGCCATCACGGACGAATCCCGCGCCGAAGCCCCGACGTGGGTACGCATAAATCCCGATCACGGAGATGCGGCAGGCGATTACGACATCCGCGTCGAAACGGATCCCAACACCGCCGAAGAATCCCGCACGGCCTTTATCGAAATCACCTGCGGCACGAACTCGATTCTCATCACCATCACCCAGTCGGGAACCGATGGAGAGGATACCAATGAACCGGACGAACCCAACATCGGAGAACAGGTTCGGTATTGGCAACTGCACAAGATCGTCGGGCGCGACGCTTCGGGAAGTCTGATTGCTGAAATGGAATATACTTATGAACTTCCGGCGGAATTCAGCAAGGAGTGCCGTATCACGGGTTTCAAAATATCCGCAGCGGACAAGAACGGCACGCTCCGTCCCGTCGAAACATGGCAGTTCACCTACGAGGGAGACGATTGCATCCGATTCTCCTTCACCCGGGAAATCGATGGCGAGCAACCTTATACGCAAACTGCAGACGGAACCCTATACGGCTACTTCTGCGATGTACGAAGCGGAGGATACGAACTCACCTCGACACTTTCCGGCAGTGAAATAGAAACGTACGGCTTCGATTGCACATACGGCACCGGCACCTTCAACTCCGACAAACTCACCTCCATATCGCGTTACAATTCCCTGACTTTGGAACCCATCTGCGAAAAATACGAATGGGAAAAAGATCCCTGGGGTCCGCTGGAGGCTTGGGATAATTGCAGTGCTGTCATCCGAACGCTCGAGAACGAGCCAAATACGGAAACATTCCGGCAAGAGTACGGTTACGACTACGATGAAACGACGGCTTGGAGCGATTTCATCTACGAATTGGAAGGCACTCCCCTCCTCAACAGCGACCCGGTCCTGCTGCTGGTTGCCGAACCGGATATCCTGCGCGGACTGGGTTTCTTCAGCAGTCTCAACAACGATCTTTTCCGAACGGTCACGACCCGTTCCGACGACGCGGTTACGACCCAGACCTTCGAATACACGCGTCAGACAGTCGCACACGATGCTGAAATTGCGACACCGCTCATCATTACCCGCACGACCCGAAGCGACGAGCGGGAGAGCGTCTGTCGATTCGAGATTCAATTCCGCCGCTTCGACCTCCAAAATTAGAAATTCGTACTTTGCGGCCAGCCTGTGCGCACCCGGCAACGAAAAGCGAGGAAAGGTTCTTGCCATTCCTCGCTTTTCGTTACCGATGCCCGGTCCGGTCATTTCGCTCCCATCTCCGGGATAATCGTCCATTCGTTCGACTTGCAGTCCTTATTTCAGAGTTTCCGATCATTCGAAAAAAGATTCACCTTATGCTCTTCCTCAAAAAAGAAATACGGCACAGATCGGCAAAAATTTCCCGGCAGTCTAAACTTACGTTCTCCCTTCGGAAGAAAAACCTTTCTACGACAAAACAAAGTGAACCCGGAAGACGATAATCCACAGCCAACTCTTCCCGCAACGATTAAAGAGTCGCACGCCCCGTTACGATGGTCCCGTCTCTTCCTGCCCACAACCTGCGCAACGATGGACCGCAGCGGCAGAACAAAAAGCTGTCTAACACGTCCGATTTTAATGTTTTCGCCCCTGCCGGATAAACTCCGACAGGGGCAACTTTCAATTTCGGGGATTTGGCAGACAGCTTCGTCACAGCCGGAACTATTGCAGCAAACCGCTCTGTCGGAAGCTGTACTCACCGCCCCGCGCGATAATCAGGTGATCGAGCAGCCGAATATCGAACAGCGCAGCCGCCTCGGCAATTTTCTTCGTGAGAATCTTATCCTGCTCGCTGGGCAAGGCAGCACCGGAAGGATGGTTGTGAACCAGGATAATCTGCGTGGCCAGCAGTTCGAGGGCCCGTTTGATGACCAACCGGTGATCCACCACCGTCGCCTGCACCCCGCCCTGGCTTACCCGCTGCCGCTCGACGATCCGGTTGCCCGTATTGAGGTACAGGCACCAGCACTCCTCGTGCTTCATCTCCGTCAGCAGGGGTCTGAATATTCGGACCACATCGTTGCTCGAACCGATCGGATCGGGTCCCAACTCCCTGGCAGCAAGCACCCGGCGGCCCAATTCGACAGCCGCCTGAATCCGAGCGGCGCGTTTGAGGCCGATTCCGGCAGCCATACGCAACCGCGCGATGTCGGCATATCCCAATGCGGCGAGTCGCCCTTCGAAACTGGACAGCAGCGCCCCGGCAAGCCGCTCCGAATCACCGTCGTCCAGCAACAGTTCCAACAACTCCTGATCGGTCAGCGTTTCAACGCCCCGGGAAAGTAGTTTTACAGACGCTTCACTCATGACACCCCGGTTCCTTTCGGCTGGTAGAGCCGGTCGATTTTATCCAAAATATCCCCGCATGCCTCGTCGCTCATGGCACACGACACGGAGTGGGCCGCACATTGTTCGGCCTCCTTCTTCGACTCGCCCTGCCCATGTCCCACACGGATACCGTCGATCACGACCGTAGCGTCGAATATCGGATGATTCGACGAATAATTCCGGCCGTGCACCGTTTCGAAAGCAATAGTATGATGCGTCTTCTGACACCATTCGATTAACCGACTTTTGAAATCCGTCTCCTCGTCCGTCAGGTTGTCAAGATTCAGATAACGGTAATATATATTGTTGATAAGCAATCGATTGGCAAACTCATACCCCTGATCGAGGTAGATCGCCCCGATCATCGCTTCGAAAGCATCCCCGTAGATATGTTTCTGGTTGGTGCTTCCGGTCGGGTTGGCGATCACGTACCGGTCCAACCCGATCGTCCGGGCGATCGTATTGAGCGACTGGCGCGAAACGATCTTCGAGCGCAACTGCGTAAGAAATCCCTCCTGCCGGTCGGGAAATTCGATATAAAGATAGTCCGATGTCACGGCTTCGATCACGGCATCGCCCAAAAACTCGAGCCGTTCATTGTTGATCTGCCGTCCGTCGGCTAAAACTAAAGAAGCTGACTTGTGAATCAAAGCCAGCTTGTAAAGTTCGATGTTGTGCGGAACGAATCCGAACAGCTCATCGATAATTCTGTAATACTCCTTATCCTGCCCGTAATTTCTTCTTACGGCACGGCGTACGAAATTCCACACGGCACGGACGAGGTGTTAAATCTTACGGAAAATAACCGTCGAGTTATGACCGCCGAAACCGAACGTATTGCTCATCGCACACTTCACATCGCGCTTCTGCGCCTTGTTGAGCGTCAGATTGAGTCGGGGGTCGATTTCGGGATCGAGGTTTTCGTTGTTGATCGTCGGGGGAATCACACCGTTGTTGATCGCAAAGATGCAGGCCAGCGCCTCGACAGCACCGGCAGCCCCCAACAGGTGCCCCGTCATGGATTTGGTCGATGAAATATTGACATCGTAGATGTGATCGCCCAACACGCCGTGCAGAGCTTTGAGCTCGGGCAGATCGCCCGCAGGTGTCGAAGTGCCGTGTACGTTCACATAGTCGATATCTTCGGGTTTGATACCCGCATCCTTGATCGCGTCGCGCATGGATTTCATGGCGCCTTTGCCTTCGGGATGGGGGGCCGTAAAGTGATAAGCGTCCGCCGAACGGCCGCCGCCGACCATTTCGCAGTAAATCTTCGCACCGCGTGCCTTGGCGTGCTCGTACTCTTCGAGAATCAGCGCACCGGCGCCTTCGCCGATGACGAAACCGTCACGATCCTTATCGAACGGACGCGAAGCGTGCACCGGATCGTCGTTGCGCGTCGAGAGAGCCTGCATGGAGTTGAAACCGCCCACGCTGGGTTCATTGACGGCAGCCTCCGAACCGCCGGCGACCATCACGTCGGCCACACCGAAACGGATGGCGTTGAACGAATCGATCAGACCGTGATTCGACGAAGCGCACGCCGAAACCGTACAGTAGTTGGGGCCCATGAAACCATATTTGATGGAGATGTAGCCCGCCGCGATGTCGGCGATCATGCGCGGAATAAAGAATGGGCTAAACCGAGGAGTTCCATCTCCTGCGGCGTAGCCCAAACACTCATCGAAGAACGTCTTAAGTCCTCCGATACCGGAACTCCAGATCACACCGATCTGCTCCAAGTCCTCCTTCTCGAGATCGAGTCCCGAATCCTCGACAGCCTGCGTGGCCGCGATGAGGGCATACTGGGTGAAGAGGTCGTATTTACGCACCTCCTTACGGTCGAAATGCTGCGTCCAGTCGTAATTTTTTACTTCACAAGCGAACTTCGTCTTAAATTTCTCGGCATCAAAATGAGTAATCGGCGCGGCGCCGCTAACTCCTTTTTCGAGATTGGAAAAAAACTCTGCAATATTATTGCCGAGCGGGTTGATGGTACCGATACCCGTCACGACTACTCGTCTTTCTGTCATAAATTTAAGGCTTTAAGGTTTGCCGGTTGGAAAAATCGTAAATTATTTCTTGTGTGCCTCGATATAGGAGATAGCGTCGCCAACGGTAGCGATCTTCTCTGCATCCTCGTCAGGGATCTGGATATCGAAAGCCTTCTCAAATTCCATGATCAGCTCAACGGTGTCGAGTGAATCGGCTCCCAGGTGGTTGGTGAAGCTCGCTTCCGGAGTAACCTCAGACTCTTTAACACCCAATTTGTCAACGATGATCTCGACAACTTTTGACTGTACTTCTGACATAATTTTAATTTTTTAGTTAAACAATCATTTATTAAAAATTGAAATTCTTTCTATCAAACAATCGCACAAAAATAACACTTTTTTTATTACTTTTGACATTACAACCAAAGAAATTGCCGTTCTTCGGTCGCGCATTCAATATAACACAATATAAATCAATACTTTATGAAACTACTGTTAATTTCCAACTCCACGAACGCCGGAGAACCCTATCTGAAATACCCGATGCCCCGCATCGACGAGTTCCTCGGAAGTGTCCGCGAAGTGGTTTTCGTCCCTTATGCAGGCATCACCTTTTCCTACGCCGAATACGAAGCGAAAGTGCAGGCCCGTTTTGCGGAATACGGCATCAAGGTACGTTCCGTACACCGTTCGAAAGATCCCCGGCGTATGATCCGCGAGGCACAGGCCATCTGCGTAGGCGGCGGCAACACCTTCGCCCTGACCAAGAAAATGCAGGAGCAGGGGCTGTTGAAAGCCATCCTCGGCAAGATCAAGGCCGGCACGCCCTACATCGGCTGGTCGGCCGGCAGCAACGTCTGCTGCCCGACGATCTGCACCACCAACGACATGCCCATAGTCGAACCGGAATCGTTCAAGGCTATCGGGGCCGTGAAGTTCCAGATCAACCCCCACTACCTGGACACCAACCCCGAAGGTCACGCCGGAGAGACCCGCGAGCAGCGTATTCTGGAGTACATCACGGCCAATCCGCGCCGCTACGTCGTCGGCCTGCGCGAAGGCTGCATGCTTCATTATGAAAACGGGAAAATGGAACTGATCGGCAGCCGTCCGATGCGTATTTTCAAGAAGGGCATCGCCCCCTACGAGGTGAAAGCCGGGGACGACCTGTCATTCCTATTATAATTATGGTATGCCCCGTATTTTCCGCAATCCCTGACAAACCGTATTCGTAAGTATGGAATTAATGACCGCTCTCAACCGACTGCACGGCGGCAAGAACATCAAGCTGCCCTACTTCATCGCCCAGCTATCCCGTTATGCCGTACCGAAGGTGCTCCTGCGCAGCCGGTTGGAAGAGATTCTGCGCGACGGAGAGAAACGTTATGACATGGGCTATGTGCTCGACCGCGTCAATTACTACAACCGTTTGACCGGCGCAGAGCGCCTCTCTCCGACCGAAGCGACACCCCTGAAAGAACACAAGTTCAGGGGCCGGCACAGCGCCTATATTTTCGACTCCTACCAAACCACCCGTTTTTTCGACGATTCCCTGCGTTGGCAGACCTATTTCGGCGACGGAGTTTTCGACCTGCTTCATCCGACGATCATCAAGGCTCGAAAAATCGACCGGGGGGGGGGAGAAGCCGCTTCCGGCAAAGGAGATAACTCCGTATTGCTCAACTTGGACCGCTGCCGCTTAGATATCCGGCTGCACGACAAAATTCCGTTTACGGAGAAAGCCGACCGGGTGATTTTCCGGGGATCGGTTAAGAGTAGCGAGCAGCGTCGGCGCTTCATCGAAACATTCCGGGACAATCCCCGCATCGACACGGCGGATACCCGCAGCGGACACAGCGCCCAGGAAACAGGTACAGCAAAACAAATCACGCTCTACGCCCACCTCGGCTCGAAATTCATCATGACGTTCGAGGGCAACGATATCGCCAGCAACATCCGGTGGGTCATGTCCACCAATTCGATCGCCGTGATGCCCCGGCCGCGCAACGAATCCTGGTTCATGGAAGGACGCCTGCGCCCCGGCTACCACTACATCGAAGTAAGGGACGACTACTCCGACCTGGAAGAGAAGATCGATTACTACATCGCGCATCCCGAACAGGCTCAACAGATCATCGATCAGGCGAACGACTTCGCACGACAATTCTACGACAGTCGTCGGGAACGGTTCATTTCGCTGCTGGTCATGAAAAAATATTTCGAAAAGACAGGACAACTTCCACCGACAAACCGATGACCACGACACAGCATACCGGGCGGCAGGGCGAAGAGGCTGCCGCCCGGTGGCTTCTCGACCACGGATTCACCCTGCTCCACCGCAACTGGCGGCAAGGACATTACGAGCTGGACATCGTCGCTGCCAGAAAAGGCACCCTCCACTTCATCGAGGTCAAGACGCGCCGGCGGGACGGCCTCACCCCGCCGGAACAGGCGCTCGATTACCGCAAGTGCCGGGCACTCATCCGGGCCGCAAATGCTTATCTGACAGAAAATCCGTTCGAAGGAGAGATGCAATTCGACCTGATCGCAGTCGAAACCGCCCCCGCAGGCACACCGGAGGTGCGCTATATCGAAGACGCCATCGAACTCCACTGGTAATTTGGCAGTTCTGACAATTTATCTTATCTTTGCATCCGCGATATAAAGACGCACAAAACGAAAGCGGATGTGGATCTATAATTTGGGGCTGGTACTCTACGTTTGGGCCATTGCATTGGCCTCACCCTGGCACCGAAAGGCGAAACTCTGGATCGACGGCCGGAAAGGACTCTTCCGCCGCATGAAAGAGAGCATCGACCCCTCGGCTCGCATTATCTGGATACATGCCGCCTCCCTGGGCGAATTCGAACAGGGCCGTCCCCTGATCGAAAAAATCCGCAAGGAACATCCCGAATACAAAATCCTGCTCACGTTTTTCTCCCCTTCGGGCTACGAAATCCGTAAAAATTACGATCAGGCCGACTACATCTTCTACCTGCCGATCGACACGCCGGGCAAAGCCCGCCGTTTTCTGGACATCGCCCACCCCGAAATCGTCATCTTCGTCAAATACGAATTCTGGATCAACCTGCTCACCGAGCTGCGCCGCCGCTCGATCCGCAGCTACATCGTATCGGCCATCTTCCGCCGCAACTCGATCTTCTTCCGCCCCTACGGAGGCTATTGGCGCATGGCACTCGAAAGTTTCGACACGATCTTCGTTCAGAACAACGACTCCAAAAAATTACTGGCAGAACTGGGCTTCGACAACGTCGTAGTCGCCGGTGACACCCGCTTCGACCGGGTTGCCGAAATTGCGGCTGCGGCGAAAAAAATCGACCTCATCGAACGGTTCAAAGGCGGCACCCGTCTGTTGATCGCCGGCTCGACCTGGGGACCGGACGAAGATCTTCTGATCCGCCTGATAAACGATAACCCCTCGGTCAAATTCATCGTGGCACCTCACGAAATGGACGAAAGCCGCATCAACCGCCTGCTCGCTGAAACCCTCGGAGGAGCTGTCCGCTATACGCAATGCACCGCCGAAACATCGTTCGATGGCAAACAACTGCTCGTTCTCGATACGGTAGGTATTCTCTCCTCGGCCTACGGCTATGCCGAATGGGGTTATATCGGCGGCGGATTCGGCGTAGGCATCCACAACACGCTCGAAGCCGCCACGTTCGGTCTGCCGATCGCTTTCGGCCCCAACTACGAAAAATTCAAGGAAGCCCGCGACCTGGTAACGCTCGGAGCGGCAACGCCCATCCACTCATACGAAGAATTGAAAACCTGGTTCACCCCCTTGCGCGACGACGAGCATCTGCTTCAACAATGCAGCCGCATCGCCAAAGACTACACGACGGCCCACCAAGGGGCGACGAACATCGTCCTGCATACCGTTTTCGGAAAGCCGGAATAGGTTCTTCGTTCAGACCGGTCGTTCCGCACCCCTTTCCCGACAATACCGGTTTCGGGATTCGCCCTGTTCCGCACATATTCCGATCGAACGGATAAACGCTCCGCACCGTCTTTACTTTCTGTACAAAAAAAGCGCACCGGCCGCAAGGCAGGCACGCTTGTTATTTTTCGAGGGGGCTATTTCGAAGTCATGATCTTCAGGATCAGATGATCCGTTTCGTTCATGCCGTCCCGTCCGATCAGCGTCAGGTTGCGGATCGACTTATCGACATCGTCGTCGATAATGCCCTCGACCGACGAAACCGAATGGTTCTCCATAGCCAGCATCGCCGAAAGCACAGCCGTCGAAACTCCCGTCATCAACTTGAGCGAACAGCTCGGCTTCGCACCGTCGCACATCATACCCGTCAGGTTGGCGATCATATTCTTCACGGCAAAGGAAACGGCCTCGTACCCGCCGCCCATCAGGTAGGTGATGCCGCAACTCGAACCGGTCGCCGCCACGACACAACCGCACAAGGCCGAAAGACGTCCCAGGCTCTGCTTGATATAGATAGCGGTCAGATGGCTCAAAACGAGCGCACGCACCAGATGTTCCTCGTCCGCCTTGATCTCCTCGGCATAAACGACCACAGGCAACGTAGTCGCGATGCCCTGGTTGCCGCTGCCCGAATTACTCATCACCGGAACCATGGCTCCCGCCATGCGGGCGTCGCAGGCCGCGCAAGTATAGGAGAGAATGCGGGAGAGGGCACAATCCCCGATAATCCGCAATTCGGGAGCATGGCGCAAAGTATTTCCCACGCAATGCCCGTAGTTGTTCTTGAACGAATCCTCTGCCGCAGCCTTATTCAATCGCTTGGCTTCCAGAATGAAGCGGATTTCATCCAGCGGTGTGGTCATGGCGAAGTCAAACACTTTGCGCAGGTTGAGTTCGACGCCCTGCGCCTCCTGTTCGCTGCCGGAGGTACGACGACTCTCCTGAAGCGTTTCGCCGTCCCGTGAAATGAAGACGAAATTCGTATGCCCGCCGGCGATGATCGCCACAGCGGAGTGTCCGCCGCCCGAAACTTCGATCTCGATATAGAGTTTCTCGGTAATGCCCTCTTTCAGGGAGATGTCGATCCGCCCCTGCTCGATAAAGCGCTTACCCCGTTCGACGGCCTTCGCATCCGAATCCTTCAGCACTTCGAGCTGATACTCCGACCGTCCGACCAAAGCGCCCAAAGCGATCGCGATCGGCAATCCGATCATGCCCGTTCCGGGAATTCCCACTCCCATCGCATTTTTCAGTATGTTGGCACTCAACCGGGCCGAAACCTTTTCCGGTTCCGTCCCCAGTATCTCGCGGGCCTTGGCCACGCACAACGCAACGGCAATGGGTTCCGTGCAGCCGATCGCCGGAACGACCTCTCGTTTTATCAGAGCAATTATCTGCTCCCGTTCGGGTTTTGAAAGCATAAAATCGTCGTTATTTACAATACAAAGACAGCGCACATCGAACGTAATGCCGAATTTTTCGAACTACGCCGAACAGCTGGCCGCCCATACGAAAATTTTCCACGGCAAAGATACGAATAAGCCGAGTGCAAAAGCAAATTTTATTTGCATTTTGCCGAGGCGAAGTATCTAAGACGAAGTCAAAGATTACGAATAAGCCGAATGCAAAAGCAAATTTTTATTGCATTTTGCCGAGGCGAAGTATCTAAGACAAAGTCAAAGATTACGAATAAGCCGAATGCAAAAGCAAATTTTTATTGCGTTTTGCCGAGGCGGAGTATCCAAAACGAAGTCAAAGATAGTGAAATTCCCCTTTCATTTGTCAGGAAAAAGCGACGATAGCACGGTTCGTCCGAAAAATCCACCCGGTACCGGACCTGCAGTCTGCCCGCTCCTGACAAAACGCAGCGAGGAGCCACCCGTTTCCGGGAACTCCTCGTCGATACTCTTTCCGAAAATACTACCGGCCAACCGTCTGGGCGAGAATCACACCGTATTGTGCGGGATCGAGCCCCAGCAACTCCAACAGCGCCTCTTCCTTGAAGCTGCCCCGTGTAATGGCCTTCAGACCGTTTCCGGCGGCATAAAGGTTCACGTTCTCCGTATATCCGCCCGCATCGGCCGCGCACCAGAAACGGATGCGGTCCACCGGCTGATTCCGGTCCGCATAAACGCTGTAATCGGCCACATACACCAAATTGAGCGGCGCAGTGTAAGCGAAATCCTGCATCGCGGTAAGCTCCCGACGATCTCCTTCGATGACCCGATTCAATACATTCGCTTTCGAATCGTAACGATACACACCTTCAGGCAGGAAAGCATAGACCCGAATGGGATAGAGCGCCATAGCCGAAGGCGCGGTAAGATGCCCATCCTCCCGGTTTACCCCGGCAGCAGCCCACAGTACACCCGAAAGTTCCTCCAGAGAGAGCATCTCCGGAGAAAAGTCGCGCGACGAGCTGCGCGCCGCAAGCGCTTCGTTGATAGTCAGTCCCATCTTGGGATCCGGCGTCTTCAATTCGATCCGCTCGCCCATTTCGACGGGCGTACGGACACTCTGCTTCACTCCGGTACCGCAGGCTGTCAATGCAACCAGCGCACACATCATCAAACTGCTTGTTTTCATAATCTTTACAGTTTTTACAAAAATAACCAAAATCCTGAATTTCCGGTATCCTGGCCGAAAAAATTTTCCGATATTCCGGCCTGCCGTTCCTGAAATGAAAGTCTGAGATGGAAAATATTCGGTCGTTTTTTTGGTTTTCAGGAAATAATATCTATCTTTGCACCACGATTCGAAACCCACACGAGTTTCAGTCGATGATGGTGCCATAGCTCAGTTGGTAGAGCAAAGGACTGAAAATCCTTGTGTCCCTGGTTCGATTCCCGGTGGCACCACACAGAAAACCAGTCACTTACAGCCCTGTAGGTGACTGGTTTGTTTTTAGTCGGGCACACAATTTAGACACAAACCCAATCTAATTTCCCATTGCGGGATACCTCTCCTTCTTGCACTATTTTTCGCACTTTTTGGAATGAATCATTTCAATAAAGCTATTTTCCGACAGTGAGAATTGCTCTCCTCTTTTTTTAACGAATTTTTCCTTAAAATAATTTGCATAATGTGCCGAACATACTGACTTTTGTCGCAGAGGCTGTGAAGTCGCAGCCCACCAGTTGCAGAACGATATAACCTTCATGTAATTGTTAGTGGGTCTGTTGGCGTCGGCTGACAGACCTTTTTTGTGCGAATATGATGATTTATTCGAAACCATATAGAACGAAAAAACATGAAAGAGAAAATTCTCGTAGCGCTGAAAACCAAGTATTCTAATTTGGGGTTCGGAGCGAAGGCTCTCGACGGAGTAGCCTCCATTTTGGAAAAATCCGTCACCGATGAATCGCAAATTGAAACCGCAGTCAGCGGGGTCGAACCTTTCCTTAAAGTTTTCCAGTCTGACGCTGATCGTGCACGCACCGAGTACAACGCACTGAAAGGACTGTATGACGAACTCAAGGCAAAGAGTGAGGCATCTCCTGCAAATGGGGGCGGGCAGGGCAAAAAAAACGAACCCGACGATGAGGAACCTGCGTGGTTCAAAGCCTACAAGAAGCAACAGGAGGAGCGTTACAACGCCATCAAAGCGGAGAGCGATACTCTGAAAGCTGAAAAGGCCAAGAACGACCGGGCCAATCTCATCTCCGCAAAGGCAAAAGAACTCGGTATTCCGGAGTGGCGCATGAAAGAGGGATTCGTCATCGCCGACGATGCAGATGAAAAAACGATCGGCGACTACCTCGCAAACGTGCAGAAAAATCTGGTTACCGCAGAGCTGGAAGGGAAAGGTTCGGGATTCCCGATGTCCACGCCCGAAGCGCAGGGCAAAGAACTCGCAAAGGCGTGGGCTGAAACACTTCCGGACAAAGAGTAACCAAAACGTAAAATCATGGCAATCGTATTTGAAAAAACAAAAGTAAAGGGCGGTTTCCCCATATTCTGGCGCGGTGAGTTCGCCGTATTGCCGGGGGACTTCAAACTGAAGGGAACCTATCCCGAAGGGACAAAGATTCCCAAAGGTACGCCGATCAAGCTCGACTTCGACAACATGGAATGTTCCATATGCAAGAGTGCACGTGTTCTGTCGGGCGGCACAACCACTGCTCCACATGTCAAGAAGGGTTCCATGCTCCAAGTAGGAGATGCGGTTAAGGTCGGCGAGTCAAATTCGACCGTAAAAAGCATTGATACCAAAAATGCAGATTACGATGTGATCACGTTCGCAGCGGCCGTAACGGGTGCGACTGAAGGCGTAGATGTCCTCTCGGACGACAATCTGCCTGATGCAGTTGTCGAAACCGACATGGTCTATTCCGCCAATAACGGATTCCAGACCGTATCGGCCGGATATGCAGGTATCATCCTCAAGGATGTAGCCTATCCCGTCCCTGCTGCATGGCTTCAGGGTTACAGCCTGAAGAACAACCCCGAAATCAAGTATGTACGACAGTAAAAGAGGAGGTAAACAATGAACGAAGTATTTTATTCATCCATTTTCGGCGAACTGACTAAACAGGTGCAGATTCGCATCGATGCCGCCTCTGAACTGCGTAAGCGGCTATTCGACCAAAATATTTACGAGCGATTCCTCGACTGGGACACCCCCACCGTCGGACTGAACTTCGAGGAGTTGATCGGCTCGTACAATTTGAGCGTCGCCGCTGCAACGCTCGACTCCAAAGGTAAGGAGCCTATCATGGGAACCGAGGGACTGGAAACGATCAAGCAGAAGGTATTAACCCACCAGATGTCTTATTCGATGCCTATCGAAGAGTATCGTAAGGTGTTGCAGATTCTCGATTCGCGGATGCTGTCCGATTCGGCCAAGACACAGCAGCTCATCAATCTGATGTGGAACAATGTTACGAAGGTCGTGAACTCCGTGCAATCGAAACTGGACATCATCTTCCTCGGAGCATTGTCGAACAAAGGCGTATTCACGTTTGACGCGTCCAATAACCCAGAGGGTGGTGTGCGCGGTACGATCGACTACAAAATGCCGAGCGAGAACATTGCCACCGCGAAAACGTTATGGACGGATGGCAATAAAGATACGGTCGATACGCTGGAGGATATTCAAGCCATCCTCGATGCTGCACAGGACAAAGTTACGTTCGACCGCATTCTGCTCTCGCAGAAACGCCTGTCGTATATCCTCCGCAACAAGAAGATGAAGTTGGCGGTATTCGGTAGTGACAAGTCGTCCACACCGCTGTTGCTGGCGAACCTGAACGAGTTTATGCGTTCGAACGGATTCCCGACATTCGAAGTCATCCGCCGCATGACCCGTATTCAGGATAACGGTAAACTTACGGAGTATTCGCCGTGGAACGACAAGAACCTCGTGTTCGTACCTGCGGGCAAACTGGGCGTCATCAAGAACGCCTATGCCGACAACGAGCTGCGGCAAGAGCCGGGTGTCACCTACTCTAACTACGGACGCATCCGCATTTCACAGTGGGGCAAGGGCGAAACCGACAACTCTAACGGCGTAGAGTTCACGAAAGCACAGTCGCTGTCACTTCCGGTTATCACCGAAATCAACGGCATCTATTCGCTGACCGTAGAATCGTAGTTGTATGAAGAATTTCGAGGCAATATCGGCAAGTCTGTATCCTTACGATGTGGATCCTTTCCTCAAAGAAAAGGCCTGCATTGACGAGGGAATAGACACTCAAGCAGACTATACGGTAACCGATAAAATTAGCGTGGCAAAAGCCACAATCGCCATTCTGCGAAATCTCATTGTTCTTGCGAGTGAGAGCAACGGGGGCTATTCATTGTCGTACACGGACAAACTGGAAAAGCGCATTTTCCATATCGCAAAGGAAAACGGGCTGGACGATATTGCCGAAGAGTTCGATACTCGATCGAAAATTACCGACATTTCCGACCAATGGTAAGATTCCCCTATACGCTCGAAATGTGGTACGAGGAGGACGCCTCGCAAAATCCTGATGGTTCGTGGATCGAAGGTGCGCATGAATGGCGTGTCATCGGACGATGCAATGCCCGTCAGAATGGACGAGCACAGCAAATCAAAGGGCAAAACGGGGATGCCTTCCTCTACTCTTTCGAGGTTACGATGCCTGCAGATACACAGCCAATTCCTATCGGGACGAAAGTACGCATATTCGACAGCCGAGGATTCAACATCTTCGACCGTTCGCTCCGCACTGAGGCCAAACCGAAAGACAAGGACACGGCGTCGTATCCGGTACAGGGATTCTACAAAAGCGGACAACGTTACGAAAACACGAGATTATGGCTGTAAAGTGTACCAACTGGCGTGAGGTGGAACTTGAATTTGCGCGAGCAAAAGAAGAGTACGACCGAAAAGCTGTAGAATGGTTGTCGGCGTTGGGGGAAAGAGTGGTGAAGTACGCCCGCGAACACGGTAGTTATACCGATCACACGGGTAACCTACGCAACTCCATCGGGTATGTTGTGGTACAATACGGAAGAATCATTGCTGAATCTTTCAAGTATAACCGCCGTGTCAGACCGGACGGCAATCCTAAAGGGAACAAAGGTGCCGATGAAGCTCATGCCAAAGGGCTTGAACATGCCCGGTCTGTCGCCCGTGAACTTCCCGCTAACAAAACATATCTCGTATGGGTAGCCGGTATGGAATACGCGAAATATGTCGAGGCTAAAGGTTTCGACGTTCTCGAAGGGTCGGGAAACTGGGTGGAATCTACTGCTGAAAAACTCAAAGCGGAGTTCGCTCGATTCTTAAAATCGAAAAAGCGATGAACCTGACCTCTACGGAAATATTCAAACTCGTCTGGGATCGCATCCGGGATTCGCTGTTAGGGAAGACCGTGCCGATGATGTATGCGGACCACTACCCGAATAATCCTTCGGGAGAATTTATCGTCGTAGGCTCATTGTCAAATGTCGTCGGAGATTCGCAGGTGGCAACCGTAAATGTAAACATTTATGTACCGGACACAACACCGACAATCGGTCGTGAAGAGCAACGCTACCCCGATCGCAACCGTCTGAACGAACTAACTCGTCTCGCTTTCGATTCACTAGGATACTACCCTATCAACGAACGCTGGTTCTTTGATGTGAGCGATGAAACTCTTATTAGTGAGGAGGGGATCTCCTACACATTTTCAAACCTCAAAGTAAAACTTAAAAAATATTAAACATGGGACAAATAATCGGACTGAAAGCCGTTCATGCAGGTAATCCTCTCCCGAAAGGAGTAAAAGACGCTGAGGCTGCCGACTTAATGAAGGCTTTCACCAAAATCAGTCAGCCTTATAATGGTGGTGTTTCCACCAATTTCGCGATACCTTCCAGTAATGATTTTTATCGGGAAGGAGAAGCAGACCCATTTTACTCTGCAATCGACGAAACGACAGGCACAAAAGAAGTTACTTGGAATGTCGTAGATTTTGACGACGACACGATGGAATTTTACTTCGGAACTACAGAACCTGCAAAAGGCGAGATTTACGAAGGAGTAAAAGCATTCGTATTCGATTCCAAAAGTGGAGGCTCCATCGCTTTTGCAAGGTTAAAATATGTAGCGACATTGGGTGGTGGAATCAATAAAACCGACCCGCTCCAAATTCAAGTATCTGCGAAAGTTTTAGCTCCGGAACAAGGTGGTTATTCCTGGTGGCCGATTACAACTCCGGAATATACCAAGAGCGTTTTGTAAATTCTCTATCCCGCTGGAAAGCTGACGACTTGCATCACGTCTCGAGGACGGGGCGGGAGCAAAAACAATAGTTTATAATATGAAAAAAGAAGAAGTCGGCCGCCTTACAGAACAACGTGCACTTGACACACTGACTGAAAAAATTGAATCGTTCGAGATTGAAGGCAATGACAAAGAACAAATAACCCTTTACCTATACCCCCTCCAACTCGGACGACTCGCGATGATAAGTCGCCGACTAATAGACCTTGATCTGATTTTCGACGACGAACAGATGGAGGGTGCTGTTAAACGTATGTGGACCATATGCTCCGAAAAATCAAAAGAGGTGGCCGAAATAATCGCTATCGCCACACTTCGGACGCAACAAGAAATCGAAGATATGCTAAAAGAGCGGACAAAACTTATATACTGGTCCCCTACAATGGATACAACAGCTCTTACAAACATTTTGTCCACCATCGTATTTCAATCCTACTACGCGGATTTTATGAACGCTATTCGCTTGGTAAGAACGCTGCGGGTAATGATTTCCCCAACGACAACAGCGGAGCGGATAGCCACTACGGAGGGCGCAGTATCTGGGCTTGCATTTCAACGGAGGGAAAAAGTATGTTGAAACGTTTGACGAGGAAAAGAAAGGAACAAAACATTTAATTACAGCACTTACTGACATTTACAAACTATCGGACCAACTCATATCAACCGTTAAATTTTATCTGAAATAAAGGAAGCCCCAAATCCGGCGGGAGAGGCCCGGCCCGCCGAAAATAGAACGTGGAACTAACTAAACAGCATATTGCATCTGGAAACCTTACTGCGGAAAGAAGACGTAAAGGTCGCCGATAAACTGATGGAAGACCTTAATGTTCGTTACGATAGGCTGTTTGCGTCGATTTCAGGCGTTTCTACAGGCTTTCCGGCTGCTCCGACAGATCTAGGGGTCAAAAATCCCCCCCCCATAAAATTGGAGCTAAAATAATGTATATCAATGAATTACAAAAATATATTGTAATTCAGACACCTGATAATAAGCATTCAAAGAAGAGTTAAAAAATAGGAGCCGATGCAAATTTCAGATTGAATTACTATTCAATGAACCTTATGATAGCCAAACTACAAAAAGGAGACATTAACATTGCCGACGTTTTTCTAAATGAATTATCAAGAAATCCGGCCTATTTTAATATGGATGCCGTCAAAACATTAATCCCAAATGAAGAACAACGGATGCGAATACTGCGCGTTCTTGAAGATCATATGGTCATTGAAATAAAAGGGGGTGGAATATGGTTAAAAGCTGCGGCTAATTTATCAGTGTGTAAAGACCAGGGAGGATGTGCAGTCATCTATAACGAACAACGCAAACAAGAAGAACGGGATAATTTAGAACTTCGCAATTTAAAAATAAGTAGGCGCGAAGCGCATTGGGCTATTGCATTAGCTATCATATCTATTTGCGCCTCTCAATTTTGGGGACACACTATTTTTGAATGGACTTGGATTGCAATGCAAAAAATCAGTAAATTACTTTTTTAATCTGTCTTGATTCAATATTCTACACAGAACATTGTTTAATCCAGTATAAGTATCACCTGTCAATTCAATATTAGTTCTGCCCCAAAAACGAACAAGATAGATCAAATACACAATCAACGCAATAATCACGAATAGCAAAATATAAATCCAAATCATAGCTTCAGCGTTTTTACAAACCTCGGAACTTTCGGCACAACTTCAAAAAAATAGGCTCATTATTTTGCGGGGGGGGGAATTTTGTAACTTTGCAGCATCTAACCAATACAATTTATGTTATGAAAAAATTTTTACTTTTGATGGCTGTTATTTGTGCAGTTACTTTTATGGGGTGCGAAAAGGATGAGCAAGAATCGTTCAAGTTCGACATTGAGAATCTTTATGGCACATGGCAGGGAATTGCCATACAAAGTAACGGCGAATGGATAGATATAACCCAACCGCCACACACAAATCTTGCATTCTCTGTTGTATTTTATGAAAATGGTACATATTCGGGAAGCGGGTATTTTGGCAACGGTTCAGGAACATACAAAGCTGAAGGGGATATGATATATACTTATATAGACGGGGAAGAATTATACAGATACAAAGTACATTCTATCTCAAACGGAATTGCCGAAGTGTCTATGGGTGTAGCAGGAGATAATATAACACTGGAAATAAAACTTCAAAAAAAGTAATCAGATAGGATATATGTTTCAAAACAAAGGCGAGAATAAATCTCGCCTTTGTTATTCCCTACAAAATCATTATATTTGCATTGCTAAATCAAAATGCGATACAAACATATCCAACCATATTGGGTATTTTGTATCTATACATACAGTTAAATTTAACTGCGTCGAGTTCGGTAGCGGAAACGCCCGACGGCTTGCATTTTGAGCCGAGCAACTCGTAACGCAGTTTTTTATTGCTAAATCAAAATGAAAAAGCGCATCGAACGCATGGGCCGCATCGAAGCGGCAATTAACCCCATGTACTGCGTCCCCAAACGCAGCGACCTATCGTTAATCGGATCGGCTTTCGAGGCCGCAGGTTTCCGTTGTGTCCGGATCCGCACCGAATGCGAGGCCGAGCACCGCACAAAAGGTGGTGATCCCCGTCGGCACGGGATGCTGGTTCTCGACGGTGACCGAGTGATATTGGAGGTATTGCGGTCGAGACCGACTAAAAAAGATAATCAACTCACAATCCCGCCTCAATCATGAACCGAGAAAATGACATATCGAACCGTACCCTATTTTTGATTCGGTCGGTTTGAAATGATAAACAGAAAGCCGAGTTCCCTCGGCTTTTTACATTCTCGCATCATATATCTTTTCTACATTCAGCTCCGTTCCGGTCAATGTAAAATATATATTCTGGAGCTGGTGCAGATACTTTATGGGCACATCCACATTGCAATCGTCGATTTCGTCTTCCACCTGCCAACAGAACCCTTCTTTTTTAGGAGATAAGCATATCACACGGGGGATGATATAGTAGTCAAATCGTTGGTAACAGTCGCTAAATTCTTTCTCAAAGCCGCATTTTTCCAATAACGTTGGAGTCAAACGTATAGGCCTAACATCTCATAATACTACTTTATCTAAAATCTCATGATAAAATCCGGCTTCCTTAATTAGCATCTCACCATGAAATAACGTCATGTCTGCACGCGTAATTTCTGCAATATACCCAATTCGCTCAAGATGGGGGTTATACACTAAATTGCCTATTCGAAATGATCGAATATTCAGAGACGGTTCCATATTACATTTCATATTCTAAAACGCATCGAATTCGATGCGTTTATTACTTTAGTTTCATTTGTGTTTTTAAGTTGAGAACTATTTATTCCTCCTCGTTTGAGGTGTCGCATGTAATCGGTTTCGTCGATTTTACCGCTGAAGTAAGGTGCGCTGTTTCGGGTGGCGGATTGTCGGGCAACGTTCCGAGGTATTGCCGAGCGTTGAGGGGTGATACGACAGAGTGTCCGAGTTGGCTTTCGAGTTGTTGTCGGGCAACTTTAGCTACTGTACCGCCCCGTTTGGCGACGTTGGCGTTGGCCTTGAAACCTATTGGATTTTCGTTTCGGGAAAGTTCGGTAGCAGAGGCCTCGGCCAATGAGTTCAACAGCAGTTCGACATTGGTCATATTATCCCGCAGGTTCTCCTTTTTCAACCCCTTGTAACGTTTGTAGGCTTTCGTGGTACGTCCGGCCCACTCCTTCGTGATAATGTCCGTAAGGGTGGCATATTGCGTTCCATCAACGCCCCCGCGTTTCCACTCGTCAGTGAGAAGTTTACGGACTTCGATACTTTTCAAGCGTTGGTTAATCCATGTATCCGAATATCCAAGGCGTTTATAATCGGCTACGGCCTGCTCAATAGATAACTCAGGGTCTTGCATTTGGTCGAGGCGGTCGCTTGCCACCTGCGCCATCCATTGCTTGAAAGGCTCGGCTTTCTGTGACGGAATCGACTGGATAATCCGCAGGACGGTTTTCACATCTCCGGCCAGCGTCTTGCGCATCACTCCCGTTTCTGACCTCATGGCTATCTGGGGACAATTTGTCCCCACGAACGAGGCGAGCGCTTCATCCCGCTTGCGCATCTTCTTGAAATAATCGGTCGGATTCACGGTGTCCGTCAGAGCGGAGATCACGTCGAGAACGGAAAAATACCACGTCTCCGTCCGCTCGTCCCAAACGGTGCGCACCTTGCGGTCCTCGAACAACTGTATGGCCTGCTTTTGTGTCATAGGAATGTAGTTTTATTTATTCCTTTTCTTTTACCTCCAGCACCGTCCCGCACTTCGGGCAGGTGATTGTGTTCGTCGGGTACGTTGCTACTCTTCCGCCTTTTGCTCCGCTTGTTGGAATCCAATTTTGCGGGCGGGTTTGCGTGCCTGCGGTATCTTGACCGACAACGCCGCAATAGCGTTGTAGATATTATCAAGTTCCTTGCGCATATCTTCCGACAGATCGCTGACCGCCTCGGCATTGTCGGCGTCCACCCGCTCCAGTAACGCCAGTTTCGCCCGAATTTCGGCCAACTCGGCCGTTACTGTCGTCGTGGTCGTGATGTAGTTCCGCATCGCTACGAAAGCACGCATAATAGCGATACTTACTTGTATGGCAACGGAGCTTTTCAAAACAGCCGATAACATAGAAACGCCTTGCTCGGTAAACGCATAGGGGTTGCGGCGTAAACCCATCGTGATGGAATTGGTTATCACAATTTGTGATTTCCAATTTTCAGTTTCGGCATCTGTCAGTTGAAACATGAAATCGGGCGGAAAGCGTTCGATATTACGCTTTACCGCTTGATTGAGAGCGCTTGTTGTTACTTGGTACAATTCCGCCAAATCACGGTCCAGCATCACCCGCTGGCCCCGTATTTCGTAAATCTTGCTTTGGATAGGTTGTAGTTCCATGGGTAGGTATCGTTGAGGTTATTCTGCCTTGATGGTTATCGACTTCCCGCAATGCGGGCACGTGATTGCTCCCTCTTTCGAAGCGGCGAAAAGTTCCGGCACTTCAACACCCAAAATATCGGCTATTTCTTGCAATCGTTTTAACGGCGGATTTCCGTTGTCACCAATTGCAATACTTAACCCCGTTTCAGTCATTCCGAGACGCGCCGCCAACTCTTTTGCGGTCATTCCTCGTTCCTTCAATAATTCTTTAACTCTCATTTTGACGTATTATTTGCCACAAATATATTGATATTCATATAAACAGCAAAAAATTTTAGTGTCAATTAAATTTTTATCTCAAAATATTTGCATTATATCAAAATATCATTTATATTTGCACCAAAAAATCAAAACAACAATTAAACAATACGGCCATGAAACTCTTAACTAAAGCAATTGAGAAGCAGTTGGCAAAGTACCCCATTTATTCACAAGATGGCAAAGGCGGCAAGGCACAGGTCATCTGCAAGTTCTTCAACCCCTGCGGCAGTCAGACGTGGTACATTCTCGAAGGCGAGAAGCAAGACGACGACTACATTCTCTTCGCATTGTTAGACAATATGGGCGAGCGAGAATATGGTTATGTGTCACTGAATGAACTTCAACGCGTTAGAACTCGCCCCTTTGGTCTTGGCATCGAAAGAGATATGTATTTCACACCTTGCAAAGTCAGCGAAATCAACTAATTGATTTATTGAATAAACGTCTAAAACAATAGAACTATGAACGCATTTGCATTTAAAGTGATCGACGCAATCAATCGTGATGGTATGGACAATGGCAACTGGGGTCTTGTCAAAGACGTAGATAATACTGTCGCCTATTTCGGCACCAGAGAAGAAATCGAACTGAAAGGCCAGTGGGCGTACATCTATGCAGAGAAAGACGATACACTGTCTTTGCAACTCGAAAAAATCGAACCTACGAGAGTTCTGCACGTTGAAGATTGTGAACTGCTGCTCTACTACCTCGACGAATAAAGCCGTTCGGGCGGCTATAAACAGACCTCAGGCCCGAAGCGTGGCGGCACCTGCCGCCGGTGGTAAAAATGAAAGATATGAAAGACATAAAAATTGGCGACCCGGTGAGGAGCACCCTTGAAACGATGCAACAGTCTGAGGAATTGGGCTGTTGCATTTTTTATTGAAGGAGAGGTAACGAAAAGGCAACGGTTCTCTTTTCCGCTGCTTGCGTTAGTAATCACAACTTCAAATAACTGCTGTAAAGGTAGTTAAAAAAACGACAGAAACAATCGATAAGATCCTTTTCTTGCATCGACAATCTCATTTTTGACGTTCATAAAACCATCCTTCCCTTACTCATTCCGCACACTGCCCCATTCCATCCGGTAGCGACCAGCCCATGGGATCGGAGGGACAAGCTGCAAGGCCGACCCGTGAGGGACGCTTTGTATAGCCTTGCAGCTTATCCCCTCGATCCATACCTTTGCGTTCGGGTGGAATGGGGATTTCGTTCCCGGCCTCCCGTTATAGCTTCGGGCCTTTAGATTTTTTGGGGGATGACACGATCTTTCCCTGTTTTGTATCGTGTCGGGGCGTTCGGGGTTTTCTCGGATCGCTCCACTCCTGCTTATAGGTTTCGTCCGAGGGATTCTCTTTCCAGAGGTAGGGCCTTGCGGTTTGCCCGTGTCCTCCCCACCATTGAACGAGGGCACGAACGACAAAACCGTCCTTTATCAAGTCCCTGTCCATGCGACGCATGGCGTATTTGCCGTACACGACCCACTCGCGCGGGTCGTGTCCGACGTAGGCTCGTCCTCTCGTCAGGTTGTCATCCATGACCAGATAACCGTCGAACGTTTTCCTTTCATACTGCATTCCTTCGAGATAAACCGGTTGCCCGTCCTTTATTTGTTCTACATACTCATCTGTTAGCCGTACACCAAATATGATCGGGTTCCGGGTGGAATGTTCCTGTTTATGCCGTTCTATTTCCTGCCTTTCCAGTTTTGCTCGGTTCGCTTCGATGGCTTTACAGAGGTTGGCATAACTGAACTTCCGATCTACCTGCGAGGCCTTGAGTGTCTGCCCTTGCATAGTAAAGGTCATGCCCTGTATCTCTTTTTGCGGATCACCTCCCCGGTGTATGAACGTTGCCGTTATGCCTCCCCTGTTCAACTGTTCGACCAGTTCCGTAAAAGAGGCACAACCCTTCAACGCTGTTTTAACCGCCTCGTAAATTCTGTATTTCACTTTGTCGGGATCGTGTAACCGCTCGATCTTTACGTTCTCTTTTCCTTTGGAGAATGTCAGGCCGTATTTCTGTTTCATGGCCTTGCAGACCGCTACGCTCCGGATCCTTTCGTTATGGCTCTGCACCAACTTCGTATCGTACTGTACCCGATTGTAAAGGATATGCAGATGGGGATGCTCCGTGTCGGTATGCCGCACCACGATGTACTGCGTGTCGGTGATTCCCATACGCTGCATATATTCGCGTGCAAGACCTGCCATAAATCCGTCCGTAAGCCTCGGCGTATCGTCCTTGTGGAACGAAAGGGATATATGACCCACGACCTGGGCTTTCTCGGGCCGTGCCTTGCGCTGGAAATTGAAACTGCCGATTAGGGAACGGATATCGGACAGCTTCACTCCGTCGCTGTCTATCATACGGGTGTGACCGCTTTTTTCGAGGAGGTAGCGTACGGCTCCGCCGAACGACTTACCCGTTATGATCTTTGCTATCATCTTTTCGCTGTCCAAAAGTTAAAATCTTATCGCTTAAAGTAGCTCCGTATCTCTGCGGCCAACCGTTCGTAAAACTCGATCAGTCCGATAAGACGCATGACAATGCCGTCCATTCCCTTTTGTGTGTTGGCAATCCGTGCCAACTGGTTCAGGTTGTTCCCCTGTCGGGCCAATTCGGCTACGGCGGCAAGTATCGCGGGAGGAATATGCCGTGGCGATTGCCCCGTAAGTACCTTTTCCCGGCAGTAGGTGGCGAGATCCGTCCCGGCGATGATCGCTTCGTTTTGCAGCCTTCGTTTCACGTCGGGCGTAACATGGAATTTGACCTCTGCAGAACGTTTTTCGGCTGCGGCTTTGGGCGGTCTCCCGCCTTTGTCCCGGTTATCTATTTTGTTATCCGCCATAGCCTGCACCTCCTTCCTTTTCACTTATGGCGATTTGTTTCCCGGCCGGGCGACCGAGAGGGAACTGGCCGACGGCATCCGAGATGCCGAGAGTCCCGAATCCCCTGCGACCGACGGGAGCGGGAGATGGTTCGGTGTGCGACCACAGGGAGTACGCCGAACGGGACAGCCCCGCAGGGCAAGGTTGCCGGAGTCTCCGAGAAAACTCCGAGGGGAGGTTTTGAGGGCCTCCGGATACAACCTTGCTCCTTAAGGCTTCAGAAAATGCCGAGGCCGGATCATCAGATTCGAACGCGGCACTCCGGATCTCACTCCGAATCCCCAGCGTACGGAATCGGCAGGGGCGAAGGACGATAAATACGGGAAGATCGCTCCGGATATACACGCCAGAGTATTGGCGAGAAACTCGTGAAGTTCAGCTGTCGGGCAGGGATGGATAAGCCCTAACAGTTACCCGAACGGAGCGGGTTGTAACGCTCCAGACTACGGACGTTACAAGATTGCAACGCTGCAGCGTTGCAGTTCAGTGGGGACGGTATTCGACATTCGGATATGCTGTGAAATGGATGTTCATGGCTGTGCGATTTACGTCTGTTTACTCAAACAACGCTGCTCGCTGCGGGTTGTTGCGTCCATGTCGGATCTTGCGTTCCGTTGCCATCTGTTGCTGCCCGTGTAGAAATTATGCAAAATATCGGAGCCAACCGCTGCCATGGCGAAGCCAACCACTGCCACCTCCGTACGATCGTACAACTTGCCGTATATCGTAGGCGTTACAAGTAGGCAGACCGTCCTGGAACGGCGGTTGAAACACACAAAAACGCACTACGATGAAAAACCGGGCGCACCGAATTCGCGATGAGTGAAAACCACCCGATCGCCTACACAGACAAACCGATTGTTGAACTAAAAAACAATGAAACGATGGAAAAGATAATATGCATCGGAGAGAAAACATGAATAAACATCCTCGACCAACTGAAAGAGTTGTCCGCCCTTGCCTTGCAGGTACGCCGCCGGTTCGATCCGCAGACCTCGGACGGGTATATGGATAGTGCAGACGTATGCCGGGTATTGAACATTACCAAACGCACCCTGCAAAGCTATCGGGATAAAGGTATTTTGCCCTATACCCGTATCGGCGGCAAGTTCTTTTACCGAGAGTGTGACCTGGCCGACTATCTCGAACGTAGAACCGTCAAAAAACAATAGCCATGCTCGATTACCTGAACAGCGAGAGCGAGGAGGTGAAAATCGCGCTCGCACAACTATCCGAGGCAAAACAGGCGTTGCAACAGGCCAAGGACAACTACCGTCCCTCGATCCTGAATGAACGTTACCTCACGGGCGAGGAGGTCTGTCGCTATCTGCACATCTCGCCGCGCACACTCCAAACCCTGCGTGATACACGACAGATCCCCTTTACCGTTATCAGCGGACGGGTATTTCTCTATCCTGAGAGTGGATTACGGGAAAGCCTTCACAGAAATCTACAACCTGTCGAAGAACCCTTCTAATCCTAGCAATGGGCCAAGCATAACAAACCTGGGACACAAGGGTATTCAACCATGTATCCCGGGTTTATTATTGCTCCTACTTATTATAATTTAGGTGCAAATGCCGCTCAAAAAATGTATTATATATCGGCAATACTCCACCAATGAGTGTTTGTTTGTTCGCGAATTATTTTCTATCTTTACAACGTCTTGTGCAGCAATGCACTTGGCAGACATATTGAAAGTGTTTTCGCACTGTCCTGAGTGGAAAATGTGGAAGTTTTTCAATAACAACGGGACAACGAACAGCACTCATTTCTTGTTTAGATTATGGCAGGGACGCGTTCTGCGTATCTATACTCCATATCTATTCAAGTGTGGGGTATTGCGTCGTTTATTGTTGTTATCGGTCTTTTCACAACCATCCACTCGATAAACGAAATCAGCTCCACACTTTTCTTTTTGTAGTTATAGCAAACACCATTTAGGAGTTGAATGGTAACTAAGAATTGGAATTATTAACCCAATTAAAATAGTTACTATGAAACGATTACTATTAGTTTTCACCTTGTTCAATATTGGAGTCGCTTCGGCTCAATTAAAAACATACAATGGTTCTTTTGAAGATGGTTCTGCAAATTATACTTATAAAGAAGATGGATTGACTCGAATTTTCGAAGGGAATTTTTCATATAAATCAGCAGACGGAAAAAAGTCTATGTCCGGCAGATATACTGATGATATGAAAACCGGATTATGGAAAACTGATTGGTATGGGTTTCATGAAGAAACAAGCTATAAGCAAGGTCTAAAGCATGGAATTTACCGAGTACGATATAAAGATTCCTATAAAGAATTAAAATTAAATGCTCATTTTACACAGGGAGAGTTGGATTCTCTTGATTTTTGGATGCGAACCCCTGACGGGCGCATAATAGCTGGAAATCAACATGGCTCTCCTTCTGTTATCGATACGTGGCTTCACGGAATAGATAACAAATATATTCGTACGCAATATTTTTATAAAGGTATTTATGTCGGATATACGGATTATGATTATTCTACCGGAGATTGGGGTGAACGCACGATAGATGATATCAGGGAGGTTGCTAAATTTTCCGATTCACTAGCCCAACATAACTATCAATATGCAGGCCGATACTATTGTCTTCAACCCCAAAAAGAAAATAAATTTTACTGTCAACTCACTCAGAACGGCGATATTTTTTCCAATGAGCCATACTGGTTCAATGAAATCGCATACTTTTTCATTTACGATTTTCATACCGCATGTTTCGGCTCATCCTTATGGAGGGGCGAAGTTTTTGAACCCGATTATACCCTCTGTTTTGTAATAAAAGAGGATGAAGTCCGAATGAATGCTGAGAAAAAGCAAATCGAACAAGAAAAGGCTGAAAAAGCGAGAAAAGAAAAGGAATATGAAGAAACTATTGCGAAAAAGGCAGGCGAGTTTTCTCAAACAGAATATGGCCAGTTTATAAACTATCTCAAACCCTTTGCGGTGAAATCTGATAGTTTGTTTAATCAGGCAAAACAGAATTACATGGATAATGTTTTGAGTAAATATCGCTTAGCAACAAGCCCAGTCCGTCTTGCAGACAGATTTCAAGAATCCAGCACTTTATCGCTAAACTTTAGATATTCAGAGGGAGATAAGGATGGTTATCAATGTAAATTCATTTCACAATTATACCAAATAAATGTTCCCAAAGGATTAATGGATTTTTCTGTACTTATTTTTCCTACTGCACTTGTATTGGACAAAGAACAATGGCGTGTTTCTGATGCCATCATAGTATATTATCATAACGGATCGGACAATGGTCTTTCGACGGCATTACAGCTCAATTTGCATAAAAGAACCGATTTACACCAAGCTGATTTATACTTGCAACATTTCTATAATGAAATGAAATTGGGGGTAAACGGCTTTATTGCCCAAGGAACACAAGTTTCAATTAGTGATAATTATGTTTTTCAAGGATATACAGAAAGCCGTATAATGCAGCCTATTACATCAGATACGAAATATAAAAAGACTCAAATTTATTATGACAGATGGCATAATCCCCAACTATCTAAGGATGATTTTATTCAATCCATTACCAAAGAAGAGGTTACAAAACCCATAGAAGTACGTTTTAACATAAAAAAAGAAGAATGATTATGGCTATTGTCGAACGTAACAGAATTTTGAGGCCATCAACAAGATTAGCTTCTTCTATATCGTATAAAATTAATACAGAAAAAGTTTCGGGACTGGATGAACTGATCGTACGTGTATATTCCGAACAAAAAAAACTGATAGCGGAGTTTCATTTCGCCGGTCGCGATATCGCAGGTAAAAGATCTATCCATTTCCGATATATCAATGAGCGAATTGACTGGGGAAAATATGAAAATTTGATATCGAAAAAGCATAAATTAATAGCTGTAATTTAAGACATATTTCAATGACCACCTGAAATTGTAAACCAAAGGACGGCAAATTCAAAGTCGTCCTTTGGTTTTGTTTATGTAGAAGTGAGACTTTCCCTTCCCGTAACATTCCGCCTCTGCATGCCGCCCGCAGATTGTTTTGCACCGTGGCCTCATACACGCCGAATAGCCGTGCGATTTGGCTCTGTGTCATCCAGACATTGCCATCGACCAGTCGGACTGCAACCGTACAAGGCCCGTAGTCGTTATCGGTTATCTCAATAGAACCGAGATCTTCTATCTGTTTCTTCATAGTCAGTTCTCCTTTTCGGGTTATGCTATCGGAAATTTTTCAGCGATCTTTTGGCTCAGGGCATCCATATCATGACCGATCTTGTCGTTGGTGATTTTGGCGTAAATCTGTGTGGTGGTGATGTGTTTGTGTCCGAGCATCTTGCTGACCGTCTCCAGGGGAACACCCTGCGAGAGGGTGACCGTGGTCGAAAAAGTGTGCCTTGCCTCGTGCATCGTCGGATTGAACGACAATCCGGCATGGCGTGCCACGTGCCGTAGGGACATATTCATGGATTTACGATTTTTGACCGGAAACACGCAGCCTCCCGGCAAGTGCAAGTGTCTGTACTTCTCAACGAGCCGTTTGGCCACCGGCAGCAGCTTGACCCGAAACTGCGTTCCTGTCTTTTGTCGATGGTCCACGATCCACAGATCCCCCTGTTCATCCGTATGAATATCGTTATGGGTGAGTTTCTTCACATCGGCATAGGCAAGCCCCGTGAAACAGCAAAACACGAATATGTCCCGGACGATGGCTGTCTTGTAATTGGGAACATAGACCCTCATCACGGCCTGCAGTTCCGATTCGGAAAGGAAACGTCGGTCGCGGTAGGTGACGTTGATATGGAATCCTGCAAACGGATCGGAGGTGATCCAGCCGTTCTTGAAAGCGGTATAGGTCATCAGCTTCAGCTTCTTGAGCGGAGTATGGATACTGCCGGGAAGCATATGACGGACGGCCGAGAGATAAATCACATACTTTTCGATAAATTCACGCTTCAACTCTCGGAAAGGGATATCCTCCAGCTTGTATTCGTATTGCAGAAATGCGGCCAGATAACGGCGGGAACGGGTGTAGTTCACGAGGGTTCCCTCTGCACGGTCTTTGCCGACGCGCTTCTCGGCGAACTCTTTCAGGTAATCGTCGAAGGTTTGCAACAGGAGTTGATACCCGTCCCCGAATCCCAACCAGGCATTCCTGACCTTCTCTGCCGTGACGTAAGAATCCCGATCACAGATACGCTGGTACTGTTTGCCGATGTTGGTCTTGATATTCTCCAGTTTCTCGTTGATCCGCTGGGCTACGACGCTTCTGCCTGTAGCTTTGTTGGCTTTGGTATCCCACAGTTTGAGTGGAACAGACAGTTTGCAACTGAACTGCGAGATGGTTCCGTTGATGGTGATGCGTCCCATGATGGGCGCTTTGCCGTTCTGTTCGGCCTGTCGTTTCAGATAGAACAGAACCTTGAAAGTGCTTCTTGCCATAACTCTAAAAACTTTATTGTTAATACGTTCGTTAGAGTTATTTGTTGTTGTGAAATCTGGCGCAAGAAACTGAAAAACAAACCATTAAAAACGAAGTCCGGAAAAAGCTGCGGTAACGATCTGGTAACGCAACTCTTTCCGAACTTTGCCTTTTCATGCGGCTGAACCGCTTTCTTACCTCCGGAACAATCTCGTCAAAACACTATCTCCGTGCGTTTTATACGTTATTGCCCCTGTCCTGTTTTTTTAAGGACAATCCTTTGGGATTCGGACGCAATACTGGTGAATATCGAGGACAGTTCGATAAACTGAATATCGCAATGGTACTCGTTGGCAATAGGCTGTATTATGTTACATTTGAAAAAATTGAAAAGCTATGAAGACAAGAAAATCCTTCAAGGTGAACAGAGAGGCTGCGATCAAAATCGCAATGAACACAAACGGCATATCACGAGAGATCGCCAAGAAATACACAGACAGCGAGTTGAAAGAGTGCTTGCGACTACTCAAACTAAAAACCAACTTTTAACCTATATAACAATGAAACGAACCGACCTTTCCATCATCATGCGCACGGCGTGGCAGATGTGCCGCGCGACGGGTGTAACCTTTGCTGAGTGTCTGCATAAGGCATGGCAGGTGTTCAAATTGAAGATAAAGATGCGCGCGGGCATCGTGCAGTTCTTCTACCTCAAATCGAGTACGGGTGAATTGCGACAGGCATTCGGTACGCTTAAGGACGACTTATGCCCCGAAACAAAAGGTGACGACCGTAAGCCTAACAAACACCTCGTAACCTATTACGATACGGTTGCCGAGGGCTGGCGGTCATTCAGAATGTTCAACTTTGTAAAAGTTATATAATATATGAAACCAACGATGTACGTAGAAAAACGCAGCGATTTGACATTACTCAAAAAGGCATTCGAATTGACGGACGCGACATGTCACCGCACGCGGCTGAAGTGTGGGTGTAAAGCCTACAAAGGTGCAGACAACAATCGCGACAGCCTATTGATCGTCAAATATGACGCAGTAGTGCTTGAGATTATCCGCTGCAAAGGGTGTGTGAAGAAAAGACCTTAAAAATTGCAGCTCTCAATAAAAAATCGTATTTTTAATAAATAATTCAATAGTAAGATTTGCATAATGTGCCGAACGTGTCCACTTTTGCATCGAACAGATATATGCGGGGTAGTGCAGAGGTTACCACGGCGGGTTAGTGTCCCGCAGGCGCAAGTTCGATTCTTGCCCCCGCTACTAATGAAATTTACGGCTATGAAAATTTTAACGCTTATCATCAAACAAAAATGGTTCGACGCCATTTTGTCGGGTGAAAAAACGGTCGAGACCCGCGAAGTACGCCCGACCAACACGAAATACATTTCATACCGAGACAACAACACAGGCAAAGTCTACAAGAAAGACAGTGACGTGCCCGAATCGGCGTGGGACAGCGAGAAGGGCGTTGATACGGTTATCAACCACTACGATGCCATACAGTTCTGGGTAGGTTACGAAAAGAATCGCCCCGGCGCGCTGGTCGAAGTCAAAGGCGTCGAGCTGGTAGATGTTTGCGACGAAGAGACGAAAGAGCCGATTGTGTACGAGCACAACGGTAACGAATATACCATGACCGAGATCGACTACCACCTCGGCAAGGTAATCGAGAAAATGAATTGTTAAACCCTTAAAATCATTGCTGCACTCGAAGACGAAGACAAAAAACAGCAACTCAGCTTGACGCGCAATACAGCCGTATAACGAGTGAATTGCGACGCCGCACGCCTAATCCTGCTGTAGGATTAAGTAGCCTCGCAAATATGAGTGGCCGAAATGGTGTTATTGCGAATAGGTATGCAAGGGCGACCAGTGCATATACAAGAGCTAGGCAATCTGCCGCCCGAGGCCTTTCCGTAGGTTAAATCATATTGTCAAACTTCTAAAATTCAAGCTGCACTCGAAATTCAGTAAGAAATCGAATCAATCGGACGACAGGCGCTAGCCGTGTTCGTTATCGTGCAGTAGGCGGTCGTGCGACGAATCGTGCCGGTCGTGCACGCGACATTCGCGCCGCCTTTGGCATGGCAACAGGTTAATCATGACCCCGATAGACCATGCAAACGAAGTGATTGCCTCTGTCCGTCAAAAAACGGACAGGGCGATCCTTTTTTATTCATGTGGCAAAGACAGCGAGGTATTGCTCGACCTAATGGCTCCGCACTTCAAAGAGATCGTTTGCGTGTTCATGTATTTCGTCAAGGGCCTCGACCACATTGACAACTATTTGCGAGCAGTCAAAGCTCGTTATGCCAATGTTACCATACTGCAAGTCCCCCATTGGACGTTGACGCGTGTTTTGCGTTGTGGGCTATACTGCATTCCTAACCCCAATGTAAAGCTGTTATCGTTGAAAGACGTTGATGAATCCGTCCGGATGAAGACGGGAATATCTTACTCTTTCTATGGAATGAAGCAGTCGGACGGAATGAATCGCTGTCTTATGTTGCGCGGATACGAGAACGAAGCTATAAGCAATACGAACAAGGTATATCCTCTATCCAAGTGGAAGAAATCGGACGTCATGGCCTACATCAAGGCAAAGAAACTGCCTGAACCCATATCCTACAACAAGAACAAATCGCAAGGTCTGACGTTTTTGCCGGAGGTATTCGATTACCTCCGCCGGCATTATCCGCAAGACCTCGAAAAGATTTACAAAGTATTCCCCTTATCCCGAAATATATTACTGCGATATGACGAAGAGAAAAGAGCAGCAGCCCAAATACAAGCAAAGTGAAACGGTCGTAATCAAGCGATCACAAATCAACTTTGCTCCATACAATCCACGCAAAGAAGACCCTGAAGTCATCAAGAAGCTCAAAAAGAACTTTAAAACTGTCGGCTATCTGGGCGGTATCGTATGGAATCAGTTGTCATCTTATCTGGTTTCAGGGCACAAGCGCGTACAGACGCTTGACATCATCAACAATTACGACGGGACACCTGAAACGGATTATGAGATCAAGGTAGAAGCTGTAGAGTTAGACGACAAGACAGAGCGCGAACAAAATATCTTCATGAACTCGCCCTCCGCAATGGGAGAATTCGACATGGAGAAAATAAAAGTACTTGTACCGGAAATAGACTATAAAGCCGCTGGCCTTTCTGAAGCAGACATGAACATATACGGTATATCCGTCATGCAGGACGAAATAAGTTCAGAACTGTCTGATACGTTAGGTGATTTCGAAGAGATACAACGACCGTTTGAGGAACGCAAGGCCGCGGTAAAGGAGATGAAAGAACAGATTCGTCAACAGGCAGAGCAAAAAGCGGAAGACATCGAATCCTATGTAATGCTCAACTTTAAGTCTTATAGGGCGAAATCATCATTCATGCTTCGGTTCGGGTTCAGGCCAGACGACAAAATAATCCCCGGCGAAATGTTCTCGGATATGGTTGAACGGGTCGAATAACGACAAAAACGACAGTATAAAAAATGGCAATGCCCTCCAAAAAACCGAAATTAGATACCTTTCGCAAGGTTGCAAATGCTTGCGGCGGTATTTTGTCAGACATAGCTGCTAATTTAGGTGTAGAGCGTAGCACAATTTACACATGGTGCAATGATGATGAGCAATTCGCCCAAGCCCTCGAAGATTCCCGTGAACGGTTCGTTGATTTGGCCGAAAGCAACCTGCGTAAATTGGTTGCCGGCGTTCCGGCCATCGAAAAGGACGAGAATGGCGAAAAGAGATTTGCCGGTTGGATCGAACGTCCCTCCGAAACAGCGATCATTTTCACTCTCAAAACACGCGGAAAAAAACGGGGATATGTAGAACGTCAAGAGGTTACAGGAGCAGATGGTGCCGAACTTATTCCACCTCGCACTCTCTCTCCCGAAGAGGCAAGACAATATGGGTTAAAACTTAACGAAGAGTATTAACGCACTACTCCGATTCGCGACATAGACATAGAGCGTACCTTCTGTCTTTCCGGTATGCTGAATTTCACCCGTTACATGTTCAAGCATAAGACGGGGATGCGGTTTATTGTCGGCGATCATCATCGCAAAATATGCGAAGCTCTTGACAAAGTCGTCCGTGGCGAAATAAAGCGTCTTATTATCAATATTGCGCCACGATATGGCAAGACCGAACTTGTCTCTAAGAACTTCATCGCCTACGGGCTGGCGTTAAACCCCCGCAGTAAGTTCATACACCTATCATACTCCGATGATCTTGTTCTCGACAACTCGAAAGAGATCAATGAAACGGTACAATCAGACTACTACCAGCGGCTTTTCCCTGAAGTAGTCGTCGAAAGCAAGAATGCTAAAAAGTGGTATACATCCGTCGGAGGCGGACTGTATGCAGTAAGTGCAGCAGGACAGGTTACAGGATTTGGTGCAGGTCAAGTAAATGATCCGTATAGGGAGCGGCGCGAAATGGGTGATTTTATTCCTGCGTGGGAAAGCGATTTTGCGGGAGCTATTGTTATCGACGACCCGATCAAACCGGAAGATGCACTATCCGAAACGATCCGCGAGCGGGTGAACAATCGCTTTGAATCGACTATCCGCAACCGCGTGAACTCGCGCAATACGCCTATCATAATCATTATGCAACGGCTCCATGAGCACGATCTATGCGGCTATCTTCAGGAGATCGAGCCGGAGGAATGGACGGTACTTTCGTTGCCCTGCATCTGGCATGACGAAAACGGACAGGAACAGCCTCTCTGGGAATTTAAGCATACGCTGGAGGAACTGCACAAAATCGAGAGATCGAACTCATTTGTCTTTGAAACGCAATATATGCAGAACCCGAAGCCGCTGGAAGGTTTGATGTATGGAGAGTTTAAGACATACGACATAATTCCATATGCAGCATCTATGAAGCGAAAGAACTACACGGATACCGCTGATACCGGCAGTGACTATCTGTGTTCTATTTGCTATACGGAAACTCCCATCGGCAATTTCGTGACGGACATTTTATATACACAGAAACCGATGGAATATACCGAGCCGGCAACAGCCGAGATGCTGTCCCGAAACAAGACGGAGATCTGCTACGTCGAGAGCAACAATGGCGGCAGGTCTTTCGGGCGCAATGTTGAGGCGCAGTGCCGAATAATCGGTAACAACTTTACATCGTTCAACCCATTTACGCAGACCGCCAACAAAAGGGTGCGTATTTTCACGCGATCGAATGAAGTGCAAAACCTTATTTATTTTCCGACCGGATGGGAGCACAAATGGCCGGAGTTCGCCTCGCATGTCAAATCATACCGTAAGCAGCAGGAGTTCAACAGCCATGACGACGCCGAAGATGCCCTGACCGGAGTAATCGAAAAGCGGGGGTATTTCAACAATGAAGAAGATTTAGACAAAGAGGATTTAGGAATTTGGTAAAAAGTACGGATATGGGATTTATAGACAACCTACTCAATGCGATACGCAATAAATATCTGAATGCAACCGGTGCAGAACGTGATCTGCTTACGCTTATCAAGGACAAAGACATTACACAGGCTCAAACACTTATGCAGAATCGCGATACGGAGGTTTTGCAGGCGATTCAGGAATATAACCCCGAACTCCACCGTATTATGCGAAAGGCCGATAAGATGCGGAAAGGCCAGGAGCCTTATCGTACCGAGAAGTTGCCTCGTGCACGACAGAAGTACATCAATGAGGTGGAACTATTCTTTCTGCTCGGGAATCCGATACGATGGAAGAAGGTGAACAACGAAGGTTCGGACGAGGCTTTCGAAGCATATAATCAATTTTTGCAAGATACACGATTCAACGTTTCCATGCGTAAAGCAAAACGCATTGCGGGAGCAGAAACTGAATGTGCCAAGCTCTACCACATCTATCGGGACGAGAATTTCCAACCGCAGGTAAAAGTTGTGGTAATTTGCAAGTCGAAAGGATACACCCTACGTCCATTATTCGACCTATACGAGAACCTCATTGCATTCGGGTATGGGTACTACCTTAAAGAGGGGACATCAACTATCGAGCATTTCGATATTCAAACACCTGATACGATCTACCGATGCAAACGAGGATCTCTTAATTGGGAGGTTATTGCAACTCCCAATCCAACCGGAAAAATCAATGTTATCTACTACCGACAGGATAAAGCGTGGGGAGGCCTCAACCCCCGCATAGACCGCGAGGAGGATATAGACAGCAAAATATCCGACACAAATAACTATTTCGCAGACCCTATCGCCGCAGCAACGGGCGATGTCGTAGATTTTTTGAAAGGTCGAGCCGACAAGCCCGGGAAAATGATTCGGATGACCGGAGCGGATTCAAAATTCGAGTACATCAATCCACCGACCTCTTCCGAGACGCAGCAACGGGAAAAGGAAGACCTCGCGCAGTCCATCTTGTTCGACACTTTCACGCCCGAGTTTACACCCGAGAAAATGGCTGGGCTGGGAACTTTGTCGGGCGAAGCGATCAAACGCGCGATGGTACTGGGATATATCAAGCGCGAAAATAATAAAGAGATATACGACATAGCCGTAGATAGGGAGAAAAATCTTATTCTCGCTATTATGATGAATGTAACCCATATTCATTTGCGTCCTGATTTGGCTGCGCTCAAAATAGAACACGAATTTGCCGAACCGTTCAATGAAGATGTCACCGCACGTTGGGCGGCTATAGGCCGTGCTGTGCAGGATGGCGTTATGTCGCTGGAAAAGGGCGTTGAACTAATGGGAACGGCCGATGATGTTACCGCTGAAATCGAGCGAATAAAGCAAGCGAAGGCAGAGGCATCTATGAACAATATTATAGAGCCAACATTCTAATTCGAAACGATGCCCGGATTGAATTTGAAAGCCGCCCAATGGGAGCAACAGCACAAAACGCATGTCGAAGAATATCTACGACAGATAGAGGCTTTGTATGATGTGGCCTCGGATGAATTGATTCGACTGGGAATGGGATATAAATATCAACCCAATACGGGGCGATTGTTCGCCTTCTCATCAAACAAAAGCCGTAGTAAACAAGCCGATGCCTCGTTATCTTCATTCCGAAATAAGTTGTCCACTATAATTACAGCGGGGATCACTTCGGAATGGTTTTTTGCCAACGACAAGAACGATTCATGGGTAAAACAACTATTCGACAATCCGAAAAAAGGATGGATGCTTCACAATCTCGGTGCACTTGAGGCATTTCAACGTAGAACAACTTACGGGCATAATTTATCCGAAAGAGTTTGGAGTATCGCCAAGCAGTTCGAACGGCACATAGAATTATCCTTATCTATAGGTATCAGCGAAGGCCGAAGCGCTGCCGATATAAGCCGTGATGTACGCGTCTATCTGAATGAGCCGGACAAACTATTTCGACGTGTCCGAAATGCGTTCGGCAATCTTACCCTGTCGAAAGTGGCGCAGGCTTATCACCCTGGGCAAGGCGTTTACCGGTCATCTTATCAGAATGCTATGCGTATGGCTCGCACCGAAATAAACAGCGCTTATCGTGAAGCCGACAGTATCCGCTGGCAACAACTTGATTTTATTGTCGGATATGAGGTAAAAACATCAAAATCGCACGTACAGTGGCTGGCAAAGTTCTGGTATCCGCGCTTCAAAAAAGGGCGTGCGCCGCTGGAAATATGTGACGCAATGGAGGGAAAATATCCGAAATCTTTCAAATTCATCGGGTGGCACCCGAACTGCAAGTGCTATGCAGTGCCAATTATAGCCAACGAGGGCACGGATAGGGATTTTTGGGAGGAACCGCTGAATGAGGTCAAGGATGTGCCCGACAACTTCAAACGATGGGTCGAGGACAACACCGAAAGAATCGAAAAGGCGAAGAATTTGCCGTATTTCATAGGGGAAAACAAAAAACACTTCAATGATTCGCTGTTCATCAATCGCGATGCCGTATAACTCTTGGCAAAAGCGCAGTACGTAGGGAATAAGTTGCAAGGTGTTGCATAAGGAGTTGAGGCAAAGTATGAGGCATCGTGCACGCCTATAAACTACAAAAGCAAGAATAGCATCGTTCGCAAGGTGAAACAGGAAAGGCAAAATCTATTAACACCAGGTTTCATCGTCCATTTGGCGGACATTCTCTCCGTCACTGTAAGCACTGTTCCAAAATGAAACACCCTTTGTCCGGCGAAATAGTGCGTCGGTTAGGCGTGAGGTTGTTGCTATTCACCACATCCAAGAGGAGAAATGCAGTAAAAACGGAATGACCGACGGAAATAAGATGTGCCCCGCCGATCATTCCAACTAAAATAACACGATATGACAAAGGTACTGCACTGCGGCGCATTATGCAAATAATCGTATTAAAAATTCGTCAGTAATGCAGCATTTTTCTCTCGTTCCTCTCGCTCGAAGCTGGCAAGGTAGTTTTCCGTCGTCTTCAGATCTTGGTGGCCGAGGCTTTCCGATATGTAGGCGATATTCGCCCCGGCACGCTTCAACACCGTAGCGAACGAATGACGCGCCGTATAGGTCGATATGTTCCCAATTTCGAGCTGCTCCCCGATCATCCGCATCCGTTTATTGATTAACCCGGTAGCGGCTATTGTTTTAGCGTGGCTCTGCACCGCATCCTCCGACCCGTCGAGAATTGGGAAAATAAAGTTATTCGGTGCTGGAGTATTACCCCAGCGGTCGATAATAGCTTGCATCTGGGGAACTACCGCGACCCGGATTTCCTTACGGGTCTTAGTCGTGCGCTCGGTCTTTTGACGCACGAAACAGATTTCACCGTCCACAATATCACGATACCGCAATTTCACGAAATCGGCGACGTTGATCCCGTTACACAAGTAGAGGAACAGCCAATAATCCCGGTATTTGGCCGTTGCTTCGTTCCCATCCTCATAGCGGGCGATCTGCCCGATCTGCTCCAGCGTTAAAGCCAATTTACGGCCCTCACCGGCCTGTATTTCATATTTCCCTCGGCCGAACGGGTATTGCGCGGGTTTAATCGCATCGCATCGACAAGCATCGTTCAATATGGCTCGTAAATGGCGCATGTGTATTCCGATCGTTGTACGGCTCTTACCTTCTCCGAGTAGAAAGCGCTCATAACGTCTTACCCAATCCACCGTTATAGATTCAAGAGCAATACGATCCCCGGCAAACCGCTCCAATCCCTGTATAACAACATTATAAACCAGCATTGACCCGATACGATCCTGCTCTTTTAATTCCGCTATTTTAGCCGCAAATGCACGGTTAAGAGTATCAACCCCCGAACGTTTCAATCGCTTGTTGAGGCTATCGAATGAAAAAATACCGTCGCGTGCCAATTCCTCAACAACCCCACGAACAATTTGGTAACTGCTTTCTATATCTTTACGAACGGCCACAAGGGCGCGAACCTTCGTTGTAGTCAGACCTTCCCACTCATCCAAGGTAAGGTCTTTGCCCGTCGGATAATAGCGACGATCCCGGCGATAGGTTACACGAATTTTTACGGGGCACTTTCCGTTCTTTTTCGGATGACTCGTATCTATTATGGGCGCAACTGTTATTCCGTCTTTTGAATAGTTCATTTGATAGGATAATTATTATTTCAACACACAATTTCGACACAAAAATACAAAAACAAACAAAAATAGATAAAAATAAACAAAATAAAATCGCCACATTTGGAAGCTTAAAACATTGATTTTCATATAAAAATTCAAACAACACATAATTATTCAAAAATATAATTATGGGACTGAAAATCCTTGCACCGCCGTGGGCTGAATTATCCTCCGCAGTCGGATAATTTCGGGGTTCTTTAATCGGAGATTAGACTATGAATGAATCATTAAACTAAAAGAATAAGAAGAATGAAAAAGAAGAGCAAGTACGGGAGAAATCCCAAGTTGAACCCGAAGACACACTGCGTGATGGTGCGCTTCGATGATGAGGAATGGAACAAGTTTCTCACGATGTACGAGGAATCAGAGGTGTACGCTAAAGCCGTCTTTCTCAAGGCACACTTCTTCGGGCAGAAGTTCAAGGTACTGAAGGTGGACAAGACGATGGTGGACTACACGACTAAACTGTCGGACTTTCACGCCCAGTTCCGTGCCATTGGTACGAACTACAATCAGGTAGTCAAAGAGCTACGCTGCCATTTTTCGGAGAAGAAGGCGATGGCGTTGCTTTACAAACTGGAGAGTTGTACCATTGATCTTGTGAAGTTGAGCAGGGAGATTGTGGAACTTTCAAGGGAGATGTACGCTAAGTGGGAGCAATCAAAATCCGACTGATATGGCATCAGTAAAGGTCAAGTTCCGTCCATCTACCGTAAACGGTAAGGAGGGCACACTCTACTATCAGGTCATTCACAACCGTGTGGTCAGACAGATAAACACCGAGTATAAACTTTTTGTTTCGGAATGGGACAGCCATTCCGAAACGGTTGTCTTGCATCATCTATTGACAGGACAAGAGAGGAACAACTACCTGCTTTCAATCGGTTCACGCATCAAGTGGGACAAGGACAGGCTGAACAAAATCATACACAAGTTATTTCAATCCGGCACATTCGTAACGGATGATGTAGTCATGCGCTTTCATGAAAACAGGCAAGAATTGTCATTCAACGCTTACATCAGCCAACAGATAGCGAGACTGAAACGCTTGGGCAAAATACGCACCTCAGAGACTTATACAGCTGCACTCAGAAGTTTTAACGGTTTTATAAATGGCAAGGATGTCTTGTTTGACCAGCTTAATGCGGATTTGTTGGCAGAGTACGAGGCTTATTTGAAAGGAAGGGGAAATACGCCCAATACTATATCCTTCTATATGCGTATTCTAAAAGCCGTCTATAACCGTGCGGTGGAAGATGGACTGACCGAGCAACGACATCCGTTCAAGTCCGTTTACACGGGAGTGGAGAAAACAATGAAGCGAGCCTTGTCGCTCAATGACATCAGACGTATCAAAGGACTGGACTTGTCATTGAAGCCCAATCTTGATTATGCCCGTGATATGTTCCTGTTCTGTTTCTACACAAGGGGAATGTCGTTCATCGACATGGCTTATCTGAGAAAGAAGGACTTGCAGAATGGTACTCTTTCCTATCGCAGACGTAAGACAAGACAGCAGTTGTTCATCAGATGGGAAAAGTGTATGCAAGAGATTCTTGACAAATATCCAGTAAACGAAACGGAATACCTCTTGCCCATCATTACAAAACGGGACGAAGATTATCGGAAGCAATACGCCAACGAACTTCACCGTGTGAACCATCTGTTGAAGAAAATTGGAAAGCAGTTGGATTTGCCAATACCATTAACTATGTATGTCGGTCGGCACTCGTGGGCAAGTATCGCCAAGAGCCGTAATGTGCCCATTTCTGTCATAAGCGAGGGAATGGGACATGATTCTGAGAACACTACACAGATTTATCTTGCATCGCTGGATACTACAGTAGTAGATAAAGCCAATAAAAGAATACTGGATTTGCTGTGAAACCATGAATGTTTAGCGAATCCGTCCAACGCTTACCAAGAGAAGAACCTTTTTCCCTTATTTCCATAAGAAGAGACGGGCGTAAACTTGATATAAAATGCCTGTCGAAGTTGATATATTGGAAGATAGCATATTCCAGTTTTCACCAGAATTGCTGAACACCTTGCTCAAAGACCACACCACGAGCAGGGACGAAATGCAACGCAATATCTTCTGGGCTACTTCAGATTATGAACATCTTGGCAAAGAATACCAATACAATTCCCCTATCCTCCCACACCTTATAACAGGAGATAACGGACATATCATCATGCCTCGTGTCCTCAAAAGCCGTGATACCCAATCAACCCGTTCCCGTGATATGGCTGAGGTCTTCACTCCATCATGGATATGCAATGCACAGAACAACCTGATTGATGAAGCATGGTTCGGACGAAAGGATGTTTTCAATACCGAATATGCAGACGAACAGGGACATCATAAATGGAAAACAACGGAAGGCTGTATCATATTCCCGGAGGGCAAAAGTTGGAAGGATTATGTGCGTGATATCCGACTGGAAATCACTTGCGGAGAAGCCCCATATCTGATTAGCCGCTATGATACCACGACAGGAGAGACTATCCCTTTGGAACAGCGTATCGGTTTGCTTGACCGCAAACTAAGGGTGGTAAGCGAGAACACATCCACTTCGGGCGAATGGCTTGAGTGGGCACAAGAAGCCTATAAAAGTACCTACGGTTACGAGTGGCAGGGAGACAATCTACTCATTGCCCGAGAATCTATGCTTGTCTCTTTTGTGGAGTATTTTCAACAGAAATTTGGCAAATGCCCTTTACTGAAATCTATCAACTACATCGCTTACATCATTTCGTGGAACGTATGGCAGATGGACGGATTAAGAGGTGTCATTCCAAATAGTTGCGGAGAACGTAGGGAAGTTGTAGCCGACTTGTTCGGGACTACCGAAGTGGTCACCCAATGTGAAGGATGTCTGAAAGATGACATCCGCAGGCACAATGGGGTCTATTGCCAAATCAAGGATTGGCATGCTACCGACAAGGCAACAGGCAAAAAGGGAAAACGAATCCGATTTATAGACCTAATAAAATAGTGCGGTATGAAATTCACATCTTCACTAAAGTTAAAACTGATATATGTGTTCCGTATCAACGATGCTGCGCACAAGGGATGTCTGAAAGTGGGCGAAGCCACTTGTGACAATGACAATGTTTTCGGTCTTGCTCCCAACAGCAAGGCTCTCAACGAGTCTGCCAAGAAACGTATCAATCAATATACGCAAACGGCAGGTATAGCATACGACCTCTTATATACGGAACTTACGATATACAACAGCAAGTATGGTTTGTGTTCTTTCAATGACAAGGAAGTGCATAGCGTGCTGGAGCGTTCAGGTATCAAGAAAAAGATATTTGATACCGAGAACAAAGCCAACGAGTGGTTTATTACCGATCTTGAAACAGTTAAACGGGCAATAATCGCCGTAAAAGAGGGGCGTGAATCATTATCTTCTGCTGAGGTTTCACACGACAAAAGTCCTATTGTATTCCGACCGGAACAGCGTGAAGCTATTGAAAAGACTAAAAAGCAGTTCAAGAAAGGAAACCAGATGCTGTGGAACGCCAAGATGCGATTTGGTAAGACGCTGTCCGCATTACAGGAGGTAAAAGATATGGATTTCAGCCGAACCTTGATTCTCACCCACCGTCCGGTAGTTGATAGCGGTTGGTTTGAGGACTTTGGCAAGATATTCTATGATAGGCGGGATTTTGCATACGGCTCAAAGAATAACGGTGATAGTCATACTTCGCTGGAAACAAGAGCAAAACAAGGACAATGCAAATATGTTTACTTTGCTTCCATGCAAGACTTGCGTGGTTCTGAACTTGTAGGCGGCAACTTTGATAAGAACAATGAAGTGTTCGCCACCGCATGGGACTGTATCATCGTGGACGAGGCGCACGAAGGCACACAGACAGATTTGGGTAAGGCTGTAATGCAGGAACTTACGAAGGACAAGACCAAGATTCTGCGTCTTTCCGGCACTCCATTCAATTTGTTGGACGATTTCAAGGAGGATGAGATATATACTTGGGACTATGTAATGGAACAGCGTGCCAAAGCGTCTTGGGATGAGCTGCACTTTGGCGACCCGAATCCATACGCATCACTGCCAACCATGAACATTTACACCTATGACCTCGGACGATTACTCAATGAGTTCGTGGACGAAGATGTGGCATTCAACTTCCGTGAGTTCTTCCGTGTAAATGACAATGGAACTTTCGTTCATGACAAGGATGTAAGTGCTTTCTTGAATCTTATAACCAAAGAGGACCGGGAGAGTTGCTATCCGTTTGCCAATGAGGAATACCGCAATATATTCCGTCATACCCTGTGGATGCTGCCTGGAGTGAAGGAGGCACGGGCGATGAGTGCCATGTTGCAGACACATTCGGTATTCCAACATTTCAAGGTTGTGAATGTTGCAGGCAATGGAGATGAGGATGAAGAAAGCAAGGATGCACTTGTGGCGGTAGAAGAAGCCATTGGCAAAGACCCTGATGCCACACGTACCATTACCTTGTCTTGTGGCAGACTGACAACGGGTGTCAGTGTGAAGGCTTGGACAGCTGTGTTTATGCTGTCAGGCTCGTATAACACGGCTGCCTCCAGTTATATGCAGACTATCTTCCGTGTGCAGACTCCTGCCGCTATCAACGGAAAGGTTAAAGAGCAATGCTATGTCTTTGACTTCGCACCGGACAGAACATTGAAAGTGATAGCAGAAACAGCCAAGATTTCATCCAAGACAGGAAAGACCAGTGGCAACGACCGTAAGATTATGGGCGAGTTCCTGAATTTCTGCCCGATAATATCCATCGAGGGTTCCAAGATGAATCAGTTTGATGTGCCAAGGATGTTGGAACAACTCAAAAAGGTCTATGTGGAACGTGTCGTGCGCAATGGCTTTGAGGACAGAAGTCTGTATAATGATGAGTTAATGAAACTCAATGATTTGGAGTTGCAAGAGTTCGATGACCTCAAAAAGATTATCGGTCAGACAAAAGCCATGCCCAAGACGAATCAAGTGGACATCAACAATCAGGGGCTGACTGATGAGCAATACGAGGAACTTGAAAGTCTTGAAAAGAAATCCAAGAAGAAAGGTAAGGACAAACAGCCTTTGACAGAGGAGGAGAAACAACGACTGGAAGAACTGAAGAAGAAAAAGAACAATCGGGAAGCCGCTATTTCCATTCTTCGGGGTATATCCATCCGTATGCCTTTGCTGATTTATGGAGCAGAGTTGAAAGACGAGTCTCAAGAAATCACCATTGACAACTTCGCTTCGCTCATCGACCCTCAATCGTGGGAAGAATTTATGCCTAAGGGTGTTACCAAACAGAAATTCAACAACATCAAGAAATACTATGACCCGGAGATATTCTGTGCAGCCGGAAAGCGTATCCGGGCTATGGCTCGTGCTGCCGACAAACTCAGCGTGGAGGAACGCATCGAGCGCATAACGGATATTTTCAGTACATTCCGTAATCCGGATAAGGAAACGGTGCTTACTCCTTGGCGTGTGGTGAATATGCACCTTGGCGACTGTTTGGGTGGATATAACTTCTTTGAACAAGGGTATGAAACCACACTGTCCGAACCTCGTTTCATTGACAAGGGTGAAGTGACCGCCAATGTATTTGCCGAGGATTCTCGTATTCTTGAAATCAACTCAAAATCGGGATTATATCCCCTCTATATGGCATACAGCATTTACCGTACACGAGTAAAGAACTCTTTATTTTCGGTGTCAAGTATCGAAGACGAACAACAAATCTGGGACAAGGTTGTCGCAGAAAACATCTTTGTCATCTGCAAAACTCCCATGGCAAAGAGCATCACCAAACGAACCTTGATAGGCTTCCGCAAGGCTAAGGTAAACACCAGATACTTTGAGGATTTAATCAATCAAATTAAAAACAAACCTGAACACTTTATCAAGCAGGTTGATAAATTCGTTTCAGAAAGAACAGGAATAAAGAATATGAAATTCAATGCGATAGTGGGAAATCCACCGTATCAAGTTATGGATGGAGGCGCACAAGCAAGTTCTGTGCCAGTTTATCAGTATTTTGTTTCTATAGCTAAAAAAGTTCAACCCAATTTTATTTCAATGATTATGCCTGCTCGTTGGTATGCAGGAGGACGAGGGCTTGATGACTTTCGTGCAGATATGCTATCAGACAAAACTATTCGCAGCTTGCACGATTATCCGAAAGCATCAGACCTTTTCAGTAATGTGGGATCAAAGGTGGATTATGCTATTTCCTAATGGACGCAAAATATGATAACATAAAAACCGCACCTACCATAATTTCTCATACAGAAACTGGCGTATATGCTTCTCAAAGAAGCCTTGCTCAGAATACCTCTGATATTTTTATCCGAGATGGTAGAAGTATTTCAATCATCACCAAAGTAACGGAACAGAGTAGTGAATACATCCAATCATTTGTATCACCATTGAGACCATTTGGCTTGCGTGGTTATTTCGTGAGCGATCCCAATTTTCATGAAACATCTGATGGGCTGACAACTCCTGTTGTCTGTATTGGTAAAGGTCTCAAAAAAGGGTATGTGGAACGTAATCTTGTTCCTTTGCACACTAACTGGATTGATAGATTCAAAGTAATCATTCCTCGAGCAAACAACATTGGCACAGAGGCTAATGATGACAATCTTAATGCGTTTGTTGGAAAGCCTAACGAAATTTGTACAGAATCTTACCTTTGCATATTCGCAGATTCCAATGTTTCGTATGATGAGTGCGTAAATATTTGCCTATATCTCAAATCTCGCTTTGCGAGGTTCATGCACTGTCAAGCGAAGTCAAGTCAAGATGCTACGGCCAAAACATTCCGTTTTGTCCCGACGCAGGACTTCTCGAAGGAAAGCGATATTGATTGGTCGCTTTCATCTGTTCAAATTGACAAACAACTGTATGTCAAATACAATCTTACAGACGAAGAAATCTCATTTATTGAATCAATGATAAAACCGATGTAAGCATAAACGAGGGCAAGTTATACTCTTGCCCTCGTTTTAACTCACTTTTCTTTTCGCACACCTTTAAACGGTGTACCATCTTGTTTGACATTCATGAAACGCCCTGTATCTTTATCCCGTTTTACCCATTGCTCTGTTTTGGGATTATAAACTTGTGAGCGATTTCTTACTGCACCATTGCGATGTCCGTCTCCTGACGGTGGATTTGTTGCCATAATCTTCTTTTTAGGTCAATCTCGAATTATGCAGCCGAGAATGCACTGCTTAATATTATGAGTTATTTCCGTATATATGAACTAAGATCTTCTCCACTATAAGGATATGACTCTGTGAAGACTCTCATCTGTCCTTCAATACCATAAGGCATAATATATGGATAGAGAAGTAAATACTCCCGTTGAGGACTTGCATGTTGCGCATCTTTTGTAACAGGCATGATCATACATTTACCAGTATGTCCATCCACGACACCTAATTCCCATGGCATCCAATTACTTCTTCCAGCTTCTGGTGATTGAGCATAAATTAAAGATTTACTGCTCATTAATCTTTTCTGCAACCTTTTTGCTGTATCTTTATTTGTTTCATTCCTTTTCAAGTCAACATCAACAATGCAGTCAAGATATACTTGTAACCCCATTTTCGACAAAGTGTAATATATACCTTTTACAACATTCAAATCAGAAATATTGTATGAAAGGAATATATCAAACTGTTTATATAGAGATGCTCCTTGAAGATTATCGCTATATGTACGTTGCTCGTAAAGGGGAGTGCTATATGCTATGTTACGAAAATACGCCTCGCTAAAATACTTCATATTAGATTCTTCCTTCATTTACTAATCGCCAATAATACTTTCCCAACTCTGTCAACTGACATCCGGTACTATGAACTCCTCATTTATAGGTTTTACAAACCCTATACTCTGCAACTTTTGAAGTAATTTGAATTTTCTAACGTTGTTCGCATCTGCATAAGGGAGAATATATTCATGATTTACAGATGGGTCGTTCGTATCCTCAAAAGATGGGTCTAGAGCTAAATCGTTATTGGGATTTGTAAACAGGTTTGTTAATTCGCGAATAATTGACAATGATACCTGTGGCGTAACTGTACGTAATGGAGCAAATTCCGTAACATTAGTCTTGAATACAGGTCTTTGATCCCAAGGTCCAAAAGAGCGATCGATATATGCATATACACCGCCAATAGTAATGTTACCGCAATAATCCGATGCTCCGCCATTTAGCGCAGTACATAATAATTCTGTAAAAAGACCATGACCACCAGCTTCCATAGCAACTTCGTCTTCACGACAAGCTGTTAAGACTGAAACTCCTGTATTTAAAATGCTACCTACATCCTGAAGTTCGTATTTCCCGATATTGCCTGAGTGACAACAATCCAAAATGATAATCTTGTTGCGAACCTTGGAAGTGTTAACAATACTCATTATTGTTGACATCTGTATCCCCGTATAATATTGACCAGGGGTAGCTATATCTTGAGGCATAACAATTTCTGCACCAGTGCTATTCATATAGCCATGCCCAGAAAAATAAAAGAGAGCAGTATCATCATTTCCTGCAAAAAGTTTACGAATAGCATCCATCACTTCTCCTGAAGTCTGTACATTTGGCATCATTTTTACGCCAAAGTTAGGAGATCCGTCACCATGTCGTTCAATTGCAGCTTTAACGCTATTGATGTCCTCAATACACCCTGTCAATTCATTTCCTTCGGGATAATCATTAATCCCAATCAACAATGCCTTTTTCATGTAACAAATAGTTATAGTGATTGATAAATGGCGTAGTTACGGACAGCATTGGCAACAGATTTTGCATTCCAGCCAACGATAACATCTGCTGCATTTTTTACGATAGAGGATGTGCGTTCTGCTCCCCATGGCTGAACAGCAATGATAGGTTTGTTGTACTTCTTTGCCATTTCAATCTCTTTATTAATCCATTTGCTATAAGTGGCATAAACTCCTGCAAGAATGATAATGCAACTGCACCCCTTTACCTTTGCCTCTATTGCATCAGATAATTGTTTGTCTGTGCCATTTGTGTGAATAGGATCATTTTTAGGAACTGAATGGTTGTAAAAGACGATACCTTCCTAACGCAAGAATGATTCAATTTTGTCATAATCTGAAGAATATGCCCACGAGTGTGATATAAATATTCTATACATATCAATTAGCGCGAATTCTCTGGTCCTTCGCCAGGGTCTTAATTTCGAATTCACACAGCAAAGATATGGACTTTTTCTCTTACAAACAAACAACATGTGAAAAATTCACATTTACAATATAGATATTTGGCATTTATTGGCATATACATTTGTTTTGCTGAGAAAAAATCTCTAAATTTGCACCGATTTATTATATAATCAATGAGATAGTATATGTTACAGCAATTTATAGTTGAGAACTTTCTCTCTTTTAGGAACAGGGAAACCTTCTCTCTTCTACCTAATAAAGGCACTTTGAAAAAGGAACATAAAACGGAACCCATTAAAGGACAATGGGTATTAAAGTCTGCTGCAATGTTTGGAGCGAATGCAGGTGGAAAGAGCAATTTCGTAAAAGCGATTGAGTTAGGGAAAAGGCTTGTTCTAAGGGGCACGAGAACAGATGATTTGATAGATTTTTACCCATTTCGCTTGAGTTCCGAAAATAAAAAAAGAGATACCACTATTATTTATCACATACTATGTGGTAACAAAAAATATGAATACGGATTTAGTTACAATTCTGAACAAATAAGTTCAGAATGGCTTAAACAAATAAACAAAAACAGCGACTGTGTTATTTTTCAAAGAGAAACAAAAAAGTCTGAATTTGAAATTTCATATCTACTTAAGCTTAACCCCAAAGAAGAAGAATCACAATTCCTTTCTTTTCTAGCAAAAGCAACGCCACAAAAGCAATTATTCCTCCACGAAGTTATGAGTCGTAACATTCATGAAAATGTATCAAATATAAAAGATTTAGATGCAGTTATCGACTGGTTTGTAAATTCCCTTAAAATTATATTTCCCGACACACCATACAAACAAGGTGTATTACTTAAAGCGGCTGATGATAACGACTTAAAACGTGGTTTTGGGGCACTATTAAGATACTTCAATACGGGCGTTGATGGTGTGAAATTAATAGATGTTCAATTTGAAAAACTTGGAATTCCACACGATTTACAACGTGCAATCAAAACAGATTTATCAAAATCCAATACTGATGAAGCATTTGGAGCATTAAGATTTGACGATAACCTGTATTTAATTAACTTGATTGATGGTGAAATTAGGGCTAAGAAATTGATGACTGTGCATAAAAAAATGGATGAAGCTGACATTGAACTTTTTTCGCTTGGCGATGAGAGTGATGGTACAAAACGTTTATTCGATTATATTCCACTTATCTTGGACTTGATTCAAGGAGGAAAAGTCTTTATTGTTGATGAAATGGAACGTAGCTTACATCCATCACTTATTAAGCAAATAATTTTATTGTTTTATAAGCATTCAAAAGATGTTTCTAGTCAACTGATTTTTACCACTCATGAAAGCTCTTTAATGGATCAAAAGATATTCAGGAGAGATGAAATATGGTTGATGAAAAAAGACAATAACGGTATCAGTTCATTTGGACGAATGGATAATTTATATAATGTGCGTTTTGATAAAATGCTTCAAAACAGTTACCTCAATGGCGAATACGGCGCAACCCCCATATTCGAGACAGAAGAAGAGATAAATAAATTATTTTCATCTTTAAAATAATTTTCTGATGGTAAGTTTTATTTCTAAATTTTTGTTCACTGCCACGGTAACAGCACCAACATTCTTGTCACTGGGATTAATAGGTGTTATTAAGGATAGCACGAATTATTTTCAACTATGGGATGATATGCTAGAAAATAAGATATTTCCTACTAGTTTTGAATGGTGGGGCATCAATATTAGTTTCGGATTTATGTTGATATGCCTTATCGGTATTAAAATTTTTCTTTATAGAAAATCCAACAAACACAAGGAAGGAAAAACCATTCAAGTGAAATCTTATTCAAATTTATCTCTGAACAGTGCGGAGCAAATAATTTCATCTATAATCCCTTGGTTAACAATATTTGCCGACAAACTTGATTTTATGGTATTATTTGTTTGCATAATACTTCAATGCTGCTTTATCGCGATTGCAAGTTACAATAACAATAACTACAATTTACTTTGTTCAATATGGGGGTATCGTTATTATGAAGTATATACAGAAGAAAATACCTACATACTAATTTCTGGAAAATGTATCAGAAATAAGAATGAGATTAAAAAGTTTATTGAAGTGACAGATTATATGGGTTTAATAATTAACGAGAAATAACATGAGCCAATTTTATGCATTGATGTCCGATAATACAGTAAAACACATTTCTCTTAAAGAAGAGATAGTAACAGAGATTAAAAATATATTTATAAATGGAGGTGCTATATTTAAACCAGAAGGTATAGAAGAAGATGTTTTCGATGGCAATATCATTAGCCGGAACGGGGAGAATATAACATATGTACATTATGACTTACCTGAAGATTTTGCTCGCATACCATATAATCAGGCTGATATGTCTGAATACAATATAAATGAAGATATGCCTAAAAGTATCTTTTATTACGATGACGGAAAATTCTATTTTCAGGTCTTTAATAAGACATGTTACAACGAAAAATGGTCTTGCAGTTTGAATGTGGAAATATATTTGCAAAAATGAATAACTCTGCTTTTATTGTTGAAGATAAGATTCATGCACTATATGAGGAGGGGAAACTGTATTTTCAAAGTTATACAGTCGCAAATCAAATATTCTCACTAATAGATTTTGTTACCGAGGCTACAAATGCTGAAATTGAATCCTTTGGAGAAATAGATGGAATTAATGTAAATACTGAAAGTATAAAGCATATTGCAAATATAAAGACGCGTCGGCTTATAAAGTTGTTATCGAATACAGACAATATTTCAGCTTTTATGAGAAAAGCACCTCGAACAAAAACTAGCCTATTAAACAAATACGGAGTTAATGCACAAATAAATGAAAATAAAGAATTGGTTTTACCGACAAATAATGTTGCAGATTTGAACCGTGTTTTAGAGTTTCTCAATGAGGATATATTTAGGGGTGTAATTACCGACAGGCTTTATCGTTCAAATTCAAAGAAAAAAGATAATCACTAATTATGATGAACAAAGAAAACCAAATAATACTCTATCAGGACGATAACGAGATAACTCGTGTGTCTGTGCGCTTTGCTGATGAAGACTTGTGGCTGACTCAGGGACAATTAGTTGAGATATACCAAACAAGCAAATCGAATGTAAGTGAGCATATCAAGCATATATTTGAAGATGGAGAACTAGCAAAGGAGGCAACTGTTCGGAAATTCCGAACAGTTCAAATAGAAGGTTCTCGTAAGGTTGAACGAGAAGTAGAGCACTACAACCTTGACATGATTATTGCCTTGGGCTATCGTGTTCAGTCGCAAGTGGCTACTCGTTTCCGCCGTTGGGCAACACAACGACTTCATGAGTATATCCAGAAAGGGTTTGCTATGGATGATGAACGCTTAAAGCAAGGGGGTAACCGCTATTTCCGTGAGTTGCTGCAACGCATTAGGGATATTCGTAGTAGCGAGCGCAATTTTTATCAGCAAGTCACCGATATTTATGCTACGGCTACGGATTATGATCCACGCGATGAGATGACAAAGATGTTCTTTGCCACCGTACAAAACAAACTGCATTATGCAGTTCATGAGAATACTGCTGCCGAAGTGATATACAATCGCGTGGACAATGAAAAGCCGTTTGTAGGCATGACGAACTTCAAGGGGAACTATGTAACTAAAGATGACGTAAAGATCGCTAAGAACTATCTGACTGCGATTGAACTCCAACGTCTGAATCTGCTTGTTTCCGGTTTCTTGGACTTTGCCGAGTTCCAAGCATTGGAAATGAATCCTATGACAATGAAAGATTGGATAGAGGCACTGGATAGCCAAATCATAGCACACAAGCGTAAGGTTTTGATTGGCAAGGGAAATATTTCGCATAAACAAGCGATTGAGAAGGCAGAAAAGGAGTTTGCCATTTATCGCAAACGCGAAATGGAACTGCTTGAAAGCGATTTTGATAAAGAAATCAAAAGATTAAAGAACAAGAATGACAATAGTTCAAACTAATTCACTACCTTTGCCCTTGGAAACCTTCACGCAACCTTGCGCAGAACAACGCAAGTCACTGGTGGAGCAAACGGAGGAGATTACGGTTGAGTTGCTTTTAGAAAGTAATGATATTCAGCTATTTGGAAATAAATTACGATTCCTGGTGGCACCACAGAATGAGAGAGAGTTGCAGCAATGCAACTCTTTTTTTATAACATTGTGTATTTGCTGCAAAACGGTCGGCAGGAATAGCACCCCGGACTATGCCGCCGGACAGACGATTCGCCCCCGCAAGCGTTTCCCGGCCTTCCGCTCCGGTTCCCGGAAAAAATACGAAGGGAAGACCGGAATCGGATTAAATGATTATTTTTGCATCGGAACAAATCGCCGCAAGCATGAAAAAACGCTGGATCGTCTTCACCGTATTACTTATCGTCGCCCTGACCGCATTCCTCTACATCCGCTTCTTCTTCGTCTTCGGCGAGGGCGTCAAAAGCGGAGAGTTGAACTATGTCGTCTATAAAGGGCTCGTCTTCAAAACCTACGAAGGCAAGCTGATCCAATCCGGCATACGGTCCAAAACGGCCGGTACGATCCAATCCTACGAATTCGAATTTTCCGTCGAAAACGAAGCGCTCGCCCGCAAGCTGATGCTGCTGGGCGGCAAAAACATCGAACTCCACTACAAGGAGTATTTCGGAGCGCTTCCCTGGCGGGGATTCTCGAAATTCGTGGTCGATAGTATCGTCACAAAACCGATCGGCTCCCTGCCGATCGACTCCGAAACGGAACGATAACAAACTACTCCGAAGTCGCAGCAAACGACTCCGGCCATTTTTCCCGAAATATTTTTTCGGTCCGACTACCCGAATCCGCAGACAGTACCCATGTTGCATCGTTTCCGACACTCCATCGCTTCGTTCTCGCTTCCGACGCGGCTCAACAACCCATTCCACTACACCCCGCATCCGCTGTGCGAATTAGCGGCCCGGGAGCTGCGAGCCTACTTGTGCGAACGGAAAGAGTGGACCGAAGAACTCTCTGCGGGTAAAATGTTCGGGGTGCTGGTCGTGAAGGATCCAGCCGGAACTGTGGGCTTTCTGGCCGCATTTTCAGGTAATCTGGCCGGCAGCAACAGCCACGAATACTTTGTCCCGCCCATCTACGACATGTTGCGGCCCGGTGATTTCTTCCGCACCGAAGAGGCCTCCATTTCGGACCTGAACCGGCAAATCGAAACCCTCGAAACGGCCGGCCGCTACAGGGAACTTCTCCGAACCATAGAAGAAACGGAAACAGAAGTCGCCCGGGAAATCGCAGCCGCAAAAGCCCGGATGCGAATCGCAAAAACCGCCCGAGAAGCCCGACGCAGGGAGCACCCGGACGAAAATACGCAGACGGCTTTAGTCCGGGAAAGCCAATACGAAAAAGCGGAGCTGCACCGGTTGAAACAGAGTTGGAAAAATCGGCTCGCATCGCTTCACGCACAACGAACCTCCATCGTGGAACGAATCGAATCCCTGCGCTGCGAGCGCAAGGCCCGTTCTGCGGCTCTTCAGGCGAAACTATTTCGCAAGTTCCGTCTGCTCAATGCCCTCGGAGAAATTCGCGATCTGGCGGAAATATTCGCCACGACTCCGCAGAGGACACCCCCGGCCGGTGCAGGGGAGTGTGCGGCCCCCAAACTGCTGCAATACGCTTTCGAACATCGGCTCACTCCGCTGGCGATCGCCGAATTCTGGTGGGGAGCCTCGCCGAAAGGCGAAATCCGCCGTCACGGACACTACTATCCCGCCTGCCGAGGCAAATGCGGCCCGATTCTCGCCCACATGCTTCGGGGACTCGACGTCGAGCCCGAACCCGATCGCGCCTGCCCTCAGGCCGCCCCGGAACTTCTGTACGAAGATCGCTGGATAGCCGCCGTCTTCAAACCTGCCGGGATGCTCTCCGTCCCCGGAAAATCGGAAGCTCCGTCGGTCCTCGACTGGGCTCGGGAGCGTTATCCCGCAGCTACGGGACCGCTCGTAGTCCACCGCCTCGATATGGACACCTCGGGTGTGCTGCTGCTCGCCCTGACCAAAGAAGCGCACCAGGAGCTCCAGGCCCAATTCAAACACCGGACCGTCCGAAAACGCTACATCGCCCTGCTGGAGGGGCGGATAACCCCGCCGAAAGGACGTATCGAACTCCCCCTGCGACCGGACCTCCACGACCGTCCCCGACAGGCGGTCGATCCCCTGCACGGAAAACCGGCGATCACGGAGTACGAAGTGTTGGAATTCCGGAACGGCCGCACCCGCATCGCCTTCTACCCGCTGACCGGCCGCACGCACCAGTTGCGCGTCCATGCGGCCCATCCATCGGGACTCAATGCTCCGATCGCGGGCGACCGACTGTACGGAACAGCCGGCCGGCGATTGTTTCTGCATGCCGAACGGATCGAATTCCGCCATCCGGCGACCGGCGATCGGATAGCGATCGAAAAACCGGCGGATTTCTAATGTCGCAAGAAAAAGCGGACGCATCACGCAGTCCGCTTTTCCCTCCATTTAACTTTTATTTTATTACCCCGACCGGAACTATTTCATCCGGTTAATCATCTGTTACTTGTAATTCCTGACAGAAGCCACGTGCGGAGCGATTCTCATCGTCCCGGTACGCACGCCCTGCGATTCGGGTGCCACGAATTCGGAAACGGGGGACGCTCCCGCCTTGGTGAAGGTGTGGCTCTGACGCAACAGTACACCCGGATTCTCGTCCGCAGCGACACCTACGGCCAGAATCGTATGCTCCGTATCCCATTTGCACAGGTAGAGCTTGCCGGTAGGACACCACGTACCGCCGACCAACAACGTTTCGATAACCTCGTCGTCGGGAATCGCACTGGTCGGATCGTTCGGATCCTCCGCGATCATCGTTCCGTACCACTCCTTCGCATTCTCGGCCGCAAAAGTCACCATGACATAGGCCTGCCCCCGGCAATCCGCGTATTTCTCGTTATCGAGCGCATAGAGGTCGTCGCCGTTGAAGTATTTGTCGATGGTCGCCGTTACCGTCGCATTGCTCACGGCTTTAGGCAGCGTTTCGATGGGATCGGAAACGTACACCTCCGCCTGCGGCTTGCCGAATTCGTCGATGCTGGCTACCCATACATAATATTTCGTTCCCGGTTCGAGCACCTTCGTATAGCTGTAACCCGACTGGCCGCACACCCGGTTATTATCGAGATTGTCGATATCCTGTCCCACGTACTCCGTCACATAAGCCTTCATATCGGCCTTGTACCGCTCGTAATCGGCCTCGGAGATCAAATCGAACATGTAGGGAACCGTATCGTCCGAAGGCTTGATCGATATGTTCATTCCGCGCGAAGTAAGGTCGGAATGGGTCACCGTGAACTGGCACGCCGCCGGATCGATATTGGGTTTGCTCGTGCGGAACGGGAATTTCTGAATCGGAGTGGTCGGAGCACTGGCCGCCCAACCGAAGATCAGCACCCAATATTCGGTATCGGGCAGATAAACTCCTTCGTTCTCGTATTCATATACGCCCGGAGCAGCCATGAAATCGAGCATGAAGCTGTCCTCCGCTATGATTGTCTGGAGCAAAGCATCGTCGTCGAGTCCTTGGTAGCGGAACGCCGGACGGATGGCCGAATAATACGGAAACTCGAGATCGGACGGAGTAATCGTAAAGTCCGCTCCGTTATAATAGCAGGTAAACTCCACCTTAAAAGTAGCTCCCGCAGCCAGTTCCTTGGTCTTGAAAGTCGTTTTCTCGATCGCGGTATTCACTTCGCCCGCTGCATCGAGCCCCGCAGCAAAAGCCAGGTAATCGGTATTCGGATCCAGCCCCTCGAATGCATAGTTCGATTCGCCTTGAGATCCCAACTTTTTGAGAGCCTCTTCGACCGAGCCGTAATTCTTGACCGCTTCTGCCATCATATTCTTCATATATACGGCCAAATCGCCCGAGTGGTGCTGATCGAGGATCTGCTTGGAAAGAACGTCGTAATAGTAAACCGCATCGTTGTCCGAAGGCACCACTTTCATATTCACTCCGGTCGGAGTCGGCTCACCGAGCGTAATCTTAAAAGTCGTTCCTGTCACAGGAGGGGTTTCGGTACCCTTCTGATCGACTTTCAATACGGCCTGTGCCGTCCCGGCCGTCACCGTCACCACTGCCTGGGGCTTCGGTTCCGAAGCCGTATTCTCCTCGGCCGTTACCGTGAAATGAGTACCATCCGACTGAGCGACCTTGCACCAGGCCTGATTCGATTCCACCTGCCATGTAGCCTGGTCGGTCTTGACCTCGATCGTCCTGGTACCGCCGACAGCTTCGAAAACCAGGTCGGTCGAAGGATCGATCTGCAACAATGCAGTCGCATTGTCGTCATCGCTACAACTTGTCGTAAACCCCAACAGACAACACAATACTACGAAGTAAAGATTTTTCATACAGTACAATTTTAAAATTAAACCTCTATCGAAAAAATCACCCCGAAGTAACTTCTCCTTTTTCGAAAATCAAGTTAAAGAATAATTCCTGAAAAGAAAAATTTTGTTCCCGTTTTGAAATTACAATAACGACAAAAAGAACAAAAAATATCCGATTTAATCTGTTTTCGGTCAAAACCTTTCTTCGATCAACCTGTCTGCCGATTCCCATACCTATTTTATAATTGAATCCCAATCGATTCGACAGAAAAGTACGGAACATCCTCCACCGTGAATGCAATTTAGTACCTTTGTGGCGTAAAATTCGAATCAATATATTTTAATCATAGAATCCGCTCCGATTTTTCCACGGCCGGAGAGGTATAAAACGAAATCGCAATGCTGCCTCTCATCACACTACGACTGCAAAACCAGTTATTGGTTCGGCCGCCTTTCGACTCTCCGCAACAAGTCGTAGAGTGGATGGGAGCCATACAAGCCCAGGACTACCGGATGGCCAAGTGGGCCGTCGGCTGCCGCACCGCATCGACCGATGCCACACAGATCGAAGCCGCCCTGAACAGGGGCGACATCCTGCGCACGCACCTGTTGCGCCCGACGTGGCATTTCGTCTCCTCGAAAGACCTGCGCTGGATGCTCTCCCTCACCGCCGACCGTATCCGTACCGCCAACGAATCTTTCGCCCGGGGCACCGACGCCGAATTTACCCCCAGGCTCCTGTCGCGTTCCTTGGAGCTGCTGCAAAAGACGCTGGAAGGGAACAAACACCGGACGAAAGAGGAAATCGGAGAAGCGCTGAATCAGCGGGGCATTCCGCTCTCGCAATATGCGCTGCGGCATCTGCTGATGCGGGCCGAAACGGACGGCATCGTCTGCAGCGGCGCCGACAAGAAGGGCACCGCGACCTACGCCCTTCTCGACGAACGGGCTCCGCACGGCGAAGAACCTTCCCGTGAAGAGGCGTTGGCCCGGCTGGCCCGAATCTATTTCCGCAGCCACTCCCCCGCCACGCTCGCCGATTTCACCTGGTGGTCGGGACTCACCGCGACCGAAGCCCGCCGCGCCGTGGCGAGCATCGCCGAAGAACTCACGACCGAACATTTCGGCGACAGGGAATTTTTCGTATTCCGCAATGCTGCGGCAGCCGCTCCGTGCGACACGACGCATCTGCTGCCCGCCTACGACCAATACCTGATCGGCTACAAGGACCGTTCGGGCGTCCTTGCAAAAGAGCACACCTCCAAAGCCTTCAACTCCCACGGAATTTTCCAACCGGTTATCCTTTGCGACGGACAGATCGTCGGCAATTGGAAACGAACCGCAGGACGAGGGAACGTCACCATACAAACGACCTTATGGGTAAATGCCGTCCCCAAAGCACTGGATGCCGCCATCGCACGGTACCGTTCGTTCATCGGCGGAACAAAGTCGGAAAACAGTCCGGAGGCTTTGTGAAATAATGATTACTTTTGCAGGGGACATCACGCAAGATTCCTCCGAAAACAATGAAAGAAAACTGGAAACCGGGAACGCTGATCTACCCGCTACCGGCCGTACTGGTCAGTTGCGGCGCCACCCCCGACGAATATAACCTGCTGACCGTCGCCTGGACGGGTACGGTCTGCACCAATCCCCCGATGTGCTACATCTCGATCCGCCCGGAGCGGCACTCCTACGACATCATCCGCCGCACGGGTGAATTCGTCATCAACCTCACCACCGAAGAGCTGGCACGCGCTACGGACTGGTGCGGCGTACGTTCCGGCCGCGACCACGACAAATTTCGGGAAACGGGACTTACTCCGGCTCCGGCGACCGTCGTCAAGGCTCCCGTCGTAGCCGAAGCTCCCCTGTCGATCGAATGCCGCGTACGACAGATCCTACCGTTAGGATCGCACGACCTGTTTCTGGCCGAAGTGGTGAATATCCAGGCCGACAACCGCTACATCGACCCCGAAACGGGTAAACTGGAGTTGCAGAAAGCCCGCCCCATCGTCTATTCGCACGGCGAATACTTCGCACTGGGCCGTATGCTGGGCTACTTCGGCTGGTCGGTCCGCCGCAAAAAGAGAATCAAACGGGAGCGACAACCCGACAAAATGAAAAAATAACCCCCTGCGGACGGAAAATTTCCGTCCGCTTCCTATTTCGGTACAGCCGGAAACGCCTATCTTTTTTCCGACAAGGCTGCGGCCCACTCCGGCTCGCGGAATCCGACCAAAATCTTGTCGGAAGCGATCAGCAAAGGCCGTTTCACCAACATACCGTCGGTCGAAAGCACGCGGATCAGCTCTTCGCGCGGAGCCGTGCGGACCTTTTCTTTCAAGTTGAGCGCCTTATAACGCAGACCGCTGGTATTGAAAAATCTATTGACCGCAAGACCGCTGCGATCGATCCACTCTTCGAGCTCCGCTTCGGAGGGATTCTGCTGCACGATATCGCGCACTTCGACTTCGATCCCGCGCTCCTGCAACCATTTAAGGGCTTTCTGACAAGTGCTGCAACGGGGATAGCAAATAAACAAGGGTTTCATTTTCATCGTATTTCGAAATACAAATATAGTGAAAACCGAGGGCTGAATCAAATTTGCACGAACCGACGCTCGAAGCATGCGCCGAGGACGCTCGTGAACTCTGCCATGCAAGGATGAGAAAACTGAAAATTAAGTTTGGCCTACCGCTTGTCTTCCATTATCTTTGCAGAAGATAGGATACGCCTCGGAAAACTGAGAGTAAGCTCCCGTTTTCTTCTCGACTTTCACTATCTTTGCAAAAGATCGGAAGCGGTTCGACAATCTTCGCGTGCAAGTCCCGCACGATTGCTCTCACCTTTCCCTGTCTTGGAAAAACGGAACCGAAGAATTTATGCTGCAACAAACCATCCGGAGTTGGATCGACCAACTGCTCGTTTACATCGGAATCTCTGCGGACAGCGCCCGCGGCATCGACCAATGGGTCATCCTGGCCATCATCGTCGCCATCGGCGTAGGGCTGGACTTCCTGATCCGCCTGCTGTTGTTGCAGGTCGTGCGACGCGTCGTCAAGCAGACCAAAGTCACGTGGGACGACATCATCTTCGACGACAAAGTCCTGCGGCGGCTGTGCCACATCGTCACCCCGATCCTGGTGGTGGTGATGCTGCCCATCGCCTTTCCCGATCAAAACGGCCTCGTCGTCCTGATCACGCGGCTGGTACAGATAGCGATCGTCATCGCCGTCCTGCGCTTCGTCAATTCCCTGCTGGAAGCCATATTTCAACTGATGGGCCGCCGGGAGGAGTGGAAAGGCAAGCCGCTGAAGGGCTTGATGCAGACCGGACAGGTCATCGCCTTCCTGGTCGCCGTCATCCTCGTCTTCTCGATTCTTCTCGACCGCTCTCCGGCGATGTTCCTCACCGGTCTGGGCGCTTCGGCCGCGATCTTCATGCTGGTCTTCCGCGACAGCATCCTGGGTTTCGTATCGGGCATCCAACTGTCGGCCAACAACATGCTCAAAGTCGGCGACTGGATCAGCATGCCCAAGTACGGCGCCGACGGCACGGTGGAGGAGGTCACGCTCAACACGGTCAAAGTCCGCAACTGGGACAACACGATCGTCACCCTCCCGCCCTACCTGCTGGTGAGCGACTCGTTCCAAAACTGGGAAGGAATGCGTTCCTCGGGAGGGCGCCGCGTCAAGCGCTCGATCAATATCGACATGACCAGCATCCGTTTCTGCACACCCGAAATGCTGGAGCGATACAAGCGCATCGACCTGCTGAAAGATTACATCGCCCGGACCCAGCAGCGGGTCGAGGAGTATAACCGGCAACACGACATCCCCTCCGGTGAAGACAAAATCAACGGACTGCACCAAACCAACATCGGAGTCTTCCGAAACTACCTGAACCTCTATCTCAGGCAGAACGAACGGGTCAATCAAAACATGATGGTACTCGTCCGGCAACTGCAGCCCACCGAACAAGGCCTCCCGATGGAGCTTTACTTCTTCACCGACACGGTGGACTGGGTCCCGTACGAAGGCATTCAGGCCGACGTATTCGATCACGTGCTGGCCGTCATCCCCGAATTCGACCTGCGCGTTTTCCAAAACCCTTCGGGCAACGACCTGCGGACGCTGACCGGAAAAACCGATACCAACCATTAAGACGCTATGAAAAAACTGCTGCTCGCCCTCTTCCTCGTTTTCACCCTGCCCCTGTCGGCAGAGGAACAGCCTGCCGTACCGACAGCCGACGAACAGGCCGCCGCTCTGATCAACGCCCAGGAGTGGTTCCGGCTCGAAGCATGCTACCCGGAGATCCGCGACGAACTGTCGCCCTTCGTCCGGCTGCTCTGCGAAGCCTCTCTGGGCAGTCATTTCAACCGGCTGCCGGAGAGCTGCAATGCCATCGGGACGCTGCTCAACGACTACCAACAGGAACTCTTCGCCGATCCCGAAGGCTCGATGCTCGGCTGGCTCCTCTCCATGCTTATCGGCAACCTGCAGGAGCTGGGCGCCTACGAACAGGCGGCCGACCTGCTCACCCAGTTCGCTGCCGGACAGAGCGAGGAAGAGAGGGCTTCGACCCTGGCGACCCAACGGTGGTTCCAAACCATGGCCCGACATCCGCGCACGTCGCTCACGAAACCCGACGGCGAAATCCGGCTGCCGCTGACCGTCGGAAGCGAAACGGTCAAAAGCCCGCTGGACGGCACGGACAAAAAGGTCCATAACTTCTATACCGACATAACGATCGGCGGCCGCACCGAGCGCTTCATCTTCGACACGGGTTGCAGCGGCGCCAGCTTCGTTTCGGCGGAATTCGCCAAGCGCCACGACCTCGAAATCATCTGCGATTCGATTTCCGTGAGCGGTATCGGCGGCAACGGATTCGTGAAATTCGCCACGACCGACTCCATGCAGATCGGACCGGTCACGATCCGCCACCCCTACTTCATGGTCTTCGACAACGACGAGGCTTCGGACCAAATCGGCCATATCGAAGCCGTCCTCGGCACCGACTTCATGCGTCTGGCCGGCCAGATCGAGCTTCGCCCCAAAGAGGGTTTCTTTCTCCTGCCCGCCACTCCGGAACCGACCCCTGCAAGCGGGCGAAACCTGATGCACGACACCTCCTCGGGACAATATATTCTCAACACGCTCGTCGCCGGAAAAGACACCGTCCCGATGGTCTTCGACACGGGCAACTCCCGCACGGGACTTTCGCCGAACTACTACACCCTGCACCGCGAAGAGATCGACCGCAGCGGGAAAAAGCGGGAAACGGCCGCAGGAGGTTTCGGCGGAATTTTGCGAGGTACGGGTTACGACCTGAAGAATATAACCTTCACGATCGGCAACGGCTCCCGCACCCTGAAAAAGGTGACCGTCACAGCTGACTTCGGCCCCGCATCCGAACAACCCTATTTCGGTTCGCTCGGAATGGACCTTTTCGAAAAGTTCGACCGCATCGTCTTCGACTTCGGCCGGATGTTCGTTACGGCGGAATAAATCCAACGCTTTTTCGTCCCGCACCCTGCACGACCGAACTACCCGTCCCTTCCTAAAAATTTTTCGCAAGACGATGAACGCAACGACAACCGTCCTTCAGACAGACAGTCTGCTCTTCCGCCCGGCACTTCCCGACGATCTGGAGCGTATCTGCACGATCATCCGCCAGGCCCAGGCGCAGATGCGCCTGCGGGGAAGTCGCCAATGGCAGAACGGCTACCCGGCGGCGGCACATATAACGGACGACATCGACCGCGGATACGGCCACGTACTATGTACTCACACAGGACTCGTCGTCGCTTACGGGGCTGTCGTCTTCGACGGCGAACCGGCCTATGCCGAAATCGACGGCACGTGGCTCGACCAAGCCCCATACGTCGTCCTGCACCGTCTGGCCGTCGCACAGGAGGTCAAAGGACAGGGCATAGCGACCGAATTCATGCGCCGCACCATGACATTGGCCCGGGAGCGCGGCACAGGCAGCTTCCGGATAGACACCAACTTCGACAACCGTTGCATGCTCCGCCTGCTGGCCAAATTCGGCTTCGTCCGCTGCGGAGAAATACATTACGCCGGAGATCCTCGCATCGCATTCCAGAAAATCCTCTGACCGGCACATCCTGCCCCGCAAAACGTCGAACCGGTCGTTTTCTCCCACAAATATCCGGCTGCTTCCAGACACCCGAAAATGCCGACGGACGGTCCATCCGACCGTATTTATTCGTACCTTTGCCTCCGCTTTAGGTACTTCGCCCGACAAAATGCCGATAAATTTACCTTGCACGCGGCTTTTTCCGCACCTTTGCAAGAGGATTCTTTTACGATGAAAGCAGGTCTGCAACAAATTCCGATACAGGGTGCAGCACCCCGTCTGGCCGGCAACAGGGAGTGGGACGGCCTTCCCATGCCGACCCGATTCTGGGCCATCCTCGCCGTAGCTTTCGGCGTATCGCTCTCGGTCATAGACGGAGCCATCGCCAACGTCGCTCTGCCGACCATGGCCCGTATGCTGGGCATCTCGTCGGCCAATTCGATCTGGATCGTCAATGCCTATCAGTTAGCCATCGTGGTTTCCCTGCTCTCGTTTTCAGCATTGGGCGACGTGATCGGCTACCGTAAAATCTACATCGGGGGACTGGGTATCTTCATCGTCGCCTCACTGGGCTGCACGTTGTCCGACTCTCTCGCCACGCTGGTCACGGCCCGCGTCTGCCAGGGATTCGGGGCGGCAGCCATCACAAGCGTCAATACCACACTGATCCGCCTGATATACCCCCGCCGACACTTGGGACGCGGAATGGGCGTGAACGCTACGGTCGTAGCCGTTTCCTCGGTGGCCGGCCCTACGTTGGCTTCGGGCATTCTCTCCATCGCCACCTGGCCCTGGCTTTTCGCTATCAACATCCCGATCGGACTCATCGCGTGTTTGTTGAGCTACCGATTCCTGCCTAAAAACCCGGTACGCATCCGGGGCCGCCACTTCGACTGGCGGGACGGGTTGATGAACGCCCTCACCTTCGGATTGCTGATCGCTTCGATCGAAGGTTACTCGCACGGCCTCAAACCCAGCTATATCGGAATAAGCGTCATCCTGCTGGTCCTCATCGGCACACTGTTCGTGCGCAGCCAGCTCCACAAACCCTATCCGATCCTCCCCTTCGACCTGCTGCGCATCCCGATCTTCTCCGTTTCGGTCATCACCTCGATCTGCTCGTTCATCGCCCAGATGCTCGCTATGGTCGCGCTTCCCTTCTACCTGCAAAAGACATTCGGATATACAGAAGTACATACGGGCCTGATCCTCACTGCCTGGCCCGCTATCATTATGGTCGTGGCTCCGATCGCCGGCTTGCTGGTCGAACGGATCCACACAGGAGCCATGGGCGGCGTAGGACTGCTTATCATGGCGGCGGGCGTGGTTCTGCTGGCTTTTCTGCCCGAGCAACCCCACGTCGCCGACATCGTCTGGCGACTCCTGCTCTGCGGCCTCGGATTCGGCCTGTTCCAATCTCCCAACAACAGCATCCTGATCGCCTCCGCACCGCCCGAGCGAAGCGGAAGCGCCAGCGGTATGCTGGCAACAGCCCGGCTCACGGGACAGACGACCGGAGCGGCTCTGGTAGCCCTGCTGTTCCATATCGACCCGGAAAACGGCTGCCATATCGCCCTGTTGCTTGCCGGAGGGTTTGCCCTGGCCGGTTCCGTCGTCAGCTTCTCACGGCTATCGCTCGCCCTGCCGCAGGGCCTTACCCGAAGCAAGGGAAAAGCCTGAATCCCGCCTCCGACACACTGTTTTATGGGGGTAAAAACGAAATGTGTCAAAATAGAAGACAGCATTAAGAGGGTAAAACCAATGTAAAACAGAGAGATAAGCACAAAGTAACCTCGGACGGTTGCGCGATCGAAATGCGACAAAGCTGTTACTTTTGTGTTACATCCGGAGGCATTTGAACGGTCTGTTCAAGCGATAAATGTTACATGCCCTTAAACAGTTCCGGAAATGGGCTAAAATACGGCGGTGAAAGATCCGCATCGAGAAACCAAAAACCCCGTCAGAAGCCAATATAACGGCGATTCTGGCGGGGTTTCATTATGGGCGGTCGGGATGGTGTGACGGCAAGGTGTTCAACCGTTCAAACCAGTGTTCAAACGGCTAAAAATATCCTTTCAAACGACCATATCGGTAAGAGCAACGATATGGTCAGTTTTTTATTTAGATGTTCATTTAGATGTTCATTTAGATGTTCAATCAACGCCATATCTAAAAAACGAAAAGTTATTATAAGATGTTCGTTTAGATGTTCATTTGGAGAGTAGCTACAGGTGTATTGGAGTAGGTATAGAGACATTTTGGGTGGTCTTTTTGGGGTGTATGGAACTATTCGAGGGGGGTATATTCCCAATCACGAATAAATACACATATATATAATGGGCTAATACATAAATAATTCGGAGCATCCGATCGTGACGGATACCCCGAAAAGCGTGTGTGTGACGTTTATATAGCGATCAAAAAAACTTCTTTGCGCATCCAAGAACTGCCCAAACGCCCATTATCAATCTTTTGTCGAGTTCTATCGTGTCGAAATCTTTATTTATCGGTTCCAAGAGGACTTTTGCAGGATCCTGGGCCTTTCGAATCCGTTTGACTGTACGGTATTCATTGGTCATAATACCGTATATCTCTCCATATAATAAGTAAGACTGCCAATCCTCGACCTTTCGCAGGGCGATGATATCTCCATTGCTGATCAGCGGTTCCATCGAGTGCCCGGTGATCCGTGCCCAACTGTCAGCCCTATTGTATTGAGGAAAGTCTATATACCCCGTCGGAACCGCCGATTGGTCATTCACCATCATATCAAAGCCTCCGCAGAAATCTACATCATAGAAAGGAACGCCGTGAGACTGTTCCGAAAACGATGCTTCGCGTGCATCAGTATTCAGCATATTGCCTTTGCCGGTCAGTAGCCATTCTGCCGATACATTTTCACATTTTGAGTAAATCAAATCAGCGTCTAAAGTATTACGTGCAATCCAATTACTGATGCTTTGTGGTTTAAGTCCAAGTTTAGCGGCAAAAGCAGTTTTACTTCCGCCTGAAAAATAGGCTATTAATGCGTTTATCTGCTCGCTTTTATTCATTTTGAAATACTTATTTCATCATTTTGTTTGTTTTTACACAAAATGAATATATATTTGCATCGAAGTTTCAAATGAAACCTTTGTGACAAATATACGAAAATAATTGATTTTATGGCAAAAGTACTTGTAGAACATGGTGAGATCGTCAAGCTGGCACAGTTGCTCGGGGTTGCCCGCAAGACCGTCCGGGAAGCTTTAAGCGGCCAGACGAATACCCCGTTAGCCTGCAAAATACGCAAACTGGCCCTCGCCCGGGGTGGCGTCTTCAAACCGACACAAAATCCGACACAACTATGAACGAGCAGTGGATTATCCGCGAGAACTACGTCGGATCGGTGATATTCGGGATCCTGGCTCTCGGTGGAATCTTCGGCGTGTGCGCCGGGAACTTGATTCACCTGTTCACGATCATTGCCAGCGGCTCGGTAAGTTGGGCGCTGTGGCAAGAAGCAAGGCAAATCGAAAAACGACAATAATACTATGACACACTGAAAGTGATGGCGTAAACCTCGACAAATCCCGTGAACTCGCAGGGGTTGTCCGGAGCAATACCGGCACGGGAGCTCACTTATAAAACAATGTTATTATGAAATCGAACTTTGTTCATCCTCACTCTCATTTAGTACCCCTGAAAGAGATTCCTCGTGCACAAAGAGTATTACTTTATTCCCGCTATGGAACTCCACATAGGGATAATGCAGAGGTCTATAAAACTCGTCCGGAAACGGGAAGTCCGGTAGAGCTTTGTATAACTGCCGACAGACATCGACACCTTCCCACAAGAGCGAAGGTCCATAGCGGAACACATCGTAAATAACCTTGTCTAACTCCTTTTTGGATATCTCGGTCTTGTCTGTCGAGCGAAGATACACCAGATCAGCCTCTCCGCTTTCGAGTCCGAAATCATGATTGATTGAAATCGCATAATCGAGGTGATAAAGCCATGCAAAACTCTTGAAAATATCCAAGATAGGTTTCCGATACCGGTTGATGTTCGTACCCTCAAAATAAGAGACGGTTACATTCAAACGAAAGATCTTACCCATAATCGCTAAAAGTTTGTAGTTGACAGCACAAATATAGCGATTCTCCCGTGAACGCGTAAGGCGTTATCCGGAGCGATACCGGCACGGGAGTCCAATAAACGAGACAACAACATGCAACGATACGGTCAAACAATAGCAGTCACGGTGGAGGATCTGACGCGCAGCGACGACGGGAAAGCGATTATGTCAATGAATAATTACCGTAATCTCGTTCGCCGTAAACAGGTCAATATTCTCCGTCCCGGCAAAGGACTCGGATCGTGTGCCCTGATCGAGTATTCGTCGCTTCCGGAGCGGTTCCGCCGACGGTTCGAGTCCAAGTACGGCGATCCGGAGGTGCTGCTGAGCCGGGACAAATCGGCGCTGGTGATCAACGCCGAGGCACGCCGCTTCTTTGCCGGCCTCGAGCCGGGAACATTCCGACTCCCGAACGGGGAGACGCTCCCCGACGACAAGGTCGAGGAGTACACGCTGAACGCGTCTGTTCTGGACGCGCTGCACGAGGAGGTCGAGAAGCAACGCCTCGGCCGCAACCGCCTCAAGAACTCCACACGCATCGTTTGGGAGAATATTCTGGCTTCGGCCGAGCGCCTGCGGGCGGATTTCCACCATACGCTGCCCAACAACGAAGCCCGATTGAAAGACAAGGTGCGCACCTATGAGCGCGAGGGATTCATCTGCCTCGTCTCAAAGAAGTTCTGCAATGCGAACAAGACGAAGATCACACCCGAGGGCGGCCGACTGCTCGTCGCCCTGCGTCGCAGCCGCGTACCGGTCTATACCCTGCGCCAGATCTTCGACGAGTACAACCGGCGTGCCGAGCGCAAGGGGTGGAAGACGCTCGAATCGATGAACTCGGTCACCTCCTACCTGGAGCGGCCGGATGTAGCGCCGAAATGGTGGGCTGCGGTGTACGGAGAGCTCTCCGCCCGCCAGAAGTTCGACCGCAAGCAGCAGACGATTCTCCCCGGCGTGCGCGATGCGCTGTGGTATGGCGACGGTACGAAACTGAATCTCTACTACAAGGGGCGCGACAAGGATGGGAAACCGGTCAAGAAGACGGTCATGGTCTATGAGGTGATCGACGCATACAGCGAGATGATGCTCGGCTATTGTATCGGCGAGCGTGAGAATGCCGAATTGCAGCGCCGCGCCTTCCGCATGGCCATCGAAACGGCCGGCCACAAGCCCTTCGAGATCGTTACCGACAACCAGGGCGGACAGAAAACGACCGATTCGCTGAGTTTCATGTCGCGGATCTGCCGTATCAGCCGCACGACGGAACCGCACAGACCGCAGGCCAAGACCATCGAATCGATCTTCGGCCGGTTCCAGCGCGAAGTGCTGCATGGCGACTGGCGGTTTACGGGGCAGAATATTACGGCCACGAGTCGTGATTCCCGTCCGAACCTCGAGTTTGTCGAAGCCAACGCGGACGACCTCTACACATTCGAGGAGCTGTGTGCGGCCTATGCCGAATACCGCCAGCGATGGAATGACCTGCGTCATCCCGAATCGAAGATGAGCCGCCGGGAGATGTACCTGCGCTCGCAGAACCCCGAGGCCCCGGCCCTTTCGCAGTACGACTATATGGAGATGTTCTGGCGTGTTACGGAGCGCCCGAGCGAGTTCACCTCTTCGGGCATCGCCATTCAGGTCGAGGGACAACGGTACAGCTACGAGGTACTCGACGCCGAGGGGCATCCCGACATGGAGTTCCGCCGCTCGAACACCACACGCAAGTTCTTCGTCCGCTACGATCCGGATGACATGACGCGCGTATGGCTCTGCACAAAGCCGACCGTCGGCGGCCTGCGGATGGTAGTTCCGGCCGTCCCCTATGCGGTCGTTCACCGCGCCATCCAGGAGCAAACTCCCGAGGAGCAGGCCTTCCTGCGTAAAACGCTCGAAGCCAATAAACAAGAACGCGTTCGTCGTCAGATGGAGGGATACGAACTGGAGATTGCCCATGGGGTTGCCCCCGAACAGCACGGCTTGCGGACACCACGGCTTCAGGGCCTGTCGCGCCGGGCACAGGAGCAGCTGCTGGATCGATACGCCCGCGATATGACCTCCGAGAGCGGGATTTCGGATGAAACCTGCGAACCGATTGCCATCGGCCAGGTCGGGAAGCAGATAAGCAACATGACTTTCGATAAAGTATCATTATTAAACAAACTTTAAGATATGAAACTTACTAACGAACAGAAAGACGAGATCCGTCTTCTCCTTCAAAACTATGTGGCCCGGTATCCGAGCCAGAACAAGGCGGCGAACTCTTTGGTCGGGATCTCGGCCGGTACGCTATCGACGATTCTCAACGGCCGCTATGAGACGATCAGCGATGATATGTTCACCAAGCTCCGCGCCCAGATTGCCGGACAGCGGGGCGAAGACTGGCAACTCTCGCCGACAATGGTCTACCAGGAACTTTCGATGTTGCTGACCGATGCCCAGGAATACCAGAACGTCGCCTGGGCCGTCGCTCCGGCCGGGGCGGGTAAGACAACCACCATCCGCGACTTCGCCGCGCGCCATGAGAATGTCTTCGTGGTTTCCTGTTCGGAGGACATGCACCGCGGCGATTTCATCCGTGAAATGGCCCGGTCGGTCGGAGTGAATGTTTCGGACATGAGCCTTAAAGAGGCACTCGAGCGGGTCGTACGTCATCTGTTGACGCTTGATAAACCGTTACTCGTATTCGACGAAGGGGATAAGCTGGCAGATTCGATCTTTTACTACTTCATCACTATCTACAACCGACTGGAGAACTATTGCGGAATCATCTTCGTATCGACTCGCTATATCAAGCGGCGCATGGAGATCGGGTTGTCGTACAATAAGAAAGGCTATGATGAGATCCATTCGCGTATCTGTCGCAAGTTCGTGGAACTGACCCCGGCCACCTCCTACGAGGTTGCCGCCATCGCCCGGGCAAACGGTCTGACGGACGAGCGTGTTGTCAAAACGGTTGTGAAGGATGCCGCCACATGCGACTTCGACCTGCGCCGTGTCCGCCGCGAGATTCACAAACAGAAACGATTGGCCGCCATCGCCTCGAAATAATCTGTTCAAACACTTTTCAAATACCATCCGATCATGGGTAAATCACTCTCCGTATCACAGGCCTTGTCGATCCGTCGGTCCACGCTCCGTCTCGAAGGAGGATGGGGCAATTGCGTGGGCGAAATCGACCGTACCGGGGTCGTCTTTTTCTGGGGCAAGTCCGGTAACGGGAAAACCTCCGCCGTTCTATCGTTCGGCAAGGAGCTGGCCCGCTTTGGTCGCGTTCTTTACAATTCACTCGAGGAGGGTCTCTCCGTTTCGTTCCTGAACGCGCTGCGGCGTCATGCCATGCAGGACTGCGGCCGCCGGTTCCAGGTGGTAGCCGGAGAATCCATTGCAGATCTCGACGAACGGCTGTCGAAGCGCAAGTCTCCGGACTTCGTCATCATCGATTCATTCCAGTACACGCAACTTGACTACCGTCAGTACATCGCATTCAAGGAACGGCATCTGGACAAGATGCTCGTCTTCGTCAGCCATGCCGACGGAAAACAACCGGCAGGCCGGGCCGCGCGGTCGGTAATGTACGATGCCGGGCTGAAGATATGGGTCGAGGGATACAAAGCCTTTACGAACGGACGCTTCTTTGGGCCAACGGGAGAATATACGATCTGGCGCGAAAAAGCCGAGGAATACTGGGGAGACCCCAACAAACCGAAACCATTTTCAAAGAACGTAAAATAATGAAGATATACATCAGCGGTCGCATATCGGGCCGTCCGTTGGCACAGGTCAGGGAAGAGTTCGAGCAGGCTGAAATAAAATTGCGAAGATTCGGTTTTTTGCCGATAAATCCGATGAATAACGGTCTTCCGGCCGATGCCGCTTGGGAAGACCACATGGGACGAGACATCGCCATGCTGTTGCGTTGCCAGGCAATCTATATGCTGCCCGGCTGGCCAAGAAGTGAAGGGGCCACCCTTGAGTATCTGATTGCACGACAACGTCGAATGCGGATCTTCACGGCAGAATCGCCACTTGTAAAGACAGTAGAAAGAACTTTGTAAAACACGTCATACCATGAAAAACAAGCCGACCAGTTATGCCCGGTTTTATGCGCTTTTGCGGCAGATGCAAGGCGATCGGGAGCAGATCAAAGAAACGCTCATCCTACAATTTACAAAGGGGCGTACTACCTCTCTCCGGGAGATGCAGAAAGACGAGTATGAGGCGATGTGCAGAGCTATGGAGGCAGAGATCGAACATCCGGGTTTAAGTACCGAAGAGTTTCGTCGTGAACAGAAGCGGCTCCGCTCTGCGGTATTGCACCGGATGCAACGTCTCGGAGTCGACACCTCGGATTGGGATGTGGTCGATGCCTTCTGTTTGAGCAATCGAATTGCCAGAAAGGAGTTCGCCCGGCTTTCGCTCGCAGAACTCAGGGTGATGGTCTCAAAACTCGAAGCGATGGGACGAAAAGGATATTCCCGGCCCCGCAGAACAATGCTTCCCGTCATTGTTAAAACCAACCAATTGCCGAGCTAACCATGAAACCTGTAATTAAAACGATATCTGAAGTCAAAGATGCCAAGGAACATCTTGAAGACCAAATATCCTGCTTGCTGATGCAGTTCGAAAAAGATAACGGAATACATATCTCCGATTTAAGCATCTATCCGCGTGAAATCTACAATGAATAAGGGAAAATAACAGATCGTCAAATCGGAACCTCAATCGTTGTCAAATTATGACCAACCTTCCTTACCGCCAGGCAATGCTGATTAAACATACGGCATGGATGAACACTCGCTTGCTTACGCGGGGTCCTCGTCCGGAAGACGAGCGGTACGTGCCGCTCGCGGTGCGGATGCTTACGCTGGTCGGCTGCCTGAACTACGCGATGCTCGACCTTGAGTCCGAACTCACGGCATCCGGCTTGTTCCACCATGAAACCAAACGCCGCTATACGCAGGCCCAGACTTTGGTCACGCAGGCTCACGGCATCGCGTGGTCGATGCTTCGCAAGATCGACGACCGGGCCGCCCGGCAGTACAACGACAAGACGGACGAGGCGTATCGGACCATCAGCGGCTGCATCCTGTTGGAGGCTCCTCAAAGGTCTTACAACATCGTGTTGTCACTGTGCCGGATCATCAGCTCTCTCAACGGTCGGATTTCGGGTCGCTACGACTTCAACCCGGCCAAACCTCTTGTACGCATCCCGGCTCTGTTGGAGTGTATCGGGATCGAGGATTGTAAAATAGACGGAATCATCGAATTGAATTTAACGGACTAAAGAAAATGAAAAAATACACACAAGCGGATTTCGATGCCTTCGAGGTGATCGACGGAATCAAACAATGCCCCTCGGGGGATTACAGTGATATACAAATATTCGGCGAGTGGTGCTCCTTCGGCGAGTGGTGCTCCTTCGGCGAGTGGTGCTCCTTCGGCGAGCGGTGCTCCTTCGGCGAGTGGTGCTCCTTCGGCGAGTGGTGCTCTTTCGGCAAGGGCTGCTCCTTCGGCAAGCAGTGCTCTTTCGGCGCGTGTTGCTCTTTCGGCGAGTGTTGCTCTTTCGGCGAGTGGTGCTCCTTCGAAGATAAAGGCGAATATATCGGCGATTATCCTTTCCTGGCTTTTGTGGGGTTCGGCTCCCGGATTGGCAGCAAGGTTTACTTTTTCAACCTGCAAGACGGCATTTATGTCCGTT
>OIGD01000157.1_pt1 | contig 90296 bp, 91 predicted proteins | sample 1582211 | NCBI WGS metagenome assembly OIGD01 (sample SAMN04414078, study PRJEB24778) | human gut metagenome | material: faecal | host: Homo sapiens
ATGGTGGGTATAGCTCAGTTGGTTAGAGCGCCAGGTTGTGGCCCTGGAGGTCAAGAGTTCGAATCTCTTTACTCACCCCACTTATTTTTTGGGGTATCGCCAAGCGGTAAGGCACGAGACTTTGACTTTCGCATTCGCAGGTTCAAATCCTGCTACCCCAGCCATAGACACTTTAATGGGGTGTCGCCAAGCGGTAAGGCTACGGACTCTGACTCCGTCATTCGGGAGTTCAAATCTCTCCACCCCAGCCATAAGGTTCATTAGCTCAGATGGTAGAGCACATGACTTTTAATCATGGTGTCCCGGGTTCGATCCCCGGATGAGCCACCAGAAAGAAATCACTCGTAGAGTGGTTTTTTTTGTGGCAAAGACATGCGGCAAAGTTCGAGAAATAACACAAATTTGCAAATAACGGCGTTTGTATATCATTCGCCGTTATTTGTTTATAAATGAGCTTATACAAGTTGACTATTGTCTTTTGAAATGGTATATTCTATTAGAGAAAGACAGTAAGGAGAAAGCCAATGTTCGGAATTATCGGAGCTATGGAAATTGAAACGGACGGATTGATTGCCGGGCTTACAGACAAACGCGAAACCGAAATCGGTGCCTACAAGTTTGTGAAGGGCAAGCTGTGCGGCAAAGACATAGTCGTTTGCAGGTGCGGAATAGGTAAGGTGTTTTCGGCTACTGCAGCCGCGCTCATGATTAACAATTTCAGCGTGAGCGGTATTATCAACATAGGCGTAGCCGGCGGAGTAAAGCCGCTGAAGCAGGGCGACATCGTTATTTCCGAGCGCACCGTACAGCACGACTACGACGCGACCGCCGACGGACTGCCGATGGGGCAGGTGCACGGTTTCGACTCGCCGTATTTTGGATGCGACCGGGCGATATTAGGGCAGCTCAGCGAGATTATCACACGGCTCGGATATAAGTACAAGGTTGGCACTATCGCTTCCGGCGATTGCTTTGTCAGCGATAACGAAAAATCCGCAACGATAGCTCGAATGTTCGACGCCTCGGCGTTCGATATGGAGAGCGCGGCGATAAATCAGGTGTGCGAGGTCTGGAACGTGGGTTTCGCGTCGCTTCGCGCGATTTCCGACAACGGCGACGATTCGGCCGTCAAAAGCTTTTACGAATTTGTTACCGAGGCGGCAAAAAAAGCAATCGAAATCATAACCGAATTTATAGCGTCCTTCGGCTGATTTATCTTTTGTGAACAGTTAACCTCTATATTTATAGCGAATAATGTGGTTATTTCGGAAAAACGCCGTGATTTGCGGCGTTTTTATATTTGCAGGGTAATAATAATCGGAGCCGCCGCGAATACTAGCCGTGTTATGTTGGTAGTTTTAATAAAATCGATAATAACGTTTTTTCTTGTGTTGCTGGTGGTGAGGCTGATGGGGAAAAGACAGCTTGGCGAAATGCAGCCGTTCGAGCTTGTCATCACTCTTATAATCGCCGAAGTCGCCTGTATTCCCATGAACGACCCGTATATACCGTTCTATGCCGGAATCGTGCCGATAGTCACGCTTGCGTTTTTGCAGATTTTGCTTTCCACGCTTGCGAGAAAGAGCCTGTGGGCGAGAAGGCTTATGAGCGGAAGCTCCATAATAGCTATCGACAAAAACGGAATCAACTATGAAAACCTCAAAAAAATGAATATAAATATAAACGACTTGATAGAGGCGGCGCGTTCGGGCGGCTATATGGACTTTAATCAGATAGCTTACGCGATATTTGAAACCAACGGCAATCTTTGCGTGATTGAAAAGGAATGCGACCCTACTAAGCCAACGCCCGCGTTATTCCCGTTGACGCTGGTTGTGGACGGGGAGTGGGAGGACGACAATCTTGCTCTTGCGGAGGTAAGCAAGCCGCAGGTTACGGCGACGATTAAAAGCAGCGGCGTAAGAGGCAGCTTGAAAGAGGTGTTGTATATGGACGTCCGTCAGGACGGCACGGCGTATATAGCACCGAAGCACGGAAAGGACGTTACCGCCAAGCTCAAAGTAAACGGAAAAAATTGGTGAGGAGGTCGTAACGATGAAAAAGCTGATATGCGTTATATTTATGCTCGCCGTCATCATCGGTCTGGGCTCCGCCGAAACCGTTTACAGTTCGCGGTTGTACAGGGATTTGAACGCGCGATTGATTGACGTCAGAAGCAACATCGAGAAAGCGTCGACGGACGGAGATTTTACCGCCGCCGAAAAAGGAATCGACGAGGTTGTGGAAGTCTGGGAAAACAACAAAGAGATCGTGCTGATGCTGACAAATCATTCTACAGTGCGTTCGCTCGACGATAAATTTGTTTCGCTTAAAGCCTGGATTGAGTGCGAGGGCTATGAGGACGCGGCGGCTTTATGCGACGTTTCCATTGCGCTTACCGAGGATATGATGGACGAAACGTACCCGGTGCTCGGAAATTTATTTTGAAATAAACAAATCGGCGGTAAAATATTTGCGTTTTACCGCTTTTTATATTACAATATGTAAAAAGCTCCGCTTAATAAAGGCGGTATGCTTACAGAACGGAGTGTTCGCTTGAAATTTATCGAACTGAAAAAAAGTCTTATGTCTGCGCCGCCAAAAGCTTGCTATATTGCGTCGGGAGACGACGCGTTTGTCGTCAGGAGCGCGGTCAATATTCTGAATTCTCTCGCCGGCTCTATGCCCGATCTGAACACGTCGAGTTTCGGCAAGGACGCGTCGTGCTCGGAAATCGTCGCGGCGTTGCTTACGCCGCCCATGCTTGCCGACTACCGCGTAGTCACTGTAACCGATTATACGGGTGAGCTGAGTAAAATCAAGGATTACCTCTCAAATCCGAGCCCGTCGTCCGTTCTCGTTTTTACCGGCGCGCTTACGCCAAATTTCAACGCGATAGTTAAGCTTGCCGAGCCGATTGACTGTAACAAGCTTGATGCCGCGTATCTTGCCGGCTGGGTGGTAAAAAAAGCCGCGTCCGAAAGAGCGGTCGTTACCCGTGAAGCCGCGGACACTCTTGTCGAGTACTGTAACCGCGATATGAATCTTATCTCGAACGAACTTCGCAAACTCGTCGACTATGCCGACGGAGAAACCGTTGAGGCCGAAACGGTGAGAGCTATGGTTACGCCCGAGCCCGATTTCAAAGTGTACGAGTTGAGCGAAGCGATTGCGACGAAAAACCCCGATAAGGCGATAAGACTGACCGAAGCGCTGCTGAGCGAAAATAATTCTGCGGTTTCGTTGATTTCAATGCTGTTTTCGCATTTCAGAAGGCTGCTTTTCGTGTCGCTCAATCCGTCGTCGGACACGCTTGCAAGCGACTTGAAAGTCAAAGAGTATGCCGTCAAAATGGCGGTAAGGCAAGCCGCACGTTTTACGCCGCGCAGACTTAAAGCGATATTCGACAGACTGAACGAAATCGACGCCGCAGTCAAATCCGGACTGTGCGTGGACAAGAACGCGCTCGTCACTTTTGTGTGCGAAACGGTAGCGGTGGGTTAAGCACGATGAATATCATAAAAGAGAAAAAGATAAACGTTTATATCGTTGCCGCCGTACTCTTTATATGCTGCGGCTATTCCGAGTTTTATTATATGCGCGGAACGCTTGCCATGCTGTCGGTAAACGGAACCGTGGTCTTTAACGACGTGCTTGCGTTTTTGTTCGCCGCTTTGCTCGGCGGAGCAATTTACGAAGCTATCACGTCGCTATTGTTTCGTTCGGCTGCCAAAATGCTGCCGAACTGCGAGGACATGCGTTACACGCTTCGGTTTTTCTATGCGGCGGCGTTTTTGCTTTCGGGCGTTACCAAGACTCTGTATTTCTATTTTCCGTACCTGTTCACGTTCGGAGAAGTTTTAATCGACTTTTTTTACGCGGCGGTTTTCTTTGCGCTGTATATTTGGTATGTGTGCAAAATCTACTGCGACGCGGCGACGAGAGGTAAAACGGTCATGTATCTCGGCAGTGCGTTTTTGTGTTTTTACGGTTTCGTCGCGCTGGTTGCGCTCCTGTCGGGGGTGACGGCATGAACAGGTTTTTCAAGGGGTTAATAATCGCTATTGCCGCGTTACTCGTGGCCTGTTCTTGCGCGGCTTGTTCTCAAACACCGGACATAAAGGCGGCGGAAAAAGTATTAGACGTATTCACGAAAGAAGAAGCGACTGCGACGTTGACGGAGTTTTTAGGAAGCGGCGAAACCTCGAGGCGCGACCGCACGGCGTTCAGCGAGGGCGAAAAGGCTGCCGCTCAGTACATTTATACCACGCTCGAAAGCTACGGTTACGAGAGCGGCAAAACGCTGGAAACGCAGGAAATATCGACAGAGCTTACGGCTAAATACGGCTCCGAAACTAAAACGCTGACATCCCGAAACGTGATTGCGACATATAACGAGGGAAAGACTAAAACGGTAGTTATCGGGGCGAATTACGACAATCTTTACGCCGACATCGAGGACGTGGGAGTCAGCGGCGACGGTGGGGAGGGTGTGCTCTGCAACGCTACCGGCGTTTCGGCGCTGCTCAATCTTGCACGAGCTTTCAAGGAAAAGGCTCCGACTTTGGATTTTTCCGTCAAGTTTGCGTTCTTTGGAGCATGCGAAGTGGGCGCGTTCGGTAGCGGCAAATTCGTTTCCGATTATTTGAAAGGCGGCGCGAGCGTGCTGCTTGCCGTCAATCTTTACGCGCTTGCCGGCGAAAAAATAGAAGTCTATGCCGACGAAACGCAGACCGTTCACGAACAGTTGTTTGTGAAAAGCGGAGGGGCGTATGAAACGACTATTGAAAAATTATCAAGTTCTACGCCGCTTTTTCCGCAACGGTACGCTAACAATCTTAGCTATTCTCACGTCGGATTGCTGTCGTCGCACGTTTCATTCTTTGAAAACGATATTCCGTCCATAGCGCTTTTCGGCGGTGAGAGCGACGGATTGTCGTATACGAGCTATAAAGCCGATTCGCTCGAATCGTTCCGCAGCGATTACGACGGCTACGCACAGACGATTACCGACGTTTCCTCGCTTGTTTACGGCGTGGTTACATCCGGCGATTTTTCCGCAGTTTCCTTTGGTTTCGGCACGGACAAATACGACTATTCGTTTTTCACTAATCGCATGATTGCCGCATTGATGCTTTTGGGCGCGGTGATTGTTCTCGGAGCCGTACTGATGCTTGTCGTTGCCAAGCTTAACAAGTCAAAGCCGAACGTCGACGGCGGTAAAAAAGTAAAAATCGCAGTTTTCGGTATGGATTACGAGGAAAAAACCGATAATGTTATTTACGTTGACCTCTTGCCGGAAGACAATACGAAAGACGGCGGCGACGATTCGCTCAATCCTTTTGATTAAATTCAGATAAAAATTTCGGTAAATACCCGAATTTTTATTGATAAATACTGAGTTTGATAGTATAATTAGCCTAAGAGAATGTGACGCAAGGCAATATTTGCCCGTTGAAAGAGGATGCACCGGTGAAAAATTTTTGGAATAACATAGCTAACGCGTTTTCGACTCCGGCAAACGCAATATTCAGTGTTCTGGACCTCGTAGTAACGATTTTAATCGTTTACTACGTTGTGATGTTTTTTAAGAAAAACAATGCGTCGCGACTTGTCAAATACCTTGCGGTTCTGATTGTGCTGTCGTGCGTTGTTATGTCCGGGTTCCTGAATATGCCCGTGCTGTCGCACATACTGTCCAACATAATATTCATGCTGCTGATAGCCGCGGTTATTCTTTTTGCGCCCGAAATCAAGCGTATGATGTGGAAGATTTCCAGCCCCAAGGCAACCGAGAGCTCCTACGCGACGCAGTATGACTGCTCGGACGAAGAGCTACATGCGGCTATCGACGATATAGTGAGAGCGGCGCAGAACATGTCCAAAAAGGATGTCGGAGCGCTTATTATAATCGCGCCCGACAACATTCCCGAGCATATTCTCGACAGCGGAACGCGGCTTGACGCAGACCTGTCGTGTCCGCTCATCGAGTGCTTGTTCAACACGAAAGCGCCCCTTCACGACGGCGCGGTATATATAAGAGGAAACAAAATTCTCGCCGCCGGCTGCTTTTTGCCGCTCACACAGCAAACCGACCTCGACAAGGAGCTCGGTACGCGGCACCGCGCGGCTATCGGCATTACCGAGCAGTATAACCATCTGGCAATCATAGTTTCCGAGGAAACCGGTATAATTTCGGTCGCTCGTAACGGCGAAATTATGAGATACTTCGACACTCAGATGCTCACCGACGTTTTGGAACAGATTTACGGATTGAAGGCAGTGGGTAAACCCAATAAGCGCAACAAGCGCAAGGCAGGCTGACATGGAAGATAAAGACGTAAAAGAAACAAAGAACGACAGCAAATTCAAAAGGTTTATGCACGCCGTTTTCGTAAACAACGCCTGGTACAAACTTTTCGCAATCGGTTTCGGCGTACTGCTGTGGTTGCTTGTCGTGGGATTTAACTTGTGAAAAAGCCGTTATTTAAGTTCGGCGAAATTCTTTTGCCGAAGCGAATCGACGTAAAGAATTGGGCGGTAGTCGCATGCGACCAGCATACGTCTAATCCTGAGTATTGGAACAGGTTAGAGTCCGAATTAAAGGACCCAACGTCGCTGAAATTGATTTTTCCCGAGTGCTATCTGTCGGACGACAACTCCGAAAGGATAGCGGATATTATCGAAAAGCAGCGCGAATATATCGATAAAGACGTTTTCGGCGAAATCGACGGAACAGTGCTCGTAAAGCGCGTAACCGATGCCGGCAACGAGCGTTTGGGGCTTATGTGCCTGATTAATCTTGACGAGTATTGTCCCGACGGTAGCGCACGTTCGCTTATTCGCGCGACCGAGGGGCTGGTGGAATCGCGTATTCCGCCGAGAAAGCTAATCAGAGAGAATTGTTTGCTCGAGCTTCCGCATATAATGTTGTTGATAGACGATGAGGACTGCACCGTCATCGAGCCGTTGAAGGATAGCGGCGACGTCTTATACGACGGAGAATTGAATTCGGGCGGCGGAAGAATTACCGGCTATAACGTTACCGATACCGACGGCGTAACAAAAGCGCTTGATAGGCTTTGTGCCGCTTCTTCCGCAAAATACGGCGAGCCGCTTTTGTTTCTTGTCGGCGACGGCAATCATTCGTTGGCGACCGCTAAGGCTTGCGCGGACAAAAACAATCCGCTGTCAGGCTACGCGCTTGTTGAAATCGTAAACATCTATGACCGCGGACTTGAGTTTAAGCCTATTCACAGAGTACTTTTCGGCGTTGATAACGCAAGATTTATCACCGAATTAAAGGAAGAATTATCGTCCCAAAGCGGAAAAACTACCGTTTATGTGGGTAACGAAAAATTTGAAATTCCTTTCCCGAGCGACGCAATCGACGGAGTAAAAGCGGTGCAGGCTTTTATTGACGACTATTTGCGTAGAAACGGCGGCGAAGTCGATTACATACACGGCGACGACGAGCTCGAAACGCTGTGCGGTGCTCGAGGAGCTGTCGGGATAAAGCTGCCGTCAATCGACAAAACCACGTTTTTCGATTACATAGTCAAAAACGGCACGCTGCCGAGAAAGACGTTTTCGATGGGCGAAGCGGAAGAAAAACGCTACTATATGGAAGCGCGGCGAATAAGATGAGAACTAAATTTAACAGGAGACGGCAATGAAAGTATGTAAATTCGGCGGCACTTCCATGGCTAACGCGGAGTGCATCAAGAGAGTAAGAGATATAATAGCGGCTGACGAGCAGGTTGCTTACGTCGTCGTTTCCGCGCCGGGAAAAAGAGAGAAGAGCGACACGAAGGTTACCGACCTTTTGTATGTGTGCTTCGACGACGTCAATGTCGGGAAATCGCCCGTTGACGCTTTTGCGCCCGTTAAGGAACGCTTTGACTCGATTATCAAAGGACTCGGGCTTACAATGGATTTAAGCGGCGAGTACACCGAGATAGAAAATAGGCTTGCCGCCGGCGCGACTAAGGATTACATCGCAAGCCGCGGCGAATACCTCAGCGCAATCGTGCTTGCGGGCGCGCTCGGTTGGAAATTTGTCGACGCCGCCGATTTCGTGCGCTTCGACGACAACGGCAACTTCCTTGCCGACGAAACGAACACCTACGCCCGCGCGCTTTTCCACAACGTCAAGCGAGCGATTATACCGGGATTTTACGGCGCGACCGCAGACGGGGAAATCAAGACGTTTTCTCGCGGCGGTTCCGACATATCGGGAGCTATCGTCGCGCGCGCGGTTTACGCCGACATCTACGAAAATTGGACGGACGTCGACGGCTTTATGAAATGCGACCCGCGCATAGTTTCCCAGCCCGAGGTAATGGAGCTTATTACCTATAAGGAGCTGCGCGAACTTTCGTATATGGGGGCGAACGTCTTGCATCCTGAAGCGATTTTTCCCGTTCGCAAAAACGACATTCCCATTCATATACGCAATACCTTCAATCCCGAGTCCAAGGGAACGTTGATTGTGCCGTCTAAAAAGTTTTTCTCGGGCGCTTACGAGCGAAAGGAAAGTACCGTTACGGGCATAGCCGGCAAAAAAGATTTTATCGCAATCAATATCGAAAAGTCGATGATGAACAACGAGTTGGGCTTCGCCAGAAAGGTGCTTGAGGTCATCGAGCGCAACGGTATGTGCATCGAACACATGCCCACCGGCATCGACACGCTGTCGGTGCTTGTCGACGGAAGCGACCACGACGAGGAAGCGCTTGACCGTGTCGTCGAGGGGATCAAAGCCGTTTGCCAACCCGACACTATAGACCTCGACCGCAACCTCGCACTTATAGCGATTGTCGGTCACGGCATGAGCAGGAAAAAAGGCACTGCGACCAAGGTGTGCGCCAGCCTGTCGGAAGCCGAGGTGAATATCAGAATGATAGACCAGGGCAGCAGTGAGTTGAACATAATCGTCGCAGTCGAGAATAAAGACTACGAGCGAGCGATAAAGGCGCTTTACAACGAGTTTCTGAATTGACTATAAAGCAAAAGACCGACGTGAAATCGGCCTTTTTTTATGCGATAGAAGTGTAGCGTTACGCTCGTTTAATTATCGTTTTTCTCGCCGTGAGCCTTCTTTTCCTTGTATTCTTTAAGAGCTTTGGCGAATTGGTCGGGGCAGGACGTGCCTGCGCGGCATTGAATCCCCTCAAGAAGAGAAATGATTTCGTCGATTTTTCTGCCCACGGCAAGACGAGCGACGCCCTGAGTGTTGCCGCTGCAACCGTTGACGAATTTGACCGAAGTGAGCACGTCGTTGTCGTCCACGACGAATACGATTTCGCGGCAGCATGTGCCGCGCGTTCTGTAGCTTTCCATAATATAATCTCCTTTAATCGATAAGTTCCTCGTGCAGGTATCCATAGATTTGCGCCGCCTTGTCCTCCCACTTGTTGTAAACCATTTTGGCGGTGTTGCGGTTCGCGACGTTCAGTTTGATTTCAAGCGTAGTTTGTACGGGGTCTACAATCTTCAACTGAACGGTATAGGTACCGTCGTTGTTTTTGTAATAGTTGCGGTAGTACTCCTGTTTGCGGCGCATCGTCATGCGGTTTTCCTTGACGTACTCTGTAATTTCCGTGCGCAGGGAGGAGGGAATGCGCGTATAAAACAAGGCGAGGCACTGTCTGCCGTCGGCAGTAATGTTGTAATAACTGTTTTTTTCTTTCGACGCCTGATAAATAAAGCCCGACTCAATTAGCTGGTTTATCGTAATGGTGCAGTCCATGTAGCTGAGCCAGGTATTGCGACTCGTGCACATTTCGATAATGGTATTGCCCGTAATAGGCACGTCCATCGCTTCGAAAACGTACAGCAAAATCAGTTTATTGATTGTCGATTCGTCGGCAAGCTCCACTTTGCACCTCCCTGGGACTTGTATTATATCACACATTTCAAAAAAAATAAAGAAATTTATCGCAGTATTTTGTTTCTTATACTTTGCTTTGAGTGTATTGTAAACCTAGTTATCATATTTGGTTGACAATCAGGACAATTTGGTATATTATAGTCGCATGGTTAAGGACGAAGTATTGAAAATATTAGAAACGAATCGCGAAAGGTTTACGTCTGGGCAGGAGCTCGCGACGGCGTTAGGCGTGACCAGAACTGCCGTCTGGAAAGCGGTGAATGCGCTTATTTCCGACGGACATGACGTTGAAGCCGTTTCATCTAAGGGATATAGGCTTACCGACGAGTCCGACGTGCTGACCGTTGCCGGCATACAGTCGCGCATGAAAAACGCATGCGAGGTTCGCGTTTACGATTGTGTAGAGTCTACGAACAAGACTGCAAAGCTTGCCGCCGTCGAGGGAGTCGCGGCGAACACGATAATAGTCGCCAACGAACAGACGGGCGGAAAAGGCAGGCGCGGCAGGTCGTTTTTCTCACCGAAAGGCACGGGAGCGTATTTCAGCGTTGTGCTTAAACCTCACGTTTCGGCTGAAAAGAGCGTGCTCGTCACGACTGCGGCTGCAGTTGCTGCGGCGGACGCGATAGAAAGTCTGACGGGAAAAACCGCGCAAATCAAGTGGATTAACGATATTTATGTTGACGGAAGGAAGTGCGTGGGTATTCTGACGGAAGCCATATTCGATTACGAAAGCGGCGGCGTGGACAGCGTTATCGTCGGTACAGGCGTCAACGTAACGACGGCGAACTTCCCCGACGAGATAGCGGACAGAGCGGGTAGCGTCGGAAAGATTTCTCGCAACGCGCTCGTCGCGGTAATTTGTGACAGATTGATAGAGCTCGCGAATGGGCTCCCAAGTGACGAACACCTCGCCGAATACAGAAAAAAATGCTTTGTTTTAGGCAAGCGCATTCACATAATCGGCAAGGATTGCGAGTATGACGCGGAAGCACTGAACGTTGACGATAACGGAGGGCTTGTCGTAAGAACGGACGACGGCGACGTCGTAACATTATCGAACGAAGAGGTCAGCATAAGAGTGAGAGGTGACGAACAGGCATGACTACAAAAAGACTTATACGAATCAGTTATTTTACGCTTCTGACTATTGTCGGCGGTCTTATAAAGATACAGGCAGGACCCGTCGCGTTTACGATGCAAACGTTGTTCGTGATACTGTCGGGCTTTGTGCTCGGCGCGCGCGACGGCTTTTTCTCGCAGTTCGCGTATATGTTCATTGGCTTTATCGGTGTGCCCATTTTTACGCAGGGCGGCGGACCGCAATATATTTTTCAACCGTCGTTCGGCTATATCATAGCGTTCAGCATGGGTTCGTTCGTGGCAGGCTTCGTCATGAGCAGGTTCCGAACGATAAATAATTGGAAGATTTGGTTTTCGGGGATTATGGGGCTGATACCCGTGTATATAATCGGCATGGCGTATCAGGTAATGATTCTCGTCTGCGTAAACGGCTTGACTTTTACGGCGGCGGCGCTTACGCTTGTCAATATCTTAATCTATTGGGCAATCGACATAGTGATGATTTTCATCGTTTCGCTGCTCTATCCGCGAGTCATGAGCATGATGAAAGAGCGCGGCGACGACGCGCCTAAGCCGCCGGACGGTCCCACCGAGGTTATGGGCGACGCAAGAGTTGAAGATAAAGAATAATAAAGTAGCTTGCACATTGTTTTTGCAATCGGTGATTGCGTATTGAGCATAAATAGAAATTTGCATATATTTGCGAGCAAAACGCTTGCTTGATTTCGCCGAGTTTGGTATAATTTCCCTAATCTTACGCAAGCATTAAGGAGAAAATTATGGAAGAGAATAAAATCAAGATTTTACTCGATACCGACGTCGGCGACGACATCGACGACGCGCTCGCAATCGCGCTCGGGCTTTCCAGCAAGGAAGTCGAGTTCGTAGGTATCACGACTGTTTTCAAGAATACCAACGACCGCGCGCGTATCGCAAAGCAGCTGGTGAAGAATAATCCGTATAACATACCCGTTTACGCGGGTCACTGCGGCGGTGTGGAAATTCCGACCGACCCGTATTCGGGCTATCCCAACGGAATTTACGACGAGGACGGTAAGCAGCACCTTTGCCAATTTACCGACGACCTTAAAAGCGCCGAGTACGCGCCGGAAAACGATTCGGAGGGCTTTAACGGTGAAGCCGCAATCGATTTTATCATCGACAGCTGCTACAAGTACGGCAAGGAGCTTACGGTTCTTGCAATCGGACCGCTCACCAATATCGGTAAGGTCATCAAAAAAGACCCCGACGCGCTCAATCATGCAAAACGAGTGGTCATTATGGGCGGCAAGTTCTATGACTCCGAGCCCGAATGGAATATCATCTGCGACGTTGAGGCGGCGGCGATTTTGTTCAGCGGAGCAGTGAAAAACCTCGAGTGCATAGGTCTTGACGTTACGCTTAAAACTCAGCTGACCGTAGCGGAAACCGAAATCGCAAGCACCTATAAGGGAAAAGCGTACAGCGAGTATGCGTCAAGGCTTGTCCGCATCTGGTGCGAGAGGAATCATTCGCGCCCCACGCTTCATGACCCCCTCGCGTTCTTCTACTGCATGTTCCCCGATATCGTTACCACCGAGAAGATGCGCGTTACGGTAGTTACCAAGGGCGAGGCGAGAGGCGTTACAATGAACATTTCGCATTGGGATAATTGGCGGTTAAATCGCGCCGAACCCGGTTTTTCGAGGTTCGCCGAGGTTACCGTCGCAAAGGAAGTCGACCGCGAGCGTTTTGTCGCAGAATTTTTAAAGCGTGTTTTCGATAAGAAATAACAAGCTGATATAAAACAGAGAAATAAGCTGTCTTAACGGGCGGCTTATTTTTTTGTAGAAAAGCAAGCATAGCAAAAAAGCGTTTCCGTCGTGGAAACGCTTTTTGTCGTTTGATTTAATCGGTCGATTAAGCCTTGCCGTTGCAGCCGAGAACGTCGACGAGCTTGTGCTTTACGCACTCGGTAATGAGGTCCCTTGCAGGGGCGAGATACTGTCTGGGGTCAAAGTGCGCCGGATTCTCGGCAAAATGCTTTCTGATAGCTGCTGTGAAGGCAAGACGGAGGTCGGAGTCGATGTTAATCTTGCAAACAGCCATAGAAGCGGCTTTGCGGAGCATATCCTCGGGAACGCCCTTTGCGCCGGGCATCGTGCCGCCGTACTGGTTAATCATTGCAACGTACTCGGGGATAACCGAGGATGCGCCGTGAAGAACAATCGGGAAGCCGGGGAGGCGTTTGCCTACTTCTTCGAGGATGTCGAATCTGAGTTTGGCTTCGCCCTTGAATTTGTACGCGCCGTGCGAAGTGCCGATGGCGATGGCGAGGGAATTTACGCCGGTCTTTCCGACAAATTCCTCGACTTGGTCGGGGTCGGTGTAGCAGGCGTTGGCGTCGGACACGTTTACGTTGTCCTCGATGCCCGCGAGTCTGCCGAGCTCGGCTTCGACGACTACGCCGTGGTCGTGAGCGTACTTGACGACTTCAGAGGTAATCTTGATGTTTTCCTCAAAGGCATGGTGGCTTGCGTCAATCATTACGGAAGTGAAGCCGTCGTCGATAGCGGATTTGCAAAGGTCGTAGCTATCGCCGTGGTCGAGGTGCAAGCAAATGGGAAGACCCGAATCTTCAACTGCGGCTTCGACTAACTTTTTAAGATACTTGGGGTTAGCGTATTTTCTTGCGCCGCTGGAAACCTGCAGGATGAGCGGAGCCTTTTCTTCTTTGGCAGCCGCGACGATACCCTGAATCATCTCCATGTTGTTGACGTTGAAAGCACCGATAGCGTATCCGCCGGCGTATGCTTTCTTGAACATTTCTTCAGTTGTTACTAATGGCATAACAAACCCTCCAAAAAAACTTTCGGACATATTATACTACATCGAAACGGTTTTGACTAGCATTTTTAAGCACTTTGTCGTATTTTATTCTATTTTGATAGATGTGGCTAGTATAAACGGCGTTGCAATGCTTTAAAGAAAGCTTGGTTTAAGCTTAAACTCTCGCGGCAATTCTTGACTTTTGGGTTTATAAATACTATAATAGGCTTGAAATTTTGCGGCGAGGTTAATCGCCAAAGGAGCAATATATATAATGTTAGACCAAAGAATTGCGGTGCTTGCGAAGAATTTAGTCAATTATTCGATTAGGGCAGGTAAGGGCGACAAGGTGCTTATCGAAGCTTACGACGTCGATTCGCCGCTCGTCACGCAACTTGTAAAGGAAATTCGCGCGGTGGGAGCTTACGCGTTCGTGGAAATGTACGACACGAAGGTTCAGCGCGCGCTGCTTGCGGAAGCCGACGAAACGTATTGCAGGCTATTAGAAAAGTACAACCATCAGAGAATGGAGGAAATGGATTGTTATATCGGCGTTCGCGGCGCCGTAAATTCGTTTGAAGCCAGCGACGTGCCGGGAGAAAAGACCGACATGTATTCGCGGCTTTATTCGCACCCGATTCATCACGAGCTCCGCGTGTGCAAGACGAGGTGGGTAGTGCTTCGTTACCCCAACGATTCGATGGCGCAGCTTGCCGGAATGCCTACCGAAAAATTCGAGGACTTCTATTTCGACGTGTGCAACCTCGATTACTCGAAAATGAACAAGGCGATGACTCCGCTCGTCGAGCTCATGAACCGCACGGATAAAGTTCGCCTCGTCGCTAAGGGTACCGACCTTACTTTTTCGATTAAAGGCATCGGCGCGATAAAGTGCAGCGGCGAGATGAATATCCCAGACGGAGAGGTTTACACCGCGCCCGTCCGCGACAGCGTAAACGGCGTGATTACCTATAACGCGCCCTCGATAGAGAACGGCATTAAGTTTGAAAACGTTCGTCTGGAATTTAAGAACGGCAAGATAGTGAAGGCTACGTCTAATTATACCGAGGCATGCAATAAGATTTTCGATACCGACGAGGGCGCAAGGTACGTCGGCGAGTTCGCAATCGGCGTCAACCCGTTCGTGACGAAGCCCATGGGCGATATTCTGTTCGACGAAAAGATTTCCGGCTCGATACATTTCACTCCGGGCTGTTGCTACGACGACGCTTACAACGGCAATCAATCGGCGGTGCATTGGGACCTCGTGCTGATTCAGACGCCTGAGTACGGCGGCGGAAAAATCTATTTCGACGACGTGCTGATTCGCGAAAACGGCAGATTTGTTTTGGACGAACTGAAAGGGCTCAATCCCGAGAATCTTAAATAACGGGAAATTTTTACCGATTAGTGCGTGAAATTGCTTGTCAAAAGTTTTAAAAACGGGTATTATATATAAGGTTGAGCGTGTACAAGCCCGACCGGAACAAAAGTAAACTACTATTTTGGAGGATAGAGTATTATGGTAAAAGTTGGTATCAATGGCTTCGGCAGAATCGGTCGTCTTGTTTTCAGAGCAAGCATGTCCAGAAACGACCTCGTTGTCGTCGGCGTTAACGACCCGTTTATCGATGTCGCCTACGCAGCTTACATGCTCAAGTACGACACCATGCACGGTCATTTCGACGGAACTATCGAGATTGACGGCAACGCGCTCGTAGTGAACGGCAAGAAGGTTGTGTTCTTCGCAGAGAAAGACCCGTCCGCGATCGATTGGAAGTCCTGCGGAGCCGAGTACATTGTCGAGTCCACCGGCGTGTTCTGCACCACCGAAAAGGCAAGCGCTCACTTCAACGGCGGCGCTAAGAAAGTCGTTATTTCCGCTCCCGCGAAGGACAAGGAAACCCCGACGTTTGTCTGCGGCGTAAACCTCGACAAGTACACCAAGGACATGAAGGTTGTTTCCAATGCTTCCTGCACCACCAACTGCCTTGCGCCTTTGGCAAAGGTCATCAACGATAACTTCGGAATCGTCGAGGGTCTTATGACCACCGTACATTCCACGACCGCAACCCAGAAGACCGTCGACGGTCCTTCTATGAAGGATTGGAGAGGCGGCAGAGCCGCAGCCGGCAACATCATTCCGTCGTCGACCGGCGCCGCTAAGGCTTGCGCGCTCGTTATTCCCGAGCTCAAGGGCAAGCTGACCGGTATGTCCTTCCGCGTTCCCACGCTCGACGTTTCCGTAGTCGACCTTACTGTTAAGACGGCTAAGGCTGCTACCTACGACGAGATTTGCGAAGCGGTCAAGAAGGCAAGCGAGACCACGATGAAGGGTATCCTCGGCTACACCGAGGACGACGTTGTTTCGTCCGACTTCCTCACCGATTCGCGCACGTCGATTTTCGACAAGAAAGCAGGTATCGCTCTTAACGAAACCTTCTTCAAGCTCGTCAGCTGGTACGACAACGAGTGGGGCTACAGCAACAAGGTGCTCGAGCTCATCGCTCACATGGCAAAGGTTGACGCCGAGTAATCGGTATTAAGTCAAAAAACAAAACGCACGACCGCATGGCCGTGCGTTTTTGCTATTCGTTTTCCGCCTGATGTTTTCTAAATAAAAATCATAATAGCGGCTATAATCGATAACAGCAGCGCAATCAGCGTAATCAAAAAAATTACGCGGATAAATTTGTTCCCGACGAACATGAACGCGAGTATCAGCGTAACTGCCGAGGTCGTCATCGAAATCAGTGTTACGATAACGGAAACAATAGATAAAATACTCAGCCCTTCGGCGGCAACGGCGATTAAAATCGAAGCGACTCCGGATATGAGGCTCAGCGCGCACAATATGACGAACAAAGTTTTGATACACGTCTTCATAGCTATATTGTACAATAAATTCGCGACATAGTCAAATCGATTGATTTTTTGCGCGCGTATTGATATAATAAAAGAAAAGAAACGCAACGGAGAGGGTTATGTTAAATTGTTTCGGCGTAGCGTCCACGGCAAATATCGGCGCGGACTGCGCTCTGATAATCGTGATGTTTTTACTTACGCTCGTCACGCTTGCGACGGCTGTGTGGCTTCTTGCGAAATTCATAAATGAGGAAAAGGGCAGAAATACAGTAAAGTATGCGGCGATTGTCGTAGCCGCAGGCGTAGCGATAAGACTGCTTTGCGCGGTTTTTGTCGGTGGTGACAGAAACGACTTTATCGACTACAATACCGCTATCGACTATTTCGTAAACAGCGGCGTATTCTATTATTACTACAAGGTCGGCGTGAAGATTTACCCGTTGTCGTTTTACATGCTGGCGCTTTTCGGGGGATTGGGGCATGCGTTCGGGCTGGCTTCGGGGTCGGCGTGGCTTACGCTTTTGGTTAAAATACCGTATATAGCCGCCGACGCGTTTACGGCGGTAATTCTGTACAGAATGGGGAAAAGGTACGTCAATTCCGAAGTCGGAACCGTGCTCGCCGCCGTATATTCGCTGTGCCCCGTGTTCTTTGCGATGAGCGGCATGTACGGCTCGCCGCTTGCGCTTGCGTTGCCGTTCGTTCTTTTAAGTTTCTCGTCGCTTATCGAGAAAAAACATCTTACCGCGATAATCCTTTACGCGCTGTCGATGCTGTGCGCAAAGGAAACGATTTATCTCTATCCGGTTTACCTCGTGTATTACGGCTTCCTGTTCGTGCGCGCTATTGTTTTATATGCGAAATACCGTAAAAATATCGGCGATAACGGCGCGGATAAGCCGGCTGACAGCGACTTGATTTACAATCTTCCGCTGTACGCTGTCGGTGCGTTTGTGCTGCAATACGTCGTATCGCTGCCGCTGATCGTCAAGGATTATAACGCCAATCCTTTCAAGTTCATTTATCGCGCGTTTTTGAAGCCGCTCGTAACGCCGGAGTATTTCAGCTATAACGGACTGAGCATATACAATATTTTCGGAAAGAACGCTGAAGCAATCAACGTAACGTTCCCGTCGGTTGCGTTTACGGTGTGCTTCGGCGTGCTGATTTTCGCAATAGTTGCGGCGGTCTATTTTTCAAAGAAAAACCGCGCGGTGCTGCCGCTTCTGGGGGCATACGTTTTGTTTACGATAGCGTCGTATTTTCCCGATTCCACGCCCGTCAGCATAATACCCGTGCTTGCGTTGTTGCTTGCTTCGTTCGTATACACAAAGGACAGAAGACTGCTGCAAATCTTTTCGGCGGCTTCGCTTGCGCTCGTGCCGAACTTACTGACGGCAATGGCTTACGGCGGTTATTTCAATATGCTTGCGCTCGGCGAGTTTACTTCGTCCTCGTATACAGGCGTATCGACGCTGACGAGCGGAGCCGGGCTTGTAATTTCGATAATCTGCTCGATAATATCCGTCGCCGCGCACCTGTATTTCACGTTCGCCGCGTTTGACATAACTATGAGCAATAATCGCAAACTGCTGACGGGAAAAAGCGACATAGGCTATTTCAAGGGAATTGCGCGTCTGTTTGGACAGGAGTGAAAGTATGCTTGCAAAAATAAACGGCTTCGGGCTTCAAGGCATAGAGGGCTATGAGGTTCAGTTGGAAATCGACATAAACAACGGCATGCCGGGCATGGAAATCGTCGGGCTTGCCGACACCGCCGTCAAGGAATCGAAAGAGCGCGTGCGCAGCGCGATTAAGAACAGCGGTTTTTTGCTTCCGCCGAAGAAGATTACCGTCAATCTCGCCCCGGCTTCGGTAAAGAAGGAGGGCTCGATTTACGACGTCGGCATAGCTATCGGCATGCTTTACGCGACAGAGCAGCTAAGCTGCGACGCAATTTCCGACTATATATTCGTGGGCGAGCTGTCGCTCGACGGCAAACTTCGGCACGTCAACGGTCTGATGCCGCTGCTTATAGCCGCGCAAGCAAAGGGATTTAAGAAAATAATCGTTCCTACCGCAAATGCAAAGGAAGCCGCGTTTATCGACGGCGTAGACGTCTTTGCGTTCTCGTCGCTTGCGGAGGTAGTAGATTTTCTCGAGGGCAGGTACGTCGCGTCGCCCGTCGAGAAGTGTGAAATACTTTTCAATATCGGCACTAAATACAAAGAGGACTTTAAGTATGTTCGCGGTCAATACGTCGCAAAACGAGCGTTGGAGATTGCCGCTGCCGGCGGACACAACGTACTTATGGTAGGGCCGCCCGGTGCCGGTAAAACGATGCTCGCAAAGTGCATACCGTCTATTTTGCCTGATTTTACGGTTCAGGAAGCGTTGGAAACGACAAAAATTCACAGCGTCGCAGGCGTATTAAACGAAAACGACGGACTTGTTTTCACACGTCCGTTCCGTTCGCCGCATCACACGGTAAGTCCGATTGCGCTGACCGGCGGCGGCTCGAACGCTCGCCCGGGCGAAATCAGTCTTGCGCATAACGGAGTGTTGTTTCTCGACGAGTTGCCCGAGTATCCGCGCTCGTGTCTGGAAATCCTGCGCCAGCCGCTCGAGGACGGCGTAATCAATATTTCGCGGGCGGCAAGAACCGTCGAGTACCCGGCGCAGTTTATGCTCGTTGCCAGCATGAATCCGTGCCCGTGCGGCTACTTCGGCTCGAAAACTCGCGAATGTACCTGTACACCGTTGCAAATTTCCAAATACCTGTCCAAGATTTCAGGACCGCTTATGGACAGAATAGATTTGCATATTTCGGTCGACAGCGTGACCTACGACGATTTGACAACCGATTCGCTTGCCGAAAGCTCGGATAAAATCCGCGAGCGAGTAAACAAAGCGCGCAAGATTCAATCCGAACGTTTTACCGGGACGGGAGTGCATTGCAATGCAAAGATGACCGCCGAAATGCTGAAGAAATATTGCAAAACCGACGAAGCCAGCGAAAGATTGCTTCGTCAGGCGTTCGACAAGCTAAAGCTGTCGGCAAGAGCTTATACTCGCATATTGAAGGTTGCGCGAACGATTGCGGACCTTGCCGGAGAAGAAAACATAACAATCAAGCATATCAGCGAAGCGCTGAACTATCGTAGCATGGACAGGGACTACCTTAACTGATGAACAGAGCGTTTGAAAGCAAAATACTGTTCTGGCTCAGCCTGCCGATGATTACGGTAAAGCGACAAGCGGAGATTATTCGGCTTTACGGCTCGGCGGACGAACTGTGGAGCCGATTTGACGAGCGGTACGACGAGATAGTGAAAATCTGCGGCGAGCGCTCGGCTCAGGAGCTGAGAAGATACAGGGACGAGCGTTTTATCGACAAGTGTCTTGACAAGCTCCGCGACGACGGTATTTCCGTTATTACGGCTATAAATCCGCTGTACCCCGAACGCTTGCTTCAACCCGAGGTTTCTGCGCCGTCTGTACTGTATTATAAGGGTAATCTGAAGCTAATGTCGTCCGAATGTGTAGCCGTTGTGGGCACTCGCGCATGCACGGCTTACGGCAAAGAAGCCGCGAAAATCATAGTTACGGATTTGGCGGAAAACGGCGTGACGGTAGTCAGCGGCATGGCGACAGGAATTGACTCCTATGCGCATACGGCGGCACTTGACGCAGGCGGCAAAACGATTGCCGTGCTCGGTAGCGGACTAAACAAAATAACGCCGGCAGGCAACGCGAAGTTATACGAGCGCATTCTCGAAAACGACGGCTTGATTATTTCCGAATATAAGCCAAACGCCGACGCCACTAAATACACTTTTCCCGAGCGCAACCGTTTGATAAGCGGACTGTCGCGCGGAGTTGTCGTCGTGGAAGCTGCGGAGAGAAGCGGCGCACTGATAACGGCAAGGTACGCAGCCGAGCAAAACAGAGATGTTTTTGCAGTGCCCGGAGCTATAACTTCGCCGCGATCTAAGGGCTGTCTTGATTTAATTTACGACGGCGCGACGATGATAAGAAGCGGCTATGACGTGCTGGAAAGCCTGAAGCTTGCCACGAAAAAATCGCAGGCAAAAGTCGATATAATTGTTGACAAAGACGAAAAAAAGTTATATAGTCTTTTGGAAGACGGAGCAAAATCCATAGACGAGCTGATTGAAAAGAGCGGCGTTTCGCCCATGGAGCTTGCCGAGATTCTTTTAAGAATGGAGATAAGCGGCGTTATCGAAAAGGAAAGCGCAGCGACCTACACGATTAAAAGGCATTAGGCTTTTGCTTGTATAAATGGAGATTTTTTTTAGTGAAACTTGTTGTTATCGAAGGTGCAGGAAAGGTAAAAACCGTTGAAAAGTATCTCGGCAAGGGATATAAGGTATTTGCCACAAAGGGACATATACGCGACTTGCCCGTTCGCACGCTGGCGGTTAACGTTAAAAAGAATTTCGAGCCGCGCTACGAAATCCTGCCCGATAAAAAGGAAACAGTAGAGGAGCTTAAAAAGCTCGCGTCCAAGTCGGACGAAATATATCTCGCGACCGACCCGGACCGCGAGGGCGAAGCCATTTCGTGGCATATCGCAAACGTGCTTGGGCTGGACGAAAAAGCCCCGGTCAGAGTCGAGTTTAACGAGATTTCTCAAAAGGCCGTGCAAAAAGGATTGAGCCACCCCAGAGAAATCAATTTGAATCTTGTCGACGCGCAGCAGGCGCGAAGAGTACTCGACAGGCTTGTGGGCTACAAGGTTTCGCCCGTGCTTTGCAAAAAAATCCAGAGCAATCTGTCGGCAGGCAGAGTGCAGTCGGTTACGCTGAGGCTCATCGTCGAGAGAGAACGCGAAATACGCGCGTTCAAGCCCGAGGAATATTGGCCGTTCTGGTCGATAGTCAAGTCCGACAGCGGCATGAACGTAAAGTTGTCGCTTGCCACGCTGAACAAGAAAAAGCTCACGCTGAAATCCAAGGAAGAAGTGGACAAGACGATAGACGCGCTGCAAGGACGCGACTACGTTGTTACCAAGGTCAAAAAGACGGTCACGAAGTCGCACGCTCCGGCACCGTTTATCACGAGCTCGATGCAGCAGGACGCGCTTAATAAGCTGGGCATGACGCTTCAACAGACCTCGTCTGCGGCGCAGGCGCTTTACGAGGGCGTAGATATTCCCGGCGAGGGTAAAATAGCGCTTATCACTTATATAAGAACGGACTCGACGCGCGTTTCGCCCGACGCGATTGCGGCTGCGCGCGAGTTTATATCCGAAAAGTTCGGTAGCGATTATGTGCCCGAGAAGCCTAATTACTATGCTTCAAAGAAGTCCGCGCAGGACGCGCACGAGGCTATCCGCCCGATAACGCTGACAAGAACGCCCGAAAGCCTTAAAGACGTGCTCAACAAGTATCATTACAAGCTTTACAAGCTGATTTACGAGCGCTTTATGGCGAGCCAGATGAGCGAAGCGAAATATAATTCCGTTTCGGTAGAGGTTACGGCAGGCGATTACGGATTTAAGGTAAACGGTAAAACACCGCTGTTCAAGGGCTATACCGCAGTTTACAGCGCCTATGTCGACGAGAGTAAAGAGGACGACGAGCAGAATACCAAGCTCCCGGAGATGAACGAGGGCGACGTCTTGTCGCTTATCGAACATAAGTACGAGCAGAAATTCACGAAGCCGCCCACGCGTTATACCGAAGCAAGCCTGGTGAAACTGATGGAGGAAAAGGGCATCGGCAGACCTGCTACCTATGTGCCCACCGTCACGCTTTTGGGAACGCGACACTATATCGAAAAGGACGGCAAATACCTTGTGCCCACCAAGCTCGGCGAGGAAGTCACCGACATGCTGGTCAGGTACTTTCCCGACATAATGGACGTGAAGTTTACCGCAAACATGGAGGAGAAGCTTGACGACATAGAGTACGGCGGAAAAGTATGGCAAAACGTTGTCGGAGAATTTTACGACGGCTTCGAGGACAAGATTGCCGCGGCTAACGGCGACAGCTTTTCGCTGAAAGCGGCCGACGAGGTGTCCAACGTCAAGTGCGACAAGTGCGGCGCGTTCATGGTAATCCGCAACGGCAAATTCGGAAAATTCCTCGCTTGCCCCAACTATCCGAAGTGCAAGAACACCAAGCCTATCGAAGTGCTTACCGGCGGCGAAGCAAAGCCACAAACGGACGGCGATTCGTTCTCGTTGCGCCCATCGTCCGGCAGCGTTGCTCCCGAGGAACAGTCTACCCCGGAAGCTACGGGAGAGGTGTGCGAAAAGTGCGGCAGACCGATGGTGCTCAGAAAAGGCAGATACGGCAACTTCCTTGCGTGCTCCGGTTATCCAGAGTGCAAGAACATAAGGAATCTGACCGGGACAAAGTCCGAAACCGACGGCGACTACGGCAAATGCCCAAAATGCGGCAAGCCGCTTAAAAAAATAGTTACGAGAAAGGCGACGTTTTACGGTTGCACCGGCTATCCCGATTGCAGCTTTACTTCGTTTGACCCCGTTGCCGAAGAAAAGTGCCCCGAGTGCGGAGCGTATACCGTCGTAAAGGAACTCAAAAACGGCAAATTTATCAAGTGCTCGAACAAAGATTGCGGCTACAAGCGCGAAATAGACAAGAAAAATTAAGGAAATCTCGTCGTGACGGAGAAAATTATCAACGTAATAGGCGCGGGGCTTGCCGGCTCCGAGGCAGCATTGACTTTATCGAAGGCGGGCAAAAAAGTCCGCCTTTTCGAGTGTAAGCCGATTATGCGTTCACCGGCTCATCATTCGGATGACTTCGGCGAGCTCGTGTGCAGCAATTCGTTGAAAAGCGACGTGCTGTCTACCGCTTCGGGATTGCTCAAAGCCGAGCTAAGACTTCTGGACTGCGAGCTGCTGAAGATTGCCGGCGAAGTCAAAGTGCCGGCAGGAAGCGCGCTTGCCGTCGACCGCGAGGAGTTTTCAAAAACGGTCACCGAGCGGATTTTATCCGACAAAAACATCGAAGTCGTGCACGAGGTAGTCGATGATTTCGATAACGACGGCTTTACGATAATCGCGACCGGACCGCTGACGTTGGACGCGCTGAGCGCAAATATTTCGTCTAAGCTCGGGTCGGGGCTTCACTTTTATGACGCCGCAGCGCCTGTGATTTCCGGCGAAAGCATTGATTATAACAGAGCGTTTACCGCCGACCGCTACGGCAGGGGTGAGGGCGATTACGTCAACTGTCCTATGAACAAAGAGGAGTACGAGGCTTTTATCGCCGCGCTCGTTACAGCCGAATGTGCCGTTTTGCACGATTTTGAAAAATCGGAAATATTCGAAGGCTGCATGCCCGTTGAGATAATGGCTAAGCGCGGAGCCGACACGCTGCGGTTCGGTCCGTTGCGCCCCGTGGGTTTCCGCGACGAAGCCGGCGTGCGCCCGTATGCAGTGGTGCAGCTGAGAAGAGAAAACACCGCCGGCGAAGCTTTTAATATAGTGGGTTTCCAAACTAATCTGAAATTCAAAGAGCAGGAGCGCGTTTTCAGAATGATTCCGGCTCTTGCCGGCGCGGAATTCTTGCGCTACGGAGTGATGCACAGGAATACGTTTATCAACGCTCCTAAAACCATCGACCGCCATTTCGCAACGCTTGCCTATCCCGACGTCTACATCGCGGGACAGTTGTCCGGCGTAGAGGGCTATGTCGAGAGTATAATGAGCGGACTCGTCGCCGCGCGCTCGATAATTGCCAGGCTTGACGGAAAACCGCAGCCCGAATATCCGCGAACAACCGTTATAGGAGCTCTTTGCGCTTACCTCGAAACGCCGAACGCCGCGTTTCAGCCGATGAATGCAAACTTCGGGCTGTTGCCGCCCTGCACCGAAAAAATTAAGGACAAAACGGCTAAAAAACTGTATTATTCGGAAAAAAGCCTAAAAGATTTAAAAAACGCCGAGTTTTAATTTGATTTATGCGCGCCGTTATGCTAAAATAATTGTGTATATTGTTTTTTGCGCAAGGTCGGCGCATATTCAAGGCTCTTTACTCAACTAAAGAGAAGCGAGATTATAACGACCTACGGAGATTAAAATATGGACATTAAAGGAACGACGATAGTCGGAGTAAGGCGTGACGGAAAGACCGCGATAGCAGGCGACGGACAGGTCACCGCCGGGCAAAGCGTAATAATGAAGGGCAACGCCGTAAAGGTGCAACGCATTTATAACGATAAGGTGGTGACGGGGTTTGCCGGCACCGTTGCCGACGCGTTTACGTTGAGAGAAAAATTTGAAGAAATGCTGAATAAGTACAGCGGCAATCTTATGAGAAGCGCCGTTGCTCTCGCACAGCTGTGGCGAGGCGACAAAGGACTGCGCCAGTTGGAAGCGATGATGATTGTAGCCGACGCTAACGATATGTTCGTGCTTTCGGGCGCGGGCGACGTAATACAGCCCGAAAACGGCGTGTGTGCAATCGGAAGCGGCGGAAACTATGCGCTCGCGGCGGCAAGAGCGCTGATAAGGAATACGAAGATGAGCGCGAAGAGCATTGCCGTTGAGGCGATGAAAGTTGCAGGCGAAATCTGCATTTTCACCAACGACCACATTACGGTCGAGGAGGTTTGACGCTTGAAAAACGAACTTACGCCGAAGCAAATAGTTTCGGAGCTTGACAGATATATCATAGGACAGGGCGACGCAAAACGCGCGGTTGCGATTGCGCTCAGAAACAGATACAGAAGAGCGCAGCTTCCGGACGAAATCCGCGACGAAATCACGCCTAAAAACATCATTATGCAAGGGCCTACGGGCGTCGGAAAAACCGAAATCGCGCGCAGGCTGGCAAAGCTTGTAAAGGCACCGTTCGTAAAGGTCGAAGCGACTAAATTTACCGAAGTCGGATACGTCGGGCGCGACGTCGAATCGATGATTCGCGACCTCGTGGAGGTTGCCATTCGTCTCGTAAAGGACGAGCGCATGGCGGAAGTCGAGGAAAAGTCGCGCGCGGTTGCCGAGCGCAAAATAGTAGACGCAATAACTTCGGCAAGAAAGAAAAAGCTTACCGACACACCGGAGGACGCGATAAGGGCAGGCGTCGAGAGTGAGATTCATGAAGGTAAGCTAGACGGTCACATGCTCGAAATCGAGGTAGACGAGTCCTCGAAACCGATGGAAATAATCCCGGGTAGCGGAGCCGAGCTGAATATCGGCGACATTTTCGGCGGTATTTTACCCAAGCGCAAGAAAAAACGCAAGGTTACCGTCAAGCAGGCGTTGAAGATTCTTACCGACGAGGAGAGCGAAAAGCATATCGACGTCGACAGTCTGAACGCTGAGGCGATAACGAGAGCCGAGCAGGACGGAATCATCTTTATCGACGAAATCGACAAGATTGCATCCTCCGGCGGTCGCGGAAGCGGTCCGGACGTTTCGAGAGAAGGCGTACAGCGCGACATTCTGCCGATAGTCGAGGGTTGCACCGTTATGACCAAGTACGGCGCAATCAAGACGGATTATATCCTGTTTATCGCGTCGGGCGCGTTCCAAATCAGCAGCGTGCACGACCTCATTCCCGAGCTTCAGGGCAGATTCCCCATTCAGGTCGAGTTGAAGAGCCTTACCGCGGCGGATTTCGTGAATATTTTTACCGTTCCCGAGAACGCTATCACGCGCCAATACAAGTACATGCTGGGCGTGGATAACATAAATCTCAGCTTCACCGACGACGCAATCGAGGAAATGGCGGAGATTGCCGCGCTCGAAAACGAAACGGGCGAGGACATCGGCGCAAGACGGCTCCACACGATAATGGAAAGTCTTTTGGAAGATTTAAGCTTCAACGCCGGCGGCGACCACCCGGTAGTCGACGTCGTTATCGACAAAAAGTACGTCGACGAGCACTTGTCCAAGCAGGTTAAAAAGCACGACCTCAAGAAATTTATACTTTAAAACACGCTTGAGTTTTGGGAGCAACAGCTATGATAAATATACCGAAAGGAACAAAGGACGTCCTACCGTCCGAAAGCTATAAATGGCAATACGTCGAGGGCATGGCGAGGAAAATCGCGCGGCTCTACGGCTTCAGAGAAATACGCACGCCGGCGTTCGAGCACACCGAGCTCTTTACGCGTTCTATCGGCGACGACACCGACGTCGTAAAGAAGGAAATGTACACCTTCACGGACAAGGGCGGTCGTTCGATTACACTTAAGTGCGAGGGCACGGCTCCGGTTGCGCGTTCGTTTGTGGAAAACTCGCTCGACGCACTGTCCCTGCCGCTTAAAATGTACTATATCACTCCGGTTTTTCGCTATGAAAATCCGCAGGCAGGCAGATTGAGAGAACATCATCAGTTCGGCGTTGAACTTTACGGCGGCGATACTGCGGCGCTTGACTATGAAGTAATCAGTCTGGCTCACGCATTTTTGTCAAGCGTGGGCGTTACGGGGCTTGTTCTCAACCTCAACAGCATCGGCTGTGAAAAGTGCCGTGGTAAATATAATGAGGCGTTGAAATCGTATCTTGCCGGAAGGCTGAGCGAAATGTGCCCCACATGCCGCGAGAGGTTTGAAAGGAACCCGTTGAGAATACTCGACTGCAAGGTAGACGGTTGCAAAAAAATCGTCGAAGGCGCGCCGAAGATATTGGATTATGTTTGCGACGATTGCAAAGCGCACATGGCCGAGCTCGAGGAACTGTTAAAGCGCGGCGGCATCGATTACGTCATAAACCAGAACATCGTTCGCGGACTCGACTATTACACCAAAACCGTTTTTGAGTTCGTGACGACCGCGCTCGGCTCGCAGGGAACGGTTTGCGGCGGCGGACGGTACAACCACCTCGTCGAATCGGTAGGCGGAAAACCTACTCCGTGCGTAGGCTTCGGGCTCGGGCTGGAAAGGCTGCTTATGCTGCTCGACGCGATAGGCGTGAATATTGAAAACAACGACAGACCGGAATTGTTCGTTATCAGCCAGAATACGGCTATGGCTGACAAATGCCGCGAAATAGTGAGCGTGCTGAGAAAGAACGGTATTGCCGCCGACACCGATAACACGGGCAGAAGTCTGAAAGCGCAATTCAGATATGCCGACAAGCTCGGAGCGGAATTTGTAGTTGTCATCGGCGATAACGAAGCCGCGACAGGAGCCGTAACCGTTAAAAAACTTGCGGACGGCTCGAGCGAAGAAACGACGATAGACAACCTTGTAAATTACATTTTGGAGAGAAGATAATGTCAGAGTTTTTGGGACAAATGAAAAGAACCGATTACTGCGGAGAGATTACGGTAGCGGAAGTCGGTAAAGAGCTCACCGTAATGGGCTGGGCGGCAAAGAGAAGAGATTTGGGCGGACTGATATTCGTAGATTTACGTGACCGCACCGGTATTATTCAGGTGGTTTTCGACGCGTCTGTCGCGACTAAGGAGAGCTTTGAAAAGGCTGAGAACGTCAGGTCGGAGTACGTTCTTGCGGTGAGAGGTAAGCTCCGCCGCCGCGGCGACGACGCCATAAACCCGAAGCTGTCCACCGGCGAAGTCGAGCTCGTGGCGGAAGAAATGCGCGTGCTTTCCGACGCGGATACGCCGCCGTTCGCTATCGAGGATAATTCCGCGACTAACGAAGCGATGAGACTCAAATACAGATACCTCGATCTTCGTAACGCTTCTTATCAGGAGCGCTTTAAGCTTCGCAGCAAGGTGTGCTCCGTCGTGAGGAATTATCTTATCGACAACAATTTTTTGGAAATCGAAACGCCGTTTCTCGGCAAATCCACGCCCGAGGGCGCGCGCGATTATCTGGTGCCGTCGAGAGTACACCCCGGCGAGTTTTACGCGTTGCCGCAATCGCCGCAGCTGTATAAGCAGCTTTTGATGATAAGCGGCTTCGACAGATATTTCCAGATTGCAAGATGCTTCCGCGACGAGGACTTGAGAGCGAATCGTCAGCCCGAGTTTACGCAAATCGATATGGAAATGTCTTTTGTCGACGACGAAGAGGACGTGATGGGCGTTGCCGAAGGACTTGTGAGAAAGGTATTCAAGGACTGCATCGGCTATGATTTGCCCGAAAAGATCAGAAGAATGACTTATGCCGAGGCTATGTCGCGTTTCGGCTCCGACAAGCCCGACACCCGTTTCGGACTTGAACTTCAGGACGTTTCCGACATAGTAAAAGATTGCGGCTTCCAGGTGTTCACGTCGGCTGTCAAGAACGGCGGCAGCGTGAGAATGATTAACGCCAAGGGCTTCTACAAGAGCGGCAATCCCGTACTTTCGCGCCGCGACGTCGACGCGCTCGGAGAATTCGTCAAGACCTATCGCGCGCGCGGACTTGCCTGGATTGCGGTGAAAGAAGAGGGATTGCAGTCGGCTATAACCAAGTTTATGGATGAGGCCACCGTCAAGGCGATTCTCGACCGCGCGAACGCCGAAGTCGGCGATATTATCTTCTTCGTTGCCGACAAGAACGACGTCGTGTTCGCTTCGCTCGGCGCGCTCAGATTGCATCTTGCGGAAATCGCAGGACTTATCGACGACAGCTATTATGATATTTTGTGGATTACCGAGTTCCCGATGCTCGAATGGAGCGAGGAGGAGAAGCGCTGCGTGGCGGTTCACCACCCGTTTACCTCGCCCAAAACCGAAGATTTACCGCTTCTCGACACCGAGCCGCTTAAGGTTCGCGCAAAAGCCTACGACCTCGTTATCAACGGTCAGGAAGCAGGCGGCGGCAGTATCAGAATTCACTCTCGCGAGATTCAGAAGAAAATGTTTAACGTGCTCGGCTTTACCGACGAACAGATAGAAGAGCGCTTCGGCTTCTTTATCGGCGCGTTCAACTACGGTACGCCTCCGCACGGCGGACTTGCGTTCGGTCTGGACAGACTGATAATGTTGCTTAGCAAGACCGATAACATCAAGGACGTTATCGCCTTCCCGAAGGTGCAAAACGCTTCCGACCTTATGACTGACGCTCCGTCCGCAGTCGAGCCCAAGCAGCTCAAAGAACTGTCTATTAAAATAAATGAGCAGTGATTGCGAAAGACTTAGCGGCAGAGTAGTCAGGCTCAAAGGCATGACCGCTTTCGTCGAAATCGAGCGAGCCGCAGAGTGCGCGGGCTGCAAAGCTTGCGCGCTTGCGGCAAAGAAAACTACAAGGCTTTACGCGGTCAACGACGTCGGCGCGGAAGAAGGCGACAATGTGCTTGTTTCGCTTGCGCCGCAAAAACCGCTTGTCGCAACGCTTATGCTGTTTCTATTGCCGCTCGTCCTTATGCTGTCGGGCATTATCGTAGCCGTTGCGCTCGGGTTGAGCGAGCCGATGACGGCACTGTTTGCGGCAATCGGGATAGCCGTCGGCTTTCTGTTTGCGTTCGCTTTCGACAGGCTTTACTACTCTAAAAGGCATATTTCGCATATAACCGAGATATTGAACAATGACACCGAAATTCTAAACCACGACAAGGAGATATAACATGATTGACCTTAAACTTATTGCGTCCGTCGACCCTGCCGTTGCGGCTTCGATGAAGCGCGAGCTTACGCGGCAGCAAAGCAATATCGAGCTTATTGCGAGCGAAAATTTTGTCAGTCCTGCCGTGATGGCGGCTGTGGGTTCGCACCTCACGAACAAGTACGCCGAGGGTTATCCCGGTAAAAGATACTACGGCGGCTGCGTTTACGTCGACGAGGTGGAAAACCTTGCCATCGAACGCGCGAAAAAACTTTTCGGTTGCGAGCACGCCAACGTTCAGCCTCACAGCGGAGCGAACGCCAATCTTGCGGTTTTCTTTGCGCTCCTTAACGTCGGCGACACCGTGCTGAGCATGAGCCTGGCGCACGGCGGACATCTGTCGCACGGCAGCCCCGTCAATATTTCGGGCAAGGAATACAACATCGTTTCCTACGGCGTGGACGATAAAACCGAAACGATAGATTACGATAAATTAGAGGAGCTTGCGCTTACGCATAAGCCGAAGCTCATTTTGGCAGGAGCAAGCGCATATCCGAGAATAATTGATTTCAAGCGCATACGCGAGATAGCCGATAAGGTCGGAGCATACATGATGGTGGACATCGCGCATATCGCAGGGCTTGTCGTGGCAGGGCTGCACCCGTCGCCCGTGCCCTATGCGGACGTCGTGACGACGACTACGCACAAGACGCTGAGAGGACCGAGAGGCGGCATGATTATGTGCAAAGCCGAGCTTGCCAAGCAAATCGACAAAGCCGTATTCCCGGGAACGCAGGGCGGACCGTTGATGCACGTCATTGCCGGTAAAGCCGTGGCTTTCGAGGAGGCTCTGCATGACGACTTTAAGGAATATCAAAGACAAATAGTCAAAAACGCTGCGGCGCTTGCCGATTCGCTAATGAAAAACGGCATAGAACTAGTGTCGGGCGGAACGGATAATCACCTTATGCTCGTAAAGCTGGTTAAGCATGATACCACGGGCAAGGAAATAGAGAAGCTGCTTGACGAGTGCAATATTACCGTCAACAAGAACGCTATTCCCAACGACCCTCAAAGCCCGTTTGTCACCAGCGGTATAAGACTCGGTACGCCTGCCGCGACGACTCGAGGCTTTAAGGAAGCGCAAATGACCTTGGTAGGCGAGCTTATAGCTTCGGTTATAAAGAATAAGGAAAAAGCCGTGCCGACGGTTAAAGCTGAGGTGGAGAAGCTTTGCGCCGATTTTCCTCTTTACGACAAGATAGATAATCTTTAATTTATACGGAGAACGGTCCGGATTTCTTTAACGAGCAGTCCGGACTTTTAATAATCACAAATGACGAAGCCGATAAATTTCAGAGCATTTTTGCTTACCGCCGTATGTGCGGTAATAGTAGTGCTATGTGCCGGACTGATGCCCGACCCGTATGCCGCCGTTGCGTGTTCGGCGGTCGCTGTGGCGCTATTCCTTTCGGCGATATTTCTCGGGCTAAGAAACAACGTTGTCAAGTGCGCGGCGTTTTCTATTGCGTTCGTCGTGGCGATTTCCTGTTTTCTGATAACCATAATCACGCGGCATAATTGGACTAACGAGCTTAGCGACTCGAGCGCGCATTACATCAGCGGTACTATTGTGTCTAGAAAACTTACCGACAGCGGAGCGCGGTACGTCCTTGACGACGTAACCGCAGACGGCGATGAGATTAAGGGCAAAGTCAGTATTGTCGCTACCGACGACGATTCCGCTACGGTTGCGTTTTTGAAATGCGGCGACAGGGTGGGTATAACCGCGTCGGTTACGTTCAAAAAGCTGGCGACTAAGAACCGCTACGCAATCAGGGACAACGTGCGTTATTTTATAAACGCAAACGCTTCCGATTTAGAATTCTATAAGTCTACGTCCGGCTTTTTCTTTAAGCTCCGCAACGAAATGAGCGACGCTCTCGATAAAAATCTGGGCGATTACGGTCAGATTGCTTTAGGCATGCTCACCGGTGACAAGGGCGGCGTGGACGACGACGTTATCGATTATTACAGTGTGAGCGGTATCGGGCACATATTGTCGGTGTCGGGCTTGCACGTCGGCTTTGTTGTCGTGCTCATGTCGTTTATCTTAGATAAGCTACGGGCAAACCGCACGGTTAAGCTAGTTGTGATTGCATGTGCGCTGATTTTCTATTGCTTTTTGGCGTCGTTTGCGTTGTCGGTTGTGCGCGCTTCGATAATGTGCGTGCTGGGCTTGCTCGCCGGCACTCTCGGCAAACAACGCGACCCGCTCAGCGGCTTGTGTTTTGCCGTCACGGCGATTCTTGCGGTAAAGCCGCTTAGCCTGTTCGACGTGGGCTTTCTCATGAGCGTATCTGCGGTTCTGGGAATTTTACTTTTCTCAAAAAGCTTTAATCGCGTTTTTTCGCGCTTTTTGCCGAAGAGTATTTCCTCGGCGCTGTCTGTTTCGCTTGCCGCGCAAATCGGTATAACGCCCGTTTCATTGGTTTTCTTCAATACGTTTCCGACCTATTCGGTGCTTATAAACCTGATAGTTATACCGATTGTGACGATTGCTTTTATCGCGCTTGCCGTTACCGTGACGATAACGCTGATTATTCCGGGAGCAGGCATTCTTTTGTCGATTGCCGGTATTCCGCTCGTGCTCGTCGACGATATAGCAAGGCTCGCGTATAAGCTGCCGTTTGCTGAGATAAGGATTTATGCCGCGGCGTGGTTTCTGGCGGTTTTCGTATTATATTTCGTTTGCAGCAGCTTCTTCATGATGAAGCGATTTAAGCCGCTTGTCATTTGCGCTTGCATAATTATTTCTTGCGCCTGCGTTACGATAACAAGTATTCCCGTTGACAAGTCGTTCGACGTTGCGGCTGTGTCGGAATATAAATCGGTTACAACCGTCATACGAGCTGACAATAAGACCTTTGTAGTCGGTGACGTCGGTAATAAATCTACGGTGCTTGGCACGCTCGCCGACTTAAAAGCCCGTTCTATTGACGCCGTTTATCTTAACAAACTTGACGAAATCGCGGCGCGCAATATCTTGGCAATTAACTACAAGTACGAAATCAAAGCGGTGTATTTTCCGCTCGACGATACCTCCGACGGCATGAGCGTGCTCGCAAAAGGCGGCTTTGACAAGTTTTATCCGCTGACAGACGCAGGGTACGATAAAATCGAGCCGATATTTTTCGGCGATTCCGTCGGTTATGTGTACGATTCGGGAACAGCAAAGATGCTTATGCTTGGCTACGGAGTCAAGCCGCAGTCGGTACCGACAGACGTCATAAACGAGTGTGCGATAGTTCGCGCCTACGTTTGCGACGAAAGTTTTGCAGAAAGAATTTATATCATAAACTACAACAACAAATACATAAACAGTACACCGTTGTACTGCGAAGTCTTGTCCGAAGAAACAATGTGTTTTAGCACGGAAACCGGCGAAATTTTTATATTGTAAAGTCGCTTCTGTTGACAAATCGGCTTAAAAGTGATATATATAATAGGTAAAATCGGAGGAGTTTATGCTTAAGAAATTGATGCCGTGCGTTGGCAGGTATAAGGTTTATGCCGTGCTCGCACCGATTATGATGCTTATTGAAGTGGCGATGGAAGTGTTGCTCCCGATAGTAATGAAGGAAATAATCGACAACGGTATATCGGCGCAGAACACCGAATACTGTCTGAGAATGGGCTTGCTTATGATAGGCATGTCCTTGTTTTCCATGCTGGGCGGCGCGCTGTCCGGTAAATTCGCCGCAATCGCCGGCACGGGCTTTGCAAAAGGCGTGAGAAAAAGCCTGTTTGAGAAAATTCAGGACTTTTCTTTCTATAACGTCGACAGATATTCTACCGCTTCGCTCGTGACCAGACTTACCACCGACGTCACGAACACGCAAATGGCGTTTATGACGGTGATAAGGATTTTGGTGCGCGGTCCGGCAATGCTTATTTTTGCGACTGCGATGGCAATCACGATAAACGCCAGAATGTCGCTCATTTTTGCCGTTGCAATTCCCGTGCTCGCAGTGTCGCTGTTCTTTATCATGACGAAAGCACATCCGCGCTTTAAGATTATGCTTAAAAAGTACGACAATCTTAACTCCACTGTGCAGGAAGACTTGGTTGCGATTCATACGGTCAAATCGTTTGTGCGCGAGGATTACGAAAATAAAAAATTCATGGACTGCTCGGAGGAAGTGCGAAAAACTCAGGTGTACGCCGAAAAGCTGATTATACTTAACGGTCCGATTATGCAGCTTTGCATGTACGGGTGCATGATTGCCGTGTTCTTCTTCGGCGCAAATCTGACGATAAACGGCATGATGACAACCGGCGATATTACGAGCTTCATTACATACATTATGCAGATATTGATGTCGCTGATGATGATTGCGATGTCGCTCGTGCAAGTCGTCCTCTCACGAGCCTCGATGTCGCGCATAGTAGAAGTGATTGACGAAAAAATCGATATTGACGACACGTCGGCTGACCCGTCGCTTAAGCCTATGGACGGCAGTGTTGTTTTTAATGACGTAAAATTCGGCTATTCAAAAAACGCCGGCAATCTGGTTTTCAACGGTATCGATTTTTCGATAAAGAGCGGAGAAACCGTCGGCATAATCGGCGGAACGGGCTCGGCGAAAAGTACGCTCGTGCAATTAATTCCGCGCCTTTACGACGTGTGCGGCGGCAGCGTAGTAGTGGGCGGCCACGACGTTCGCGAGTACAAGCTAAGGAACCTTCGCGACGACGTTGCGATGGTGTTGCAAAAGAATGTGCTGTTCAGCGGCACTATCCTCGAAAATCTGAGGTGGGGCAACGAGAATGCCACGATGGAGCAGGTGATAGAGGCCGCAAAGGCAGCCGAGGCGCATGACTTCATAATGTCATTCCCGAAAGGCTACGATACCGACCTCGGGCAGGGTGGCGTTAATGTTTCCGGCGGTCAGAAGCAGAGACTTTGCATTGCCCGCGCGCTTTTGAAAAACCCGAAGATAATCATCCTTGACGATTCGACGAGCGCGGTCGATACCGCCACCGACGCCAGGATTCGCGCGGCGTTCCGCAAGAACCTCAAACATATTACAACTATTATCATCGCTCAGCGTATAAGCTCGGTCAGCGACGCCGACAAGATTATCGTAATGGACGACGGTAAAATCGACGGTATAGGAACTCATGACGAACTTATGAAATCCAATGAAATCTATCGCGAGGTTTACGCTTCGCAGATGAAGGGGGTCGAGTGATATGCCTCCGGTAAAAAATCAAAAATTCGCAAAGCCTAAAAACACTAAGCAAACGATTAAAAGACTGTTAAAGTATCTCGGTAAATATAAGATTGCGTTTATTTTCGTGTTCTTAGGTATAGCTATCAGCTCGGTTGTGTCGATTATAAACACCTATTTCGTGTCCAAACTCGTTGACGACTATATTACGCCGTATATAGGAAGATGGGACGAAATAGTAAAAAGACTTGCCGTAGCTTTGTCGATTGTGGGCACGTTTTATTTGTTCGGCGTGATTTCTACCTATGTTTACAATAGGCTGATGGTGAAAATTTCGAGCGGTATACTTAACAAAGTGCGCGACGATATGTTCGTTCACATGCAGACGTTACCTATCAGCTATTTCGATACGCATACTCACGGCGAGCTTATGTCGCGCTATACGAACGACGTCGATACCTTACGCGAGATGATGAGTTTCAGCTTTCCGCAGCTTGTAATGTCGTTGATAAACATTGTCGGCGTGTTTGCGATGATGCTGATATTGAGCCCAATTCTTACGGCGGCTATCGTTGTGATGATTGTCATAATGATGCTGATAATCAAAGTGCTAACGTCAAGGAGCGGTAAGAACTTCAAGCGTCAGCAAAAGGCAATAGGCGTGGTGAACGGCTACATCGAGGAAATGATTGACGGTCAACGCGTCGTCAAGGTATTTTGCCACGAGCCTGCCATTAAAAAGCGTTTCGAGGAGCTGAACGAGGAGCTTCGCGATTCGTCTTGCGCCGCCAATACCTACGCTAATATTCTGATGCCGATAATGGGTAATCTTTCCCACGTTACCTATGCTGCGCTCGCGATAATGGGCTCGGTTCTCAGCATTTCCGGTATCGGTGGAATTACGGTTGGCGTGCTGATTTCCTTCCTTATGGCTATTCGCCAGCTGTCCAATCCCATCACGCAGGTATCACAACAGACCAACGCAATACTTTCAGGGCTCGCCGGCGCGGAGCGAATTTTCGACATGCTGGACGAAAAGAGCGAAATCGACGAAGGTTACGTCGAGCTGGTCAACGCAGTGATTAACCCCGACGGCTCGCTAACCGAAACGTCGGAGAAAACGGACGTGTGGGCGTGGAAGCATCCTCACGGCGACGGTAACGTGACCTATACGCGCCTCGAGGGTAAGGTCGAACTCGAAAACGTCACATTCGGATATGTTCCCGAAAAAATCGTACTGAAAAATCTTTCGCTTTATGCAAAGCCCGGGCAAAAGATAGCGTTCGTCGGCAGTACCGGCGCGGGAAAAACCACGATTACCAGCCTTATTAACAGATTCTACGAGATTCAGGGCGGTAAAATCCGTTATGACGGCATCAATATCACAAAGATTAAAAAAGCCGATTTGAGAAGGTCGCTGGGTGCCGTTTTACAGGATACTCACTTGTTCACGGGCACTGTGCGCGAGAACGTGCGTTACGGCAGACTGTCGGCAACCGACGAAGAGGTCGAGCGCGCCTGCAAAATCGCCAATGCCGACGGTTTTATAAGACACCTGCCCGACGGCTATGATACTATGCTTACGGCAGACGGCGCAAACCTTAGTCAGGGACAGCGACAGCTTTTGTCGATAGCAAGAGCCGCGGTTGCAGACCCTCCCGTGCTTGTGCTCGACGAGGCGACGAGCTCTATCGACACGAGAACCGAGCACCTTATTGAAAAGGGCATGGACGAGCTTATGCGAGGCAGAACGGTTTTCGTCATCGCGCACAGGTTGAGCACCGTCCGTAATGCCGACGCAATCATGGTGCTTGAAAAAGGCGAGATTATCGAGCGAGGTAACCATGACAGCTTAATCGCCGAAAAGGGCAGATATTACAGTCTTTATACGGGTATGTTCGAGTTAAGCTGAGATAAAAAGCGAAAAATCAAATTGTTTTGCGATTTGACCTCAAAAACCGTTGACAAAAAACTATATTTTCCGTATAATAGTATAGCAATTCGGAAAAGCAACTAAAAACTCACAGGAGGTGCTGAATATGGCAGTCCCAAAACATAAAGTTTCCAAGCAAGCAGGCAATTCCAGGTATGCTAATTGGAAAATCGAAGCTCCTGCCGTTGGCGAATGTCCGCAGTGTCATTCCCCCAAGTTAAGCCACAGGGCTTGCAAGGCTTGCGGTTATTACGACAAAAACAGAAGCGTCGAAGTAAAGCAGGATAAAGAATAAGTTGGTTAAAAGACTAGCCCCGTAAGTTTCTACGGGGCTGGTTTTATATCCGGAGGTTTTCGTGAAAAAAATAGTAGTGGACGCATTCGGCGCGGATAAGGGCGTCGGCGTGATTGTAAAGGGCGCTGTCGACTCGCTGGCGCGCAGAAATGACACCGTTGTCGTGCTGGTGGGCGACGAAGAGGAAATCAACAGAGAGCTCAACGACTTAAAATACGACAAGAGCAGGATTGAGGTCGTAGGTACGACGGAGTTTATCACAAACGACGAGTCGCCCACCGAAGCAATCAGGGCAAAGACCGATTCGTCGCTTGTGCGCGCCCTCGAAATTACCAAAAACGATTCGCTTGTAGCCGGCATGGTTTCTGCCGGCAGTACCGGCGCGGTGCTTACCGGCGCGATATTTATCGTCGGCAGAATCCGCGGCGTGCGCAGACCTGCTCTTTGTCCGCTTCTGCCCACGCAGAACGGCGGCAAGGTGTGCCTTATCGATTGCGGCGCGAACATGGATTGCTCGTCCGATTGGCTCGTGCAGTTCGCGCTCATGGCGAATGACTATATGAAAGCCGTGTGCGGCGTGGAAAAACCGCGCGTCGGGCTTGTGTCAGTTGGCGTCGAGGACAAGAAAGGTAATGCGCTTACGCATGAAACGTTTGCCAAGCTCAAGGAATTGCCTATAAATTTCGTCGGCAATATGGAAGCTCGCGACGCGCTCAGCGGCGATTACGACGTGCTTGTGTGCGACGGCTTTGTCGGCAACGTCCTCCTGAAGTCCGTCGAGGGCACAGCCAAAATGGTAATGTCCGTGCTGAAAAGAGAGATTATGGGCTCTTTTGCGGCGAAGCTTGGCGCGGTGATGATGAAAAAGTCCTTCAAGAACATGAAAGCGGCGATGAATTATCATGCGTTCGGCGGCGCGGCGTTTTTGGGCGTGCAAAAAATCATCGTCAAATCTCACGGCTCGTCAAACGCGGAATCGATAGCGGCTTCTATCGAGCAGGTGGCTAAACTCGACGATCTCAAGCTTATCGACAATATCAAAACGGCTATCGAGGGCTCGCTTGCCTGCGCCGCAAATAAGAAAACGGAAGAGAACGCTTGAAATGGACGAAATAAGCAAAAACGCATTTTTTGCGCTTGATAAAGCCGTAACTGACGAAATAGAGTCGATAATCGGCTACGTCTTTCGCGACAAGAATCTGCTTATCACGGCGTTTACGCATGCAAGCTATTGCAACGAGCATCGCGGTACGGTAAGCTATGACAGACTAGAGTTTTTCGGCGACAGTATACTCGGCTTTTTGATGGCGCAAAGATTATATTTCGGCACAGACAAAAGCGAGGGCGAAATGACTAAGCTCAGGGCAAGCTCCGTTTCCGAGGAGCCGCTTGCCGCCGAAATCGACAGGCTCGGGCTTATGAAATACCTGCGTCACGGCAAGTCCCTTAACGAGGATGAAGCGCTTAAGGCAAAATCCGACTTGTTTGAATCGATATTGGGAGCTATTTATATTGACAGCGGTAATTCGCTCGAAGCGCCCAAAAGATTGGTAGACAACCTTCCGATAGTTGCGGTGGTCGATTATAAGTCGGCGCTGAACGAGTATGCGCTGGCAAAGAAAAAAGAATTGTCCTACGTTACGATCAAAGACGTGAATGAAAACGGCGAGTTTATCTCACATGTCGTGTTTGACGGCGTTAGCTATGATTGCGGATTCGGAAAGAAAAAAGTAAAAGCCGAGCAAAAGGCAGCCGAAAACGCTTACAAAAAGCTTGTGAGCGACTGACGGCAACATGCGCTTTACGCTTTACAAGCAAGGCGTTTTATGGTAAAATATACAAGTGATTTTGTTGCTGTAACGCGCGAGAGCGTAAGCTTTTGCTTAGCGTGCAAATTCACATTTTTCCGTCGTGGGACGGTATTAAAGAATAGCAAACTGTTCTTTTAATCTATTACGAGAGGATAATCGGATTGAAATTCAAGAGGATAGAAATTTACGGGTTCAAATCTTTTGCAGACAAGCACGAGATACCGTTCGATACCGGAATAACGGCGATAGTCGGACCTAACGGCTGCGGCAAAAGTAACGTAGCCGACAGTATCCGCTGGGTTTTGGGCGAGCAATCGGCAAAGCTTTTGCGCGGAAACTCGATGCAGGACGTCATATTCAACGGTACGGAAAAGCGCAAGTCAATGTCCTATTGCGAGGTCGCGCTCGTTTTCGACAACCGCGAAAAGCTGTTCCCGTCGCTTGACTACGACGAGGTGGTCATTTCCCGTAAGCTCTATCGCAGCGGCGAGAGCGAGTATGCGCTTAACCGCACCCCGTGCAGACTTAAAGACATTGTGGAGCTCCTGCGCGACGGCGGAATGGGCAGAGAGGGCTATTCGATTATCGGTCAGGGCAGAATCGACGAACTATTGTCGGCAAAGCCCGAGGACAGACGGCAAATCTTCGAGGAGGCCGCCGGTATTTCCAAATTCAAGGCGAGAAAGGTCGACGCCGAAAGAAAGCTCGGGAGAACGCGCGATAACCTTTTGCGCATAACCGATATCTTAGAGGAAAAGTCCAAGCAGCTCGAGCCGCTTACCCGTCAAGCCGAAACGGCGAGGAAATGGCTGGATATGCGCGACAGTTTGCGCCGCCACGAGATTAACACCTACATATATCAGTACGATACCGCTTCGCAAGCCAAAGAGGTAATCAATACGCGCCTTAACGGTATTACCGAAGCAATCGATATGAAGCAAAAGAGCTATGCGTCGTCAGTAGCTTCCTACAACGAAGCAATGTACGAGCTGACGACAATCGACCGCAACATCAACGCGCTTCGCGAGGAATTACTGACGCTTACCGTCGGACTTGAAAAGCAAGCGGGCGACATGAAAGTTCTGAGAGAGCGCTTGTCAGCGCTTGCAGACGGAAACAAGCGGCTTAGCGGCGAGAACGCCGCGCTCGAGCTCGAAAGTCGCGAAACTTCGGAGAAAATCGAGAAGCTTAAGTCCGAGCGTGCGGATAAAAACGTTGCGCTCGAACGCGCAAGAGCAGAAGTCGAAAAGTATCGCGCCGATTACGTTGCGGCTGTCGAAAAGCTTACAAGGGGCGAAAATGCCGCAAAAACAAATCAGCAGGCACTTTTAGAAGCGATGGACAGGCTTACGGATATTAAAGCGAATATGTCCAGACTGCTTGCCGAACGTGACGCGCTCACATCGTCTGCCGAGAGCATGGGCGAGCGCATTACCGCCGAAAACGACGCCTTAAAGCGATATGGGGAACAGCTTGCCGCCGTAAAGAACGAACTCGCGTCCGTTTCCGAAAGAAAATCCGCAGCGAACGAGAAGCTTCAGTCGGCGTACTCTCGCAACAACGAGCTGTTGTCGCTTGCCAACGAGGTTACTAGCAGGCTCGACAAGCTAAACGAAAAGTATTATACCGCTTCGTCGCGCCGCAAAATCCTTAAGGAAATGCAGGAAGCTTACGACGGATTCGCGTTCAGCATAAAAAACCTGATGAACGACGCGAAAAAGAATCCGGAGCTCGGCAGTCGCATTGAGGGCGTTGTGGCTCAGCTTATCGGCATGGACGCGAGGTTTGAAACAGCGATTGAAACCGCGCTCGGTCAGTCGATGCAGAACGTCGTCACCAAAAACGAGGACGACGCGAAATATATTATCGATTATCTCAAGCGCATGCGTTACGGCAGAATAACGTTCCTGCCGATTTCCGCGATCAAGCCGCGCGGCATCGACCCGAGGTTTGACCGCTCGCTTAAAACGCCCGGTTGCTTCGGTGTGGCTTCCGACCTCGTTCGTTACGATAAAAAATACGACGGCATCGTGCGCGGACTTTTGGGAAACACCGTTATTGTCGACAACCTCGACACGGCAGTGAGCCTTGCTCGCTCGACCGGCTACGGCTTTAAGATTGTCACGCTCGAGGGCGACGTAATCAACCCGTTCGGCGCAATTACCGGCGGCAGCAAAAAGAACGACATCGCCAATATATTCAGCCACGGAAGAGAACTCGGCGAGCTTGAAGAAATAGTTAAAAAGCTGTCTGACGAAATTGCCGCACTCACCGAAAAGAAAGAGAAGTGCGCGCAGGAAATCGACGTGGTGCAGAACGCGATTAAATCCGAACAGCAGCTTATCCACGAATGCGACGTGGAAATTGCGGCTAAAACCGAGTCGAGAAACAAGCTGATTGCGGATATAGACGAGTTGTCGAGAACGGTTGCCGAACTCGAGCTTGATCGCGAAAACGCCGTCAAACGCATCGAAGCTATCAGTAGCGACATCAACAGCGTAAGCGAGCTCGAAGAGCTGATTACGACGAAGAAACAGACGGCGAAAATGGACGACGAAACTCGTCAACACCAATTCGACGCACTGAAAACCGAACGCGACGAGCTACAGGAGTGCATGACTAAGGCGCGGCTTGCGGTTAGCGAGCTCGAGAGCGCGGTCAGAGGACTCGACGCCGATATAGAGCGTATGCAGGCTGACGTTAGAGAGCTTGGCGAAAAAATAGACGCGAATAACGCTGAAATCGAGGAAAACAAGAAGCAAATCGCCACGATTCAGGACGGAATCAAATCCGACGAGCAGCGCGACGGCGACGCCGACGCAAAGCGCATAAAGATTGTGCGTGAAAAGTTGAATCACCTCGACGAATATAAGAGCGGACTTCAGGACAAGGTTACCACGACGGATAAAAATCGTATTGACCTGATGAACGAGTTACAGCAACTTCGCGAGAATAAAAACAAGGAAGAAATGCTGCTATTAAAGGTCGATACAGACATCGAGCAAATGGAGCAGCGCGTCAGAGAAGAGTACGGGCTCGAGTATGCCGATTGTATTCAATACAAGGAAGAGGGCTACGACGTTACTCACGGCGTGCAGGAAACCAACAGGCTGAAGCGCGCGATGAACGCTTTGGGCAACGTCAATATCGACGCTATAGAAATGTCCAAAACCGTAGCCGCCGAGTATGACGAGTTGAACAAGCAAAAAAATGACCTCGAAAAAGCCGAAGCCGACCTTCTCAAAATTATCAAAGATTTGTCCGACGAGATGCTCACGCGCTTCAATTCGCAATTCTCGCAAATCCGTGCCAACTTCATAAAGATTTTCAAGGAGCTGTTTAACGGCGGTAATGCCGACCTTGAATTGCTCGACAGCGAAAATCCGCTCGAAGCCGGCATAGAAATTAAGGCTCAGCCGCCCGAGAAAAAGCTACAATCCATATCGCTGCTGTCCGGCGGTGAAAAGGCGCTCACGGCAATCGCGATTTTGTTCGCGATACTCAAGCTTAAGCCCATGCCGTTCTGCCTGCTCGACGAAATCGAGGCGGCGCTCGACGACGCCAATGCAGGTCGTTTTGCCAAATATCTGCGCCGCTTCAGCGAGGACACGCAGTTTATCGTCATTACGCACCGTAAGCCCACCATGGAGCTTGCAGACAGACTTTACGGTGTTACGATGGAGGAAAAAGGCGTAAGTAAAATAGTTTCCGTCAAGTTCGAGGACGCAGTGGCTACCGCCGAAAAAGCGTAGAAGTGCACGAATACAGGAGCAATCATGGGTATTTTTTCTAAAATAAAAGCCGGATTAAAAAAGACAAAGGACGTAATCGCCTACAAACTCAATAAGCTCTTTACGGGCGGCGTGCTCGACGACGATTTTTACGACGAGCTCGAGTACATACTTTTGTCCGCCGACGTGGGAGCGACTACTACCGAGCGTATTCTTGACGAGCTTCACGACGTTGTTGACGAAAAATTGCTTCGCGACCGCGCGGACGTTAAGGACGAGCTCAAGAGAATAATGGTAGATATCCTCGACGAAAATCCAAAGCCCGAATACGAGTATCCGCTTGTCATAATGGTGTCGGGCGTAAACGGCGTGGGTAAAACTACGGCAATGGGTAAACTTGCCAAGAAATTCAAAAAGGACGGCAAGTCCGTGCTGCTTGTCGCCGCCGACACGTTCCGCGCGGCTGCCGCCGACCAGCTTACCGTGTGGGCAGAGCGCGCCGGCGTAAGGATAGTCAAGCAAGCGGAGGGCGCAGACCCCGGCTCCGTGGTGTTCGACGCGCTTGCGAGCGCTAAGGCAAAGAAGGACGACGTAATTCTTATCGATACAGCCGGCAGGCTTCACAATAAGAAAAACCTTATGGATGAGCTCGGAAAAATCTCGCGCATCGTCGCAAGAGAAATGCCGGAAGCAACCTACCTTAACTATATCGTTCTCGACGCCACAACCGGTCAAAACGCGCTTTCCCAAGTCGACGTGTTTAACGAAGCCGTAGATATAGACGGAATTATATTGACGAAGCTCGACGGAACCGCAAAGGGCGGCGTAGTACTCGCGATTGCAGGCGACCTCGAGGTGCCCGTCGTGTACATCGGCGTGGGCGAAGGCATAGACGACCTTGAGGATTTCGATTCTGAAGCATTTATCGACGCAATAGTCGATTAAACGCTTGACAAGCGAAGATTATTGTTGTATCATATAGGTGTAAAGTCAATCGGCTTTACACCTTATTTTTCGGGAAAGGCTTTTGCTGTGAAAAAGAATCTTCAGATAAGCGAGCTAAACGACATCTACGGCGCGCTGCTCACCGAGCATCAGCGCGAGGTTTTGAGGAGCTATTACGACTTTGATTTGTCGCTCGCCGAAATTGCCGAAAACGACGGTATATCGCGACAAGCCGTGCGCGACGCGCTGGTAAAGGCTGAAGAATTGCTTGCCGATTTCGAGAGTAAGCTCGGCTTGCTGGAAAAGCGCGAGCATGAGCGCGAAGCGGCAAAAGCTGCGCTCGACGAGATTGAAAACGGAAATATCGAACCGGCAAAGGCGTACTTGTCGAATGTGATTGTGGAAACTGTATCCGGGAGTTAAAATGGCTGTATTCAGCGGATTAAGTGAAAAACTGAACCATATTTTCAGTAAAATCAAGTCGCGCGGAAAGTTGAGCGAGCTCGAAATAAAGCAGGCTATGCGCGAAATTCGCGTAGCGCTTTTGGAGGCGGACGTCAATTTCGGCGTGGTGAAGAGCTTTATTGCAAACGTCAGCGAAAAAGCCGTCGGCGAAACTATTCTTAACAGTCTTACTCCGGGACAACAGGTTGTAAAGCTGGTAAACGACGAGCTTATCGCGCTTATGGGTAGCACTAATTCGGGACTCACGGTTTCGCCGAAGCTCCCGACGGTAATGATGCTTTGCGGTTTACAGGGCGCAGGCAAGACTACCATGTGCGGCAAGCTGTCGCAATACCTTATCAAGCAGGGCAAAAAGCCGCTTTTGGTGGCATGTGACATTTATCGTCCTGCCGCTATAAATCAGCTTAAGGTTGTGGGGAAAAGCGTAAACACCGAGGTCTTTGAACGCGGAACGCAAAAGCCCGAAAAGACGGCAAAGGAAGCCATAGAGTATGCTTTGTCAAAAGGGTACGACACGGTTATAATCGATACCGCAGGCAGACTTCACATCGACGAAGCGTTGATGGAGGAACTGAGAGACGTTAAAAAAGCCGTAAGCCCGTCTGAAATCTTGCTCACCGTCGACGCGATGACCGGTCAGGACGCAGTTACCGTGGCTACCACGTTTAACGAGCAGCTTGATATTACCGGCGTTATTCTGACCAAACTCGACGGCGATACGAGAGGTGGCGCGGCGCTTTCCATAAAAGCCGTTACAGGTAAACCCATTAAGTTTTGCGGAACGGGCGAGAAGTCGGGCGACATAGAGCCGTTCTATCCCGACCGCATGGCTTCACGTATTCTCGGTATGGGCGACGTGCTGACGCTTATCGAAAAGGCGCAGTCGGCCGTGAGCGAAGAAGAAATGAAGAAGATGGAAAAGAAGCTCCGCGAATCGAGCTTCACCCTCGACGATTTTCTTGTTCAGTTCGAGAATATGAAGAAAATGGGCAATATTAACGACTTAATCGGTATGATGCCCGGAATGTCCGGCATGAAAATATCCGACAAGGACATCGACGAGGCTCGGATAGAGAAGTTTAAGGCGATAATTCGCTCGATGACCAAGCAGGAGCGCGAGCATCCGGAGATTATAAAGTCCACGCGCCGCAAGCGTATTGCGGACGGAAGCGGTACCACCGTTCAGGACGTCAATCAGCTGTTGAAGCAATTTGACCAGACTAAAGAGCTGATGAAAAAGATGCGTAACGGCAGCTTCAATATGAAAGGCGGCGGGAAAAGACGTTTCCCGTTCTAAGCAAATTCGTTTATTGTCGGCATAGAGCCGCTTTAATAAGTATTTTATTTCAAGGAGAAAAAATATGGCAGTTAAAATCAGACTCACCCGTTTGGGTGACAAGAAGTCCCCGTTCTACAGAGTTGTCGTTGCGGATTCGAGAGCACCTCGCGACGGTAAGTTCATCGACGTGGTAGGCACCTACAATCCCAAAACTCAGCCTGCCGAAGTCAAGATTGACGTCGAGAAGGTAAAGACCTGGATTGCTAACGGCGCTCAGCCCACCGATACCACTCGTGCGCTGCTTGTGGGCGTAGGCGTGCTCGAAGCTAAGGCTATGCCGGCGAAGACCAAAGCGGTTAAAAAGAAAAAGGACTAATAGGAGTACTTAGCTTTTTATAATCGCAGCGCGTTTTACGCGGACAGGAGTCTGTATGGTAGAGCTTGTTAAATTTATAGTGACGGGGCTTGTCGACAAAAAGGACGAGGTCGTCGTCACCATGGGTGAGGATAACACAGTAAACATTAAGGTTGACAAGTCCGACATGGGTAAGGTTATCGGTAAGGACGGCAGAATCGCAAAGGCGATTCGCACTATCGTCAAGGCCGCCGGAAGCAGGGAAGGCGTTAAATATACCGTGACCATACTCGAAGCGGACGAGGCGTAATTCCGTTTATCTTTCAGAGAGCCGATAGTGACTCTCTGATTTGATATATAAGGATATTCGCTCTACTTGATTTACAATATCGAAATGAATGAATTTATCGTTATAGGACAAATAGTACGCGCAGCCGGTATAAGAGGCGAGGTTAAGGTTAAGCCGCTGACAAGCGACCCGAACAGGTTTAAGCAGCTTAAAACGGTCTATGTGCAGTCGAAGCCGTATCGAATAGAAGCGGTGCGCTTTGACGGTAGCTTCGTTTATATGCGGCTGGGCGGCGTCATTGACAGAAACGCCGCGGAAGCGCTTAAGGACGCTTACGTCGAAATCGACAGGGTTAATTCCGTGCCGCTCGACGAGGGAAGCTATTTTATCGCCGATATTATCGGTTGCAAGCTGTATACCTCCGATGGAGAAACTGTCGGCAAGGTTACCGAAGTAAATCAATACGGCGCCGCCGACGTATTTACGGCGTTCGACGGAGTTAAGACGGTGCGCTTTCCGTTCCTTAAAAAAATGATTGTAAAGATCGATGTCGAAAACGGCGTAATTATCGTCGATAAAAAGGTATTCGACGAGGTAAGCGTATTTGACGACTAGGAATGAAAACAGGCGGTGACTTATGAAAATAGATATTCTGACATTGTTTCCCGAGATGTTTGCGCCGCTTAAAACGAGCATAATCGGCAAGGCGGTTGACGGCGGTATTTTGGATATTCGCATAACCGATATTCGGCAGTATACACTCGATAAACATCATAAATGCGACGATTACCCGTTTGGCGGCGGCGCAGGAATGGTGATGATGCCGCAGCCTATTTTCGACGCGGTGAACGCCGTCGACCCCGAGCGTAAATCATTGAGGATATACATGTCACCCAAGGGCAAAACGCTGAATATGCCCATCGTGAAACGGCTTGCAGGCGAAAATCGCGACCTGTTGCTTCTGTGCGGACATTATGAGGGTGTTGACCAACGGGTGCTTGACTTATGCTTCGACGAAGAGATTTCTATCGGTGACTATGTGCTGACCGGCGGCGAGCTTCCGGCAATGGTGCTCGTCGACAGTGTGGCGAGATACGTCGACGGAGTTCTCGGCAGCGAGAGCTCGGTCAAAGAAGAAACATTTTCCGAGAACACGCTCGAGTATCCGCAATACACGCGTCCGCAGATTTTCGAGGGAATACCGGTTCCCGAAGTTTTGCTCTCCGGGCATCACGCCAATGTCGAAAAGTGGCGGAAACAGCAATCGGCAGAGCTTACCAAAAGACTGCGCCCGGACTTATTGGAGGACTGAATGGCTGTTATAAATTGGTATCCGGGACACATGACAAAGTCGATAAGAATGATTGAAGAAAACGTCAAGCTTATCGACGTTTTGGTATACGTTCTCGACGCTCGCGCGCCTAAAAGCTGCATAAACCCCGATTTCATTAAATACGTTTCGCGCTTGCCGGTGGTCTATGTTCTGAACAAATGCGACCTTGCCGACGACGCGCAAACCGCGCTGTGGGTAAAAAAACTAAAGGGTGAAAAAAGCGCGGTTGTGGCGGCGAACAGCACAGTGTCCGGGAGTTCCAACAGAATCTTGGCTGAAATTAAACGGCTATGCGGCGAAAAAATAAACAAATTTGCAGCAAGAGGAGTTAAAACGACAATCAAAGCCATGGTTCTCGGCGTGCCGAATACCGGGAAATCGACCTTAATCAATAACCTTATAGGTAAAGGTAAGGCGATTACAGGTAACAAAGCCGGAGTTACGCGTGGTAAGCAGTGGTTTAAGGTAAACGAGTACGTTGAAATTCTGGATACGCCCGGTACGTTATATCCTAAGCTTGCCAATCAAAAAATCGCGCGGCATCTTGCCTATATCGGCAGCATAAAGGACGAGGTTGTCGACGTGAACGAACTTGCCGCCAAGCTTATTAAGGAGCTGTACGAGATTAAGCCCGACGCGATAACCGCTCGTTACAGCTTTGCGCCGAGCGAAACCGATGAAAGTAATCTCGAACAGGTTGCAAAAAGCAGAGGGTTTATCTTAAAAGGCGGCGTGGGCGATGCAGACAGAGCCGCAGTGGCGGTTATCGACGATTTCCGCAAGGGGCGGATAGGTAAAATCACGCTTGACGAAGCGACCGCGAGCGACGGAGGCAACGAATGACAAAAGATTTGTTTGATTTTGACAGGGCTTACGGCGTGACGCGACTTGCCGGAATCGACGAAGCCGGCAGAGGACCGCTGGCAGGTCCCGTGGTTGTCGCTTGTTGCATCATGCCGCTTGACGAAATGGTGGATAAAATCAACGACAGCAAGAAAGTGAGCGAAAAGAATCGCGAAAAGCTGTTTGAAATTATCAAAGAACGCGCGAATTACAGTGTGAGCATAGTCGGCGCGGACGTCATAGACAGAATCAATATTTTGCAGGCGACTAAGCAGGCCATGCGGGATTGTTTGGATAAAATCGCTCCGAAACCCGAGCTTACGCTTATCGACGCGGTGAAGCTCGACGTGCCGTATGAAATACAGTCGATTATTAAAGGGGACGCGACAAGCTACAATATAGCGGCGGCGTCGATACTCGCAAAGGTTACTCGTGACAGGTTGATGCGCGAGCTGGACGAAAAATATCCGATGTACGGCTTCGCGAAAAACAAGGGCTACGGTACTGCCGAACATATAGCGGCTTTGAAAAAATACGGACCTTGCCCCGAGCACAGAAGGACTTTTATCGGGCACTTTGTGGAGGTTTAGTCATGTTTACGACCAAAATACGCGGCGATATAGGCGAAAACATAGCTGCCGAGTATCTCAAAGGGCTCGGATATGAGATAATGGAGCGGAATTACCGCACCGAGCTTGGCGAAATCGACATCATAGCCGCCGGCGAAGGCTACTTGATTTTTGTGGAGGTCAAAACTCGTCTTAACGAAAATCACGGCTACGGCGCCGACGCTGTAAACTATCGCAAAAGAAAAAAGATAAACGAGGTTGCGAGCCAATACATTAAAAAATATCGTTTATTTAACAGCGCGGTGCGTTTCGATATTGTTGAGGTTTATACCGAGGATAAACGCGTCGAGCATATAAAAAACGCATTCGACAGCTATTTGAGATATTAAGGAACTATTAACATGCTTGAATTCAGGACGTTGACGTTAGCCGACGCCGATAAATTTCGTGCTAAGCTTACCGCCGAAAATATCGCGTGGGAATATAATTTTGCTACCGTTTATTTATGGAATGTAAACGATTCGATGCAAATTGCCGAAGCCGACGGCGCTGTTTTTCTGTATAACAAGGTTTACTGCAGGGATATATTCATGCCGCCGTATATCGGAGCCGACGGCGATTTCTTGCCTGCTGCCGAGCTTGTAAAAGAATATTGTAACCGTAATGATATAAGATACTTTTTCAGAGGACTCAGCAAGGAACATGCGGCTATGCTCGACGACGGTAAGCATTTAATCGGCTCGAGCAGAAACGATTACGATTATGTGTATGGCAGCGACGACTTGAAGTATCTTAAGGGAAAGTCGTACCACTCAAAACGAAATTTTGTAAACCGTTTTAAGGAAATGTACGACTACGAATTTACGGATTATACTGCCGACGACCATGACTTAGTAATGGAATTGTTTGATTCCTGGCTTTCGACCGCCGACGAAAGCTCATCCATCCGAATGGAGAGGGCGGCGGTACTTCGCGCGCTTAAATTCCATAGCGAGTTGGATTTGAAAATCGGACTACTGAAAGTGAAGGGTAAGTGCGTCGGTTTTTCGGTATCGTCGATTGAAAGCAACGGGATTGTTCATACTATTTTTGAAAAAGGCGATATTAACTATGTGGGCGTATATCAAGCGCTTAATCAGATGAGTGCGGAACGATATTTTCCTGACGGAGCTTTGGTAAACAGGCAGGAGGATATGGGAATCGAGGGATTAAGAAAAGCCAAGCTGTCGTATTTTCCCAGATTGCTGGTAGAAAAGTATTTCGCAGAGGAGAAGCAAATTGATTGATAAAAAACAGTTGTTTGCTTTGTACAAGGACGCGTTTCCTTACGATAGTGATGATTATATACGATATTTTTTCTCGTCCGTTCGCAAAGAAAATATCGTAGTAGTCAAACGTGGCGGCAGAATAGTAAGCGCAGGCTATTTGGTGCCTAAAAATGCCGTCATATTCGGCAAAAATATAGTTGTCGATTATCTGAGTGCGGTAGGTACGTTGTCTGATTTGCGCGGTCACGGTATTGCGGCTAAAGTTATGGCTTTGGCGCTCAAAAAGGCATATAAAAGTAAAGTGCCGTTTGTCGCACTTAATCCTTTTAACTTTGAATATTACAAAAGATATTGCTTTGTCGACGCTTCCTACTGTGGAAAAGACTTGATTTGTGGCGGTTATGATTATGATATAACTTATGCGGACTCTTCTGTGTTTGGAAAACTTGCCGAAATTTATGAGGAGTATTCAAGCGGTTTTTCATTCAAAGAAACTGTCGGAGAGCAATACTATCAAAGCTTGACGGATGAGCTTGCCGTCGACGACGAACATGTTTGGGCTGCCTCGGACAATGGCGAGATATTTGCATATATTGCGATTGATAACGGTGAAATCACGAAGTATGCGACTGTCGATTTTGACAAATTCAAGAGCATAAATGCATTAAAAGGCATGTCGTTTTGCGACTTTAAGGCGAACGAGCTTGCGTACACGCAGATGAGAATTGCTAACGTCGACGAGTTTTTGAAGCTGCCGATATATTCGGATTTAAGCTATGAGCACGAGTTTGCGATTTTCGACAATATAATCGGCAAAAACTCCGGAACATATCGCGTTAAATACGTTGACGGCGAAGCGGTCGTAAGGCGCGTTTCCAAAAGCTTGCGTAACGCGATAAGCGTTGCCGATTTGGCGCAAAGCTTCTTTAACGGACAGTATCCGTTCAAAAAGCCGAATGTTCTGTTTATGGATAAGTACTGAATTGTGCATGCCGACGGGTACAGAGAGGCCTGTGAACCTGAACGCTTGTGACGGCATATAAAACCTTATCACTGAAAGAGAGGTTTATATGCTGACGGCTGAGATTGATTTGAGTGCCATTAAAAGCAATGTCGCGACTATAAAACGTCGTGTAAAAACCGAGTATTATGCGGTCGTAAAAGCCGACGCTTACGGGCACGGTGCGGTAGCTGTTGCAAAGGCGATACAGAGCATTGTGGAGGGATTTGCCGTCGCTACCGACGTAGAAGCCATGGAGCTTGTGGAAAGCGGAATCAAAAGACCGATTTTGATTCTCGGAACAGGGATTGCTCTTCGGGAGTTAAGTAAAAACGTAATTCCGAGCGTTGCGGACGTAGAGCAGATTGAGCGACTTAAAGGAGTTTCCGATTGTGTTCATGTTGCCGTAAACACGGGTATGAACCGATACGGCTGTAAGCCTGAAGATTTCGGTAAGCTGATAATGTCGGCAGACAATTCAGGAATAAATGTCGGCGGCGCGTTTACGCACTTTTACCGTGAAATCGACAAAAAAGATTGCGCCGAGCAATTTGACAAATTTTTGTCATGTGTGTTGCCGTTCAGAGAGCGGATAAGGCGATTGCATTGTTGTGCGAGTAACTGTTTGATTTTACCGGAAGTATATCATCTTGACGCGGTGAGAGTGGGGCTTGCGATGTACGGGTGGGGATATGACGATGTAAAGCCGGCAATGAAAATTTATACCGAGATAGCGCAAATTAACTATGTGAATAAGGGTGAACATATAGGATACGGCGATTATGTCGCAGAGAAGGATATGCGAGTTGCGACAGTGCGACTAGGTTATGGCGACGGCTTTTGGAGAAGAAGCGAGCATGAGTTGGTTGTGAATGGGCGCTATTGCCCGGTTGTCGGTTCGGTTTGTATGGACGCATGCATGATTGACGTTAGCGAAGTGCGGTGCAAAATAGGTGATAGGGCGTATATTTTGTCGGATAATGAGCAAATGAAGCGTATTTGTGTCAGGCATAATACTATACCACACGAAGTATTAACAATGATTTCTCGCAGGATAAAACGAAAATATGTCAATAATTAAGGATAGTTTAAGAAAAAATGCAACTATTAAGCGCAATGCCGTAATTAACCGTGGTCAAAAAGATTGCAAAATACGGCAAAAGGTGCTAAAATTGTTGTGCAAGAGAAACATCGGGACGTTGTTTTGCTATGTTTCTTTCGGAAGCGAGGCGGACACGTCGGAGCTTATACGCGAGCTGCTCGGTAAGGTCGAAATATACGTTCCGTATACTTATTGCGGCGAAATGCTGCCCGTCAGGCTCGATAGAATCCAAAGAATAGCCGAGGTGGACAAGCGCGGCAACACGTATGTATTGAACGAGCCGAAATCGAGCGATTATTTGCCGCTTTGCCCCGACGGTCGTTATCGCATCGGCGCTACGATAGTTCCGATGCTGGCGTACAACAAAGATTTATATCGGCTTGGCTACGGCGGCGGCTACTACGATAGATTTTTGAAAAACTGCGATACGTTTAAAATCGGAATAGCGTTTGACGAACAACTTATTGACGATTTGGCGGTCGAAGAGCATGATGTGGCGCTTGACGCGATAGTAACGCCGAGCGCGATATTACGGAGGTTTTAATGGCTAAAAATTCTATTAAAAAAGGACCCGGCAACGGCAGCAAGGTCGAGCAGTTAAAAGAGCGCGGGCTAGCGATGGAGTCGCTTATCAACTGCGGCAGCATGTACTTGTTTACCGTCATATTTTCGATTTTCGGCATTATTTTCCTGATGCCTACGATTCCTGCCATAGCGAAAATTTTATTAGGCATAGTTTTTACCGCGCCCGTGTGTATTGTGCAGTTTACCAAAGGCAAGAACGCCGGCGAAAATGAATACAAGCTTAAAAATCGAACTACGCTTTCGGACATTCATACGCAAAGCATTGCAAAGGTCAACCCGTTTAAGTCGCTGGTTCTAGTCGCGCCGTTTCTCGGCTCGTCGATACTGCTCACAGTCATCGCGGTGGCGGCGAAAGCAAAATGGCTCGAGGGAATTATGCTCGTTTTGTTCGCTCCCGTAACCATGATTTTTCAAGGAATGGGGCTTATCGATTTCAGCGGAGAAAATCCCCAAGTTACCTGGTTTTCGGTCTTGGCGATATCTGTTTTTTCGGTTGTGATTTCGATTACTTACGTTGCAGGATATTTCTACGGCGTATATTTGCTCAAAAAGAGGTCTGTCGAGCTCATCAACGAAATTCGCAGCTACGAGTAATGCGCGACTTTGATGACAAAAATAATAGGTAATAATGATTAAGCTTTTACGGTAATGACGAAATGCGAGTAATAAGCGGAAAATTCAAAGGAAAAAAGCTGTTCGCGCCAGAGGATAATCGTGTGCGTCCCACGACAGACAGGATAAAGGAAACACTGTTCAATATTTTGTCGTCGAAGGGGCTTTGCTGCGATATTACGGCGCTGGACTTATTCGGAGGAAGCGGCGCGCTCGGCATCGAAGCAATGAGCAGAGGGGCGAGAAAAACCGTATTCATAGACAAGGATTATAGAAGCGTTTCGCTGATAAAAACCAACCTTGCCCATGTCGGCGCTTCAGCCGCGGATTACGAGATATACAACGTAGATTTTGCTTTTGCGTTGAAAAAATTGAAGGACAAGCGTTTTGACGTTATATTTGCCGACCCTCCGTATGCTGCCGGGCTTGAGAGCGCGATAGCCGAAACGGTCCGCAAATTCAACGTTTTGTCCAAGCACGGCGTTTTGGTTATCGAACATTCTGCGGACGTCGATTTCGTTTGCAAGGACTATGACGAAGATAAACGCGTTTGCGGAAATACAGTTTTGTCGTTTCTTTCGCTGAAAAATGCGACATACGAAGAGGAGGTAAAGCATAATGAATAATAAGGCGGTTTTCGCAGGAACCTTTGACCCGTTCACGCTGGGACATTACGAAATTGCCGAGCGTGCGGCAAAGCAATTTACCACGTTGTACGTTGCCGTTGCGGACGGAAGCGCGTCCAAAGCCTCTTATTTCAGCATTAAAAAGCGTTTGCGCATCGCGCAGCTTTCTCTTGCCGGACTCAAAAACGTCGTAGTCGTGCCGTTCAAAGGCTTCTTAGTCGACTTTATGCGAGAAAACGGCATCAACGTATTGGTTCGCGGATTAAGAAACGCTGCCGACTTCGAGTATGAAAAGATGCTGTTTTGCGCCTACCGCTCGCAGTGCCCCGAGGTCGAGGGTTGCTATCTTATGGCTTCGGAGCAATATGCCTACGTTTCCTCTTCGCTCGTAAGAGAAGTGATTGCAATGGGCGGCGACGCGTCGAAATACGTCAGAGAGGAGGCCGCCGAAGAAATCAAATAAGCAGGAGCAATAAATGGAGCTTAACGAGTTGATTGCCGAAATGGACGAGGAGCTTGTGGGACGTTCCGGGCTTTACAACAAGCGAGCCGATTTGGCGCGTTGCGCCTCGATTTGGTCGGAACTGAAATCGCTGTTGCCGTCCGTATTGGAGGAAGCCGAAATCGTTTCTAAGAATCGCGTCAGAATTCTGGAGAACGCGGACATCGTCGCGCGAAACGTCATAAAGGAGGCCGAGGAGCGTGCCGGACAGCTTTCCGAAAGCTCGGAGGTTGTCAGACGAGCCGAGCGGCGCGGTCGCGAAGTTTTGGACGAAGCCTACCGGCAGTGCGATGACCTTGTCATGAAAACCAAAGAGCACCTGGACGGAATGTTCAGGGATGCGGAAACGTTTTTTCAGAATACTCTCAGCACGATAAAGACGAACAGGAACGAGCTGAGGGGCGCAATCGCTAAAACAACAACCGATTAAATTACTGCTTATTTACTACGGAGATTATGCTATGTTTGAAGAAGTACGCACGATAATTACTCCCGAGGAGGCGCGAAAAGCAGTCTGTCTCGATGAAAAATCGCAAAAAATCAAGCTTCGTCGCGACGGCGAAATTAAGAATATAATCGCAGGACGCGACAGCAGATTGCTCTTAATAGTCGGACCGTGCTCGGCGGACAATGAGGATTCGGTGTGCGATTATTGCAATCGTCTTGCCGGAGTAAGCGAAAAGGTCAAGGATAAGATTTTTATAGTTCCGAGGATTTATACAAACAAGCCGAGGACGCGCGGCGAGGGCTATAAGGGTATGCTCCACAGTCCCGACCCGCATAAAAAGGTTACCGATATTCAAGCCGGTATTCTTGCGATAAGGCGAATGTACGTCAGAGTAATGCACGAGAGCGGCTTGTCCGCAGCCGATGAAATGCTTTATCCCGAAAATACCGTTTACTGCGACGACCTGCTGTCATACACGGCGGTGGGCGCGCGCTCGACGGAAAATCAACAGCATCGCCTGGTTGCGAGCGGCAGCGATACCTGCGTAGGCTTCAAAAACCCCATGAACGGCAGTTTGTCTGTACTGATAAACTCGATTTACGCCGCGCAGATTCCCAATGAGTTCAAGTACCTTAACAAGCAGGTGCGCACAACGGGAAACGAGTACGCGCACGCCATTTTAAGAGGGAGCGTGGACGCGTCGGGACGCAACGTACCGAATTATCATTACGAGGACGTAATGCAACTTGCGGAGCTTTACGCCGAGCAGGGACTGAAAAACGCTGCGGTAGTAATCGACGCCAATCATTCTAACAGCGGAAAACGTCCGTTTGAGCAAATCCGTATCGCGAAGGAAATTATCGGGAATAAAACGTCATACCGAGCTTTCGGTATGTTTGTCAAAGGTCTTATGATTGAGAGTTACATCGAGGACGGGAATCAGTCGCCGGACGGAAACGTTTACGGCAAGTCGATTACCGACGCTTGCCTCGGTTGGGAAAAGACGGAGCGATTGATTTACGATATTGCGGAAAAGCTGTAAGAAATCGAAGTGCTCTTTGTGATTTGAAGCTACGAAGGAGGAACCGACATGTTCCAGAAAATTAAAAGAATAATACCGCCGGAAGAGGTTTTGGAGATGATAAAGCTGACTCCGGAAATGCGTAAGCTTAAGCTTGACCGCGACGAGGTAATAAAGAAAATCATATCCGGCGAAGACGACCGCATGCTGTTTATAGTGGGACCGTGTTCTGCCGATAACGAGGATTCGGTACTCGATTACGTTTCGAGGCTCGCTCGGCTTGCGGACGAGGTAAAGGACAAAATTTTTATCGTTCCGAGAATTTACACGAACAAACCGAGAACGCGCGGCGAGGGGTATAAGGGCATGTTACACAGCCCGAATCCGCACACGAAAGTAACCGACATTCAGGCAGGTATACTGTCGCTTCGCAGAATGCACGCTCGCGCAATCAGTGAAAGCGGACTGTCCGCCGCCGACGAAATGCTGTATCCCGATAACGTTGATTATATTCAGGATTTACTGTCGTACATAGCCGTGGGCGCAAGGTCGACGGAAAACCAGCAGCATAGATTGGTGGCAAGCGGCTTCGACGTTGCGGTGGGAATTAAAAACCCGATGAACGGAAGCTTTTCGGTCTTGCTTAATTCGATTTACGCCGCTCAGATTTCCAACGAGTTTAAGTACGGCGAATATCAGGTAAGAACCTCCGGAAATCCGTTTGCACACGCGATTTTGCGCGGCAGCGTCGATATTTACGGAAACAATCTACCCAACTATCACTATGAGGACGTCATGCGTTTCGACGAAATGTACCGCAAGCAGGGCTTGAAATTCCCGGCGGTCATTATCGATACCAACCACTCAAACAGCAACAAAAACGCGTTCGAGCAGATTCGCATAGTGAAGGAAGTGGTAGGAAACCGCCGCCATTGCGACAGATTCAAGTCGCTCGTAAAAGGCTTTTTGATTGAGAGTTACATCGAGGACGGGAATCAGTCGCCGGACGGAAACGTTTACGGCAAGTCGATTACCGACGCCTGCCTCGGTTGGGATAATACTCGTTCGCTCATACTTTCGGTTGCCGAAAGGTTGTAATCGCATAAAAAATATTAAACGATAAGAAGCGGCGCGTCTTATATGCCGCTTCTTGATGTTTTATTTTCTCGCCCGAATTAAATCGTGTACAGCTTTTTAGGCGTAAATAAATCAGTCTGGTTCGACGTCACGACAGAATATAGTGCCGCGGCGTTTTTTTCAATCCGAAAGTAATCGTCGTACCATTGTCCGAAGTGCGCGCTTATGTCGTCGCCGCGAATAATCAGATTATCTGCGTTGTCGGTCAGGTACGGTTTGAACGTTTCGCGGATTGCAAGCAGTCTTACCGGGGGCAAAAAGTCGGACTGCATCGTTTCCTTCGTTATTCCCAGCAGTATCTGCAACACGACGCGTTTGAGCCTGCTCATCGTATAACGTTTTGTTTTGGTTTCAAGCAGAATTTCGTCGAGTTTTATGTGTCTCATGGCGCAATCTTTCAAGCGGTATTCCAGCCCCTCGCGGCAGTCGTAAGCTTGCGAAATTTCCTCCGCAGTTTTTTTTCGCAGTTCGTTTACGGCTATTTTTTCGTAAATCGTATAATCGGGAAAATGCGCGTTAAACTCGTCCAATACGACGTCAGCCTCGTTCGTTAAGTAGGGAGTGGCTTCGGTAAAACGTTTTTCCAGCAGCAATTTTCGTATTGCGGTTGCGGAAAGATAATTTCCCATTGCGGAAATACTGTTATAAGAGTTGCCTTGACGTTTTATGAAGTGCGGTTTAATATTCAGCCCGAGCTTATTTATCGCTTTGACGTATTCGATGCACAAAAGATTGTTGGGCTCGGAGAGTATTGCCTTGGTGGCGGAAACACTTATGCCGTACTTTTCGGCTTCGACGGCGGTGGCTTCTGTAAGCGCCGCGGCGTAGGAGTAGCCTTTGTCCAGAAGCTCGGCAATAATCGATTGAAATTCAGGAGATTCGGTAGTTCTTAATTCGGCTATTTTTTCGAGCGATTTCGTGTCGTCGGTTTCGCAGCCCATCGCGAGCGCATCGACGTCGCTAAGTTTTGACAAGGTTTTGACCGCGCCATAGGCAAACATTTCGCCGTTAGCCACGGCATAAATAATCGGAAGTTCGATAACCATTGATGCGCCGCAATTCATGGCGACGGCGGCTCGCACGGACTTTTCGATTATAGCAGGCTCGGCTCGCTGAACGAAGTTGCCGCTCATCAGGCATATTACGTTATCGTATTTTTTCTGTATTTTGTTCAGCTGGTAGAGATGCCCCGTGTGAAAGGGATTGTATTCGCATATTACGGCGCAATTTTTCATATTTCACTCCCGAAAAGATTTTACTTTTATTTGTTTGAGTGCTATAATAATTAAGTCGGCTGAGAGATTGTTTCGTTCCGACAAAAGTATTATATCATTATGTAAATAAATTTGCATCAAAAACGATGCAATAAAGGAGAAAAATTATGACTTTACTTGAAAGCATCAAGGAAAAAGCGGCAAAGCTCGGCAAACACATAGTTCTTGCCGAGGGCGAAGAGGAGCGCATCATCAGGGCGGCTGAAAGCATAACCCGTCAGAAGATTGCGAAAATAACGCTTATCGGCGACCCCGACGTTATCGCCAGGAAATGCCCCGACGCCAACCTCGACGGCGTCGACGTAATCAATCCGAACACCGAGGATCTTACCGAATACGCCGATATGCTTTATGAGCTCAGAAAGGCTAAGGGAATGGAAAAAGAGCAGGCTGCCAAGCTTGTCAAGAATCCGCTTTATCTCGGAGTAATGCTTGTCAAGTCCGGCAAAGCCGACGGCATGGTTGCAGGTTCTATAAACGCAACCGGCGACGTTCTGCGCCCCGCGCTTCAGATTATCAAAACAGCCCCCGGCATTTCCACCGTCAGCAGCTGCTTTATTATGATTTTACCCGAAAACAGCAAGTACGGCGAAAACGGAGTGATGGTGTTCGGCGACTGCGCAGTCAATCCGGACCCCACAGCCGAGCAGCTTGCGGCGATTGCCATAGCTTCCGCAGACAGCGCGAAGAAAATCGCCGGTATCGATCCGAAGGTTGCCATGCTTTCCTTCTCCACGAAGGGCAGTGCAAAACATGTGCTTGTCGATAAAGTCGTCGAGGCGACCAAGCTCGTCCGCGAACAAGCGCCGTTCCTCAACGTCGACGGCGAGCTGCAAGCCGACGCCGCGCTCGTAGAAACAGTTGCGTCGCTCAAAGCACCCGGTAGCAACGTTGCAGGCAAAGCTAACGTTCTGATTTTCCCCGACTTGCAGGCAGGCAACATCGGCTACAAGCTTGTTCAGCGTCTTGCCGGCGCGGAAGCAATCGGTCCTATTTGCCAGGGCTTCAATAAACCCGTAAATGACCTTTCCCGCGGCTGTTCGTCCGACGACGTGGTAAACGTCGTGGCGATGACGGCGCTTCAAGCCAACTAATCGGAGGAAATAATGAAAATATTGGTAGTAAACGCAGGAAGCTCCTCGCTGAAATATCAGTTAATCGAAATGGACAACGAGAGTGTGCTCGCCAAGGGCGTCTGCGAACGTATCGGTCAGAAATCGTCCGACCTTATTCACAAGGGAAGAGGCGAACAAATCAAAATTACCTGCTCGATGCCCACTCACTCGGAAGCAATCAGAATGGTGCTTGACGCGCTTGTCGACCCAGAGCATGGCGTTATTTCCGACATGAAGGAAATAGCGGCGGTCGGTCACAGAGTGCTCCACGGCGGCATTATTTTTAAAGAAAGCGCACGTGTCGACGACGAAACGCTTAAACTTATCGAAAGCAACGTCGACCTCGGTCCGCTCCATATGCCGGCAAACATTATGGGTATCAAGGCGTGCATGCAGGCTATGCCGCACGCGCCGCAGGTTGCCGTGTTCGACACGACGTTCCATTCGACCATGCCCGATTACGCGTACATGTACGCGATTCCTTATGAGGACTATAAGGACTATAAAATTCGTAAGTACGGCTTCCACGGCACCAGCCACCTGTTCGTTTCGGGCGAAGCGGCAAAGCTCATGGGGCGCAAGGACTTTAAGCTCGTCGTGTGCCACCTCGGCAACGGCGCAAGCGTAAGCGCGGTGCTTAACGGTAAATGCGTAGATACGTCCATGGGACTTACGCCTCTCGAGGGGCTTGTTATGGGCACGAGAAGCGGCGATATAGACCCTGCGGTACTCGAATACGTCATGGGCAAAAAGGGCATGGATATTCACGAGGCGACCAACTATCTTAATAAGAAGAGCGGCGTGCTCGGCGTGAGCGGCGTTTCGTCCGATTTCCGCGATTTGACTGCCGCAATGGACACAGGCAACGACCGCGCGCGTCTTGCTATTGACATGTTCGCTTATAGGGTTAAGAAGTATATCGGCTCTTATGCTGCGGCGATGGGTGGACTTGATTGCGTCGCGTTCACCGGCGGTATCGGCGAGCACGTTGTTCCCGTCCGCGAGAGAATAATGAAAGGGCTCGAGTTCCTTGGCGTTGCTATCGACAACGAGAAGAATAAAAACGTGCCCAACGGCGTAAACTTTGAATTGACCGCGCCGGGCGCTAAGGTGCGCACCTTTGTTATTCCCACCAACGAAGAGCTTGTTATCGCAAGAGAAACGCTTCGCCTTAAATAATCATGAAGCCTGGTCGCGTAATTTCGGAGCTGTTTTTTCCGTCTGGGATTAAGTGCGTTATTTGCGGCGATGATATTCCGGGTTATGACCGTTACGCGGTATGCGACAGATGCGAGCTTTCTCATAACACTAAATATTGTCTTCGTTGCGGCAGAGCGATGAAGAATATGGCGGACTACTGCGACTATTGTCAAAATCATAAGTACGCTTTTGACTTTGCTCGCGCGCCGTTCGTTTACGAGAACGAAGTGGTAAATCTGGTGCACAAGCTGAAATACGGCGGAGGCAAGTATCTTGCCGAGGTTATGGCTGAATTTATGGCGGATGAGTACTATGAAAGCGGTTTCGACGCCGACATCGTTACTTTCGTTCCCATGCACGAAAAGAAGAAGCACAAGCGCGGCTATAATCAAGCGGAGGAAATTGCGAGGGCTTTGTCCGGTATACTCCAGCTTCCGCTTGTCGACGTTCTCGACAGAGTAAAGCTTACCGACAATCTGGCAAAGCTCGGAAAGGCGGAGCGAGCCGAAGCAATCGACGGTGCAATCGCGCTCAATCCCGGCGTAAATGTCAAACGCAAGAAGATATTGCTTGTTGACGACGTTTTTACGACGGGCGCTACGAGCAACGAGTGCGCCAAGGTGCTTAAAAGAGCTCAATCGAGTAAGATTTTCGTGCTTACGTTCGCTACGGGAAGATTCCATGCGGAATTATATTGAAAATTCATAAAAAACGTTGACAAACGCGTTTTTTTGAATTATACTATAGCTACAAACGCTAGGGCGAAACCTATGCAATATTCCTATTCGTAAGACAAGTAGTTTGCGCGTTACGCAAAAGAGAGCGTTGTCATCGGCTGAAAGCGACGTGCCGCGCGCGCAGGGACGAAACCACTTGCGAGGGATGCGACTCGGCGTTTTCCGAGGAAACGAGTTCGCATTTATGCGATGAACTAAGGTGGAACCACGGAGAAATTCGTCCTTAAAGCCAATAACGGCTTTGAGGACTTTTTTTATCGGCAAATTATGGAGGTATATATATGAAAATTACTTTGAAGGACGGAAGCGCGATTGAAGTAAACGGCGAGGTTACTTGCCTTGACGTTGCGAAGCAAATCAGCGAAGGGCTTGCGCGTGCGGCTCTGGCTGCGGTGGTTGACGGCGAAACGGTAGACCTCAGTACGCCCATCGTAAAGGATTGCACGTTATCCGTTCTTACTACCAGAGATAAAGACGGCATGGAAGTTTATCGCCACAGTGCGGCGCATATTATGGCTCAGGCGATTAAGCGGCTCTATAAGGACGCCAAACTCGCTATCGGACCCGCAATCGAAAACGGTTTTTACTACGACGTCGACTTTGCAAAGCCTATTTCAAATGCCGACCTCGAGGCTATTGAAAAGGAAATGAACGCAATTGTCAAAGCCGACTATCCGTTTGTCCGCACGGTTGTTTCGCGCTCGGAGGCGCTGTCCTTCATGAAAGAGCAGGGCGAAACCTACAAGGTCGAGCTTATCGAGGAGCTTCCCGAGGACGCTACGATAACGTTCTACACTCAAGGCGAGTTTACCGATTTGTGCCGCGGACCGCACGTTCCGTCGACGGGTAAAATCAAGTGTTTCAAGCTCACGCAGATTACCGGCGCTTACTTTAAGGGCAACGAAAAGAATAAGATGCTGACGAGAATTTACGGTCTGGCTTTCGACAAGAAGTCCGAGCTCGAGGAGCACATCAAGGCGCTTGAGGAGGCTAAGCTTCGCGACCATAACAAAATCGGCAGGGACCTCGGCTATTTTATGACTTCGGACGTAATAGGACAAGGCTTGCCGTTGCTTATGCCCAAGGGTGCAAGGCTGTTCCAGATTCTCAATCGTTTCGTCGAGGACGAGGAGCGTAAACGCGGCTATGTGCTGACCAAAACGCCGTATATGGCGAAGAGCGACCTTTATAAAATCAGCGGACATTGGGACCATTATAAGGACGGAATGTTTATAATGGGCGACGAGAGCAAAGGTGAAGAGGTGCTTGCGCTGCGTCCGATGACTTGCCCGTTCCAATACACGGTCTACAATAACGGACTGAAATCTTACCGCGACTTGCCGATTCGTTACGGCGAAACCTCTACCTTGTTCAGAAACGAGGCGAGCGGCGAAATGCACGGACTTATCCGCGTAAGACAGTTTACGCTAAGCGAAGGACATCTTATCTGCATGCCGTCGCAGCTCGAAACCGAATTCAGAGGCTGTCTTGACCTCGCAATGTTTATGCTGAGAAGTCTGGGGCTCGACGGCGACGTTACCTACAGATTCTCGAAATGGGATCCGAACAACAAGGAAAAATTTATCGACGACCCGAAGGAATGGGCTTATGCCGAGGGCGAGATGAAGCGTATTCTCGACCATATAGGGCTGGAATATACCGAGGGCATAGGCGAAGCGGCGTTCTACGGACCGAAACTCGATATTCAAATCAAAAACGTACATGGCAAAGAGGATACTCTTATCACCATTCAAATCGATATGTTCCTTGCCGAACGCTTTGATATGAGCTATATCGACGAGAACGGAAACAAAGCAAGACCGTACATCATTCACAGAAGTTCGATAGGCTGCTATGAGCGCACCATGGCGCTGATACTCGAAAAGTATGCCGGGGCTTTGCCGGTGTGGCTCAGTCCCACGCAGGTGCGCGTTCTTTCGCTTACCGACAGGACCGCCGACAAAGTCAAGGAAATCACCGATAAGCTTAATGCTGTCGGACTTCGTGCCGAAAGTGACCTCAGAAATGAAAAAATCGGCTATAAAATTCGCGAGGCGCAGCTGGAAAAAATTCCGTATATGCTTATTGTAGGTGATAAGGACGTCGAGAACGGCGTAGTTTCCGTGCGTAGTCGCGACAAGGGCGATTTGGGCGCGATGACCTATGCGGACTTCTTCGCGAAGATTAAATACGAAAACGACGAAAAAGTTTTGAAATAGCGTTAAATTTTCTTGACAAATTATCTGCGATAGTGTACAATAATTCAGGTTGGAAGTAGATTTATTCTCACCGGTCGGGTTCCTCGGACCGTGTAACGCGCAATTCATTATCGATTATTGTGTAGTTTTGAGCGGTAAATCTATGTACCGCTCAATTTTTTTTGGAGGACTACTGTTATCAATAAGGAAGTAGAGATTAACGAGAGAATTACCGATTCGGAAATTCGCGTTATCGATGAAAACGGTCAGCAGCTCGGCATTATGAGCGCTCGCGAGGCAAACAGAATTGCCGACGAAAAGAATCTTGACCTTGTTAAAATCAATCAAGGGGCGACGCCGCCGGTTTGCAAGATTATGGATTACGGCAAGTTTAAGTTCGACGCGGCGAAGCGCGAAAAAGATGCTCGCAAAAATCAAAAAGTGACCGACCTTAAAGAAATATGGCTGTCGATGACAATCGACACGCATGACCTCGAAACCAAAGCTAAGCAGTGCCTTAAATTCCTTAAAGGCGGCGATAAGGTCAAGGTGTCAATCAGAATGAGAGGTAGGCAACAGGCTCATGCGACTATCGGCGTAGAGGTCATGAACGACTTTTACAACATTGTCAAGGATGAGTGCATATTCGACAAAAAGCCGATGACCGAGGGTAGAAATATCCTGATGATTTTGGCTCCTAAAAAATAAATTACATTACGGAGGGCAACTCAAATGCCAAAAATGAAAAGCCATAGCGGAGCAAAAAAACGCTTCCGCACGACGAAAAGCGGTAAAATCAAACGCGCACAGCAGGGTAAGAATCATATCCTGACCAAAAAGTCCAGCAAGAGAAAGATGGGACTCAGACAGGGTGCGTATATGGGTTCTGAAAAACAGGCGGCAACTTTGCACGTTATGATTCAGAAATAACGGAGGTCTACTATGAGAATTAAAAGAGCAGTAAATGCAGTTAAGAAACGTCGCAAAATTATGAAGCTCGCGAAGGGCTATTTCGGCTCCAAGTCGCGTTCGTACCGTATCGCTCGCGAAGCGGTGATGAAGTCGCAGATGTACGCCTTCATCGGAAGACGTCGTAAAAAGAGAGATTTCCGTAAGTTGTGGATTGCTCGTATCAATGCGGCAGCTCGTCAGAACGGTATGTCTTATTCGAGATTTATGTACGGACTTAAGACTGTCGGCATCAATCTTAACAGAAAGGTGCTTGCCGACATTGCGGTAAATGACGCAAACGCATTCAAGGCGCTTGCCGAAACCGCTTCCAAGGCAATCGCAAAATAAGTTGTTTAGAGTACTCGCGCGTAAACGGGTACTCTTTTTACAACGTGTGATTTCGGAGATTTATAAATGGTCATCACGTCGGTTGACAATCAAAAAATTAAAACAATTCGGTCGTTAAAAGAAAAGAAATACCGCGACGAGCTCGGAAAATATCATATAGAGGGGTATCGAGTCGTAAAAGACAGCCTGGATTATTTATCTGAGCCGGAGCTGATTTTTTCGGAGAGTTCGTTTAACAAATATGCGGATGAGTTTCCCGGGAGGTCGTATATCGTTGTTGCGGACGGCGTATTTGCAAAACTATGCGATACCGAAAACAATCAGGGCGTGATTTGCGTTGCAAATATAAAGAAAACCGCTCCGGATTATAACGCCGAATACGCGCTGTTTCTCGATAGAATAAGGGACCCGGGCAATATGGGGACAATAATCAGAACGGCTTTGGCAACGGGTTTTATCGATGTGTATTGCTATGATTGCGTCGACTGCTATAATCCGAAAGTTGTAAGAAGCGCGATGTCGGCAATTTCCAGAGTCAATATTTATAAAAGCGACGAATCTACGTTAACACAATTAAAAGAAAACGGTTATACGATTATTTCAGCCGATATGGGTGGGGCTAACGCGTTTAAATACGAAAAAAAGCTTAAAAAAGCCTGTTTGTGTATCGGGAACGAGGCGAACGGCTTGTCTGACAACGTGATTACTGCGTCAGACGAAGTATTATGTTTGCCAATGTTAAGCGGAGAATCGCTGAACGCAGGCGTTTCCGCTTCGGTTTTGATGTACCTGCTTGCCTTCGGAAACAAAATCGATTGAGCGTTTGCATGCCGGTTATTTCCAGGAAGCACCGCCGGCAGCAGTGTAAAGCATATAAATGCATAAAAATAAATCAACTTTATAAAAACAGTATTACAACATTTTACAAATTCGGTTGAATATGCTATAATTTCGTATGTGTGGTTTTCGCGCAGAAAACTTAAATATTTTTAGGAGAAGAGTATTATGTCAGGGCATAGCAAATGGTCGACAATCAAGAGAGCAAAAGGAAAAACCGACGCGGCGCGTTCGCAGGTGTTTACTAAGATAGGTCGCGAGATAGCGGTTGCAGTCAAAGCCGGCGGCCCCGACCCCGACAGCAACTCCGCACTCAGAACGGTTATTGCAAAAGCCAAAGCGGCAAACATGCCCAACGACAATATCAGCCGTAGCATAAAGAAAGCGAGCGGCGAGTTGGGCAGCATAAATTACGAGTCGGTAGTTTACGAAGGCTATGGCACGAACGGCGTTGCCGTGATTGTCGAAACGCTTACCGATAACAAAAATCGTACCGCCGGCGACGTTCGCCACATTTTCGATAAATTCGGCGGCTCGATGGGCACTAACGGCTGCGTGTCGTACCTTTTTGATTCCAAAGGCGTTATTCTTATCGAGAAGAAACCCGGTATGGATGACGACGAAATGATGATGACGGCGCTTGACGCAGGCGCGGAAGATTTCAACGTGGACGAGGATGCCTACGAGATTTTGACGTCGCCCGCCGATTTTGCCACGGTGTGCGACAATCTTCGCAACCTGGGCTACGAATTCGCCAGCAGTCAAATCGACCGCATACCGCAAATGACCGTTCCGCTTGCAGACTCCGCTGCTGAGAAATTTATTAAAATGATAGATATGTTCGAAGAGAACGACGACGTTCAAAACGTTTTCCATAACGCCGATTTACCCGAAACAGACGAGGAAGAGGAATAATGATTTCGGTGCGAGAAAACTGCGAGCGAGCTAAGGCTTCGGTTCGATATCTTTCCTCGCTTACAACGGAAGCTAAAAACGACATGCTCCGCATTGCCGCCGAAGCTCTTGTTTCATCGACGAACGAAATACTTACAGCCAACGCTCGCGATATTGCGGCGAACAGCGGCATGCAGCAGTTTTTGCTCGACAGGTTGACGCTCAACGAAGCTCGAGTCAAGAGCATGAGCGACGGTTTGATGAAGCTTATCGAGCTTGCCGACCCCGTCGGGGAAGTGACCGACGAATGGTACAACCACGCTGGACTGCTGCTGAAAAAAGTAAGAGTGCCGTTCGGCGTAGTCGGAATAATTTACGAAGCGCGCCCCAACGTTACCGCCGACGCTATAGGTCTTTGTATTAAAACCTCGAATGCGATAGTGCTGCGAGGAAGCAAAAGCTCCTATGCCTCCAATCGCGCAATCGTCGACGCTATTACCAAAGCGTTATCCTCGCACGGATACGAAAATGACTTTATTCAGCTTGTAGAGGACCTGTCGCATGAAAGTTCGCACGAGCTGATGACGGCGAGAGGACTTGTAGACGTACTCATTCCGCGCGGCTCTGCGAAACTCATCCAAACGGTGGTTACGCAGTCGACTGTACCCGTAATAGAAACGGGCGCAGGAAATTGCCATGCCTACATTCACAAATCGGCCGACCCGGAAATCGCAAAAAAAATAATATTGAACGGAAAGCTTCGTCGCCCGAGCGTATGCAACGCGCTTGAAAGTATCGTTGTGGACGAAGCCGCCGTGAATACCGTCCTGCCTGTCGTTATCGACGCTTTACGCGAGCGCGGAGTGGTTATCAGAGGTTGTAAAAAGACGGTAAAAGCGTTTCCCGATGTGGAAAAAGCTACTGAAGATGACTTTTACGCCGAATACCTAGACGCGATAATATCCTGTAAGGTCGTAAAGAATTACAGTGAAGCGATTGACCACATAAACAAGTACGGAACGCATCACAGCGACGTTATTATATCCGACGACGTCGAAGCCGAAAACGCGTTTATGAAACTTATTGACAGCGCGGCGGTGTATCACAACGCTTCGACTGCATTTACCGACGGCTTCGAGTACGGCTTCGGCGCAGAAATGGGCATTTCCACGCAAAAGTTGCACGCAAGGGGACCGATGGGGCTTAGGGAACTCACTTCCTATAAGTATTGTATATTCGGCAACGGACAAACGAGGAATTAAGCCATAGCTTTTTACTTTTCGTTGTTCTTTGTATTTTTACAAGGGGATTTGCTTATGAAAAATGATTTAGTGGATGCTAATGACATTAAAACCGCATGCGCGAAAAAGGAAATGAAATACAATCCGCACGCAGGACATAGGGAGCGACTTCGCAAGAAGTTTGAAGAAAACCCCGAGATGAACGTATTTGAGGACCACGAGGCTCTTGAATTTCATTTGTCGCTGGTTATTCCCAGAAAGGATACAAACGAGCTGGCTCACGAGCTGTTGAGAACTTTCGGCTCGCTCGACGCGGTGCTGTGCGCCACGCCGCTGGAATTGTTTAAGGTAAAGAACATGACTACCGCGGCCGCTTACCTATTGGCAAGCGAATTTTCCATGGTCAGAAAAGCCATGAAGGCGAGCCTCGTCCGCATTAAATCTCCCGATATGAATACGCCCGAAGGCGGCATTATGTACATGTTTCCGCAGTTTATCGGAAGAAAGAACGAGTGCTTTTGTCTAACTCTTCTAGACTCGAACTGCAAAGTCATTAAAAGCTTTTTCGCGGAGGGCGCCGAGAGCGGCGGAATTACCGTGAGCGTTTCCGACATTCTTGCAAAGGCAACGCGCGACGGCGCTACATTCGTTATGATCGCGCACAATCATCCCTCGAACAACGTTGCGCCGTCGATTGAAGATTTGCAGATGACTAAACGATTGTTCGACGCACTGAGCTCGGTCGGGAAGTTTATGCTTGACCATGTAATTTTCAGTAACAACGATATTTTCAGTTTTCACAACAACGGCATGCTCGATAAGTATGAGGACGATTTTTATCACGGATTGCAGCACGAAAGCATGTGTGATAATTCAAAATATAAAAGAAAGTTTTTACTTTCGCTTAACGAATATCTGCTCGTGCCGTCAAAGGGAAACGAAACCATTTTGAACGTGAAACCTAAAACCGAAATCTTTGACGAATACGTCAAGCAGTGCAGACAGACGGTATTTGCCGACATTTTATAAAGCGCAACGGAAAAGAATACTCCGATACAAAACGGACTCGAAATAATACGAGTTCGTTTTTATTGTTGTTTCATGGCAATATCGGCAAAAATGTACACAACTTTTGCATTGAAAACAGCAACATTTTGTGATAAGATATAGATAACCGAAGTGACTTTATCTGTAATTTAGTTATTATATAGTTTTTTAAATCTGCTCGGAGGAACACGGTATGAAGTTTTCTTTTGACAACACAAGCATAATCATTGACGGCGAGCGAAAGTTTTTAATCAGCGGCGAATTTCCGTATTTTCGCGTGTCTAAAAGCGATTGGTCTCGGCGGCTCGACTTATTTATAGAGTGCGGAGGCAATTGCGTTGCGTCTTACGTTCCGTGGCTTATTCACGAGCCCGAGGAAGGTAAGATATTATTCGACGACTGCAACGAACGCGATTTGACGGACTTTATAAAGCTTGTCGGCAAAAAGGGACTTATGCTTGTGCTTCGCCCGGGTCCGTATGTGTACTCCGAGCTAGTGAACAGCGGCTTACCTCGCTGGCTTGTGAATGATTATCCCGAGCTTTTGGCACGAGATATTGACGGAAAGATTTTTAGTCGCGAGTCGGTTTCCTATCTGCACCCATTGTTTTTGGAAAAGGTCGAGAAGTGGTATGCAGAGTTTTCTTTGGCAATAAAGCCGTATTTGAGCACATCGGGCGGACCTATAATTTCCGTGCAGCTAGACAACGAGCTTATCGGCGCGCAGGAATGGCACGGCTCGATTGACTACAACGCAATAACTATGGGCTTCGGGGCGGGAAACGGCAGATACCCGACGTTTTTGCGTAAAAAGTACAGCGATATTGCCGTGCTAAACAAAGCCTATGAAAAGCGATATAATGATTTTACCGAAGTTTATCCGAAGCCCGAAAAGGCAGAGGGTAAAGCTGCCGCGAGAATAGGAAAGGACTATCACGATTTCTATTGCGAAACGATAGAAGAGTATGCCGAAGTTCTTGCGAACATGCTGAAAGCGGACGGAATCGACGTTTCGTTGTGTCACAATGCAGCAGGTCCCACTATGATTCCGTTGTTCAAGGGCTTGAATAAGCGAATGGGCGACAGGTTTTTGCTGGGCGTCGACAATTACTATGCTCTCGACATAAATTGGGCGCAAAATAATCCTACGCCGCAGTATTTTGCCAGAGTTATGTTTGCGGCGGATTTACTGAAAAGCCTCGGCAATCCGCCTGTGGTTTTTGAAATGCCCGGCGGCTCACCGTCGCAGCTTCCGCCTATTCTCAGAAACGATTTATACGCTTGCTATATGGCTAACCTTGCTGCCGGCATGAGAGGAGTGAATTACTACATATTCACGGGCGGAAAAAACCTGCCGGGGACGGGTATAACGTGCGACGATTATGATTATTGCGCGTTTGTTTCGTCCGACGGCAAAGTCAGAGATACCTATGGCGCGCTGATTGATTTTCATAAGACGCTTCATGAAAACGAATGGCTGTGCGGAGTCGAGCGCGTTTCCTCCGTGCAAATCGGAACCGAATGGCAAACTTTGAGAGGCAACCAATATGCAGCAAAAGCCGGTGCTAAAAATACATTGAAGGCGCAATTCGACATGGATCGCTGCGTGACGTTTTCGTTGCTCAGCGGCAAGTACTCGGGCGCGTACACGATTATCGAGGACAAGCTCGACGTAGCCAAGCCGCTTATAATTTGCTCGCCCGACAATATGTCTGAAGCGGCGCAAAGAAACGTCATAGATTTTGTCGAGCGCGGCGGCAAACTTTTGCTTCTTTCGACGATACCCGTTACGAATAATGATTTTGAACCGTGCACCGAGCTTCGCGATTTCATCGGCGACGTGCAATTCGCGGAAAACGATTCTCGCGACAGCGTTACGCTTATCGGAGGAAGGCGAGTTTTCCGAATAAATTGCGCAAATAAGATAGTCAAACTACCCGTCGGAGCGGAGGTATTTGCCACCGACTCAACGGGCGAAAACGTTTTAGGATTCAAAAAGCGTTTCGGAAACGGCGAAATCGTTTATATCGGCGGAACGTGGCTGACCACCGACTTTAATCAGGTGGCAATGCTAGAGGATATATTAGCTGGTTTCGGCGCGAAACCTTGCGTGGAGAATTCTAACCGAACGGTTTACGCGACTATGTTCGAGGACTCCGACCGCGCTTGCATGTTTCTGATTAACCTGTATACCGGCGCGCAGGAAACAGAAGTAAAAGCTTATACGAAGCACGGCACAGTCGACTTAGGCAAAGTCGAACTCGCGCCAATGGAAATAAAAATCATCGTTTTATAACTTAATAACAACTAAACGAAATACGATAAAAGCATGCGAGCAGAAGAGCGCATGCTTTTTTTTGATATAATGAGCGGATAGTATTTATTTTTCCAAACAGAGCTTTGCTGCAAGCAACCAATCGGTTTGAATAAAGTCATAGCCGAGTTCGGCAAGCTTTTTCCAGCCGTATTCGCCGCCGTACTCGAGCGACGCGTCGTCGGTAAGTCCGGCGGAAATTATGTCGGCTTCGTTATATACGATTGAGTTAGCCCAAACCAAAAGCTTTTGGGCGTGCATTTTTTCGATGTATGCAGGGGAAGCTACCTCGTCGTCAAGACTGTCGAACAGCGCTTCGATGCCGATATAGTTGATGTTGCGATTTTTAAGCGTTTCGGTTACGGTATCGGTATGGCGCGCCAACGGCATAAACATCATATCCGGCGCGTACTTTTCGACTTGTTCGTAATAAGCTTGTTCGGCAGGAGTTTTGACTATTACCTGTTTTTCGACTCCGCATTCCCTGATGACGTGGGAAATTCCCTCTATGTCCGTCCAGAATTTGTCTACGTTTATATACGCTTTGTCTTTCAGGAAGAGTAAAACTTCACGAAGAGTGGGGACGCGGTAGTGCGTTTTAACTTCGTCGAGATTGAGAAGAGGAGTTTCTTTCACTTCGCTCGCCGTCATGTCGGGAATATATTTTCCGCACTTGAGAAAGACCGGCTCCATTCCGGGGTGAAAAACGAAGTGCTCGCCGTCCTTGCTTTTCGTAACGTCGATTTCTACTACGTCCGCGCCCTGTTCAACCGCCGCTTTGTACCCTAATATCGTATTGCACGGTACGTTTGCGCCGTTAACGCCGCGGTGAGCGACTAAAAACGGGGTGCGTTTAGCCAGTTTATTTTCAAATATGCTCTTGTTAAAATCAATCATAATAGTTTCCTTGTGTGGAAAATTATAATATAACGGACAAATTTACGTTTTTGCCCGTTAAGAGTCGACGATGTATTATTTGTTTATGCGAAAAGCTTTTTTAATTTGCGTTGGAGCGTGCGGATTTCGGCGCGAACCGCAACCTCTCCGGGCTCGCCATCGTGCTTACGCAGGCGAGTGGCGTTTTTCAGCCGCATTGCAGGAATAATATCGTTTTCAAACAAATTGGAAGCCCCTGCATAAATCTCGTAATCGATTGTATCGAGGCGCTTTCCGACGGCTGCGCAGTATTCGCAAAGCTTGCCCACCGTATCGTATGCGTCGTCGATGTCCGCGCCCTTATCGATAAGGTAATCGACGCAATCGCGCGCGACGGCAAAGTCGTTGGTGGCGGCTTTCAGCATAGCCTGTTCGTTGTAGGAATATCCCAAAACTATGGAGGCGAGAGAATCGATGCAGGACTTGATTGCGGCTTCTGCGCCGAAAAACGTTTCTGCGCAGTCGTAAATCGATTGAGTGTAATAAACCGAGCCGGTCAGTGCGCTGTTGTCAATAGTAATATGGCAAAGCTTTTCCGCTTTTGAAATCAGCGTTTCGAGAACCGCCGGTACGTTTTGCGACGGCAGCAGCGCAGAATCGACGTTGACGGCAGGGTCTGGGATTACGAACTCGTTTTTATGCCAATCGAGGTAAGCGCGGCAGGCTCTCAGAATATGCGCCGAAATCAGCGAAGCTGCGGAAACAAATTCCGCGACGTAATCTATATCGGTAAGCGCGTCGAGCGAGTTTTGCGAAACCACAGAAAGCTTTAACAGCTCCGCAACTCGCTTGCGATTGACGTTATATCTCACGCCCGTTCCGTAAGCGCTGTACAGCGGCATTACGGAAGCCCTGACCTTCGCGTCGCTAAGCCTTTCTATATCGCGGACAAACACTTCGGCGAACGCGGTCAACGTGTGCGCGAGCGTGGTGGGCTGCCCCTTAATTCCGCGGTAGCTAGTCGGCATAATAACTGAATAATTTTTTTCTGCTATGTCTATTAACGTTTCGACAAGAGCCTTCAGCGCGTTCATGATTTCGGCGTAAGCGTCGTCGGCGTACATTCTCATATCGAGCGCGAACCTGTCGGATGGCGTGCGAGCGATATTTATTTTCTTACCGATTTCGCCTACCTTTTCGCACAAAACGCCGTCGAGGAAATCAAATACGCTCGCCTCGTTATCCGCCGCGAGTTTTCCTGCGGTTATATCGTAAAAGATTTGGGTCAGTGCGTTTCTGAGTACAGCCGCTTCCTCGGCTGAAATTATTCCTTGCTCGCCCAGCATCGTGCAGTGAGCGATGCTGCCCATTACGTCGTGCTTGTAAAGTCGCTTGTCGAAGGAATAAGTCGACAGATATCGCTTGATTTCGGAACTCTGTCCTTCGTTGAATTTTCCCTGCCAGAATTTCATGATTTTGCTCCCGTGTGATTAAATTTACGTCGAGTTTCGCTCGCCGAGGTCCATTTACTTGACATAAAAGCAAATAAATAATATCATTATTATAATAATATATTTTTCGCAAAATATCAAGAAATTAGGAGCATATTTTGATAATTTTAGGCGTTGACCCCGGGTACGGCACAATAGGCTACGGCGTAATAGAAAAAAACGGAAGCAAAATCGTTCCCATCGATTACGGAGTGATACAGACGCCTAAGGACGAAGGTATCGCCGCGCGACTCGCGATGATTTACGATTCTTTGAACGTTCTGATTAAAAAATTCCGTCCGGACGAAATCGCCGTGGAAGAATTGTTTTTCAACACGAACATCACTACCGGCATCAAGGTAGCGCAAGCGAGAGGCGTTATATTGCTTTGCGCCGTGCACGAATGCGGCAGACTGTACGAATATACGCCGCTCATGGTGAAGCAGTCGCTCACCGGCAACGGGCGCGCCGATAAAAAACAGATACAGTATATGGTAAAGATGATGCTCGGGCTTAAAACCGAGCCGAAGCCCGACGACGCCGCCGACGCTCTGGCGATTGCGATTTGTCACGCAAATACCTGCGGCTTTAATCAACGCATACTCAACTAAAACATTTTGGAGATAATATGTATTCTTACATAAGAGGTAGAATAACCGAATCAGGCGACGGTTATGTAGTCGTGGAAAGCTGTGGAATAGGTTACGAACTCAGCGTGAGCGCTAATACGCTTTGCGAGCTATCGGGTCGCGAAGGCGAGGTTAAAATCTATTGCTATCTCAGCGTGCGCGAGGACGGCGTAAGCCTTTTCGGTTTTTCGTCCGAGCGCGAAAAAGCCATGTTTTCAGAACTTTTGGCGGTCAGCGGAGTTGGACCGAAGCTTGCGATTACCGTACTCAGCGGCATGACTACCGAGCAATTTGCCGCGGCGGTGGTACGCGCCGACGTCAAGGCGCTGTCGAAAATCAAGGGCGTAGGCAAAAAGACAGCCGAACGCATAGCGTTGGAGCTTCGCGACAAGGTGAGCAAGGATTACGAGGCGGTTTCGGGCGAGGAGCTTATGACTCCGACTGCGACTGCCGCGAGCGCAAACGACGACGCGACGCTTGCGCTTATGACGCTCGGATATTCGCGGCAAGAAGCGGAAGCGGCGGTGCTCAGAGTGCAAAAGGACGGCATGACGCTCGAAGAACTTGTGTACGCTGCGCTGAAGAACGCTTAGGAGAGGCAAAATGGATGACGAAAGATTTATTTCCAGCTCGATGAATTCCTACGACGAGGAAATCGAAACCTCGCTGCGCCCGAAAACCTTTGACGATTATATCGGTCAGGACAAGGTGAAGAACAACTTGAAGGTGTTTATCGAGGCTTGCAAAAAACGTCACGACGCGCTTGACCACGTTTTGCTTTACGGACCTCCCGGCTTAGGCAAAACCACGATGTCGCATATCATCGCAAACGAGCTGGGCGTTTCGCTCAAAATCACCAGCGGACCGGCAATAGAACGAGCCGGCGATTTGGCGGCTATACTTACCAATCTCGAAGAAAACGACGTGCTTTTCGTCGACGAAATCCATGCGCTCAATCGCTCCGTCGAGGAGAAGCTGTATTCGGCGATGGAGGACTACGCGTTCGACATAGTGCTCGGAAAAGGTCCTGCGGCAAAGACCATGCGTATAAACCTCAATAAGTTTACGCTTATCGGCGCAACGACGAGAGTGGGCATGCTGACGGGGCCGTTCAGAGACCGCTTCGGCGTAATATGCAGACTTGAAATGTACACCCCCGAGCAACTTGCGATAATCATAAACCGCTCGGCGAAAATACTTAACATAGAAATCGAGCCGGACGCGGCACTCGAGCTCGCAAAGCGTTCAAGGGGAACTCCGCGAATAGCGAACAGGCTGCTAAAGCGCGCTCGCGACTTTGCCGAAGTAATCGGTGAAGGCGTGATTGAAATCGGCATTGTAAAGAAAGCGTTAGAGCTTTTGGAGATAGACGAGTTGGGGCTCGACCTCATCGACCGCAAGATGCTGGACGCGATGATAACGAAATTCAACGGAGGACCCGTCGGGCTCGATACCATTGCCGCCGCAATCAACGAAGACGCAGGCACTATCGAGGACGTTATCGAACCGTACTTATTACAGCTCGGGTTTGTCGCTCGTACTCCGCGCGGCAGAGTGTGTCTGAAAGGCGCCTATGCACACTTGGGCAAGCCGTTTGCCGAGGCAAAATTCAAACAGCTTAACATGTTCGACAACGCCACGGAGGAATAGATAACCTATGAACAAAAGCGATTTTTACTACGAGCTTCCCGAGGAGCTGATTGCGCAAACGCCGATTGAGCCGAGGGACGCTTCGCGCCTGCTCGTTTACGACCGCAGCGCAAATACAATCGAGCACAAGCATTTTTACGACCTCCCGGATTATTTACATAAGGGCGACGTACTCGTCATCAACAATACGCGCGTTTTGCCTGCGCGAATTTACGGCGTAAAAGCCGTGACCGGCGCAAAGGTAGAGTTTTTGCTGCACAAGAGAATAAACCTGACCGATTGGGAAGTGCTTGTAAAGCCGGCGAAAAAGGCTTCCGTAGGCGCGAAATTCGTCTTTTCCGACAAACTTAGCGCCGAGGTAATCGAGTATGAGGGAGAGGGTCTGAGAAAGGTGCGTTTTACGTTCGACGGAGTGTTCGAGGACGTACTGTCCGCGATAGGCGAAATGCCGATTCCGCCGTACATCCACGAAAAGCTGAAAGAGCAGGAGCGCTACCAGACCGTTTACGCAAAGGAAAACGGCTCCAGCGCCGCACCGACCGCCGGACTTCACTTCACACCGGAACTACTAAACAAGCTTCGCGCGATGGGCGTAGAAATAGTAGAGGTACTGTTGCACGTCGGGCTAGGCACGTTCAGACCGGTAAAAGCCGACGACATAACCGAGCACAAAATGCACAGCGAGTACTATTGCGTCACGCAGAAAGCTGCCGACGAGATAAACGCCGCAAAAGCCGAGGGCAGACGAATAATCGCGGTGGGCACAACTTCCGTGAGAGTGCTTGAGAGCGCGTTCAGGGACGAAAAGCTGCATGCCGAGAGCGGCGAAACGAGCATTTTTATTTATCCGCCTTATAAATTTAAGGCTGTCGACGCGCTGGTGACTAATTTCCACTTGCCCGAATCTACGCTTATAATGCTTATTTCTGCGTTTATGGGTAGAGAAAACGCGCTTAAAATGTACGAAACGGCAGTTAAAGAAAGATACAGATTTTTCAGTTTCGGCGACGCATGCTTTATTACGGGTAAACCGAAGGATGAACAATAAAGGACAGTATGAGCAATTTCAGTTACAAAACTATACACGTTTGCAAACAATCGGGCGCGCGAGTAGGCGAGCTTACCACTCCGCACGGCGTAATACAAACGCCCGTTTTCATGCCCGTTGGCACGCAGGCAACGGTCAAAACGCTGACTCCGAGCGAGCTTAACGACGCCGGCGCGGAAATAATATTGTCGAACACCTATCACCTGTACATGCGCCCCGGGCACAAGTTGGTCGAGAAAGCGGGCGGACTACATAAGTTTATGGCGTGGGATAAGCCTATTCTGACCGACAGCGGCGGATTTCAGGTTTTCTCGCTTGCCGGTATCAGAAAAATTACCGAAGAGGGCGTTACGTTCAACTCGCATATCGACGGCAGCAGGCACCTTATCACGCCTGAAATTTCGATGGAGATACAAAACTCGCTCGGTTCGGACATTATCATGGCTTTCGATGTTTGCAGCGAGTACGGCGCCGACCACGCTCAAGCCGAAAAGGCGATGAAGATTACGCTGAACTGGCTCGACAGGTGCAAGAAGTATCATAAGAAAAAAGAGCAAATGCTGTTTCCGATTGTACAGGGTAACATGTTTGACGATTTGCGCCTGCAATCGTTGAAAGAAACTATTCCTTACTCCGAATGCGGACTTGCAATAGGCGGACTGTCCGTGGGCGAACCGAAAGAGCGCATGTATTCCATAATGGACATGATGCAGCCGTATTATCCCGTAAACATGCCGCGTTACCTCATGGGTGTGGGCAGCCCCGATTGCCTTGTCGAAGGGGTGCTGCGCGGAATAGACATGTTCGACTGCGTGCTTCCCACTAGAATCGCACGAAACGGCACGGCGTTTACGTCTAAGGGTAAGGTTGTCGTGCGCAACGGCAAGTATAAAGAAGATTTTACTCCGCTTGACGAAAGTTGCGATTGCTATTGCTGCAGAAATTATACCAAGGCGTACCTACGCCACCTCGTAAACGTCGAGGAAATCCTGGGCGGAAGAATGCTCAGCCTGCACAATATAACGTATCTTATCAGGCTTATGAAGCGCATTCGCGAGGCAATTATGGAGGATAGATTCCTCGATTTCGTGCGTGAATTCAGAGAAAGCGCAGAATACGGCAACATGTAACGCTAAAAATCGCGATTATTTGTAAAAATCGCTTATAAACGCTTGCCAAACGGCATGCAAATAATGTATAATATTGCAGTTGACTCGCGTGGTCCGATGTAAACAGACGGTTTATAAGAACACGTTGATAAATAGGAGGTAGTCATCATGAGTAAGATTATTGAAGCAATCGAGAAAGAGTATATGAAGAGCGAAGTCCCTGCAATCGCAGTGGGCGACAGCGTCAAAGTATACGTCAAGGTCGTCGAGGGCACAAGAGAGCGTTTGCAGGCTTTCGAGGGCATCGTCATCGCAAAGAAGAACGGCAGCGTTCGCGAGACGATTACCGTCCGCAGAGTTTCTTTCGGTGTAGGCATCGAGAGAACGTTCCCCATTCACTCGCCCAGAATCGACAAAATCGAAGTGGTTCGCCATGGTAAGGTCAGAAGAGCAAAACTTTACTATCTGCGTAACCTCTACGGAAAGGCAGCTAAGATTACCGAAAAAATCTAACGTTTTTCCGTATATAGCAGCGATTTTCAAAAGAAACGGACGAGAATTTTCGTCCGTTTCTTTCTATATATTTGTATTCAAAAAGCGCGTCGAAAATATCGGCGCGCTTTTTAGTTGCTTTTAATCGATGATTACGTCAGTCATTTTATAGCTGCCGAAGCCGTGATAAGCATACGCGATTTCGTTATTAAAATCTATCGCAAGCACTTGTCCGCGCATGCCGCCCTTAACGACAAGTCCGTTGTTGTTTGAATCGAAGCCGTAACAATTTTCAACGGAGAGCCGCACCCATTCCTCGGAAACTACGCGAGTGCCGTTCCAATCACCGCCACGAAGATACAATGCACCCAATTTGACCATATCCTCGGTGCGCAGGTACAATCCCGTGCCGCCCAACGCATAGCCACGAGGGCAGACGCTCCAGGCGAGTTCCTTGAATTTCATAACCTCCATGAGAGGACGGCGGAGCAGGTCGGTCAGATTCTGCCCGGACGCTTCGCAGATAATCCTCGACAGCAGATAGTAGACATCGTCGGTGTATCTGAAATATTCGCCCGAAGCGTCCGCTATTTTTTGCGACAGAACGATTTGTAAATAATCCGTCGTGTCGAATTTTGACGCGTCCAAAACGTCGATATCGAGCAGGCAATCCTTAACGCCGCTTCTGTGTCGAAGCAATCTGTCGACGGTAACGTCGCGCCATTTTTCATCGACGGCAGGGGTGAAGTATTTTCCGAGTACTTCGCCCACGGTCGTATCGGGCGAGAGTAGTCCGCGGTCATAGCAAATACCCACTCCGAGCGCGGTATAAGCTTTTGCCACCGAATAGCAATTACACCCGGGGTTAGCCGGCACAACCGCGCGCACGTCGACATGCGTTTGCTTATCGGCGGTTGCGATAAAATAGACGTTCAGTTTTTTGTCAAGCGCGTTTTTTACGCATACATCGATATTCACGTTCACCTCGAATCGGACGTCTAATTAAAGTCCAAAATAGCGTTTTGCGTTGTAGTAAGAAACGTTTTCCACAACGGTCTTGAGTGCGTCGTAATCCTCGGGGAACTCGCCGCTCTCTACTTGAGCCGCCAGGAATCCGCATACGATTCTGCGGAAGTATTCGTGACGAGTGTACGAAACGAAGCTTCTCGAGTCGGTAAGCATGCCGATAAAGTTACCGAAAACGCCGTCCTCGGCAAGCGCCTTGAAGTGGTCTATCATGCCGAACTTGCAGTCGTTGAACCACCATGCACTGCCGTGTTGCACCTTGCCGGGTACACCGCCCTGGAACGCGTTGATGATACTTTCCAATAGACGATTGTCGCCCGGGTCAAGGGAATAGATAATCGTTTTCGGCAGTGCGTCCGCGCTGTTGAGCGCGTCGAGCAACTTTGCGAATTTCAGCGGCTCGGAAGAGGAGTTTATGGTATCGAAGCCGGTATCCGGTCCGAGCTTGTTGAACATTGCGGTGTTCGGGTTCCTAAGACAACTGACGTGGAGCTGCATCGCAACGTTGCGCTTTTCATATTCCTTGCCGAGCGCAACAAGCAGGTAAGTGGTGTATTTTTCGGCTTCGAGGTCGGTAACCGCTTTTCCTCCAAGACGTTTTTGCAGAATTTCGGTCGCTTCATCGCCGGTGCAGTCTGCATAAGTGTAGTTGGTCAAGCCGTGGTCGGAAATAAAGCAGCCGTTTTCAACAAAATAATCGAGGCGTTTTGTAAGAGCGGCGAGCATATCGTCCGCAGTCGCGATTTTAACGCCGGCAGTTTCGGAAAGGTTTTTCAAATAATCTGCAAATGTCGGCATGGCAATGTTCAACGCTTTATCCGGGCGGAAAGTGGGAAGCACCTTGACGTCGAATGTTTTGTCGGCGGCAATCGCCTTGTGAGAGGCAAGGTCGTCCACCGGGTCGTCGGTCGTGCAAACCACGTCAACGTTCGAGCGATTAATTATATTCTTTACTGAAAAATCCTTTCTCTTAAGCTTTTCGTTGCAAAGCTCGTAAACCTCGCGCGCGGTGTCCTTATTCAGCGTGCCGTCATAGCCGAAATAACGTTTCAGTTCGAGGTGACACCAGACGTACATCGGATTGCCGATAAGTAGCGGCATAATCGAAGCAAACGCCTCGAATTTAGCGTAGTTGTCCGCGTTGCCGGTAATAAGCTCCTCGGGTATTCCGCAGTTTCTCATCAGTCGCCACTTGTAGTGGTCGCCGCCCAGCCACAACTCGGTTATGGACTCAAAATTAACGTCGTCGGCAATCATTTTGGGGACAACGTGCGAGTGGTAATCGATTATCGGTAATTTTTCGGCGTAGTCGTGGAAAAGTTTACGCGCAATAGGGGTGCTTAACAAAAAGTCGTCGTCTAAAAATTTCATAGTATTCTCCTTGTTCTCGGGATGTTTGTCGTTCCGAAATCTACCTTTGAATTATAGCACAAAACCGTGTTTTAAGAAAATAGCAAAAAAGTGTGATTTTTGCCCGTTATATTGCATTAAAAGCAAACATAGCGAACCGATAACACCTCGTATATTGTAGCATATTTTGATTTCGGTGTAAACGATTTAGCGACAAATCACGAAATCCGTCGATAAGTTTTATACTTTTATTTCGATAAGCCGCGTCAACGCTTTGACTTATTTGCCGTTTTGGTATATAATAAGCAGAGTGAGGAACGGAGGCGTTATGTACAAACTAATTGCGTTCGATTTGGACGGTACGCTCACTCAGCATAGGAGCAAGCTCGAACAGTTTAACAAGGATGTGCTCGACGAGCTTAGCGCGCGTTACAAACTCATAATGGTAGGCGCCGGCGGCTGCGAGCGGATTTACCGTCAGATGAACGAATATCCCGTAGATATTATCGGTTTTTACGGAATGCAGGAGTCGGTAATAGACGAGGGCGAATTCAAAATCGTCAGGAGCGAGTTTTATTCGGTCGACAGAGATTATTTCGTCGCCGCGATGAATAAAATTCGCGAGAAGTACGGCTATACGCATTATGTCGGAGATAACGTTGTTTTTCACGACACGGGTGCGGTTACTTTGCCGCTTCTCGGCGGTGAAGCCGATATTCGGGATAAAGTTGCTTTCGACCCGGACAGAACGAAACGCGCCGTCATGTACGACTATGTGTGCAGTTTGTTTGAAGATTTTAACGTGTTTATCGGCGGTTCGTCGTCATTCGACATCGTTAAAAAGCAGTTTAACAAGTACAACGCGCTTACAAGATACATGAACGAGCACGGACTCACAAAGGACGATGTGATGTTTGTGGGCGACGATTTCGGTACCGGCGGCAACGACGCGCACATCAAGGACGGCGGTCTTAATTACACCGTCGTCGACAGCTACAAAAATCTCAACAACAGAGTTGCGTTTCTGTTAAGGTGACGCTATTGTCGGTGCGAGCTTCGCACCTTGACTACCTGTGGTGCAGTTGGATAACATACGGGACTCCGACTCCCGAGATCAGCGGTTCGAGCCCGCTCAGGTAGACCAAAAAACACGCTAAGCGATATTGTCTTGGCGTGTTTTTCTATTATAAGGATTATGTTGTATAACGGTTATGTTGCGCGCCGTATGGTAGTATAATACATGGCATTGGTTCGCGTAGTTTGCAATAAACTTGTAAATCAATATAGTCGCGGAGAGTGGATAGCGGTTGCCGGCATTACGGCAACCTTTGGAACTAACGCTTCGCGTTGGTTCGCGAACAAGATTTTTTTTGCAAAAATCTTGTTCGTCCACCTCCTGTCTGTCAAAAAAACGAAACACGGGCGATTTACGCTCGTGTTTCGTTTTTTTGTCAATGACGAACAAAAAGGAGCGTCTTTTTAAGCCGAAAAGGGGGCAGGCGTCCACGGGGATTTGAACCCAAAACATATAAAAACATTAGACCGAGTAACTCGTTTAGAACTATATGCCATATTCTCGAAAACGAAGGGTACACCCCAATGCATGGGGGACGATGGAGCAAATCGACAATAACGGGGATGTTACGAAATGAAAAATATTGCGGGGATAGTATTATGCAAAAATCATATAGCACAATGAAAGTGCAGAAATACAACTACGGAGAACTCCCCAAGTATTATGTCCAAGACAATCACGAACCGATTGTGTCGCGTGAAGACTACCAAAAAGCACAGGAGATAATGATAGCACGTGGCAATAAATATAGACCGAGGGGGTCACCTACTGCGTTATATCCGCTATCGGGAAAACTGATATGCGGAGAGTGCGGAACGAGTTTCAAAAGAAAAACTTCGGCACACGGAACTCCATATATGTGTATAAAGTGGACATGTCGGAAAAAGGATTTTTATGGGGTAAAGGAATGCACATCGCATGACATCAAAGACGAAGTCGTTACAAGATTGCTGATTGAAGCCTACAACGAAAGCCTTGACGCGAATAATGATGTGAACGGCATGATTGGACGATGGTTGACATTTATGCCGACCCCGGCTTGAGTGGCAAGAATACCAAGCGAGTGCAGTTCAAACGAATGATAAAGGACTGCGAAGACGGAAAGATAGACCTTATAATTACGAAATCGGTCAGCCGATTCGCAAGAAACACACTCGACTGCGTACAGACCGCAAGAAAACTGAAAGCAGATGGTATCGGAATCATATTCGAGAAAGAAAACCTTGACACGCTACAAGAGCGGAGCGAGTTCGTTCTTACGATAATGGCAAGCCTTGCGGAAGAAGAAAGCCGGAGCATATCCAATAATATTAGGTGGAGTGTCAAGAAAAAGTTCCAAGAGGGGAAAGAGTATGAACAGCAAAGCCAACAGGTCGGAATGAAAATAGACCAACTGCTTATGAGAAAAGAAGAGATACTGTCCGAGCAAGGAAAAGTCCAACTCGCATCTTACCGAATCGAAGAAGTGACCAAACTGCTACAGACAGGAAAGATACTTGAAGAGTTCGACCGAGTGATGTTCAAAAGCCTTGTAAGGAAAATCACTGTGCTGTCCAACAAGGAAATCGAAATCGAGTTCGAGTGCGGGATAACAGTAAGAGAAACTTTATAAGTAAACGACCGACTGCGTTCATAAGAGTGCGGTCGGTCATTTTTTCGTTGATTAAGGCAGAAGAAATCATACGCTCCTTATCGTGCAAAAATCCTTTTTGTGCAATCGTTAAAGGTTTGAGATTTTCCAAAGCGAGTAAAGAACAAATCCCTACGGCGATACGCGAAGAAACAACAAAAAGGGTAAACTGCCACGAAAACGGCAATTTACCCCTGTTTTGCATAGAAAAAGACACACGCGGCGGAGCTAAATACGCTCCTTTTGCGTGTGTCTTGATGGTGGACGGGGGTGGATTCGAACCACCGAAAGCGGAGCTGGCAGATTTACAGTCTGCTCCCTTTGGCCACTCGGGAACCCGTCCATATTTAGCCAAGCTATGCTGTGGGTGCATTTTTAAGACTTAGGACTTCCGATAGAAGGGAAGTCCGCCTTGCTTGGAGCCGAAGATGGGAGTTGAACCCGCAACCTACTGATTACAAATCAGTTGCTCTGCCATTGAGCTACTTCGGCAATAATGGTGCCTCGAGGCGGAATCGAACCACCGACACGGAGATTTTCAGTCTCCTGCTCTACCGACTGAGCTATCGAGGCTAAAAAAATGGCGACCTGGAAGGGAGTCGAACCCTCGACCTCTAGCGTGACAGGCTAGCGTTCTAACCATCTGAACTACCAGGCCACAAACCACAATTATCCGGTATGTAAAGCAGGTTACTTGACTTTGTTGGTGGGCCTTCAGGGACTCGAACCCCGGACCAATCGGTTATGAGCCGACCGCTCTGACCAACTGAGCTAAAGGCCCTTATTCGGACTAATCTGGTCGGGGTGAAGAGACTCGAACTCCCGACCCCATGGTCCCAAACCACGTGCGCTACCAACTGCGCTACACCCCGAAACCATCTTGCGCTGACCTGTTTATAATACTACAAACGCGACATGTTTGTCAAGGAAAAATCAAGGTAAAAATAAAAAATTTTTAACTATTTTTTCTACGATAAAAGAACGAGTGAAACGGCTCTGTCGACGGCGATAAATATCAGGGAAAACGCGCGCGATACGTTTTCGACAACCGTAGCCGATTTTCGAGGATATTCGTCAAAATAGTGCGCGGCAAAGAATGTTAAAATCGAAGCGACGCAAAAGGAGGAACGAAATTGATAGAAAGTAAGCTTGTAGGCGCGACGCTATACGTCGGGCTTAGCGGAGAATTGGACGAGGGGTCGGCTGCCTTGGTGCGCAGCGAGCTGGACGAAGCTATTTCAATCGGCGAAATACGCAAGGTTATCATCGAAATGTCGGAATTGAAGTTTATGGACAGCACGGGTATAGGCGTGCTTCTCGGTAGGTATAAGAAACTGAGCGCGGTGGGCGTGCCGATTTTTATCGCCAATCCCTCGAAAACAATCGATAAGATTTTAACGCTGTCGGGCGTGTACGGCATAATGCCCAAAATCGAGCTTCAGGAGGCATAAATGGATAATCGCATCGAGATAACACTGCCGTCTTACAGTAAAAACGAAGCGCTTGCACGTAACGTCATCGCGGCGTTTTGCGTTGAATTAAACCCGACCGTCGACGAAATCGACGATATTAAAACCGTTGTGTCCGAAGCGGTCACGAACTGTATCGTGCATGCCTATGAGGGAACCTGCGGCGATATTGTTCTTCGCGCGGAAATTGACGGGCGCACCATACATATCGAGGTCGAGGACCACGGCGTAGGCATAGCCGACATCGAAAAAGCCATGAAGCCGTATTTCACCGACAAGCCCGAGCGCGAGCGCAGCGGTATGGGATTCACCATCATGGAGTCCTTTACCGACGAAATGCAGGTTTCCGAAACGCTCGGCGGAGGAGTAACGGTAAAAATGTCCAAGACTTTCGGGGAAAACTGAAAGGCGGTGCGGTAATTTGCTTGAACAAAACGAAGCTATCGAGCTGATACAAAAGGCGCAGAACGGCGATAATCTGGCAAAATCGGTGCTGGTGGAAAACAATTCGCCGCTCATTAAGAGTATACTTCGCCGATATAAAAACAAGGGCGTCGAGTACGACGACTTATACCAGCTCGGCTGTATAGGCTTACTAAAAGCGATAAAAAACTTTTCCACCGAGTTCGGAGTTAAGTTTTCAACCTACGCCGTGCCCATGATTATGGGCGAAATTAAACGTTATCTTCGCGACGACGGTTACGTTAAGGTGTCGAGAACAACGAAAACCATGTCGTGTAAAATCGCCTACTACATTGACTCAATCAAAAATTCGGAAGACAGAAGCCCGTCAATCGAAGAAATCGCCCAAAAATTCGGTATCGAGCCGCAGGAAGTCGTTTTTACTATGGATTCGTCGAAAATTCCCGTGTCGATTTACGACAAAGGCGACGACGAACAGGGGCAATCCATATACGAAAAGCTTACCGACGGCGACCCGACCGACGCGACTATCGACAAAATGCTGATTAAGGACTCGATAGAAAAGCTTGACGAGCGAGAACGCAAAATCGTCTACATGCGTTATTATAAGGATAAGACGCAAAGCGAGGTGGCAAAAGTGCTTAACGTTTCGCAGGTGCAGGTTTCCAGGCTGGAAACGAAGATTATCGAAAAGTTGCGCGAGAGCTTTAAGTAACGTCGCGGAGTAAAAAATAAGTTAAAATTCAACGCATAAGCGGTAACGAGAGTTGCCGCTTTTTTGTCGCGCATAAAAAGAATCAATCGACGGAATATTAAACAAGAGGTGACTGCAATGCTGAAAAAGAGAGAAACCGACTTAGTGTTCGATATGAACGCCGAAGAAAACGAAATAAGAACCGTAGGAGCGGAGATTAACGATGCAAGGTAACGAAAAAATACAAGCGAGAAACGAGCGCTACGAGCGTTACGTCAAAGCAATCACGCCGTCGACTTCGGCTATTAAATCGCTTTTTAACAGCTTTTGGATAGGCGGTCTGACCTGTGTGATAGGCGAAATCACGGGCGACCTCTACGCGCTGGCGTTTCCGTCGCTTTCCGTAGACATGATTGTAAACATAACCTCTATGACGATTATAGCCGTCGCCATTCTTTTCACGGGATTGGGCTTTTACGACGTAATCGCGCGGCGCGGCGGAGCGGGCTCGTTTCTGCCGATAACAGGCTTTGCAAACGCCATGTCGAGCGCGTCTATGGAATTCAAGACCGAAGGCTTAATCTTCGGAACGAGCGTAAAAATGTTCTCAGTGGTAGGTCCCGTCGTGGTAAACGGCATCGTTTGGTCTACCGTAGCCGGTCTTATTCATCTGATTATTTTCGGGAGGTACGGCGCGTAATGAGCAAAACTCTGCACACCGGCGAAAACTGTAGATTCATAACCGAAGCCGACGTCATTCCGCACGCTCGCAGGCTGCCGCTTACGAGGGGCAGACAAACCATAACGTTTGAAAACGCTCCGCGCATTACAGGGCGTTACTCGGTAGTCGGCGAAAAAGAGGGAAAAGGTCCGCTGGGTAAATACTTTCACAAAATCGTAGACGACGATAAAATGCACGAAAAGACGTTTGAGAAAGCCGAAATAGACATGCTTACCGCGGCAATTGACGGGGCGGCAGAGGATTGCGGCTTACCGATTGAAAACATCGATTTACTGATTGCCGGCGATCTTCTCAACCAGATTACAAGCTCGAGCTATGTCGCGCGTGAAATGAATATCCCGTACATGGGCGTATACAGCGCCTGCTCGACGATGAGCGAAAGTCTCGCCGTAGGCGCGGCAATGATAAACGCAGGCTACTTTGAAAACGTCATGTGCGCCACGGCTAGTCACTTCGCTACCGCCGAACGTCAATTCCGCTATCCGCTCGAATACGGTTGCCAAAGACCTCCGTATGCGCAGTGGACGGTCACGGCAGCAGGCGCAAGCGTGATTTCCGCAATAGGAAACGGTCCTAAGGTAGTTTCCGCTACGTTCGGACGGGTAGTCGATTTCGGAACGAACGATTTGAACAACATGGGCGCGGCAATGGCGCCTGCCGCCGCCGATTCGATTTCGGCGCTATTCAGGGAAACCGAAACTGCGCCGCATGATTACGATTTAATTATTACGGGCGACCTCGGTAAGCTCGGCGCTCAGACCCTCACGCAGATTCAGCGTGGTGCCCTCGGGGATATACACTGTCTTTTTCGGCTTGAAAACGCCCGTTTTGAAGAGTATCACCGTCAAAACAGCCGCTGTTGCGACCGCCGCCGCGGCGATCGCTATGATTTTTTTCTTCATAAGCATCCTGAACTTTCATTAAAGCTCGTGCCGAAAGCCGCCGATATGTGGCAGCCTTCGGCACAATATCATTATGAGCTGAAAACGTTATTGTCCTCAACAGGGACATGGTAGCAGAGCTGCTCCGCCGGCTCCATATCACAGGCGTCGGTCAGCAGAGTGATATCTCCCCACTCCTTGACCACGACGGGGCAAATATTCTCGGCGCTCTTGGCGAGCATCTCACAGCTTGAAGCGATTCCCGTGGAGATGGCTAAGCTCTGAAAGCTGATAACGGGTTTTGAATACAACTTACTCATAATACAATCCTCCATCCCATCAGTTTCTTAATGACAGAGACTGCCTTACGGATTATCATCCTGAAGAATGAAATAACTGCGCTCTGAGGGGCTGCCGCCACGGTTATCTCCGCAGTAGCTACAGCCTCGCTCACCCTGCCCTTGGAATCGGTGACGACTATCTCGTGGCTGCCCGAATCCGTCTCGTCAACTACATAGGCATAGACCCATGTCTTGCTGCCGTCCTCATTGACGGTGCAGTTTGTGACCGCTTTGCCGTCAACGGTGAGCGAAACGATATCCGCAGGGGTATTTATAGTGAGCCTTGCGGTGTCGCCCGTCTTTAGAGCGGTGCGCTCCCATTCGGAGGTGACTCCCGCGGAATCAGCCGTAGTCATGACCCTGCTTATCGCCTTGACTGCCGCCGCATACGCTCTGTTATCGACCGTCACATAGTCCGCCGTCTTGGTCGAGGACGCAGTCCTTGAGGTGAATTTGTAATTTGTAAGCGAAAGCACGGTATCGGAATCGTTGACGATAACTATCGCGCCGTTTGCCGAGTATTCGCCGTTGGTGGTATCAAGCACAAGGAGCGAAGAAATATCATAGTATTTCTCTGCCGCGCCTGAGACGGTGAACGTCTTGATGCTGCCGCTTGCATTGAGCACCTTGACCGTCGCCGTGCTGCTCGAGGCGCCCGGCTTTGCGACCTTCATGCCTATCTGGAACGAAGCCGCAGAAACGGTCGGGATAAAGGCAACCGCCTGATTCTCATAGAGATAAAGCTCGTTATTGGGGCCTGCCTTGCTGAATTTTGCAACGGAGTCGGCGTAGCTTGCGCCGCTCAGAGCAGAGATGCCGTCAATGAACATCGTGCCCGCAACGGCATTGCCGTCCACGGTGGCGGTGCCGAAGTCATTCGCCGAGATAACGGTATCCCTGACTTCGATGAAGCGGGCGTTATTCTCGCGGTCGGCGTTGTAAGCCCTCTCGATAACGCCGCTGACGGTCTTGCCCGCCGGGTCGTAAATACGAACGCCGTCGATATAGATCTTGTAGCTGTCATCGCCTGTCTTATCGAATACCTTGGCGTATTTCGGGGTCACGGTGACCTTATAAGTTCCGTAATCGAGGGTGGAATTGCCGACGGGGACGCTGACAACGGGGATCTGATAGAGCCCGCTCTCCTCGCCGTCGGAAACAAGCCAGCCGTATGCAAGCGCCGCACCGTTCTTCTGCTTATCGGAGTAAACTATGCCGTTGACAACGACTATGGTCTCATCCTCGTCAATATCTACCGTGGAGCCCGCCTTATACTCGCTCTCATAGAGCGGGGCGTTGTTGACGGCAGCGCCGTTAACGGTGCTCGTCGGGCTGATGGTGGCGGTCGGGGTCACGGCCGCGGCGTCAAGATAGAGCTGACCGTAGGAATAGCCGTAATAGGTATTGACTATGTAGGTCTTGTTGAAGGAATTATCAAGCCCCTCGACCTTGACAAGGACTGCGCCGGTTTTGTTGCTCGTGACGCTGAAGAGATCGAAGCCGCTGCCGCAGAAGGTGAAGCTCGCGGTCGGCTCCTTGCCTATCGAGCCTGCGTCAAGAGTTGTGACCCTTGCTCTGTCGAGCGAATATGTCTCGCTGCTGTCGTTATAAGCGGGACCTGTCCCGCGCCCTATGTTTGTGACTTGCAGTCACGTTATGGCGCGGCAGGTACGAGGATGCCGTGGCATCCGGTACCGCGCCGCGCGGCTTCGGCTGTACTTGCAGTACGGCTATTTACGACTTG
>OIGD01000160.1_pt1 | contig 90013 bp, 84 predicted proteins | sample 1582211 | NCBI WGS metagenome assembly OIGD01 (sample SAMN04414078, study PRJEB24778) | human gut metagenome | material: faecal | host: Homo sapiens
ATTATTTTTTTTGTTTTTTAATTATTTATTAAAGTAAAATACAAATAATTCCACCTTTTCCTTCGTTAATAATTCTTCCAAGAGTTTTTCTCATTTTCCGTTGTGCTTCAACTGGCATTAAAGTTATTTTTGAATCAATCCCTTCTTTAACAAGAGAACTTAAACTCTTTCCAAACATATTTGTTTCCCAAATTGCTTTTGGATTTTGTTCGAATTCGCTCATCATATATTTAACCATTTCCTCGCTTTGCGCTTGCGAGCCAACAATTGGGTTAACTTCGGTTTCAATGTCGACGCTCATGATATGCAAACTTGGCGCGGATGCTTTAAGTTTAACACCAAATTTATTGCCTTGTTTAACAATTTCTGGGTCTTCCAAAGTCATATCTTCAACATTTGGCATAACAACGCCATAACCTTTTTCTTTAACATCGGCAAGAGCAAGTTTAATTTTGTCATACTCTGCTTTTGCATGAGCAAGTTGTTTAACATATGAAATAAGGTGGAAGTCGTCGGTAATTTCTGTGTCGCATTGCTCGGAAAGAACGCGATAGAACAAGCCTGGTTTTGGAGTTACTTCGAAATATACCTTTCCTTCGCCCATTTTAATTGACGAAACAACAACTGGTTCGAAATCGTCGCTTTCAAGGAAAGCAACATTTGTTTTGTCAATTTGACCAATTTTATTTGCATTTTCGCCAAACTTTTTAACCTCTTCAACAACATTTGAAATGATTGGGTGATTAAATGAAAGCGCTTGCATCCATTTTGGCATTTTAATCTTGAGCGATTTGATTGGGAACTCCAACAAGATTTTTTCAAAAATTTCGTCGATATTATTTTGATTAAGTTTTAAAACATCCATTGGCATAACAGGAACGCCATATTTTGCTTCCAACGATTTTGCAAGTTTTTTTGCATCGTCGCTTTTTGGCAATTTTGTGTTTAAAACAACAACAAAAGGTTTGTTTTGAGCGGCAAGTTCGCTAACAACTCTTTCTTCCGCTTTAACATAACTTGACCTTGGAATGTCGGTTATGCTTCCATCGGTTGTTAGAACAATTCCAATTGTTGAATGCTCGTCGATAACCTTTTTTGTTCCTAGTTCTGCCGCTTTTTCGAAAGGCATTTCCTCGTCGCTCCAAGGTGTTTTAACAAGTCTTTCCTTTTGATTTTCTTCGTGGCCAAGAGCGCCGTCAATTAAATAGCCAACGCAGTCTATCATTCGAACATTCATATCAACTTTGTCGTTAACACGAATTGCCGCCGCCTTGCTTGGAACAAAGCGAGGTTGAGTTGTCATAATTGTTTTCCCGTCGGCGCTTTGAGGGAGTTCGTCAATTGTTCTTTGTTTTGTATTTTTATCCTCAATGTTTGGCACAACAAGATTTTGCATGAACTGAGTTATAAATGTTGATTTTCCGCAACGAACAGGCCCAACAACTCCAACATAAATGTCGCCCCCAGTTCTCTTTGCAATATCTTCATATAGACCATAATTTTCCATATAAAAACCTCCAAAAGTGATACTGTATTTTATGGGCAAAAAAAGGGCTTTATGACAAAAAACTCGCCCTTTGTTTAAGGCGAGTTAAGGTTTATATTTTTCTTTAACAAATTATGTTAATGATTCTGTTTGGAACAAGAATTATTTTTTTAATAACGCTGTTTTCCAAATATTTTGAAAGCGAAGGTTCATTTTTGATTTTTTCAACAATTGCTTCTTGACTTTCTTCCGTTCCAACTTCAATTGTTCCGCGCATTTTCCCATTGATTTGAACAGGAAGATTTATAACATCTTTAACAAGCGCGCTTTCATCGAAAGTTGGCCAACTTGCGTTTTTAAATTCAGGTTCAAATTTGCATTTTTCCCAAATTTCTTCGGCAATGTGTGGTGCAAAAGGACTTACAAGCAAAACAAGAGTTTGATATTCCTTTTTGTTGATTTTTCCAACCTTATATATTTCGTTGCAAAGAGTCATAAGAGTTGAAACAGCCGTGTTAAACTTAATTTCTTCAATGTCCGATGTAACTTTTTTAACAGCATAGTTAATTGCATACTTAAGTTCTTTTGAAATTTCTTCTCCATCGGATAGGAATTCTTGCATACCCCAAACGCGGTTTAAAAACCTGTTGCATGCTTTAACGCCGTTATCGTTCCAACTTACTGTTTCGCCATAGTCGCCAATGAAGCACTCCCAAAGGCGAAGAGAATCCGCCCCATAATCACGAATAACATCGCGAGGGTCAACAACGTTTCCAAGACTTTTGCTCATTTTAACGCCATTTGAGCCAAGGATTATCCCTTGAGAAATTCTTGTTTCAAAAGGTTCTGAAACAGGGCTTAACCCAAGGTCGAACAAAAACTTGTTCCAAAATCTTGCATAAAGAAGGTGGCGCGTTGTGTGTTCGTTTCCGCCGTTATAAATTTTAACTGGAAGCCACGCTTTAAGAGCATCCATGCTTGCAAATTCATTGTCATTTTTAGGGTCGCAATAGCGCATGAAATACCAACTGCTCCCTGCCCAACCTGGCATGGTGTCGGTTTCGCGCTGTGCTTTTCCGCCGCAGTGTGGACAAGTTGTGTTAACCCAACTTGAAATTGCAGCAAGCGGGCTTTGCCCGTCTTTTGTTGTTTCATATGAATCAACTTTTGGAAGTTGAACTGGAAGTTGGTCTTCTGGAACAGCAACCCAGCCGCATTTTTCACAATGGACAACTGGAATTGGTTCGCCCCAATATCTTTGGCGAGAGAAAACCCAATCACGCATTTTAAAGTTAACTTGTTTTTTTGCAACCCCCATTGCAACAAGTTTGTTTGTTATTGCAGTTTTTGCTTCTTCAACAGTAAGCCCCGAGAATTCCTGAGAATTGATAAGCTTTGCGCCTGTTCCTAAATAACTTTGTTTTTCAAAAGCGCACGAAGAAATGTCGCCTTCAATAACTTGAATGATTGGAATGTTTCTTTGCTTTGCAAAGTCATAATCTCTTTGGTCATGAGCAGGAACAGCCATAACAGCGCCTGTTCCATAGTTTGCCAAAACAAAATCGCCAATGTAAACCGGAACTTCATTCCCATTAACTGGATTGATTGCGGTTATTCCCTTTAAAATGCAGCCGCTTTTTTCTTTAACAAGTTCTTGACGTTCAAACTCGCTTTTTTTCGAGGTTTCTTTAATGTATGCTTGAACTTCATCCCAGTTTTGAATCTTATCTTTTAAATCTTTAACAATTTGTCCTTCTGGAGCAAGAACCATAAAGGTTATTCCATAAATTGTTTCGATGCAAGTTGTGAAAATCTCAAAACTTCCGCCTTGCTTAATTTCAAATTTAACTTGAACCCCTTCGCTTTTGCCAATCCAATTGATTTGACTTGTTTTAATATGTTCTTGATATTTTGTTAGTTTAAGGTCGTCTGCCAAACGCTCGGCATACTTTGTCATTTTCAAAATCCATTGGCTTTTTGGTTTTTGAACAACCTCGCTATGGCATTGGCAGCATTTTCCGCCTTCAACTTCTTCATTTGCCAAAACACCGCAGTTTTCACAGAAATTGACCATTGTTTCTTGTTTTTCCGCAAGACCGTGTTTGAAAAATTGAAGGAAAAGCCACTGTGTCCACTTATAGTAGGAAGGGTCGCAAGTGTTAATTTCTCTAGACCAGTCGAACGAAAGACCAATCATTTTAAGTTGCTGTTTAAAAGTTTCAATGTTTCTTGAAACAATTTCTTGAGGAAGTTTATGTTCGCGAATTGCAGTTCTTTCGGCTTCCAAACCAAACGCGTCGCATCCCATTGGGAAAAGAACATTTTTCCCTTCCATTCTCTTTTTTCTTGCAACAACATCAAGCGCAGTGTAGGAGCGAACGTGTCCAGTGTGGAGCCCTTTTCCGCTTGGATATGGGAATTCAATAAGAAGATAGGTGTTTTCTTTTCCGTTTTCATGGTTTTTAACTTCAAAGCGTTTTTCTTTTTCCCATCTATCTTGCCACTTTTTTTCTATCTCTGAAAAATTGTATGAATCCATATTTCTCCCTATGCCATTTTAACTGGCGTTTTTTCTGCTGAACTAAGTTGAACTCTGTATAATGACATTTCTGTTGTTTTAATAACCTTGTCGTCGCTTCCCTTTGCTTTGTCTTCGGCAAAGAAATAGAGATATTCATCGTCAACATCGAAATAATCTGTTTTAATTGTAAGCGAACCGCTTAGTTTTTGTTTTTCTTCTTCTTTGTTCGTTAAGCTTTTTCTATAAACTGCGTCGGACGTTGCATAGTATAAATATCCGTTTCTTGAGAAAAGAATTTGATTAACAGAAGAAGCAAAGTTTTCTCCTTCAAGTTCTGAATCAATATTTCTAATCATTAAAGATTTGTTCGAATTTACATATGCAAGACCAAGATTGTTCCCTTCATATTCCCCAAGAACAAAAACATCTAAACTGCTTTCGGAAAGTTGTTTTGTTTCTCCTGCTTCAAAGTTTTCTGCAAGACTATTGGAATAGTAGGAATAAACCGAAGTTGAGCCAAAAAGTTCGTTTCTAACATAGAAAAGTCTTCCGCCGCCAAGAGCCTTAACAGTAACTTTAATTCTGTCTTTATTCAAAAGTTCTGTTGTTTTTCCTGTTGAGATTTCTGCTTTATAAAGAATGTTTCCGCGGTCAATTGGTCCGTCGCTTTCTTTGTTAATCGTGTAGTATACAAAGCATTCCGATGATTTTGGATTTTCATCATTTGAAACAATTGTTTCCCTTGAAGAAAGAATTGCTCCTGTAACTTTTTCCGCAATTGTTAAAGCCTCGCCGTTTTCCGAAACGCGAATAATCTCCGATCCAGTGTAGATTAAAAGGTAAACGTTTCCATCAATCATTGTCATCGAGAATTTCCCGCTTGAAAATTTTGTTGTTTGATGTAACTTTTTGAGGTTTGACCCATCAAGGTTGCAAGAGTAAAAAGTTATAAGATCATAGCGTGTTCCAGTTTTATCTTTATCTGTTGTTGGAGTTGCAAAATAAATTTTGTCTTTAAAAATGTAAAGCCCGCTGTTTTCAAAGCCAACAACTTTTGAAACCATAAGTTGAATGTCGGTTAAAATTGGGCGCTCGGTTCCGTCAACAGTTTCAACTGCTTTTCTTGCACGATAAAGCCCCGTTTCGGTTACCGAACCAAGTTGGTTTGATATTTTTGAGCCAAGCGAAGAAGATTTAATATAGGCATCTGTGAAATAAACATAGTCGCCCTTTGTAACAACAAATCCGCCATTTCCATAAACATTGTCGTCATATGCAGGCCCGCCGCTTAAAACAATTTCTTTGTTTCCGCAGCCTGCGAAAATCCCCCCGCAAATAACAAGGCAAAAAACCAAAATAAGTGATAAAAATTTTTTCATATAATGTTCCTTATTTATAAAATTACAAAACATATTAGCATTAAAAAATTTTTTAGTCAAACAATTATAACTTTATTTAACCCATTTATTAACAAATCCCAACAACTTTTTTTCATAATTTGCTCCAAGATATTTATAACTTTGAATGTGCCCTGCGCCCGAAACAATAACTTTTTCACAATCGTTTCTTTTAAGAGATTCAAACATTTTTTCGGTCATAAGGCATGGAACAAAAACATCATTTGTTCCATGAAAGAAAAGAATTGGCAAGTTCGAAGTCTTAACGCTTTCAATTGGCAAAACTTTTTTTAAATCAAACTTTCCAAAAACTTTAAAAAAGAAGTTCATAACAGGAAGGACAAAGAAAGAAGGAAAATGTCCTTTTGTTTTAATTAAATATTTAAGCTCGTCATAGGCAGACGAAAAGGCGCTGTCGGAAACAATGCATTTAACATTTTTTTGAAGATTTTTGTTTGCACAAAGAAGGCAAGTTGCCGCGCCCATTGAAATTCCAAAAAGAACAATTTGGCATTCTTCCCCAAAAATTTCAATTAGTTTGCCAATCCATAAAACTAAATCGTCCTTTTCATAAAACCCCATACTAATATACTTTCTTTTGTCATCATCATGAGCGCGAAGAGTTGGAGCAAAAACATTGAAATTGTTGCCATAAAAAATTTTGGCTTGAGGCGCAAGATCTTTATGAACCCCAAAAATGCCATGAACAACAATTGCAATTTTGTTTGTTGGGCGCCTAAGAAGAATTCCGCTTTGCTCTTCCTTCCCAACTTGAATTGTTATTTTTTCATTGTCAACTTGTTCCCACCAATCATAGTCGATTGCATATTCTTGTTTAAGTTGGCTTCGAAACTTTTTGTTAATCATTTTCCCAACAATTGAGTTCTTGCGAAAAGAAATTAAAAAAGCAATAAACCCCGCAAGAACCCAAAGCAAAAAAATTCCACAAACCGCCGCAAGAACAATTAAAACAATTTCAAGAGTCCCCAAAATTTTCTCCTTTTTTCTATTTTGACACAAATGCTTAATTTTACAAAAAAAATAAACCGCAAATGCGGTTTAAATTTTGTTTTTTTTCTTATGCTCCAAATGTAAGCCCCGATAAATTTAATGTTAATGGGCCAACAAGGCAAATAATCATTAAAGCAACAATAACAACGAAAAGTTGAACAGAGAAAACAAATTTCTTTTCTCTAACCATTTTTACGCTTTCAATAACAAGCCCTGCAAAAGAGCAAGAGAAGGCGATAAAGAAGAAAATTGCAACTGTTATGTAAGTTCCTTCTGTTCCGCTAACAAGAGGCAAAAAGCCAACAAAAAGCGAAAAGAAAATTGCAATTATTGAAAGAGAAAGAGGCAAGTTTACCAAGCTGAATGCTTCTTTAAAAAACTTGCAAGATTGGCAAGGCTTTCCTTCTTTGTTTCTTTTTTCTTTTTTTGGTTCAAGTTGTTCTGGAACAACTTCTTCTTCGTCATTAAAAATTTCATATTCGCTCATAAAAACACACTCCTTTTCTTTATTCTTTCTAACATAAATATTATATCATAGCGCTAATTTTAAATCAAGCATATTGATTAAAAAAAGAACATTTTTTTGGTTAAAAAAAACAAATTGTGATTTTCCCTAAAAATTATATGTTTTTTCCCAAACAATTGTTAATTAAAGCATTAAACAACAACATTCTCAATAATAATTGACCTTGCGAATTGTTCAATTTGCTTGGTGAGATTTTCTTTCAAACTGCTTTCGCACCCAAACTGAACACGCCAAAAAGCATCGTTTGTTTTAAAAACATACGCGCGATAGGAATATGTTTTGTTTTTATAAACCGTTTCATATTCGTAATACATTAAATTCCCATCTGTGTAAATCTCGCTTGAAACCTCGTTAACTTCAAAATCGGCAGCGATAAAATCTTCTCTTGTTTCATTTTCTGGGTCGGTTCTTTCAGGATAGAGTTTAATTTCCTCAAAAGTTTCTTTTGAGAAGAAAACTTTAAGTTGTTTTCCGTGGTAGGTTGTTAAATAATTTGGCTCCCTTTTCTCTGTGAACTTTGTGTTTAAAGTTATTTGATAGCCTTCCCCTTGGAATGTTTTTTCAAAAGGAACAAGGCACAAAACAAATATGATTATGCACGCAACAAGAAAGAATGCACAAAGCGCGGGAATTAAAATTTTAAGGAGTTTGCTTTCTCTTTTTTCTTCTGTCATTTTATTTTCTCCAGTTAATTTCTCCTATATGTTAACATAAAAAGACAAAAAAACAAAAAAAATCATTACTTAACATAACAATTTTTATATGATTTATAAATTTAGCAAACCTTATCAACAAGCCATGTTATAAACTGCTTATTGCTTGGAATTGGCCCCGCGTTTGAAAGCAATCCTCTCCCGCTTATTTCATCAAACAAAATTTTATTTTTAATTCTTTGAGAAGCAACAGTTATTGCATTTCGTATGTTTCTTTCAATGTTATTAACTTGCGTGTTATATCGCACAGCAAGTTTAGGATATAACTTTTTATTAAACGATTGCATAACCCTTTTGTCTTCAATAACACTTAAAACAAGTTCACGAATATATTCATACCCTAAATATTTTGTTGTTATTCCAAGTTCAGAAAGAATTCTTGTTGTTTTGCCTCGAATTTCTTCTGCTTTTTCAAGAGTTAGAATTTTGCCTTGCTTTTCTTTAACATTATTTAAAACATTAACAACATCATTTGAAAAATTTCTTTTGTTAACAACAATTATGTTTGGGTCGTTAAGTTCATAGGATGAGGGGTTGAGAGTTAAAAGAACAATTTTTGGAATAAAAAAAAGATTTGAGCGAACAAAATCGTCATACACTTCGAAATTAAAATCAATGCTTTCGGCATCGTAAAAAAGGACTTCCGGATTTGAAGTTACAACATAGTGAATAACTTCTGGGAAAGTTAAGCAATATATCAAATTGATTTTTTGTTCTCGGCAAACATATCTTAATGCCTCGCCAAGGGAATAATCTCTCTTTGAAAAGAGAATTGCGCTTTTACACATAATCTTTGCTCCTTTGTGTTGATAAACTCCATAATACAACTTTTAAACAAAAAAGAAAAGCATTTTTGTAAAATTATGCCAGATATTTTGGAAATTTCTTTACAATAATTTTGTTTTATGTCTAAACTTGTCGAAATTTGCACATTTTATCTTCAATCTTTTAAAAAATTTTGCATTTATCTTTGATTGTGCTATGCTAAAAAAGAAATGGAAAATGTTCTTTTTGAGGAAAAATATATTCAAAGGTTTTTGCAAGACTTAAAGCAAAACAAACTTTCTCATGGCTATTTAATTATTTCGCCAGACAGATTGTTTAACGAAATTGTTGCAACGCAAATGGCAGCAATTTTGCTTTGCACAAACAAAATCGGTTGTGAAACCTGTGAGGCTTGCCAAAAAATTGAAGCAAAAACTCACCCAGATTTTTTGGTTTTCCCAGAGAACAATAATTTCTTGGTTGACGACGCGGAAGTTGTTGTTGAAAAGTCAACGCAAAGCCCAATGCTTGGAGATGTTAAAGTTTTTTTAATTAAAGACATCGACAAGGCAACCATTCAAGCACAAAACAAAATTTTGAAAACTTTGGAAGAACCAACAAAAAGCACAATTTTCATATTAACCGCAACAAACGAAAGCAAAGTTTTGCCAACAGTTATTTCAAGAATGAGAAGAGAATATTTAACACCTCTCGACCAAGACAAAGTTAAAACAATAATTGAAAACCCTTCAAAAATTTATGCAAGTTTGTTTGGCGAAAAACATAATTACATTGGAAATGAATTTTCAGAAGCAATTGTTTATGGAGAAGGTTGGGTTGGGAAAACTCTTCAAATTCTTCAAAACACGTCTTTTAAAGACGAAAGAAAACTTGCTCAAAGTATTTTTGAAAATCTTTCTTCAAGCAAACAACTTTCTTCCTTTAGCGCGGCAATCCTTGCGCTTAAAGATAATCTTGGCGGATTTTTGCTTGTTTTGGAAAACGAGTTTAGGAAAATGCTTTCAAGTTTAAACGAGGAAACAAAACAATGCGGAATTGAAATTATTGAGGCAATTAACAACTGCTCTCTTGAGCTTGAAAGAAATGTTTCGCCTGCTCTTGCAGTTGACAATTTGCTTATGAGAATTTTAGAAATTAAATATAACTATAAAGTTTAATAGGAGAAATATGGAAACCATAACTATAACATTTAACGAAAGCCCTGTTAATTTTCCTTTAACAATTGAAAATTCAAGTTTAGTTAAAGTTGGCGAAAAGGTTGTTATGGAAACCCCTCGCGGGCTTGAAATTGGAAAAGTTGTTGCTTTGTCTTTCAACAAAAAGGAAGAAAGAGAAAATAAAGAGGACGAAAATGAAAAAGAGGTTTTTTCGTTTGTTCGCGTTGCAACAGAAAGAGATTTGAAAGCAGTCGAAGAAAACAAAAAGTTTGCTTCGCAAGTTAAATTGGAAACAAAAAAACTTATTAGGAAGCACGGGCTTGAAATGAAGGTTAGCGATGTTTCTGTTGTTTTGGACAGAAGCAAGGTTGTTATTTCTTTCACCGCAGAAAACAGAGTTGATTTCCGCGAGCTTGTTAAAGAACTTGCGTCAACTTTTAAGGCGCGAATTGAACTTCGTCAAATTGGCTCGCGCGATGAAACGCGCGCAATGGGCGGCTTTGGGCCTTGCGGAAAAGAATGCTGCTGCAAACAGTTCCTTAACGATTTCGAACACGTTTCAATTAAAATGGCAAAAACACAAAATCTTTCGCTTAACCCAACGAAAGTTAGCGGGCTTTGCGGGCGTCTTCTTTGCTGCCTTGGCTATGAAAACGAACACTATGCCGAAACAAGCAAGCTTATGCCAAAAGTTGGAAGCTTTGTTGAAACTCCAAACGGGAAAGGTAAAGTTGTTTATAATGATCTTTTAAAAAGAATTGTTCAAGTTAAAGTTGGCGACGAAAATAACTTTGAAATTAGGAATTTTGACCTTAATGAAATTAAGAAAAATAAGGAATAAAGAAAAATGGAACTTAATTCAAATGAAAGAATTGACGACCTTCAATTTGCCTCTTTAAAAATCATTCAAGATAAATCGAAATATTGTTTCACGAGCGACGCCGCAATTTTGGCAAATTTTGTTAAGGCAAAGAAAACCGAAACGGTTTGTGAAATTGGAACGGGAACTGGAGTTATTTCAATTCTTCTTTCGAAAAAACAAAATCCAAAAAAAATTGTTGCTTTTGAAATTCAAGAAAGCGCGGCAAATCTTGCAAAGCGAAATGTTGAGCTTAACAACCTGGAAAATCAAATTGAAATTATTAACGCACCAATTCAAGATTATTTAAAGTTTGTTAGGAGAGAAAGTTTTGATGTTGTTGCAACAAATCCTCCATACACCAAATTGAGCAAAAGCGGCCTTGTTTCTAAATGTGAAGAAGAAGCAATTTCAAAACACGAGGTTTGTTTAACTTTAAGCGAGCTTATTTCTTGCAGCACAAAACTTTTAAAATTTGGCGGCAGGTTTTATGTTGTTTACGATGCAAAGCGAACCGCAGAATTGATTTACAAACTTAAACAAAACAACCTTGAGCCAAAGAAAATGTTTTTCACGGCAGTAAGCGAAAACTCAAACCCCATTCTTGTTTTAATTGAAGCCGTTAAAGGGGGAAAGGAGGGAATTTGCATCCTTCCAACTCTTATAACAAACGATAAAGACGGCAATTATCTTTTTTCAATTCAAAAATTATATAATCAATAAATCGCTATTGACAATTGTATTTTTCTGTCATATTATACTTTCGGAGAAAAACATGGACGATAATTCTTTATATGTTAAGAGCAGCAACGGAGTTTGCCTTAAGCTTGACCGTTTAAAGCCAGGCTACATTTTTGAGAACGAAAAAGACCTTAGCGAAAAAATTCGAAATCAAACTCTTTCGCCAAACAGCAAGGACGTTATTGAATTTATTGAGGAATATAAAAAGATTGCAAAAGCTTTTTGGCTTAAGACAGGGGATTCAATTAGCAAGGAAAACTACGAAAAGATTGTTCTTTCCTTTAAAAATGTTATTAACGCTGCCCACCAAACTTGCAACGTTTTCAGTTCAAAAAACTATAACAAATATAGCGACTTTGTTAAATGTTATGTTAAAATGTCGGAAGAGGTTTCAAACGCAAAGGCTCTTTACGACTCAAACAGAATTCAAAAAGAACTTCGTGAAGGCAAGTTTTCAAAAGAACAAACAAAATAAATTTTTGTTTTGTTGACAAAAAAATCCTAATCCTTATAATTTGAGTTATAAGGATTTTTTATGATATATTTTGTTGCAACGCCAATTGGAAATTTAAACGACATCTCACTTCGCGCTCTTGAAACATTGAAAAATGTTCAAGTTATCGCTTGCGAGGACACTCGAACTTCAAAAGTTTTGCTTGATAAATTTGAAATTAAAAACAAACTTCTCATTTCCTATCACAAATTTAACGAGCAGGAAAGTTCGCAAAACATAATTAAACTTGCAAGCGAAGGAAAAGACATTGCCATTATTTCCGACGCAGGAATGCCTGGGATTTCAGACCCTGGAAACATTTTGGCAAAAAAACTTGTTGAAGCCAAAATTGATTTCACGGTTATTCCTGGGGCAAGCGCTCTAACAACTGCTCTTGTTTTAAGCGGATTTGATTCAAGAAACTTTTTCTTTGCAGGTTTTTTGCCAGAGAAAAAAGTTGAGAAAGATAAATTGCTTTCTCAAATTTCAACCCTTTCTTCAATTTTAATTTTCTATGTTTCTTCCCACAACATTAAAAAAGACATTCAATATCTATTCGAACAACTTGGAAACAGAAAAGCCTGTTTAGTTAAAGAACTTACAAAAGTTTTTGAAACAAAATACTATTTTTCGCTTTCGTCTTTGCCAGAAATTGACGAGCGAGGCGAATTTGTTTTGATTGTTGAAGGCAACAACGAAAGTTTAGATTTTGATTCCATGACCATTCAAGAGCACGTTCTGTTTTATGTTAATCTTGGCTTCTCAAAAAACGATGCAATAAAAAAGGTTGCAAAAGAGCGCGGCAAAAGCAAAAATGAAATTTACATGCAAGTTTTAAACATTTAACAATCGGTTCAAAAAAAACATATAAGTTATTATGAGATACAAGCAATTTTTAAAACAACTTCCAAAAAAAGACGGAGTTGTTTTTTTTAATGAACCCCTTTCTTCCCACTGCTCTTTTAAAATTGGCGGAACGGCAAAATATTTTGTTGCGGTCCATAACACGCAAACCTTGCTTCAACTTTTCTCGAAAACAAAAAAAATTTTTGTCCTTGGGCTTGGAACAAACACTCTTTTTGCAAATAAGTTTTTTCGAGGAACAATTGTTAAACTTGGCGGCAACTTTCTTAAAACGCGATGCAAAAATAACACAATTATTGCCGGGGCGGGATTAAGCCTTTTCTCGCTTGCAAAAATACTTCGCGAAAAGGAACTTGGCGGGCTTGAATTTGCTTTTGGAATTCCGGGGACGGTTGGCGGCGCGGTTTTTATGAACGCGGGGGCTTTTGAAGATGAAATTGGGAATTATGTTGAAAAAGTTAAAATTTTCAACGGAAAAAGCGTTTTTTGGACAAAAAACTTCAATTTTTCCTATCGAAACAGTTCATTTAAGCAAAACAAACAAATCATTCTTGCGGTTAAATTTAAACTTGAAAAACTTCCAAGCGAGAAAATTTTTGCTTTACAAAAAGAATATATGAGCCGACGAAGAAACTCCCAGCCATATGGCGAGGCTTCGGCAGGAAGTGTTTTTAAGAGAATAATTAAACAAGGTGAAATTCTTTATCCCGCAAAAATGATTGACAACTTAGGGTTAAAAGGTGTTAAAATAGGAGATGCAAAGATAAGCGAGAAGCACGCAGGCTTTATTGTTAACACAAACGACGCAAAATTTAATGATGTTTATAAGTTAATTAAACAAATTAAAAGAATTGTTAAAAAAGAAACCGGCGAATCGCTTGAAGAGGAAATTGTTTTTTTTAGAGGAAAGCGAAATGATTATTTTAGGAGATTACCACACCCACACAATCTATTCCAGCGGAAAACACAACTCAAAACATGCAAAGGGAACAATTTACGAAAACGCTCTTGCCGCAAAGCAAAAAGGGCTTAAAGAAATTGGAATAACGGAGCATGGGCTTTCTCACAAACTTTATGGGCTTCAAAAAAAGCATATCGCAAAAATGCGAAGCGAAATTGAACAAGCAAAGCAAGAACTTGGAATTAACATTCTTCTTGGAATTGAAGCAAACATCGTTTCATCGAACGGCCACATAGATTTAACCCAAGAAGAAATTGAGCTTTTCGATTATGTTATTGTTGGTTTCCATTCTTTTGCAAAACCAAAATCTTTTTCGCAATTGTTTAAGTTTTTCATTCCTAACATTTTAGGTTTCAAACGCAAGAAAGACATTAAGCGAAACACGCGGGCTTTGAAACTTGCAATGGAAAACAACAAAATTAACATTATTTCCCACCCAGCAGTTAACTTTCCAATTGATTTCAATGAAATTTGCAAAGTTGCAAACAAAACAAAAACTTTGCTTGAACTTAACGGCAAACGAATTGCATACTCCAAAAACGACATTGAAACGATTGTTAAAAATCAAACAAAACTTATTGTTAATTCCGATGCGCACTCTTCTTCCGCAGTTGGCGAAGTTAACAACCCAATTAACTTTGCATTTAAAAATGGAATTCCTTTGGAGCTTATTGTCAACATAAACGCTCTTCCAAATTTTAAAAAGTGAGATTAAAACAAAAATGGAATCCTTTTCAAAAACTTCAAAACTCGAACTAATTTCCCAAGACACTCCCCTTTTGCCTTCCTTTTTCTTTGGGCTTTTTTTGGCATCGGGAAGTTATAATGAATTTGGAGAAATTGAAATTTCAACAGATATTAAAGAAATTTTTGAGTATCTTCAAAAAAATCTTAAAAAAACAATAAAAAAATATGAAATTAACTCCAATTTTGACGAAATTTTGGAAGAAAAAGAAAATTTTGTTATTAACGGAAAAACTTTTTATAAAATAACTTTTAAAAACAATATTCTTGAAAAAGTTTTTAATCTTCTTAATATCAATCAAGAAGACACAATTGAAGAAAACATTTTGAAAGCAACAAAAACTGTTGATAACATTAAAAACTTTACAAAAGGAATGTTCATTGGTTGCGCAACTTCAAGCATTAAGATAAGCGAAAAGGCAAATGAAAAAACATCAAGCGGCTACCATCTTGAATTTTCTTCAAAAAGCCTTCCTCTTCTTCGAGAGTTTTCCCACGTTCTTGCGCAATTCGATATTTCCCCAAAACTCATAACCCGAAAAAACATTTTTGTTTTATATCTTAAAGATGCGGAACAAGTTTGCAACTTGCTTGCTCTTGTTGGAGCAAACAACTCGGTTTTAATTTTGCAAAACGAAATTGCAAAACGAGATTTTCGAAATAAAATTAACCGCCAAACGAATTGTCTTAGCGGAAATATTTCAAAAACAGTTGATGCAAGTTTGAAACAGCTTGAAGCGATTAAAAAAATTGACAACAAAATTGGGCTTGACAAACTCCCTCCAGATTTGGAAGAGGTCGCTCTTCTTCGCCTTGCAAATCCAGAAGAACCTCTTAACATTCTGTTGCAACTTTCAAACATTCAACTTACAAAAAGCGGGCTTAATCATAGATTTAGAAAAATAATTTCAATGGCTGAAAAATTGTGATTTCACTTTGAAAAAAGTTTCAAAAAGTGTAAACTTAGGTTATGGAAAAATTTGTTCATCTTCACAACCACACGGAATATAGTTTGCTCGACGGAGCTGCACGAATTAAAAAACTTGTTGAAATAACAAAAGAGCGCGGATGGGACGCGGTTGCAATAACCGACCACGGAAATATGTATGGCGCTCTTCAATTCTACACAACTTGCCTTTCCAACGGAATTAAGCCAATTATTGGAACAGAATTTTATGTTTGCGAGGATCTTGAAAATAAAGTTTCAAAGCAAAAAGTTTACCACCAAATATTGCTTGCAAAAAATGATGTTGGCTATAAAAATCTTTTGAAACTTAACTCAATTGCTTTTAAATATGGCTATTATTATAAACCAAGAATCGACTTTAAAACTCTTGAAAAACATCACGAGGGTTTAATTTGTTTAAGCGCATGTTTGGCGGGCAAAATTCCGCAAGACATTCTTGCTGGGCAATTTGAACAAGCCGAAAAAGACGCACTTTGGTTTAAAAATCTCTTTGGCGACGATTTCTATTTGGAAGTTCAAAATCATGGCATTCCAGAACAAAAAGAGGTTAACAACTTTCTTCGAACTCTTTCAAACAAACACAACATTAAACTTGTTGCAACAAACGATTGCCACTATCTTTATAAGGAAGATGCAGAAATGCAAGATGTTTTAATGTGCGTTCAAATGGGCAAGAAAATTGACGACCCCGATCGCCTTAAATTCGACACCGATGAGTTTTATTATAAAACCTATGAAGAAATGAAAGAAGCGCTGGTTGGATTTGAAGATGCTCTTGAAACTCCTCTTGAAATTGCTGCAAAATGTGATGTTACAATTCGCTCGAAAGCACACGGCGACATTCCGGGAATCGACCCAAAATATGTTATGCCAGCAAGCGAAAACTACATTCCTGCATACACGCCAGAAAACGGAATGACTTGCTATGAGTTTCTTCGCCACCTAACTTTTGAGGGATTGAAAAGGAAATATAAAGAAGTTACGCCTGAAATTCTTAAAAGAGCGGAAACTGAACTTGAAATCATAAACTCACAAGGATTTGTTGAATATTTCCTTATCGTTTGGGATTATATTAACTATGCAAGAAACAACGGAATTCCTGTTGGTCCTGGACGTGGCTCGGGAGCAGGAAGTATTGTTGCATATGCAAGCGGAATTACGCTTGTTGACCCATTGAAATATGACCTTATTTTCGAAAGATTTATCCATAAAGAACGTGTTTCAATGCCCGATTTCGACGTCGACTTTGATTACGACCGTCGCGGCGAAGTTATTGAATATGTTAAAAGAAAATATGGCGAAGACCATGTTGCTTTGATTGCAACTTTTGGAACAATGGCGGCAAAAAACGCAATTCGCGATGTTGCAAGAACACTTAACGTTCCATATTCCGAAGCCGATAAAATTTCAAAACTGATTCCAAACAAACTTCCCGACGGAATTAAAAAACCTCCCGTTTTGAAATATTATTTTGGAACAACGGGAAAGGAAGAAAACAATAAATATATAATTCCAGAACTTCGTGAATTATACGAAAGCGATCCAACGGTTAAGAAAGTTTGCGATCTTGCAATAAAACTTGAAGGAACGCCTCGAAATGTTTCAACCCACGCTTGCGGAACTTTAATTGCTCCAAAACCAGTCGACACTTTTGTTCCTCTTTCTCGAAGCGGCGAAGATATTTCAACACAATATAATATGGTTGAACTTGAACAACTTGGACTTCTTAAAATGGATTTCCTTGGCCTTCGAACTTTAACCGACATCGACAAAGCTTTGAAATATGTTAAAGAGGACAAGGGAATTGACATAGATTTCTATGCAATGGATTACGACGATAAAAATGTTTATAATTTAATTTCCTCGGGCAACACCGATGCAATTTTCCAACTTGAAAGTGATGGTATGAAAAAGTTTATGAAAGACCTTCAACCAGACTGTCTTGAAGATATTATTGCTGGCGTTTCGCTCTATCGTCCAGGGCCAATGGATTCAATTCCAAGATATATTAAAAATAAACAAAACCCCGACAAAATTGAATATGCCCACCCTTGCTTAGAGCCAATTTTGAATGTGACATATGGCTGCATTGTTTATCAAGAGCAGGTTATGAAAATCTTCCAAGTTATGGGCGGATATAACATGGGACAAGCCGATAACGTTCGAAGAATTATGGGCAAAAAGAAGGTTGAGAAGATGCCTGCCGAAAAGAAAAAATTTATTGAAGGTTGGGTTGATCCAACTGGGCGTGGTTCAATTCCAGGGGCGTTAAAACTTGGAATAAGCAGAGAGGTTGCCGAACAAGTTTTCTCGGAAATGGAATCCTTTGCTCAATATGCGTTTAACAAATCCCACGCGGCTGCTTATGCATATCTTTCCTATCAAACCGCCTATTTAAAATGCTATCACGAAATTGAATTCCTTTGCGCAGTTTTGAATAACAGGATAACAAACGCCGACGAAATTAAAAAATATGTTACCTATGTTAAACAAGAAGGATTTAAAGTTCTTCCCCCAGATGTTAACAAAAGTAAAACATATTTCTCGGTTGAGGACGGGAATTTACGTTTTGGTCTTGCCGCAATTAAAAATGTTGGGATTTCCGTTATAGACAGCATAATTGAAGAACGAACAAACAATGGGCCTTTTACGGACTTTATGGATTTCGTTAAACGAATTGATCCACAAGCACGAAACAAACGTTGTTTGGAAAGTATGATTTTGGCGGGTGTTTTCGATAGTTTTGGAGTTCATCGCTCCCAACTTATGGCGGTTTATGAAACAGCGGTAAGTCGTGTTAACAACGAAGCTAAGAAACAAGCAACCGGGCAATTCTCTCTTTTCGACAGTTTTCAAAAAACAGCCGTTGAAGACAAATTGGACTACCCTAATATAAAAGAATATAGCAAAGAAACACTTCTTAAATATGAGAAAGAAGTTGTTGGAATTTATCTTTCTGGACACCCTCTCGACGATTATGTTGAAAAGTTTAAAAGCTATAATTTTAATTCCGGAATGATTGAGGTTGCGGAAAAAGAAGAAGACCTTGAAAACGAAGGAGATGACGAAATTGTAAGCTACGTTGGAGATGTTCAAAATGATATGAAAGTTGTTTGCGGAGGAATTATAACTGATGTTCGCAAAACAGTTACGAAAAACGGGAACAAGGAAATGGGCTTTGCAAAACTTGAAGATTTGCTTGGAACAATTGATTTAACATTCTTCCCTAACGCCTATCGACATCTTAAACATCTTATTGTTGAAGATTCAATGGCAACAATTAAAGGTAAACTTAATCTACGCGAAGGCGAAAAGCCAACAATTCTTGTTGATGAGATAATTCCATGGAACAACAAAGCAAAACAGCAAACTGAAAAGAAAGAAGAAAAACTTTTCATTAAGTTCGATGTAACAAATGTTCCGCTTTATAACAACATAGTTAACATAATCAATTCCTATCCTGGGTCAAGCGAAGTTTATGTTCGCTGCACAGCAACAGGAAATGCATTTAAGATGAACAAAGAGGTTTCAATTTCTCAACATCTTTTAGGCGAGCTTCTTGGAATTCTTCCAGAAGATTGTGTTGTTGCAAAATAATAAAAAAGGATTCCAATTTTGGTTTCCTTTTTTTAATAGGTTTCAATCGTTCGGATTTGGTTTTTGCCCCATTTTTTCGGCAAGTTCGTCTTCCTTTTCTTCAAGTTTTTTTGTGTTCAATCTGTCTTTAACAATGTTGATTTTTCCTTTTTGGCGGATTGCTGAAATAACAAGCCAAATTGCAGCAAATCCAAAAAGAATGTAAACAATTCGGCTGAAAATGTTGGATTGAGTTCCAAAAAATCCTGCAATAATGTCGTATTGCAACATTCCAATGCTAAGCCAATTTACGCTTCCAAAAAGGACAATTAAAAATGAAATAAAAGTTATCATACATATATTTTTTTCCATTTTTTAATTATTATTCTTGGCACACTTTGTTGAAAAAGTTTGTTTCATCCTTTTATAATTTCGTTTAAAGGAGTTATGAAGATGGACAATAACACACAAAAAATTAAACTTGAAGAACTTGAAAAGCGTGTTAACGCTCTTGCAAAAAAAATCAATGCAAACACTTTGGACATTAGCGATATAAATTTTTCGCTTAGCGACCTTAAAGCAAATTCGTCATACAGCGATTTCGACGAATATCAATGCAGATATAAAAGACGACACCCAAAACAAGTTATTTTTGCACCCATTTTTTTCATCTGTAAGAAAAACTTTTTCACAAAGGTTAAGGTTCGGGCAAAAGTCATTTTCCACGGCGATGTTGAAATTGACGGAGCGTTTAATCTTGCTTGGGAACAATATAGCTTTATTAGTGCAATAATTAACTTTAAAAAGGAATTTAAAGGAATAACCGGCGATTACAGTGAAATTGTTGAATTTGAAAAATCATTTGTTGCAACTCAAGACAACTATCATTTTAAAATTCAGGTTACTTCAACAGCAAAATCTGCAGATGAAGGGTATTGCGGAGTTGAATGGTATGAAGTTCGCGTTGAAGGAGCTGATGTTGAAATTCTCAACAGAAACAACGATTTTAAAGTGTTTTATGGGAAATATAGATATTATTTAACCAAAAATGAACCAGACGGAGGTTACTACGCGCAAATAAGTGCTTTAAACGAGCCAATACCGTCAACCTTCACAAAAATTGGAAACCTTGTTCCAAACACAAAGGACTATGAAGAGGTTCTTGAAACATTTAATTATTTGTATCTTCCAACAATGTTCTATAATAAACAAATTTCATGTTATGATGTTAAAGACAAAGATCCTGGTCAATTCTATTTTTGCACAGACAAAAATAATTACATTTATTTTGGAAAACTCGATCCAATTGACGGATCATATCTATCAACAGTTGGACCAATTGGACCAACCTACACCGCTGCCCCTCCCGTTGGAACTCACACTGCTTCGCGACTAACAAACGCTGCTTCCTCTGTTGTGTCAAATTGCTATCCGTGTTTTTCTTTTGTTAGCCCTGGCGGCGCCTCAGCTTTATGCGACAATTTCCGTCTTAACAATAAAAAACTTGAAATGAGATGCGTTGAGATTGCAACAGTCGCACCAAAGAACTGGAGATACCATTTTGCCGACAGACCAAATTGTTATTTTTTAGTTAATGAAAAAGCAGAAATATATTTTTCAGTCGGCTATACAACAAACTCTCTTTTATATGTTGGGAAAGGCCACCAAGTTAGCGCTGCAATGGCAGATGATAAATCCATAAATTTCTACTACACTTTAAAGCGAAATATCTATATGAAAACTTTAAAATACAACTCAACAACTTGCGAATATACTCTATCCAACCACACAACAATAACGCCTTGCGCAACAGAGTATATTGAAGGAATGACTTACGACTATTTTATTAAAAAAGAAGGCAAATGGACTTATGTTAGATAAAAAAAGAGCGAAATGCTCTTTTTTTATTTGTTTTCCTTCTTTGAGTCTGGTTTATTAACTTTCTCACCGCGCATTTTTCTTATAACTTGTTTTGCGGTTGATTCGCTTTCCCCCTCGTCTTCTGTTGTTTTAGCAACGTCCTTTTTATTTTCTTCAACCTTTTCAATGTTTAATTTTTCTTGATTTCCAACAACTGTGTTTGGTTTATCACTTGAAGAAATTTCACTTGTTACTTCATCTTTTTTCTTTGAAGCTTTTTTTCTGTTTGGTTTTTCGCCCGGTTTTTCTTCTTCATTTTTATTTTGAGAATTTTTTGCTTTTCTTTCTTCTCTTTTCTCTTTTATTTCAGAAATTAGATTTTTTTCGCGTTTTTTTGTTGTTTTTTTAGGCTTTTCTTCAATTTCTTTGTTTTCAACTTTAACTTCTTGTTTATCGGTTGAATCCTTTTGAGGAGTTACAGCCTCTTCTTTTTGCTCTTGAAGTTCTTTAACTTCTTCTTTTTGAGGCTCCATAATTTTTGCATTTAATGCGTCACGAGCGGCTTTAAGTTCGTTAAACTCCTCTGGCAAAATCACACCAGCTTTAAGAAGCATTTCAGCAGTTTTAAGTTTTTCATCCATTTCACGAACTTTTTTACTAAGTTCGCCGTCTGCCTTATATTTCTTTTCTTTTTCTCTTCTTTCGGCTGCTTTCTTATCCATTTCAGCAACAATTTCCTCAACAGTTTTGCCAGCCATAATCATATCAACTTCTTCTTTATATATAGTTTCCTTTAATATAAGAAGGTCTGACATTCTATCCATTAAAATTCTGTTATCTTTCAAAACCTTTGTTGCTCTGTCGTAGCAGTCTTTCAAAATTCCGCGAATTTCCTCGTCAATTGTTGCTGCTGTCTTTTCGCTATACTTAGATTGATTTTGATAATCTCTCCCAAGAAAAGGTTGAGTTGAAGTGTCATAACCAACAAATCCAAGTTGTTTGCTCATTCCCCACTCAGTAACCATTCTCCTTGCAAGTTCGGTTGCTTGTTGAATATCGTTTTGCGCCCCTGTTGAAATGTCGCCAAACACGATTTCTTCCGCAATTCTTCCGCCCATCGCCATTGAAATTTGGTCGAGAAGTTTTTTATAGGTTACGTGGTTATCGTCCTCACTTGGACGGCTCATCGTGTAGCCCGCAGCCATTCCTCTTGGAATGATTGAAACCTCTTGAACCTCGTCACAATTTGGTAAAATTTTACCCAAAATCGCGTGACCAGATTCATGGTATGTTGTTATTCTCTTATCTCTTTCTGTAACAAGAAGACTCTTCTTTTGAGGCCCCATAATAACCTTATTGATACCTTCTGTTAAGTCAGACATAATAATTTTTGGTCTGTCTGCTCTTGCTGCAAGAATTGCCGCCTCATTAAGCATATTTTCAATGTCTGCTCCTGTGAACCCACTTGTTATTCTTGCAAGAGTTTGAAAATCAACTTCATCGTCAATTGGTTTATTTTTTGCGTGAATTTTAATTATTGCCTCGCGACCCTTAACATCTGGAACGTGGACATAAATTTGACGGTCAAATCGACCTGGGCGAAGCAATGCAGGGTCTAAAACATCACTGCGGTTTGTTGCAGCAAGAACTATAATTCCTTCATTTGCTTCAAAACCGTCCATCTCAACTAGAAGTTGATTAAGAGTTTGTTCTCTTTCGTCATTTCCTCCGCCAAGACCTGTTCCTCTTTGACGTCCAACAGCATCAATTTCATCTATAAATATAATACATGGTCTTGATTTCTTTGCTTGTTCAAATAAATCTCTAACTCTTGACGCTCCAACGCCAACAAACATTTCAACAAAGTCGGAACCGCTTATTGAAAGGAATGGAACATTGCTTTCCCCGGCAACCGCCTTTGCAAGTAGTGTTTTACCAGTTCCAGGAGGGCCAACAAGCAAAACGCCTTTTGGAATTCTAGCACCAAGTTCTGTAAACTTTTGTGGTTTTTTCAAAAATTCAACAACTTCTTGAAGTTCCGCTTTTTCTTCATCTGCGCCCGCAACATCATCGAATCTTACTTTAATATTATCTGTTGAACGCGCTTTACTTTTACCAAAACCAATTGTTCCTGCGTTACCTTTAACAACTGCTCTAAGCAAGAAATATCCAATTATTAGGATAATCGCCAAACTAATATATGGCATAATCTTAGAAAGCAAAGATTCGCGAGTTGGTTCTTCGTCGTATGCAATATTTTTTGTTTCGCATTTTGTTTTAATTGATTCAACCGATGCAGATGTTGCAACTTCGCAATAGAAATCGGAACTTGCTGGGAATTTATCTTCTGCAATTTCAGAATCTATTTTTCGAACGCGATACACTCCGTTATAAAAATACACATTTGAAACTTTATCTTCGTCAATCATTGTTTCAAGTTCGCTTATGCTAATTTTTTCGCCATATGTTCCATCACTTGCAAAAGCAGAATAAACAAGAAGACCAAGCAAAATAACCAAAAGTGTTATCCAAATTATTTTTCCGTAATTAGGTTTAGTGTTTTTCATTATTTCTCCTTATAATATATTTACTAAATTTTGCTTTATTATTCTATCATATTTTACTAATTTGTGAAGCAATTTTTGCCAAAATCAGTCTAAAAAAATCTTAATTCTAAGCCTTTTTCACAAAACAATTCGATAATTTGCTCATTTGTCCAAAAATCGCTCTCATCAAAGATTTTCCCAAAAATGTTTCACGTGAAACTATTTTTTGTTAATCAACGACAAATCTTTTAAAGTCAATGTTTTCTTATTTATTAATTGAATCAACTCGGCAATTCTATCCAAATCGTCTTTACTATAATAGTCAATATAGATTCTACCCTTATTATCATTTCCAATTGCAGAAACTTTTGTTGCAAATGTTCTTTGCATTTCCTCAATCATACCTCTAAGTTCAAGGCTTTGTTCTGTTTTTGGTCTTTCTTTAACCGGATTCAACAAGTTTTTAACAAGCTTTTCCATCTCGCGCACAGAAAGTTTTTTTGCAACTGCCGCCTGCGCGACTTTTGTTTGTTCAATTGGAGAACTTAACGCTACCAAACATCTTGCGTGTCCAGCCGAAAGCTTGTTCTTTTCAATTAGTTCGATAACATCCATTGGAAGATTAAGCAACCTAAGCGTGTTTGCAATTGCAGGACGACTTTTACCAATTCTATCAGCAACAGCTTCCTGCGTTAAATCATATTCTTCCATAAGTTGTTTAATCGCACGAGCCGCTTCAATTGGATTTAAATCTTCTCTTTGGAGATTTTCAATGATTGAAATTTCCTTAATTTGTTTTGGCGTGTAATTTCTTACAAATGCTGGAACTTGTTCTAACCCCGCCATTTTGGCCGCGCGCCATCTTCTTTCACCAGCAATAATCATATATTTACCGTCTTCCGCACGGTTTAAAACAATTGGTTGAATAATACCATGAGTTTTAATTGATGTTGCAAGTTCTTTTAGAGCAGTTTCATCAAATGTTTTTCTTGGTTGGTTTGGATTCGCATAAATAAGCGAAATATCAATCCCCTCAATTCCATTTGAAGCTGGTTTTGTTTCACGTGAAACATTTTCGTCTTGCTCCTCTTCCTCGTCATAAATTGAGAGAAGAGCATTAAGTCCTTTTCCTAATCCCTTTTTAATCATTCGTTTTCTCCTTCTTCAACTTTAATTTTTGTTGCTATTTTTTCGTATTTATCATTGTTTCGTTGCAAAATTTCCTCTGCGAGGGCTAAATATGCCTTCGCACCTTTGGAAGATGAGTCGTAAACACCAATTGGAGTTCCATGACTTGGAGCCTCTGCAAGACGAATGTTTCTTGGAATTGCGGTTTCAAAAACCTTCTTCCCAAAAAATGTTTTAATTTCGTTTCCAACTTGTGTTATAAGATTACTTCTTGAATCTTTCATTGTTAAAACAACCCCTTCAATATCCAGAGCCGAATTTAAGTGTTTTTTAACAAGTTTGATTGTGTTCATAAGCTGCGTTAAACCTTCGAGAGCATAGAATTCACATTGAATTGGAATCACAATTGAATCGCAGCAGGTTAAAGCATTAACGGTTAGAAGTCCAAGCGAAGGAGGACAGTCGATAAATATATAGTCATATTTATTTCTTACCCTTGCAAGTCTGTTCTTAATTATGTTTTCGCGATTTGGCAATTGAACAAGGTCAATTTCAGCCCCTGCAAGATCCACAGTTGCTGGAACAAAATCCAAATTAGGAATGTCTGTTGATAAAATAACTTCATCAATAATTGCATCTCCGTCAATAACATTGTAAATTGTTTTGGTTGAACTTGTTTTCTCAATTCCAACGCCACTTGTTGCATTCCCTTGAGGATCCATGTCAATTAACAAAACTTTCTTTCCCATCGCCGCCATATATGAAGCAACATTAACACAGGTTGTTGTTTTTCCAACGCCGCCTTTCTGATTGGCAAAAGCAATGATTTTTCCCATATATACCTCCTTATCTTATAAGTATATATATAATACATTAATAATAAAAAAAACGCAATAATTAAATTGCATTTTTTCTTTATAATGGCTGTTTTCGAGGCAAATTGTTGCGCCTTGGAAATTGATTTGGCGTGCGCCCATTTTTTCTAAAAATTAACAAATAATTCTTTACATCGGGAACAACTGAATATTCAACAGTTTGTTCAAGGTTTCCACCAAGTTTGGTTAAAGCGTTTTTTGCCTCAGCAAGTTCTTCCAAAGCATTGCTACCTTTAAAAGCAATAAAAAGTCCATTTGGCTTTACAAGAGGAAGGCAATATTCCAAAAGCGTGTTTAATGAAGCGACAGCGCGCGAAACACAAACATCAAAATTTTCACGGTGATCCTTTTCTCTTGCAAAATCTTCAACCCTTGCATGAATTGCGCAGCAATTTTTAAGAGCAAGTTGGTTAACACATTCGTTAAGAAAATCAACCTTTTTCCCAACACTGTCGAGCATGGTTAAATCAAGGTCGGGACGATATATTTTTAAAGGAATTGAAGGAAAGCCACCGCCAGCTCCAACATCAACAATTTTAGAATTTTGCGGAATGTAATTTGACGCATAAACCGAATCGAGAAAATGTTTTTTTGCCGCATCTTCTGGCGAGGTAATTCGTGTTAAGTTAATATTCTCATTAAATTTTAATAAAAGATTAAAAAAATCATTAAATTTATCAATTTTTTCGCCATTTATTTCAAAATTATTTTCTTTAAACGTTTTTTCTAATATTTCTTTCATCTTTTTTTCGCCTTTAAATAAATTGATAAAACAGTTATATCAGCAGGTGAAACTCCAGAAATTCTTGAAGCTTGCCCAAGGGTTTGAGGTTGAATTTTGTTAAGTTTTTGAGCTGCTTCAATTCGAAGACCTTTAATTGCGGAGTAGTCGAAGTTTTCTGGCAAAGCGGTTTTTTCTTGTTGCTTTAATTTTTCAATTTCATCATTTTGTTGTTTGATGTATCCCTCATATTTAACTTCAACATTTAAAGTTTCAAGAAGGGCACTTTCACTTTCATCAAATAGGTTAAACTCATTATTTAATTTGTAAATGTCAATATTATTTCTTTTTAAAATTTCAACCGCTTTAAGAGAATTTACAGAAATGCTTTCATTGTTATTTTTTAAAAAATTATTTAATTTTTCGTCTATTTTTATCAATTTATTTAATTTTTCACGCATTTTCTGCAATTTTTCTTGTTTTTCTTGATATTTTTTCCATCTTTCGTCTGAAACAAGTCCAATTTCACGACCAATTGGAGTTAACCTTTGGTCGGCATTATCCTGTCTTAAAACAAGGCGGAACTCTGCGCGACTTGTCATCATTCTGTATGGCTCGTTGGTTCCTTTTGTTACAAGGTCGTCAATTAAAACTCCAATATATGCTTCGTTTCTTTTTAAAATTAAAGGTTCTTTTAAATCAATTTTTCTTGCGGCGTTAATTCCCGCAATAAGCCCTTGGGCTGCCGCTTCCTCATAACCGCTTGTTCCGTTAACCTGGCCAGCAAAGAAAAGCCCGTCAATTTTTTTGCTTTCCAAAGATGGTTTAAGTTCAAGACTGTCGATGCAATCATATTCAATTGCATAGGCATTTCTCATAATTTCTGCGTTTTCAAGCCCCTTAATGCTTGCATAAAGTTCGTTTTGAACATCGGCAGGAAGAGATGTGCTTACTCCTTGAATGTATATTTCATTTGTTGAGAGAGCTTCTGGTTCCAAAAAAATTTGATGACGCTCGCGATTTGGAAAACGCACAATTTTATCTTCAATTGAAGGACAATATCTTGGCCCAACTCCAACGATTGTTCCGCTAAACATTGGCGCACGGCTCAAATTATTTCGAATTATCTCGTGAGTTTTTTCGTTTGTGAAAGTTTCATAACAAAATGCAACGTTTTTTGTTTTATTTTTTGAGAGAGGGGAGAACCCAATATTATCTTCGCCCGCTTGTTTTTCAAGACTTGAAAAATCAATTGTTCTTCCGTTAATTCTTGCCGGAGTTCCAGTTTTAAAACGACGAATTGTTATTCCCATATTCATTAAACTTTGAGTTAAGTGGTTTGCGCTCGCAAATCCATTTGGCCCAACATTTTGAGTAAATTCTCCAATAATAATTCGGCTTTTAAGATAAACGCCTGTTGAAACAACAACGACTTTGCATGGAAAAATTTCGCCCAAAGCGGTTTTAACAGCGCAAATTTTGCCGTTTTTTTCAATAATTTCAACAATTTCGGCTTGTTTTAGATAAATATTTGGATTTTCCTCCAAAATTTTTTTCATTCTTGTGTGGTAGTTAATTTTGTCAACTTGTGCACGAAGACTGTGGACGGCAGGGCCTTTTCCTTCGTTTAGCATTCGAATTTGAATTGCTGTTTCATCGGCATTTATTCCCATTTCGCCGCCAAGCGCATCAATTTCGCAAACAAGGTGTCCTTTTGCCGTTCCTCCAATTGAGGGATTGCAAGCAAGGAAGGCAATTGAATCCAAATTTAAGCAAGTTAAGAGAACTTTTTTCCCAAGGCGCGCAAGAGCAAGGGCCGCTTCGCAACCTGCGTGACCCGCTCCAACAACAACTGCGTCAAATTCATTTCTCATAAGTTTTTCCTTTTGCAAGCATTTTTCTTGCCATAATTTATTATTTTCCTAAACAGAATTTTGAGAAAACTTGGTCGATTATTTGTTCGGTTTCCGTTTCGCCCGTAATTTTTCCAAGTTCGTTCCAAACTCTTTTAATTTCAAACGCAACAACATCAAGCGTCATTGTGCTTAAATTTTTCAAAACTTCATTTACAAGTTTTTGCGCTTCTTTCAAAATGTTGATGTGTCTTAAATTTGTTAAAACAATTTTTGAAAGGTCAATTTTGTTTTCAACTGTTTTATTATAAATCGTTTCCAACAACACGTTAATGTTTTTTGAATTTTTTGCGCTTATGTTAATTGTTTCATAACCTTTTTTGTTGTGTTTTGCAATATCAATTTTGTTGCCAACAAAAATTGTTTTTTTCTTGTCTAGCCTTTCAATCATTTGAGCCTCTTCTGGCGTTAGTTCTCTTGAAAGGTCGCAAACAAAAAGAATTAAATCTGCCTTGTCAATTTCTTGCTTTGCGCGCTCAATTCCAATTTGTTCAATCTCGTCGCCTTCGTTTCGAATTCCAGCGGTGTCGGTTAGGTTAAATTTAATTCCTTTGTAAAGGATTGTCTCGCAAATTGTGTCGCGCGTGGTTCCCGCGGTTGAACTAACAATTGCGCGGTCGTGGCCAAGAAGGGCATTAAGCAAACTCGACTTCCCAACATTTGGACTTCCAACAATTGCAATGTTAACTCCGTTTTTAAGTTTTTGCCCGCTTGCGGAGTTTGAAATAAGTTCTTCAAGTTGTGAAGAAATTTGAACAAGTGTTTTTCGTGCCTCTTCGGTTGTTATAAGTTCTTCGTCGTGTTCTGGATAGTCCAAAGCAACCTCAATTTTTGCAAGAATTTCGGTTATTTGGTTTTGGAAATCAACAATTTTTTTGTTAAATTTTCCCGTTGAAAGGTTATATGCGCTTGAAAGTTCTGCGTCGCTTTCGGCATTGATAACATCAATAATTCCTTCCGCTTCGTCAAGCGAAATTTTTCCGTTTAAAAAGGCGCGTTTTGAAAATTCTCCTGGGGAAGCCAAATTGCACTTTTCGCAAAGCGCCGAAAGAATTTGTTTTGCCAAAAACTCGCCGCCGTGAATTTGAAATTCAACAATGTCCTCGCCCGTGTAGGAAAAAGGGGCTTTAAAAAACACCATTAAACATTTTTCTTTGATGTTTCCATATTCAAAAGTTCCAAGATACATTTTTCTTGGTTCAATTTTTTCATAGTTTAAACTTTTGGAGACAAAAAAAGCCTTAGCAATTTCAACTGCTTTTTTCCCGCTTATTCTAATTATTGAAATTGCGCTGTTCCCAAGAGGTGTTGAAATTGCGCAAATTGTTTTTTCTTCCACGTTATGTTTCCTTTTTCAAAAAAAAGTATATCACATTATTAAAATTTTTAACAATATTTTTTAAAAAACAACAACGCGAATTGTTTTGGAAATTTCTCCGTCAACAGTTTTGATTGTTAAATCGAACTCACAAGATTTTGAAACTAAAATATAAACCGAATTATAATTTACCTTGTCAAACGTTACGTCGCTTGTTGAAACCAAAATTTCAAATCTTGCGCCGCTGACCTTAATTGAATTTTCAAAAAGTTCAAAACTTAAATAAACAGCGTTGTTTGTTCCAAGAGATTTATAAATCACGCCGTTTGAAAATGTGTAGGAAAACTTATCTTCAAAAGTTGTTAACTTAATTTCAAGTTTTCTTTCTGGAACAAGAACTTCGCCATCTGCCTCTTCGTCCGCCAAGTCGTCACTTTTGGAATCATCGTCTTTCGAATCGTCGTCGAAACTTTCGTTTGACTTGCTAGAATCTTGATTGTTTTCCGCGTCATCTTTCGAATCGTTTTCGTCGTCGCCTGGCAAGGTTCTGTCATCATCTAGCAAAGGTCTCTCGCCGTCGCTTGGACTATCATCGCCTGTATTATTATCGCCCGAATTGTTGTCTTTGTCTTTGAAATCTGGAGTTGTTGTTTTGTCCGCTTCTTTTTCGTCTTCGCAGTTTGGTTTGTTTTCATTTGAAAAATCGGGAGTTTCAAAGTTATTTGGGACTTCCAAATTTGAAGTCTTTAAAGTTTCCAAACTTGAATTTTTGCAACCAGATAAAAATAAAATTGCCAACAACAAAATTGACAAAGTTAAAATTATTATTAACAAATTTTTCTTTTTCTGCGTCAGCACAACATTAGTTATAGCAAGTTTTTCGACAAATTTCAACTATTTTCGCAAACTAGTTCTTTCCGCCGCCAAAAAAGATTGTTTATGCGCCTGGCAATTTTTGAATTTCAACATCTCCGCAAAGCACATCAAAATAGGAGAAAGTTTGAGTGTTTTGCTGGTTAATGGCACTAACTTTAACAGTGAAAACACTTGGATAAATATTGTCAATCACAGCATTGAAATAGTCCATTTTCTTTCTTCCGCGGTTAATTGCCATTGCAATTGTTTCGCCTTTAAGTTCTCGAATTTTTTGCTTTATTTCGTCTAAACTTATTCCCGTTTTTCTCATAACAAACCTCACTTTAATGAGGATTATTCCCATCTTTAAGCAATTTTACACACTTTTGTTAAACAACAAAAAATGAAATAATTGAAATTGCAAAAAGATAGATTGAAAAATAGTAATATTTTCCTTTTTCAACAACTTTAAGCATAAATTTAATTGAAACAATTCCAACAATAAACGCCGAAAGAAACGCAACAATTGTTGGCGCAACCATTCCTTCTTCGCCAAGAGCGTTAAAATCGCCTTTAATAATTTCATAAAGCATTGAACCAATGATAACTGGCAAACTCATAAGAAAGGAAAATTTTGCAACATTTTTTCTATCCTCGCCGCAAAGAAGCCCAGCGCAGATTGTTGAACCAGAACGAGAAATTCCAGGGAGAACAGCAAGTCCTTGGGCAACGCCCATAACAATTGAAGTTAAGTTGTTTCTTCGAAATCCGCTTTCAACTGTGTAAGATTTTTGCGCATTTTTCTTTTCTTGATTTTTGCTTATAAAATATGTTACAAGAAGCAGGAGGGCAGTTAAAAGAAAAAAGTATGGCAAAAGTTTAGTGTTTTCAAGCACGTTATCAATAACCTCTTTTGCAAGAAAAACAATTAAAACCGTTGGAATTGTTGCAAGATATAAGTTGCAAGCTTGCCTTGAAAAAGGGTTTTTAATAAGTTCCCAAATTTCTTTTCGAAGAACAAACAAAACGGCAAACAGTGTTGCAACGTGAAGCAAAATTGTTATGAGAAAAGTTGTTTCACCAATTCCAAAAATTTTCCCAAGAAGTGTTAGGTGTCCGCTGCTTGAAACAGGAAGGAACTCGGTTAATCCTTGAACAATTCCTAAAATAAGTGCCACCCAAATTGCCATATTCCCTTGCTTTTTTCTCCCTTTTGATATATTCTATGTTTACATTTAAATTTTATTTGTAACTTAAAGGAGAAAAATGAAAATTGGTGTTGTTGGCCTTCCAAATGTTGGAAAGAGCACTTTGTTTAATGCAATAACAAACGCGGGAGCAGAAAGCGCGAACTATCCTTTTTGCACAATCGAACCAAATGTTGGTGTTGTTGATGTTCCAGACGAAAGATTGGAAGTTTTGGGAAAACTTTATAACACTCAAAAAATTGTTCATGCAGCAATTGAATTTGTTGACATTGCTGGGCTTGTTGCCGGGGCGAGCAAGGGCGAAGGCCTTGGAAACAAGTTTTTAAGTCACATTCGTGAAGTTGATGCAATTGTTCATGTTGTTCGATGCTTTGAAAACGAAAAAATTATCCACGTTTCTGGTTCAATCGATCCTAAACGCGACATTGAAGTTATCAATCTTGAACTTATTTTGGCAGACCTTGAAACTGTTTCTAAGAGATTTGAAAAAACACAAAAACTTTTGAAAGTTGGCGAAAAAGCAACAGCCGAAGAATTTGAAGTTTTAAAGAAAGTTAAGGAAGCGCTTGAAAACGGAAAGCCAGCGCGCTCGGTTGAACTTACAGACGACCAAAAGAAAATTTTAAATTCTTTCTTCCTTCTTTCCGCAAAGCCTGTTATTTATGTTGCAAACATTGCAGAAAGCGAAATTGGAACAGAAAACAAGTTTGTTAAAACTGTTAAGGAAATTGCAAAAGAAGAAGGAGCAGAAGTTATTGTTCTTTCCGCAAAAATTGAGGAAGAGCTTTCCGCTCTTGGCGAAGAAGACCGCGCGCTTTTCAAAGAAGAACTTGGAATTAAAGAAAGCGGGCTTGAAAAACTTGTTTCCGCTTCCTATAATCTGCTTGGGCTTATGAGTTTCCTTACCGCTGGCGAAAAAGAAGTTCGCGCTTGGACAATTAAAAAAGGTTCGAAAGCCCCACAAGCGGCCGGAAAAATCCACACTGATTTTGAAAAAGGATTCATTAAAGCTGAGGTTGTTAAGTATGACGATTTAATTGAATCAGGCTCATATATTGCTGCCCGCGAAAAAGGAAAAGTTCGAATTGAGGGAAAAGACTATGTTGTTCAAGACGGCGACATAATGCTTTTCCGATTTAATGTTTAATTCAAAAAGACCTTGCAGTTGCAAGGTCTTTTTCATTATTTACATAAAAAATCTAAAACATCGTTATAAACGTTTTGGTTGTTTTTTTCGTTTAAAATTTCGTGTCGCATTGAAGGATAAAGTTTTGAGGAAACATTGCCATATCCGCGTTCTTTCAAGAATTTAACAAGGCTTTCAAATTTCTTTTTGTTTTGGATAACAGGGTCGTTTTCGCCAGCAATAACAAAAATTTTTAGGTTTGGATTTTGAACTTCCCAGCCCTTTTTGTTAAACGCACCTTCCATAAGTTTAAATAAATTTATGAATCCATTTGTTGTGAAAACAAAGCCACATTTTTCGTCATCATTATATTTTTCAACTGTTTCAACGTTTGAACAAATCCATTCATTTTCAATCATTAAGTTTCTGTTATACGAGCCAAAAGTAAGTTTATTTAAAAACTTGTTTGGCTTGTTATCCTTTCCAAAAGCCTTTGAAAGTTTTGCGAGAAAAATTGCAAACTTTGTTAATTTATTTTCTGTTGGAGGCCCGCAAAGAACAAGTTTTTCAATTTCGCCATCAAACTTTTTTAAATAGTTTCTTGAAACAAGTGTTCCCATACTATGACTGAAAAGAAAAACAGGAAGCGATTGAAATTTTTCTTTTGCAAAAAGAGTGACCTGATGTAAATCATCAACAATATAATCAATGTTTTCCGTATAGAAATAGCCATGGTCTTCTTTTTTCTTAACACTTTCGCCATGTCCTCTGTGGTCGTTTATCACGCAAACAAATCCCTTCTTTGAAAGAAACTCCATGAAAGGATAATATCTTTCTTTGTGTTCCGCCATTCCGTGGGAAATTTGAACAATTGCCTTTGGCTTTTCGCTTGGCTCAAAAATTGCAATTTCCAATTCCAAGCCGTCTTTTTGAGATTTAATTTTTTCAATTTTCATATTTAAATTATAGTTTCTTTTGCGCCGTTTTGTCAAACTAAAACGAGTTTATCTGAGTTTCTGTTGTTTGCTGACTTTAAAAGATTTTAAGTAAAATTACATTATTAAAAATAGGGGAGGGAACTTCTGTTTTTTCTTTTGTCACCATAAAAAAAACGTTTGAAAACCTTATTAAAAAGAATTTCAAACGCAAATTTAATTGGCGGAGAGGACAGGATTTGAACCTGCGGTTGCTTTCACAACACACGCTTTCCAAGCGTGCACATTAGACCACTCTGACACCTCTCCAATTTCGGCATCAATGCTCCTTAGCATGCGTAGTATAACACCTCTCGTTCCATATTGCAAGAAAATTTTGCCAGTTGTTTCCTATCTCTCTTTCCTAAGTTTTGAGTTTAAAATATTGTTTTACGCTATGTGATAATAGCGCTTTAATCTTATCCAAATTTAGCTTTCTTTAAAATTCGCTTGAAATAAATTTTTGTTTTGGATTATTTAATCAAGGGAAGAATTGCCAAATAATACACGACACACACTATAACAGAAAAAACAAAAGAAACAAGAAACCCTTTAACCCATCCGCTTGTGAAAGTTTTCATTTCGTCGCCTTTTTTCTCTTGATATAAAATAAAACCAATTAACAAACCAATTAATGAGAAGAAAAAACCCAAAACAAAACCTATTCCTTGTTTGCTGTCTTTGCTTTCTCTTTCTTCTTGTTCTTGAAGCGCTTTTTCAATTAACGCTTTATTATAGTGCATAATCTGCTTTTCCGTTTTTTTATCAACTACATTAGAATTGTTACTATTGCCACTTGTGATTTCAACCTTCTCGCTTGGTTGCTCTGTTTTAATTTCCTTTTCTTCCATCGCGCTTTCTCCTTTAAAGGAATTATATCTCTTACAATAGTAAGAAGTCAAGTATTTTTCTTACATTTGTGAGAAACTATTTATGATGAATTCTTTTAAGGATAATTTAAAAACTCTTAGGCAAGAGAGGAAGATTGGTCAGGTTGAACTTGCAAAAGTTTTAGGTGTTAGCAATGGAATTATAAGTCTTTGGGAAAACGGACTTCGCGAGCCAACTCTTTCAAACTTAATTACAATTTCAAAGTTTTTTGGCGTTTCTCTCGACTTTTTAGCTGGTCTTGAATAGAAAAAAATAAAAGAGCGGCTGCTCTTTTTTTTGTTGAAAATTGTTTCTTAATTCTCATTTCGGTCTTGTTTTTTCAATTTTGGTGTGATAAACTTGAAAACAAGAAAATATTGGAGAGAATGATGGACATTTGGGAAAAACTTGTTGAAAAAGCAAAGAAAGAATATTATCCAACTGCAGTTTCACCTTTCATTGATGCGCATCATGTTGTTTGCGCAATTGAAGCGGAAAATGGCGAAATTTACACTGGATTTTGCATTGAAGGAGCAAGCGGAGTTATTGCTCTTTGCGCCGAACGTGTTGCAGGGCTCAATATGTATGTTCAAAGCGGCCAAACGGTTGTTAAAAGATTGGTTGCGTTTCGAAATGAACCTCCAAAAGGTAACGGTGGAATGCCATGCGGCGCTTGCAGAGAATTTTTTATGCAACTTAATTCAAAGAACAAAGATATGGAAATTTTAACCGACTTTAACTCACGCAAAACGATTACTCTTGAAAAGCTTTTGCCAGGCTGGTGGGGCTGGGAAAGATATAACAAAAGCGAAAAATAGGTTTAAGGAACAATCTTATGAATAAAGAAAAAAACGTTTTGGAATTTTATGTTGTTTGCAACAAACTTAAAGATGTTGTTCGAACTGGTTGGAAAAATTGGGGAGTTAAGCGCGAACGTGTTGAAAGCATTGCGGAGCATATTTTTGGGGTTCAAATGCTTGCTCTTGCAATGTGGTCGGAATTTAAATATAACATCGACATTAAAAAGGTTTTAACAATGCTTGCCGTCCACGAAACTGAAGAAATTATTATTGGCGATTTAACATGTTTTGAAGTTACTAAGCAACAAAAAGAAAAAGCAGGGCACGAGGCGGTTAAAGAAATTTTTTCTTCTTTAACAAACGCAAAAGAAATTGAAAATTTAATTTATGAATTTGATGAACGCAAAACGCCAGAAGCTCTCTTTGCTTTCTATTGCGACAAACTTGAATGCGACATTCAGTCTAAGCTCTATGACGAACAACATTGCGTTGACATCAACCATCAAGAACAAAACTCAATCGCAAAAACGCAAAGAGTTGATGAACTCCTTTCAAAAACACATTCTTTTTCAAAAATGTGGATGAAATTTGGTCAAGAAAAATATGATTATGACAAAAATTTTCTTGCCGTTTCCAATTATGCAATTAGCCATTCTTTAAAAACAATCAAAACAAAAGAAGATTCGGCGGAGTTTTAAATCTTTTATTTTTATATCATATAAGTAAACGTATTATTTAATCTAAAACAAAATGTAAATATGCTTGCATTTTGTTTTTTTGTGTGATATATTTCTTAAGTCAGTTCATTGACAAATAAACACCCATGTTCCATTCGCGTGGCCGTTGCCAAAAACTTTCTCTCATAATTTTTGGTTGCCAGCGGAGCAAAGAAGACTTGGGGAAGACTAAAAACAAGGAGGAAAAATAAAATGTCGGTTATTTCAATGAAACAACTTCTAGAAGCAGGCGTTCATTTTGGTCACCAAACAAGAAAATGGAATCCTAAAATGAAAAAATACATTTTCACCGCAAGAAATGATATTCATATCCTTAATCTAGAACAAACATCAGAACTCGTTGACAAAGCATATCTTTTCGTTAGAGATGTTGTTGCATCGGGCAAAAACGTTCTTTTCGTGGGAACAAAAAAACAAGCTGCTGAAGCAATTAAAGAAGAAGCAGAAAGATGCGGAATGTTTTATGTTAATTCAAGATGGCTTGGAGGTTGCTTAACAAACTTCAAAACCATTCGTGCAAGAATTGACAGACTTAACAAATTAAATCAAATGGAAAAAGTTGGAGAATTCGAACTTTTGCCAAAGAAAGAAGTTGCAATTCTTAAAGCAGAAAGGGACAAGTTGGAAACAAACCTTGGCGGAATTAAAGAAATGAGAGAAATGCCAGGCGTAATTTTCGTTGTTGATCCATCAAAAGAACACATTTGCGTTCACGAAGCAATTAAGATGCATATTCCTCTCGTTGGGCTTGTTGACACAAACTGCGATCCATCGGGAATTGACTATGTTATCCCAGGAAACGACGACGCAATCCGTTCGGTTAAACTTATTGCTTCCGCAATTGCAGACGCTGTTATAGAAGCAAAAGAAGGAGTTTCTTTCAAAGAAGAAAAAGAAGACGAAGAACCTGTTGACCTTGCAGCCGCTCTTGCCGAAAGTAAACCAACTGTTGAAGAAGCAGAAGCTGCTCCTGAAGAAGAAAAGCCACACAAAAAAACAAGAGCTAAAAAAGTTAGCGACGAAACAACAGAAGAAGTTAAAGAACAACCTGCTCAAGAAGTTAAAGAAGAGCCAGCTGAAAAACCAAAAAGAGCTTCAAAAAAAGCTGAAGTTAAAGAGGAGGAATAATCTATGTTCACAGCACAAGATGTTTCAAAACTTAGAGCCTCAACAGGCGCAGGAATGATGGACTGCAAAAAAGCATTAACAGAAACAAACGGCAATTTCGACGAAGCAATTAAATATCTTCGCGAAAAAGGAATGGCAGCCGCTGCTAAAAAGGCAGACAGAATTGCAGCAGAAGGCGTTGTTGGTTCCTACATCCACATGGGCGGAAAAATTGGCGTTTTAGTTGAAGTTAACTGCGAAACAGACTTTGTTGCAAAAAGCGATGCTTTCCAAAACTTAGTTAAAGACATTGCAATGCAAATTGCAGCAGCAAAACCTCTTTATGTAACAGAAGCAGAAGTTCCAACAGAAGCTTTGGACGCGGAAAAAGAAATTTTGAAAGCACAAGCATTAAACGAAGGAAAACCAGAAGCTGTTGTTGAAAAAATGGTTGAAGGAAGAATCAAAAAATATTATAAAGATGTTTGCCTTCTCGACCAAGATTTCGTTAAAGACAGCAGCAAAACTGTTTCTCAAGTTATTAACGAGGCAATCCTTTCCATTGGCGAAAAAATTTCTGTTCGTCGTTTCACTCGTTATGAAATGGGCGAAGGCCTTGAAAAACGCGTTGACAACTTGGCAGAAGAAGTTGCTAAAATGAGCAAATAACTATTTATCTAAAGAAAAACACGGTTTCCCGTGTTTTTTTATGTCTTTCTCCTTGCTCTAAGTCTTGCCTTTAATTTCTTTCTCTTTTGCTTTGGTTTAAAACAATAGAAAACCCTTTTTATAATTGGAGTTGTTCTCTTTTGAATATCGTAATACACAATTGAGATAATTGTTGCCGTTAAACAGAAAACCTCGCCAACAAGCGTTATATATGCTCCAACAAGGCTGTTATATATGATGCAAACAATATGATCGGTTATTGTTAAAATTCTAAAGACATACATATTATCTTGCCAGCAGCCAAAAGTGAAAACAACAAGGCTTAATAAAATGAAAATATCAATTGCGCTTTCCCAGGTTAGTCCAAGTATTATTATAAATGAAATTTCAAAACAGATTAAAACAATAACATTTGGCTTGACTTTATAGTGGTCGTAAAGGAAGAAAACAATTGATCTTAAAATTCCCGCCAAAAGCAAGCACGCCCCCGCAACCTGCCCAAGAAGAAAATAAGTTCCCATTGATGCAAGAAGCGCAAAACAAATAAAAACCAAGGTTTTCCCCTTAGTTTTTTGCAAACGACTTATGAGCAAAAATATAATTGCGATAATTTGCGTTACAATTGCCATATACTCAATATTACATTATTTTTTAAGTTTAAAAAAGCATTTTCGCGGTAAATAAATATTTTATTTTGATTTTTGACCAGCAATGAGATATAATAAAGAAAAAAAGGGAGTTTTTTATGAAAAAAGGTTACATTCTAAACATACTCGCAGGGGTTCTTGAAATTCTTCTTGGAGTTGGTTTTATTGCCGCTCTTGTTATAACGCTTGTTAGCGAAGAATCTGCAATTGGAGGGGCTCTTACAACTCCAATTCTTTCATTTTTTATGTTAATCTTTCAAGACGAAGTTTTTGGCGCAATTGTTTACACAGTATATTCAATGATGTTTGTTTATTCTGTATTTGCAGTTTGTTTCATTGTTTATGGAAGCGTAACAATTGCGTTTATGCGACGCGAAGCAGGGGAATATTATAAAAAGAAAAAATCCATAACTTTCTTCCTTGTTTCCTCTTGCCTTGCCTTTGCCTACTGCCTTGTTGGATTCATTATTGCGCTTTCATCTGGAACTTTTGATGGATTAGCGTTTGCCATAACAATTATTTCTGGCGCGGCGCTTGTTTTAAGAGCGGTTGGATATGTTGCCTATCGTCGTGGAATGAAACTTGCCCCAAAACCAACCGAGCAAGACAAATATATCCCAGAGCTTAATGAATATAACGACGAAAATGTTGACCTTGTTACAAAACTTAAACGCCTTAACGCAATGAAAGAAACAGGTCAGATAACCGAAAAAGAATATAATGATATAAAAACAAAACTTTTGGGAGAAAATGAAAAATAACTTTCAAAAGAGTGTTTGATTATTGTGTTTAAATTATAAATGAATTTTCGAAAACAATGTGAAAAGGGGATTATAAAAAATGAATTTAAGTGTTGTTTTTAGCTTTGTTGCATATTTTGTTTTAATTCTTTCCTTAGTTGTTGGATTTTTTGTTGGACTTAAAAGAGGGCTTGTTAAAAGTTCTCTTCGTTTTGGTCTTCTAATTGCTTTTTTAATTGTTGGTGGGCTTATAACAATGCCAATTTCAAACGCAATTTCAAAAATTGACATAACAAGTTTTAATTGGGTTGTTAACGAAAAGGTTGCAACAACAATTCCAGAAGGGTTAAGAGAGTTAATTCTTTCCAACGAGCAATTTGCTGCCGCCGCCGCCAAAATGCCTTCTCTTATGGAACTTGCAAATGTTTTGCCAGCGGCAATAATAAGCATTGCTGTTTTCTTTATTCTCGTTCCAATAATGCTTCTACTAAGCTACATTATTTATGTTATCCTTGCAAAATTTGCTCTTCCAGAAGGACGCCTTGAAAGACAAGCAAAGAAGCTTCAAAAAGCTGCAAAAAAAAGTAAGCTTGAAAACACGCAAATTCCTCAAACTCTGCCAAACCCAATAATTGCTAAAAAGAAAAATAAAAAGAAATGGCTTGGGGCAGCGGTTGGAACTCTTTGCGGATTTATTTTCATTTTTGTTTTAATGCTTCCAATAACTTCGCTCACTTCAACAATTTCGGATATAGCGGCTCAGCCAACAACTGTTGCAGCAGAAACAGAAGAAAAAAATTTTTTAAGCGAATCAAGCAGTGATTTAATTCGCTATTATATTGGCGACGAAGTAATTTCCTATATCGACGGATATAGCCAAAGTGTTGCAGGGAAAATTTTAACACTTGGAGGACTTGATAACGCAATTTTTGATTCAATAACTTCCGTTAAAATCAACAACGAAAAATTTGCTTTTAGAAACGACATTTATAATGCTGCAAAAGCCTATGACGAATTCGTTTTTATTGTCGACTTTGTTGGAAAAGAGGGGACATTTAAAACAATTGATTTTAAAAAGATTGACGATATGATCGACCGACTTTTTAACACAGGGCTTTTCAAAGCTTTTGCTCCAGAGTTAATTCCATATGCAGTTGACTATCTTCGCGACCTTGAAGCCTTCAAAAATTTTGAATATAACGCCGAAATTTCCTTAATCTTAGATGGAGTTGTTAACAATCTTAACAACGCAGGAAAAGATTATGTTAAAACTCTTCGCAGCGATTTTTCAAATTTAATTGAAATTGGCCAAACCGCGTGCAAAGTTGGGCTTGTTGATGACATTGTTGGCGGGAAACGCGACATTCCAACATTTATTAAATCTCTTAAAGCCGAAAACTATGCTCTTCTTAATTCATTAACTAAAAATTTAATAAACTCTCCTTCTTTCAAAGTTGTTATAACAAAAGGTGCAACCGCTGCCCTCAATGTTGTTGAGAAAAAATTAAACAGCGAAGTCCAACTTGGCGAAATTGATGAAAACAAAATTGAATGGAAAATCCTTGAACCAGAACTTAACTCTTTTCTTAAAAACGCAGTTGATGCTTTCTTAATTTTAGACAAATATGACTTTGAAAAAATTTCCGAAAACCCAAAATTTATCACCTCAACAGAATTTGAAACTGTTGATTTTGATGCTTTGCTAACCATCCTTGGAAAAGAACTCAACATTTTGAAAAATAGCAACCTAACTAAAAATCAAAATGTTAACGCATATAACGAAATTGCTTCCTATATGGAAACAAACGAAAAAACTTCAAACTATTTCGATGCAAAAACTCTTAAAGAAATTGATTGGGAAAATGAACTTAATAACATAAAAAGTTCTCTTATTGCGCTTAAAGAAAGCGGCGCGTTGAACTATGCGCTGGAAACAGAAGCTTTTAACATAGATAATTTTCTCATTCTTCTTTCAAAAGAGGACACAAATCATAACACCTATGCAAAACTTGCAATCAAACCAATTTTAAGTTCAAAACTTTCAACAAAACCAATTAAACATTTCCTTGAAAAATTTAACGAACAAATTCCAGCTCTTAAAGAAAGATTTGGCGAGGAAATTGTTGAAATCAATCTTTCATCATATAACGGTCTTAGTGAAAACGATAGGGAAGAGTTTTCAACTTCTCTTGAACTTGCAACAATTTTAGCTTCAAAACTTGGCCTTATGAATTTCAAAGACCAAACTTTTGAAACAATTTTCAAACTTAATGACTACTCGTCTTCAACTGTTAACTCAACATACTTAACAAATTTCTTAACACACCTTGCAAAAATTGAAATAACCCGCGAAACATATAAATCGCTTTTCACAGCAGCAGGTAACAACGAAAAATATAACACCTATCTTTATCTTGGAAACGCCGCAAAAGACGATTTTGATTGGAACGCAGAATTTGAAAAAATCAACAAAATCTTAACAGTATTGAAAAAGGAAAAAGACGGAAATTCAATCAAAACAATTCTCTTCCCAAACAATAAACTTGAAACAATTGAAATAAACGAGGAAACACTTTCAAAAATGTTTAACGTTCTTTCCTCTCCTTTAATTGAAACAATGCCAGAAAATTCTTGTATGAAAGTTCTTGTTGTTTCTCTTTACGACAGTTCTTTGCTTAAACAGTCGCTTGTCTATTTAATTAACACATTAAATTCTCGGGTTTGCAAGCAAATTTCCTCAACTGAAAAAACTTTTAGTGTTGGCAAAATTAAACTTGAAAATTTAACAGAAAATCAAAAACTTCAAATTGTTAATGTTTTCGACAGCATAACAAAAGCATTCAACATCTTAACAAAGACAGATTTCTCGTTAGACACTTTAACCGACGAAGAAATTGTTAAGGTTGGAACATTCCTCAACACCCTTAAAGAAAATGCTTATAACTATGTTAACGGTTCTCCAAGTGTAAATTGTCAACTTAGTGAGGACGGAACAAGCGTTAAAAATGGTGGGGTTTTTGCTTCTCTTTATATCGCAATGATTGACTATGCAAAACAAACATACGAATTTTCTGAGAACATTTCCTATGGCGAAATTGAATGGATAAGTTTCCTTCGAACAGCAAAAAAACTTTCCGAACTTTCCGGAAGCGATAAAACAATTTTGGACATAATTTCCGATAAAGATTCCAATGTTGATGTTTCAAAAACTCTTGAAATTATTGGTGTTGAAAGCGAAACAACCGAAAAAATTTCGTCCGTTCAAGATTCGTTTAAAGACATTGATTCTTCAAACCCAGATTCATTTGAAAACTTAGCAAACGAACTCGACAAAATAAGCTCAACAGATGCAGAAAACATTGAAAATGCTGTTAAAGAAACAACAGGAAAAGATATAACTGGCGCAGTTGATATGGCAATAATTGCAAATGAAAAAGCAATTAGTGCAAGAATAAGTTTACTTATGAGAAACACTTTAACAGACGAAAATGAAGCCGAATCTCTTGCAATTCTTTGCAATGGCGCAACGGTTGTTTTAAGCGAGGCGGTTTCAAGCGGAGTTGTTTTACAATGCAACATAACCGGCGGACTTTCTGCTCTTGAAACAAAAATCAATGCTCAAACAAGTTCAGATGCCGTTCGATCTCTTGTTAAAGCACTCTTTGGAATTATGTAAAAGGACAAAAACAAAAAATGGAATTTTCACACACCCCTGTTCTACTCGATGAAGTTTTGGAAAATCTTGAAATAAAACCAAACGGAGTTTATGTTGACTGCACGCTTGGCGGAGCGGGGCATTCCTCAAAAATTCTTGAAAAACTTGAAACTGGTCTTTTGGTTGGCTTTGATAAAGACCAAGAAGCAATTGACGCTTCAACAAAAAAACTTTCAAAAATTTGTAAGGTTTTTTCAAAAGACAACTTTAAAAAAAATAACGAAAAAAGTTGTTTAATTATTAAAGACGATTTTAAAAATTCGCCTTCTGTTTTAACCGAACTTGGCATAACAAATGTTGATGGAATTTTAATTGACCTTGGCGTAAGTTCTCATCAACTCGACACCGCCGAGCGCGGATTTAGTTTTAAAAAAGATGCGCCCCTTGATATGAGAATGGATTCTTCCCAATCTCTAACTGCAAAACAAATTGTTAATTCTTACAGCGAAGAGCAACTTCGAAATCTTTTCAAAGAATATGGCGAAGAAGAGTTTGCCTTTTCAATTGCAAAGAACATTTGCAAAGCGCGCGCCTTAAAAGAAATTGAAACAACGCTTGAACTTAATGAAATTATTGAAAACAGTATGCCAAAAAAAGTTGTTTTTTCGCGCGGTGGAGCAGCCAAAAAAGTTTTTCAAGCGCTTCGAATTGAGGTTAATGGAGAACTTAATTTACTTAAAGAAACAATTGAAAACCTAATTAAATTTCTCTGCCCAGGCGGACGAATTGCAATAATTTCCTTCCATTCTCTTGAAGACAGAATTGTTAAAAATGTTTTCAAAGATTTAGCGCAAGGTTGCATTTGCCCTAAAAATTTTCCAATTTGCGTTTGCAATCATAAAGCAACAATTGAAATTGTAACGCGAAAGCCAATTGTTGCAAGCGAAAAAGAACAACTTGAAAATTCCCGTTCAACCTGTGCAAAACTTCGCGTTGCTAAAAAACTTTAAGTTTTTGCTTGAAAAATAATTTTTAATGAGATAAAATTAAAATGATGGAAACAATGAAAGAAAAAAATTCTCGAACACTTCTTCTTGAAAAAGAAACGGAAGAGCCTTCCGTTGAATCTTTCATTGAAGAAAATCAAGAAGAAAAAAAAGAAAGCGCCAAAAAGGTTTTGTTTGAAAATAACACTCCAGAATTATATATGCAAAATTTAAAGAAAAATTTTGAACCTCAACAAGAAAAAGAAACAAAATCTGCTCCTTCAGTTTCGTCAAAAATTCAATTTGAAGCCGCCGAAACTTTCTTTTCGAAACCCCTTGAAGCAAAAGAGAAAAAACAAACAGAAGGTCAAGTTTCTTTTCAAAATGTTTATGTTCCTTTAAAAGAAGAAGAATCAGAAACAGAAACTTTGCCAGAAGAAAAAGAAGAAATTGAAGTTTCTTCCGAAGAAGAAACCTTAAGCGATGTTCAAGAAGAAAACATTAGCGAGGACGAAAACAAACCTGTTAAACGCGCAAAACCAAAAACTCGATTTAGAATTTTTGTTTTTGGGCTTATTAGCGTTCTTGCTTGTATGTGTGGCTGGTCAATTTATAATGCCGTTGAAATTAAAACTTTAACTGCCGAAATTGAACAAGCAAACAAGATATATTCGGTTAATGTTTATAACTATGTTAAAACAATTTCAAAAGCAGACGATTTAACAAACAAAGACAGCATAACAAATCTCGATTCTCTTTCCGAGGCAGGAATTGTTCCTCTTCAACCAACAAAAGAAGATAAAAGCGAATATAGTGTTAAAAGTAATTGGTTCGACCGTCTTTGCAATTGGCTTTCAAATCTTTTTAACTAACATAATTTAAAACTCCTTTAAATAGAAATATTACAAGGAGTTTTTTCTTGGATAAATTTAATTTGCGGTTTTTCAAAAAACGTGTTCTTGTTTTTTCAATTTTGTTAATCCTTCTTTTTTGTTCAATTGTTGGACGCTTGCTTTACGTTCAAGTTTTCCAAGGCGGAGTTTTGCAAGGGCGCGCGCTCGACCAATGGACTCGCGGACTCCCTTTAACAGCAAAACGCGGAGAAATTTACGACGCAAACGGTTCTTCTCTTGCCGTTTCCTACACAACATATAACATCTATGTTCGAAGCCGCGAAGTTAAAGACAAACAACAAGTTGCTTCAATTCTTTCAAACAAACTTAATCTCGATTTCAATCAAACTCTTGAAAAAGTTAACAACAATTCTGTTAGCGAAGTTTTAATTAAAATGCAAGTTCCTAAAGATGTTGCTCATAAAATTTTTAACGAGAATTTGAGCGGAGTTTATTTAACCGAAAGCGTTAGCCGTCACTATCCATATGGAAATTTATTAACTCAAATTCTAGGCTTCACAACAATTGATAATATTGGACAAGCTGGGCTTGAAGCCTACTATAACGACCTTCTTAAAGGTGTTAACGGAACAACTCTTGTTCAAAGCGATCTTCAAGGAAAAGAACTTTATAACAGTTTAACAAACTACATTCCTTCTGTTCCAGGCTACAACATAAACCTAACAATTGACGTTAACATTCAGCTTAAGGTTGAACAAACCCTTGAAAAACTTATGGTTGAACAAAAAGCAAAAAGCGCAACAGCAATTGTTATGAACCCAAAAACCGGCGAAATAATTGCAATGTCAACAAAACCAAGTTTCGACCTTAACAATGTTCCTCGCAATGATGTTCAAAAAATGCTGGAACAAATGAAAAATCAAGCGATTGTTGATGTTTATGAACCTGGGTCAACCTTTAAAATTTTAACAATGGCTTGCGCTCTTGAAGCTGGTGTTGCCCATCTTTCCGACGGATTCTATTGCCCAGGTTATGCGGTTATTGACGGACAAAAAATTAAATGTTGGAAATCTGTTGGTCATGGAAGTCAAAATTTAACCGATGGGCTTTGCAATTCTTGCAACTGTGTTTTCACTCAACTTGCGCTTCGCCTTGGGCTTGATAAATTCTATGAATATTTCAAAAATTTTGGTCTTGGAGCAAAAACGGGAATTGAGTTTCTTGGCGAAAGCGGAGGAATTCTTATGAACAAAGATTCCGTTAAAACTGTTGACCTTGCAAGAATGGGATTTGGGCAAGCAATTGCAATGACTCCTCTTCAACTTATAACCGCAATTTCGGCTTGTGTTAACGGGGGATATCTTGTTAAGCCATATATGGTTTCTTCTGTTACAGACGAAAATGGAAACAAAATTTTGGAAAATAGCAAAACTGTTGTTCGTCAAATTCTTTCAAACGAAACATCAAAAACAATTAACAGTATGCTTGAAGAAGTTGTTTCAAAACCCGGGAAACTTACATTTGTTGAAGGATTTGAAATTGGAGGAAAAACAGGAACAAGCCAAAAATATGAGGGCGGAAAAATTTCTGGAAAATATGTTTCATCTTTCATTGGAACCTATCCAGCGTCAAATCCAGAATACATTGTTTTGGTTGTTGTTGACGAACCAGGAACAGGCGCATATTATGGAAGCGTTGTTGCTTCGCCATATGCAAAAGAAATTTTCAGTTCAATTTTTGAATATAAAAGCATCAAAAAAACAGGCGACGAAACTGTTAAACTTGAAAGAACAATAACTCTTCCAAATCTTGTTGGGCTTAGTTTAAGCGAAGCTTGTTCAATTCTTTCAAATCTTGAATTAACCTATGAAATTCAAGGAAGCGGAGGATTTGTAACAAATCAACTTCCTCCCGCCGGAACTCTTTGTTATAAAGGTGAATCAATCTATTTAATTTCAGATGGATAAGAAAAATTTTAATAAAAAACATAAAAAAGAGGAAAAAATCTCTTTTTTTTTGTTATTTTTCCTTATTTTAGTTTATAATTCATATGAGGAGAAAAAAGTTGGAAGACCAAAAAATTTATTTTGTTATTGATATGAAAACATTTTTTGCTTCGGTTGAATGCGCAGAAAGAAATTTAAATCCTTTCGAAACAAACCTTGTTGTTGCCGACGAAAGCCGCAGCAAAGGAACAGTTTGTTTAGCAATAACTCCAAAAATGAAAGCGCTTGGAATTCGAAACAGATGCCGACTTTATGAAATTCCTCAAAACATAGACTATATAATTGCAAAACCTCGAATGAAAAAATATATTGAGTATGCCGCAAAAATTTACGAAATATATTTGCAGTATATCGACAAAAATGACATTCATATTTATTCAATTGACGAGTGTTTTATCGACGCAACTTCCTATATTAAATTTTATAAAACAACCGCAAAAGCTTTTGCACAAAAACTTATGAATGAAATTAAAGATAAGCTTAAAATTCCTTCAACTTGCGGAATTGGAACAAATATGTTTCTTGCAAAAATTGCTCTTGATTTAACAGCAAAGAAAACAAAGGATGGAATTGGATTTTTGGACGAAGCAAAGTTTCGAAAAGAACTTTGGAATCATCGCCCAATAACCGATTTTTGGCAAATTTCAACCGGAATTGCAAAGCGTCTTGAACGCTATGGAATTTACGATATGAAAGGAATAACAGAAATTCAAGAAGATTATTTATATAAAGAATTTGGAATTAACGCCGAACTCTTAATCGACCATGCTTTTGGAAAAGAAACTTGCGAAATAAGCGACATAAAAAAATATAAATCAAAATCGAAATCAATTGGAAGTTCGCAAATCCTTCCTTGCAACTATTCCTATTCCGACTCGATTATAATTCTTAAAGAAATGATTCAAAATGGTGTCTATGACCTTGTTAAAAACGGATATGTTGCCCAAGGACTTTATCTTTCTGTTGTTTATGGTGATTCAAAACAAAATGAAACCCATGGAACAACTCGGCTTGGTGTGTTAACAAATTTATATTCAATTATTGAGGAAAAAGCACTTTCTCTCTTTAAAAAAATTGTAAATCGTGATCTTCCAATAAGAAAAATTGGCTACACTTTCATAAATCTCCTTCCCGAAGAAAATGAAGCATACGACCTTTTGACAGACTTGAATAAAGTTAACAAAGAAAAGAAACTTACAAAAAGTGTTATTGGAATTCAAAATAAGTTTGGAAAAAATTCACTTCTTAAAGGAATCGACTTGGAAGAAAAAGCAACACAAATGGAAAGAAATAAGATGATTGGAGGGCATAATGGCTGAAAGAGAAAAAATGTCAAAAGAAATGAGAGCAAAACAGTTTATGCCATTCGATGCTCTTAAAGGCCTTCGAGCGGCTCTTCGTGAAAAAGAAATTGAACATGAAAACAAAGTTAAAAACGAACTTAAAAAATATGAATAGTTTTTTTAACTAAATAAAAAAAGAAACCTTTTAAAAAGTTTCTTTTTTCTTTTTTAGTTTCTAGTTAATCATTCTAACTGGAAGAATTAAATACTTAAATCCGTCGCCTTCAATTGGAGTTATAACACAAGGATTTGTTGGAAGGTTAAAGTTAAGTTTAACAAACTCGTCTTGCAAGTTTCTTGAACATTCTGTGAAATATCTTGCGTTAAATGCAATTTTCAAATCTTTTCCTTTAAATGAAACATTAACATTTTCGGCAATGTTTCCGATGTCGGAATTTGATGTTATTTGCATATTATTTTCTTTAATGTCAAATTTAACCAAATTGTTTTGACCAATTTTTGAAAGAAGGGAAGCACGGTCAAGAGCATCTTCAAATTGGCTTTTGTTAATAACAATTGATGTGTCGAAATTCATTGGAATAATTTGTTTATAATTTAAGAATTCTCCTTCCAAAGTTTTGGAAATAATTTTTGTGTCTTTCAAATCAACCATAATGTAATTCTTTTGAATGTAAACATTTATTATTTCTTCATTATCTCCAAGAATTTTTGAAATTTCGCCAAGACTTCTTGCTGGAACAATAACATGAGAAGAAACTGTTGAATGTTTAAGTTCCTTTTTACAAAGCGCAAGACGATAACCATCAAGTGCAACTGCGTTAATTGTTTTTTCTTCAATTTCAAGAAGACAACCTTTCAAAATTGGGCGACTGTCGTCAACAGCAACCGAAAAGATTGTTTTGTTGATAAGTTCTTTAAAATCTATTTGGCTTATTGCAAAGAAATCGTTTGAATCAATTTTATTAAAACTTGGATATTCGCTTGGGTTATAACATTGAATTGAACCTTCGCTGTCGGTGTATCTAATCTTTAATTGATTTTTATCATTAAGAGTTAATTCAATTCTTTCTTTTGTTAATTTCTTAATAAACTCAACAAAGAATTTCCCAGGAACAACTGTTTCCCCTTCAACCTTAACTTCTGCTTTAATTTTCTTTTCAATTGCTAAATCTGTGTCTGTTGCGCTAATAACTAAACAATCGTTATCGGCAACAAGTTTAATTCCTTCCAAAATTGGATTTGTTGTTTTGTTTGAAATAGCTCTTGAAACTTTAATTGCTGCTTCGCTTAAATCTAATCCATCACATACTACTTGCATTCTTATTTTTCTCCTTTTTCATCTAATGTAGATTATACCAAATTTGCTTTAAAAGTTCAAATCTTTTAACAAAAGAAAATAAAAAATTTCTTAAAGCAATATCAATTTTCGCCTTCCTGTCAGTTTTATTTTTAATAATTAAATAATAGTCTTCATAATAAAGGCTGTGGAAATGTTAACAAATTTTTTAAAACTCAAAATGTTGTGTTTAAGAACCATTCTTTGTCTTAATAAAAACAAAATGTTGTTAATTTTAAACGGTATTTTGTGTTAATAACTTTGTTTATTTCTTGGAAAAGTTATTAACATTTCAACAATTTTTGTGTTAACAAGCCGAGGAAAGATGATTTTAAAAAAGAAAAAAGAAAAAGTTTAAGTTTTAATAATTTTTGTTTTGACAATATTTATTATTGTTGTATAATACTTCCACTAATGTCTATGTATAGGAGAGATTTAAAGTGAAAAAGAAAATTTTTGCAATCTTAGCTATGGTTCTCTGTGTTTGTTTTTGCTTTGCTGGGTGTAACTTATTTCCAGAAAACAACGAAGTTATTAAGAATCAAGAAGTTGCAACTTCAAACATAAATTCAATAACTCGCGAAGAATTTATTAAAGGATATAATAACTACTACACAACTTTCTATAATCAAACAAACGATAAAGATAAAGCAATTGAAAAACTAATTGAATATCTTCTTTCAAAGAAAGTATATTTAAACGATGCTAAAAATCTCTTAAATGAAGGGAAAATATCTTTAACCAGAACCGAAGAAAACTATCTTTGGCACACAACTTTAAATTCAATTATAACAAACATCGAATCGTTTGAAGAAAAAGTTAGAAACTCTTTGAAAGATGAAAATAAAGACACAACTGAAGACGACGAAACTCCAAAGAAAGAGTCGCAATTTGTTTACACTTCCTACACTCCAAAAGCAATTGTTGTTTTCGATAACGAAACAAATCAATATAAAATTGTTGTTGTTAAACAAGTTCTTGTTAAGAAAACAGAAGATGGAAAAGAAAAATATGAATATGTAACAGAAAACGAAGCAAAAGGCTATGATGATTCAAGTTTCAAAAAATATGACATTTCCCATGTTTTAAACGGAATTAACAGCGAAAAACTTTTTGAAGGAAAAACTGAATTAACTAAAGAAGAAATAGAACAAAAAGTTATAACTAAAGAAGCAATAAGAAGATATATTGTCCAACTTAAAACAAACGAAGAAGGAAAAAATCTTTCAACAGAAAACAGTGAAGTTTTTCAAAGAGAAATTGAAAGAATCTATAACATTCTTTATGAGAGTATGTTAATTAACAAGCTTTATGAATATAAAACAAAAGACATTAAAGTTAATGAAGATGAATTTCTTAACCTATATCTTTCAAAAGTTAAGGCTTGCTACGACAGATATTATAAAGATGAAAAAGTTTTTATCAATGAATTAACAAAAACAATTGGAAATGCAAAAATGTGGGGAAGTAGCAACTGCATTGAAAATGTTTTCTATGTTCCAAAAGACTTAAGCGAAAATTTCTTTTTTGTAACACACATTGTTGTTAAACTAACCGAAAGCCAAATTCAAAAAATTAACGACCTTAAAGAATATTGCGAAGCAAATGGTAAAGACGATGCATATTATAAAGAAGAATTGTATAAGATTGTTCCAAATTTAACCGATGATATTATAAGCAAAGTTATTGAACTTATGTTTAAACTTGAAAAAGAAGAAGTTACAAAAGAGCAATATGAAACCGAACTTCTTTCAATAATTGGTTCAAAACTTTTAATGGTTAATGAAAGAGATGGCGAAGGAAATGTAACAAAAGATGTTAAAACAATTCAAGAAATGGTTGCATCGTTATATCGCGAACTCGACGAAATTTATGTTAAATATTATGGAGAAAAAGACACTCCAATAACATTGAATGGACATATCTATACTCCAGCTGAAAATGGTCTTATTAAAGAAGAACAAGCAAAGGGAGCAAGCGCAAATAAGCTTGTTTTAGAGCAACTTCAAATAGATTATCAAAATGCAAGAGGTGATAAGTTCAACGAATATGTTTATAAATATAGCTCCGACACAGGAACAATCCAAATTCAACAATCATACTTTGGCGGTTCAAACGAAAACTGGTATTTATATGCAATTGGTGATAAAAACACAGATAACGGCTTTGTTAAATCCTTTATTGAAGCAGCAAGAGAGCTTAACTCAAACGGCGAAATAGCATCAGTTAAAACATTTTTAATGGAAAACTGGCAAACAAGTGATGGGAAAGAAACTTTGAAAGAACAAAGCACAGGATTTAGCACAATGTTCTGTGCAGGAAAAGTTTCAAACCTCTTTGAATGTTTTGATAATGAAAAGTTTACTCTTGAAGATTTATTTGCAGAAGAAAGCGCATCGGGAAATGCAAAATACTACTCGCTTTTAAAAATGAGCCAGTATCGTTTAGGACTTACAATGAATAAAACCCTTTTTGACCTTATCTTCGAGGAATACTACGACTCAATGTATAATGAAATCATTAGCATCTACGAAGATGAAATTTTAAAAGATGACGAAGTTAAAATTAACTATGACATCATTAAACAAATAACAGGTTAATAAAATAAAGCAGCACTTAATTAAGTGCTGTTTTTTATCAGTTAATTTAATCAATATTTAATTATTTAAGAAAATAAATTAAAAAATAAGAAAAAATAAATAAATTTATTAAAAAATATTAAATTAAAATGAAAATCCGCTTAAATTGCGGATTTTAATATATTTTATTTGCAACAAAATGTTTTACAAAAATGTGCTTTATCTTCTTTTCCTTTTGTAACTTTAATTGTGTCCATTTCACAGTTGCAACCGTCAAGATTATGAACACATTCGCAAACATCGCAGCAAACACCGCTGTTAGTTTTTTTAACTTCGTCCATTTTCTTCCCTCCTTATTTTAGTTTGTTCAAAACTAAATTTTTTATTTATTGTTTTACTTTTTTCTAAAAGAACGCTATAATATAAATATGATAATTGAGGAAACAAAAGTAAATTTTTTTGAGAGTATTATGCTAAAACCCTGTGCGGTTAAAGAAAAAACTCCAAAGAAAAAAATTAAACTTATTGTTGGGCTTGGAAACCCAGATAAGAAATATTTCGACACCTACCATAACATAGGATTTTGCTTTATTGATAAGTTAAGTTCTAAACTTGATATTAAAGTTAAGAAAAAGGAATGTAAAAGCCTAACAGGCGAAGGGTTTATTGAAAGAGAAGAACAACAAATCGACCCTAAAACAGGCAAAATTCAAACTAAGATAATAAAAGAAAAAATCATTTTAGCAAAGCCTCAAACTTATATGAATTTAAGCGGCGAGGCAGTTCTTGAACTTGTTAAAAAATATAAATTTTCTCTTGACGAAATTTTGATTGTTCTTGACGACATCGATATTGAAGCTGGAACCTATCGCTATCGTGAAAACGGAAGCGGGGGAACTCATAATGGGCTTCGAAACATTGTTCAACTTCTTAAATCGCAAGACTTTAAAAGAATCCGAATTGGAATTGGAAAAGACGAAAGAATGGACTTAGCAGATTATGTTCTTTCAAAAATTTCAAAAGAAAATAAAGAAAAAATAAACGAAGCAATGGAAAGAGCTATTGAATATTTAAAAACGTTGATTTATTAAAAAATGAAAAAAATATAAAAAAAAGAGCAAAAATTGCTCTTTTTTGTTTAACTATTAGTTATTTTCGTTCAAGATTTCCTTAACAGCAGTAACAAAAGATTTAATTTTTCCGTTTTCTTTAAGTTGTTCTGTTATCTTATCGCGAGCGTGAATTATTGTTGTGTGGTCGCGTCCGCCAAAAGTTTTTCCAATAACAACAAGAGGGATGTCGAGCATTTCACAAATTAAATAAATTGCAATCATTCTTGGCTCAACAATTTCTTTGTTTTTCTTTTTTCCAACAATATCGCTTTTTGAAACTGAAAAATATTTGCAAACTGCGTTGATAATTATGTCGGGGTTAAGATCTTCTCTTTTCTCGTCAAGGTCGTCTTTAAATGCTTCTCTTGCATCTTCAATTGTTGCAATTTTCTTTCCTGTTAGTGTTGCGAAGAAATATACTTTTGAAAGAAGCCCCTCCATTTCTCTTATGTTTGTGTCTGCTTTTTCGGCAATCGTGTTAATAACATCGTCGTCGATGTAGTATTTTTCAAGTTGAGCTTTCTTTCTTAAAATTGCAACGCGAGTTTCAAAATCTGGAATTTGCATATCTTGAATAAAACCGCTTGCAAAACGCGATTTAAGACGGTCGCTTAAAGTTGCAATTTCTTTTGGAGGGCGATCTGAGGCAATAATAATTTGTTTATTGTTTTGAAAAAGGTCGTTAAACGTGTGGAAAAATTCTTCCTGTGTTTCGTTTTTGTTGCTAATAAATTGAATGTCGTCAACCATTAAAACATCGTTGTTTCGATATTTTTCGCGGAACTTGTTAATGTTAAGTTCTTTTGCACTTCCGTGAAGAGAGTTAATATAGTCGTTTGTGAATTTTTCGCAAGTTACATATTTAAGTTTTAAGTCTGGATTTTCGTTTGTTATGTAGTTTCCAATTGCGTGAAGAAGGTGGGTTTTTCCAAGCCCAACGCCGCCATAGATGAAAAGAGGGTTAAACCTTTTCCCTGGGTTTTCTGCAACAGAATGGGCAGCAGCATAAACAATTTGGTTACATTTTCCAACAACGAAATTATCGAAAGTATATTTTGGGTTAAGAGCAGAACTTTGATCTTGTTCTTCTTTTCCAATTATTGCTTGATTTGTTTCAGACTTATTCTTTTTAAGATATTCTTTCTTTTCAATTGGATCTAAAACTTCAAAAGTGACGTCCTCGCCAAAAACATCTGCAATTGCTTCTTTGAGTTGGTCGTTATGTCGTTTTAAAAGTTGTTTTTTTGCATATTCCGTGTTAGCAACCAAAATAAGTTTCTCGCTGTTTGGAAAATCAAGAACCTCCAAAGGTTCAATCCAAAGCTCAAAAGAAACGGCGCTAACCATTATTTCAATTTTATTTAAAACTGTTTTCCAAAGTTCTTGTAGTTCTCTCATTTTTCTTCCTCGAGAACGATTATAACATAAAAAAATAAATTTGAAACAAAAAATGTGGATAACTTTAAATATTTTTTTAAAGGGGTAAGGGGAAAAAGAGAAATAAAAAAGATTTGACTTTGTAAATGTATTCATATATAATCAAATTTACTTATGGAAAAGTATTTCTTTTTTATGGGAAAAATATAACAGGAGGGAAAAATGAAAAGAACATATCAACCAAAGAAACGTCAAAGAAACAAAGTTCATGGTTTCCGTGCAAGAATGAAAACACAAGGCGGAAGAAACGTTGTTAAAAGACGCAGAAACAGAGGAAGAGCAAAACTTTCGGCATAAGGGAGGCGAGTTATGCTACCTAAACAAAATCGTCTTAAAAAAAACAAGCAGTTCACTTATATTTATAAAAACGGGCAAACTAAACACGCAAATAAGTTGTCTTTAAGTTACATTAAAACCAAATTCCAACCTTTTAAAGTTGGGTTCACTGTTAGTAAAAAAATTGGAAACAGTGTTACAAGAAGCAGAGTTAAAAGACTTCTTCGAGAAGCAACAAGAATTGAGCTTAACAATTTCAACAAAAGTTATAACTATATTTTCATTGCTAGGGAAGGGATAGACCAAGAAAACCTCAATTCAATTCGGAAAACAATTGTTTCTTTGCTTGAAAAAGCAGGGCTACATTCAAAAAACGAAAACAAGCCAGAAGGCAAAAATATAGATGAAAACATTTCTTAAAATAATAACCTATCCTTTTAGGTTTTTATTGCTTTGTTTAGTTAAATTTTATAAATTTTGTATAAGTCCAATTTTGCCATCAACTTGTGGATTTGTTCCAACTTGCTCAACATATATGGAACAGGCAATTAAGGAATTTGGGCCGTTTAAAGGAACTTGGCTTGGAATTAAAAGGCTCTCAAAATGCAGGCCAGGGGGAAAATGTGGGTTCGACCCAATTCCTCTTAACATTAAAGGAGAATTAAAATGGCTTTTATAACCAAACTTTCAAACTTCTTTTGCTCTGCGGCAATCAAAGAACCAACAGGGGTTTGGGAAAAAATTATTATGGCGTTCCATAACGGAATTCCAAACTATGCTTGGGCAATCATTGTTTTCACAATAGTTGTTAAGCTTGTTATCTTTCCTTTGGATTTTGTTAACAGAAGAATTTCTGCAAAAAATGCAAAAGTTCAAGCGCTTGTCCAGCCAGAAATTGAAGATATCCAAAAAAAATATGGCAACAACAAGCAAATGATTAACCAAAAAACAATGGAAATCTATAAAAAGCATAACTACAACGTCACGGGTTCGTGCGTTATTATGCTTGTTTATATGGCTTTAACCTTATTCATTTTCATAACACTTTTCTCGGGTCTTAACAATATGGCAGCCTATAAAGTTGGTTCGCAATATCAAGAAATGGAAAATGCTTTTAACAAAGTTGCCTATGAAACCGAGGAAATTGAAACTGACTATGAAAAATATACAAATGCGTTCTCAACTGCATTTGAAAACAAAAAGTCGGAAATAAGACAACAAGCCGAAACCCAAAAGAAAAACGAAATTTTGGCTGGGAAAGAAGAAGGATATCAGCTTACAGACGAAGATAAAGCCGCGATAACAAAAGCGGGCGACGAAGCTGTTGCAAATCAAGATAACATCAATCTTTGTAATGACGCCGGAAAAACTGCGGGGGAAACCGCTTCGGGAAAAACTCTTGAAGAAATTATGGTTCCAATTAACGACGCAGTTGCAAAAAGATATAATGAAGTTAAAAACAGTTGGCTTTGGGTTGACAACGTTTGGAAAAGCGATGTGCCTTGGAAAAAATCGTCAACAACTTTCGACGAATTTGTTTCTCTTGCAAGAATAACATATAAAGACAGTTTGGGAGAAGGAGAGGAGGAAACATTTAATGTTCGTCTTTCAGCAAACAAAGAAGCCGACCGCGCAAAATACGATCTTGTTATGGGCGCTGTTGAAAGCGAAAACAGAGTTAATGGATATTTAATTATTCCAATTGTTGCTGTTGCTGTTAATGTTCTTTCAATGCTTGCAAGCCAAGGGAAACTTAAATTTAAAAGAAAGAAAAAACAAGAAGGCGAAGAAAAATCTAACAAAATGCCTGGCGGAATTTTGATGTTAGTTCTTCTTCCAGCACTTATGGGATATATCACTCTTTCCTATAACACGGTGTTTGGTCTTTACATTCTTGTTGGTTCTCTTTTCTCGCTTGCAACAACACCACTTGTTAATTTTGGAATTAAAAAGTGGGACGAACTTGACGAAAAACGCAAGGCTAAAAAACAAAAGAAAGAAATTTCTTATAAAAGATAGGGGAGAAAAATATGAAAAGTTGTGAAGGAATTGGAAAATCAATTGAAAAAGCAATTGACAATGCACTTGAGCAATTAAATGCTAAAAGAGAAGATGTTGACATCAAAATTTTGGAAGAAGGCGGGCTTTTCAAAAAGGCAAAAGTTTTAGTAACAATTTCGGAAGATTGCGAAGAAGAATATGAAAAACGCGCAAAAGAAATTGAAGAAGTTGAAGACGAAATTCTTGACGTTAAATCTTTCTTTAAAGATGTTGAAACTTTGATAAAAAACGAAGAAAAAGACGTTAAAAAAGAAGAAAAACAAGAACAAAAAGAAGAGAAAAAACAACTTAAAGAAGAAAAGAAAGCAAACAAGAAAGAAAATAAACTTTCTGGCGTTGATTTCATTAAAGGTCTTTTGGACGTAATTTCTCCAAACTATAATCTCTATTCTGAAGAAGACGAAGAGAAAATTTTTGTTAAAGTTGAAGGTGGAAACACTGGCGACTTAATTGGTTATCGCGGGGAATGCTTAAATGCAATTCAATATGTTGCATCAGTTGTTGAAAATGAATTCTCTGGGAAGAGAAAAAGATTTATCTTAGACATTGAAAACTACCGCGAAAAGCGCGAAGAAACTCTCAAATCTCTTGCCCACAGAATGGAAACAAGAGTTGAAAAGAGCAAAAAAGCATTAAAACTTGAACCAATGAGCGCAAACGAGAGAAGAATTATCCACACCGAACTTCAAAAAAGCGAAAGCGTAACAACAACAAGCAAGGGAACTGAACCAAACAGATATGTTGTTATTCTTCCAAAAGATAGCGCAGAAAACGAAGAATAGTTGATTTAAAAATTTCAATATGTTAAAATAAAACCGTGAAAAAAATATTAGCGGTTTTATTTTCTTTATTAGCAGTTTTGGTGTTTGTTCCAACAATTCAAAATGTTAGCGCAGAAACTTTGAAAGTTAAAGTTTCTGTTTCTTCGTGTGCAATATTAGATGCGCCACTTAACGAAGCAAACACAATCTACACCGCAAGTTTTGGCGACGAACTTGAAGTTCTTGGAACGGCGCAAACAGGAGAGCTTAGTTTCTATCAAGTTAAGATTCCAGGAAGCGAACAAAATGGGTGGGTTTTAAAAAACGCTGTTTCTGCGTCAAACAGTAAAGCACTTGAAAAAAGTCTTGACCCAAACGCAAAAACACTTAATAAAGATGTTAAAGTTTATTCAACCCAGAAACTTGAAAATGGGAGTGAAATTATCATTGCGGGAAAACCCGTTCTTCTTTCTCAATTCCAAGAAGTTAAAATTGTTGGGGGATATAACAAAAACAGCGACTCAACAAAAATTATGTTTGAATATGAAAATCAAATTTTAACAGGCTATGTTAAAACTTCCGACCTTGTTGTTGAAGGTTTTAACGGAACAATAATTTTAATTGTTTTCATTTTCATTCTTGTTATTTCAATTATTGTTTCGATTATTGTTGCAACAAAGAAAAAACGTAAAAAAGCAAAAAATAAAACTTAGGAATTTTCCTAAGTTTTTTTATTTTAATATCTAAACTTCTTTTTAATTCCTGGTTTGCGTTTAAACAAGTTGGATTCTTCGTGAACTTCTTGCTTTGGCTCGCCTTCTTCGTTTGGAACTTCCTCTTTTTGTTCTTCAATTTCTTTCTTTGTCTGTTCTTCTTCGCGAAGTCTTCTTTCTTCGGCTTGTTCTTTTTCAATTTCGTCGTTTAACGTTTGTGCTGCTTTGTTAAGTTTCTCAATAACTCGATTTGCCGCCTCCATTTTTGCCTTATCAAAAACTTTTTGAATTTCTTCGGTTTGCTCCATAAATTTTTCTGGCATTTTAACAAGTTCTTCTGGGCTTATTTCAAGAATTTCAACAAGTTCGTCGCAAAGAAGTTTTGAAAGGAAAAGAACATAGTTTTCGTCGGTTATATCGAGAAAATCAATTAAAACAGAATGGTCGACGGAATCGAGAGAATCAAGAGCGGTTGTTAAATAAACTTGAAGTTTTGAAACACTGAACGCATTTCCGTTTGATGCTGCAAGAATTGTCCATTTCATATATTTTTCATAATTCATAATGCAAAAATCATAGAATCCTTTTTTATAGCAATAGCCCAAGAAATCTTGCGCACTGCAATTAGTTATTGCATTTGATGTTATATTATAAACCGCATCGTCATATTCTGCATAAGCTTTTTCCGACTTGCCTCTTTTTGCGGAAAGTTCGTCCATTTGACGGCGGAGTTCCATAAAGATTGCGCGATAAAGTTCAATGTCAAATGTTGAGGAAGTGTTAAAATCTTTTGTTAAATCAATGTCTAAATTACGTTTTTCTTTTGGCTTTGTTTCAAAATTAAATTCGCGTTTTGGAGTTTCTTGTTTAACTTCAACTTTCTCTTTTTCTGACTTCGCTGTTGTTTTAGGGGTTCTCTTTTTTGGAGTTAATTTTTTTTCTTCTTCCTTTTTAACTGGCATTTTTCCACCTCACTTTAGTTTAGTATAACAAAAATAATTAAAAAACATAAACAAAATTATAACAATGGGGCAAAAAGTCTAACAAAAGCTTGAGTAAATTTGTTAAACAAAATTTTCCGCTTAAAAAATATTTTGTCAACTTTAATACAGTTTTTTTCATCGTTTTCAAAGTATTTAACATTTTGCATAACAAAATCTTTTCCATAAAGAAATGCCATAACTTCAAAATTGAGAGTAAAAGAGCGGTTGTCGAAATTGCAAGAACCAATTGCAACAACTTTTCCGTCAACAATAAATGTTTTTGAATGTAAAAAGCCGTTATATAAATAAAACTCAATCCCAGAAGGAAGAAGGTCTTTAACATAAGATAAACTTGCCAAGTAAACAAATTTTTTATCTGGCTTTAAAGGCAACATAATTTTAATTGAAACACCGCTAAGTTTTGCAATTTTAAGAGCACTTAAAAGAGCTTCGTCGGGAATGAAATAAGGGGTTTGAATTAAAATTGAGTCTTTTGCGCTCAATATCATTTTCAAAATGGATTCTCTAATTGGTTGGTTTGGAAGGTCGGGCCCGCTTGTTAAAATTTGGCAACCTGTGTTTCCATATGTTCCAAGTTTTGGAAAATATCCTTCGTCCAAAAGATTGTTCATGCTTGAACTTATGTTTTTGCAATATCTCCAATCGTTGAAAAAAGCAACTTGAAGATTATATGCCGAACTTCCAACAATTCGAAGGTGAGTGTCGCGCCAAGGGCTTAGTTTTGGCTTTCTTCCCATATGGTCGTCGCGAATGTTAATTCCGCCTGTGTAGGCAATCTTCCCGTCGATAACAACAATTTTTTTGTGATTTCGATAGTTTGCTTTAAAACTGAAAAGACGAATTCCAAGAAAAAAAGGGAAGAACTCGGCAATTTCTCCGCCTGCTTTAACAAGTTTTTTAAAGAATGATGGTTTCGTTCTGTGACTTCCAAAAGAATCGTAGATGAGTTTAACTTTAACCCCTTCTTTTGCTTTTCTTATAAGAATTTCCATAATTTCTTTGCCAACTTGATCGTCGGCAAAAATGTAGTATAAAAGATTGATTGAATGTTTTGCTTTTTCAAGGTCTTTTTTAAGAGCTGCTATTTTATCTTCGCCCGAAAGAAAAACTCGGACATCATTGTTTTTAAAATATGAACAATTTGAAATGTTAAGATTGAAAAGGAGAATGTCTAAACACTCTTTATCTGCATCCGAAATTTTTCTTGAAGAAAAAAGATGTTTTTGCTCTTTAACAAATTCCTCATATTCTTTGGCAATGAGTCTTTTCTTTTTAAACATCTTTTTTGTTCGATAGCTAAGTCCGCTTCCAACAAAACAGTAAATTATAAAACCAACGATTGGGAAAAACGTTAAAACCATCGACCAAGCAACAATTGTTGTTGGTTTTTTGCGTTCAACAAAAATCATTGTTAAAACACAAAGGAAATTAACACACAAAATTATTAAAATAACGATCCCGAAAATTGACATAATTACAACTTAGTTTACACAATTATACCACATTAAATTATTTTTTTGCAAATACTAAAGAAAATCGCGTTAAAGATTGGAGAATTATATAAATTGTGTTATATTAAAGGTAAGATGAAAAAAATTATATTTGGAAGTTTATTATTTATTTTAATGCTCTCAATAGGGTTTTCCTTCGTTGGAATTCCAAGCGTTTCGGCGCAAATTAGCGGAGGAGACGACTTAAACCCTGCCGTTGTTCACTTGATAAATAAAGTTAAAAACGGAAAAGATTCCTATTTTAATTCATTTGTTCAAGCGGGGTTAACTTCTTCCCACTACACTTTTCGCGATTATAAAGGGAATCAGGTTTATAACTATATCATTAGAAATATGACAACCGACAGCTTTTCCGATAAAAATGCAATTGTAAAAAGCGAAGTTTTTTCGCTAAGTTCCGACTATCAAAAAATTGCAAATGCAGCCAAACTTTATGTTTCGGGAAGTGCGGGGCATTTGGCGGCATCAACGGACGATCGCGATAAGGTTATTTTCTCGCTCATAACAACAGGAGCGCTAAACGAAACAAAAACTATTACGGGAAACCGTGTTTACACTTCTGGCTCTTATGCGCCATTATGGGTTGAAACCGAAAGAACTCTTCTTCAAAGCGGTTCAACAATTCAATTTAACTTTGAAACTCAAAAAGGATATGGGCAAGACAATTCAAAAGGTTTTTATGTTTTCGATCCTTGCCTTAACTATTCCGTTGAAATCGACAGTTTAACAACCTTGATTGAAGGAAGAGATGTTTTCCGCGGCGAGCAAATTTATCTTAACGCAACAAACCCAATTTTGGAATTATTTGGCGGCGAAACCGTTAACTATTTCAAAAATATTTTCAAAATTGAATGGGAAGTTACAAAAGGCAAAGCGCATATTGATAAAGAAGCACTTGCAAATGGATACTTAAAAGTTTCCAACACGGCAACTGGCGATATAACTGTTCGTGCAAAATGCAAATCGTCTTCTGTTTCGAATGAATACATCTATTCCCCAACAATAACATTCAAAGTTAAAAGTGGAGAAACAGGCATTAGCGTTGCATCAAATTTTGAAGAAGGAATTAAATCTGTTTCCTATTCTCAAAATGGAACAGCATATGATGTTTCGGTTGTTTTAAACGATGGATTTGTTCCAACTTCAACAGAAAATTATAATTTTGGAACAAAAACATTAACATTCCAAAATGTTGAAGAAAAATCTATTGTTAATGTTTCTCTTAAAAAACAAATTTCAATTAAGGAAATTATTGCAAAAGACAAGGCATACGACGGAACAAACACTGCGGAAATTAAAGAAATTATTTTTAATGAAAAAATTGACGAAACAATTGGAATTAACGGATTAACAATAACTTTTAATGATATTATTGCCGGAACTTCAAGTTTATCTTACGAAGGGACTGCCGTTTTAAAACCTGATTTTGAAAAAAAATATGAACTTGTTGATTTCGGAACGCCAATTGTTGTTTCTGGGCAAATTCTAAAGAGAGATGTTGTTGTTTCTGCAAAATACACAACACAAGGAATTGGACAAACTGAAAAGCCAATTGAATTTACTGCAACTGGTCTTGTGAATGGCGAAAGCCTTGGCGGGAAACTTGCAAAAGAAAGCGGAACAACGGTTGGGAAATATAGAATTACAATTGGAACACTTGCAAGTGAAAATCCAAACTATAACATTATTTTCTTTTCAAATGTTTATGAAATAACAAAAATAAATTTTAAAATAACAGACGTCACAATTGAAAAAGTTTATGATGGCGAAACCGAAATTCAATCCATAAGCATTGACAATCTTGAATTTTCAATTAAGAATGGCACGGAATATATAAGTGCAACATGGAGCGAAATTGCAAAAGACAGCAATGTTGGTCTTCGTTTAACCGCAAGCTTCAAGGATAACGCAAATGTTGGAGCAGGAAAACCTGTTAGTTTTGTTGCCGAACTTATTGGAACGGATAAAGCAAACTTTGAACTTGAAAGTGTTCCAACCAATGTTTATGGAAAAATAACAAAAGCGCCAATTGAAATCACTGCGCATTCCGATCAAAAACAATTTGGCGATTCCGACCCAGAACTTACATACACAATAACCTCTGGGCAACTTTATAACAGCGATAGTTTAACAGGAGAACTTAGCCGTCAATCGGGCGAAAATGTTGGAGTATATCAAATTCAAAAAGGAACTCTTTCCGCAGGCAATAACTATCAACTTACTTTTGTTGGAAACACTTTTGAAGTTATTAGAAGACAAGTTAAGGTTAACGCACTTAAAGTGACAAAACACTATGGCGATGTTGACGAACAGTTAACTTATGAGCTTGTTGGGGGGACAACCGAAGTTCAAGAGGGTTTAAATCTTAAACTTGAGCGCGAAAAAGGCGAACTTGTTGGAATATATGAAATTTCAGTTGTAAGTTATAATGACAGAAACTATGAAATTGTTTCCTTCACGCAAGAAGGCTTTGAGATTTTAAAGAGAGAAATAATAATTTCAGTTTACAGCAAGGAAAAAGAATACGATTCAACCGACCGTGCGGAAGTTGTTTATGAAATCTCAAATTTGCAAGCGAATAATCCAGATAATATTCGCATTGATATAACAGCAAAATTTAGAGGAACAACAGTTAGAGAATGGGGGATTCTATATTACCATGAAGGAAGCCTTATAACAGATTTTTCAAGCAGCCTTGTTCTTGGAAATAATGTTGATTGCTATGACATAACATTCGATGTTAACTACACCGCGAACATAACAATAAGAAAAATTTATATTGTTATCAAAAACGGAAAAGTTACAAAAGAATGGGGCGACCCAGACCCAAATCCTCTTCCATATCAAATTGAAAATGGATTTGAAGGAATTGTTTTAACAGGGCAACTTGAAAGAGGCTTAACCGGGCAAGATCAAGATGGCTATGTTGTTAACAACAATGAAGTTGGAATCTATCCATTACATCTTGGAACTTTAATTAACCCAACAAACAGCCAATATTTTGATATAAGTTTTAAAGAGGAAACCTACTATTTTGAAATTATTAAGCGAAGGGTCATTCTCTCTGCTCCAAACACAATGAAAATTTATGGAGAAGAAGACCCAGAGTTTCCTTTTGCGCTTGCTCCTGGAATAACTCTTCCAGAAGGGGTTAGCCTTCAAGACATTTTAACAAACGGGAAATTAAGCCGTCGTCAAGGCGAAAATGTTGGCAAATATACCTACGGACTTGGGGAAGTTAAACTAATTTCAACCCAACAAAAAAACTATGAACTTTTCCTTAACGAAAACTATTTGGAAATTGTTCCAAGAGATATTGAAATTCAAATTGAAGACGCAACAAAAGAATATGGCGAGGAAAATCCAGAATTTAAATATACAATTGTTTCGGGATCAATTGGGTTTGAAGGGGATTTAATAATTTCCTATTCAGGCGACCCTAACGTTGGCAAGCACGAACTTCAAGCACTAATCAATTCCGATAACTATAATTTAACATCAAACAGGGCATATTTAACAATAACTCCAGCGCCAATTATGATTCAATCGGACTATATTCAAAAAACTTATGGGGACGAGGACCCAGAGTTAACATTTTATTTGAGTGAAGGTCAACTTAAATATGACGACACATTTGAATCTATTTTAACTGGCTTCATTAAAAGAGGCGAAGGCGAAAATGTTGGGACATATTCAATTCTTAAAAACACGTTGGCTGCCAACGGAAACTATGCTTTAACATTTAACGGAAGCAATTTTGTTATCAATAAACGCGATGCATATGTTGTTGCAAACCCAGTTGAAAAATTTTTAGACGAAATTAGCGATCCATATGAACTTACGTATGAAGTTTCAAATCTTATTGAAGGAGATGTCCTTTCGGGAGAACTTGCTGTTGAACTAACAGGAGTTGGAGAGTTTGAAATTGGGATTGGAACTCTTGCAAACAGCAACTATCAAATTCACTACACTTCCGCAATTTTCAAAGTTTCAAAGCGCTCAATTCAAATTACTGTTGAAGGTCAAACAAGAGCTTACGATTCAACAACAAACCACGGCGAGTTTAAATATGAAATTAGTGGAGAAATTAAAGATGGGCATGGGAAATCATATTTCAATGTTGTTCTTTCTTGCAACCCAGAAAAAAATGTTGGAATCTATCCAATTGAAGTTTCCTATTCAAGCGAGGTTAACACTTTCTACGATGTTGTTGTTGATGTTGAAACTAAAAAAGGATACTTTGAAATAAAGAAAAGACTTATTAACGTTAAAGCCCACGATGTTAATATTATTTACGGCGACGAAATCCCAGCGGAAAGCGATCTTCAATTTGAATTAGGGGAAGGTAGCGTTATTTTCAATAATGAGATTGAAATTAAACTTGGTTATGATGGTGTTGTTTCTGGCGCTGGGGAATATGACATAATTGATAAAACAATTGAAAACGATAACTATCAAGTTAATGTTGAAAAAGGAAAATTGACAATCACCCCAAAAGAAATTAAAGTTGAAATTTCCAATTTCGAAAAAATTTATGGCAATGCCGACCCAGATTTCACATTCTCATTTGCCCAAGGTGCAGTTGTCCAAGGCGATGAAATTTCAGGGAGGATAACCCGCGAAGAGGGCGAAACGGTTGGTGTTTACGAATTGGTTTGCGAACTTGAAAATCCAAATTACATAATTAAAATGGACAAAACAACATTAACAATCAACAAAAGACATTTAACCATAGTTGTTTCGATAAAAGATAAGGTTTTCGACGGAACAACAAGCGTTGAACCGGCGAAAGAACCAAAAATTCTAAACAAAGTTGAAGGCGACGACATTGGAGTTGAATATATTGCAGCATTCGCTGATACAGGTGTTTCTCCAAGAACAACTGTTAACATCATTTCAAGCACTCTCACTGGAAGTGCAAAAGATAACTACACATATGAATTTGCTCCAATTGAAGCGCAAATAACCTATCGAACACTCACAAAAGAAGGTGTTAAAATTTCCGTTGAAGATGGAAACACATCGTTAACTTGGGGGGCATACATAAAAGTTGAATATCTGCTTGCCGAAGAAATTGGAAGCATAGCAAAAGATAAGAACACAGAGTCGGGGATTGTTATCTTGCTTTATAACAGAAACAACGAACTTATAACAAACTTTGGAAAGATTAAGGTTACAATCAACCTAGATGAATTTCCATACGAAAAATTTGATATCTATCTTTTAAATGAAGATGGAAAAATAGAAAAAATGAAATATGAGGAAGCAATTAACGACATTTCATTCGAAACAACAAAACTTGGAACGTTTGTTGCAACAACCGATCGAAATATTGCTTTAATCTATTTCCTAATTGCTTTGGGAAGCGCAGTTGGAGCCGGAGCAATCATCACAGGAATTGTTGTTGGAGTTAAAAAAGCTAAAGGAAAAATTTAAAAAAAAGAGCGAAATTTCGCTCTTTTTTAATACACTTTAATAACTAGTTTTTTTGCTCCGAAAAGTTAACCTCGTCGGCAATTAAACAGTCTGTTGTTAAAAGAGTTGATGCAACGCTTGCTGCGTTTTCAAGCGCACTGCAAGAAACTTTGCATGGGTCGATTATCCCAAGTTTAAACATATCACCGAATTTATTGGAATAGAAATCGAATCCATAGTTAGGGTTTTTGTTCTTCATAATTTTTTCCAAGATAACTTCGCCGCAAAGTCCTGCATTTTTTGCAATTTGTTTTAAAGGAGTGTCAAGTGCATTTAAAACAACGTGCGCCCCTGTTTTCTCATCGCCTGTTAGTTTTTTAATAAGTTTTTCAACAGATTTTTTGGTTTTAAGAAGAGCAACACCGCCCCCTGGAACAATTCCTTGTTCTAAGGCCGCTTTTGTTGCAGAAAGCGCATCTTCAATTCGAAGTTTCTTTTCAAGCATTTCAATTTCCGTTGGTGCGCCAACGTTAATAACGGCAACCCCGCCCGCAAGTTTTGCCAAACGTTCTTTAAGTTTTGCGTTGTCAAACCCGCTGTCTAATTCGTCAAGCTGCATTCTAATTTGCCTTGCTCTTGTGTTAACATCTTCTTGTTTTCCAATTCCTCCAATAATTGTTGTTGTGTCTTTTGTTATCTTAACTTTTTTTGCTCGTCCAAGGTCGGTAAGTTCAACATTTTCAAGAGCATCGGTAAGTTCTTTTGAAACAAACCTTGCGCCAACAACGCACGCAATGTCTTTAAGCATTTCCGTTCGATTTTCGCCAAAAGAAGGGGCGCGAACCGCCGCAACCGAAAGAGTCCCTCTAAGCTTATTTAAAACAAGAGCGGTTAATGCATCGCCGTCAATTTCGTCGGCAATTATGAAAAGTTTTTCGTTTGCATTTGCAATTTTTTCCAAAAGTGGAAGGATTTGATTGAGATTGTTGATTTTATGGTCGGTTATTAAAATAAGTGGATTTTCCAAAATTGCTTCCATTTTTTCCATGTCGGTTGACATATATGGAGAAATGTAGCCGCGGTCGAATTGCATTCCTTGAGAAATTGCAAGTTCAGTTTTAATTGAGTTGGATTCTTGCGCGGAAATAACACCGTCTTTCCCAACAATTTGAATTGCGTTTGCAATAAGTTCGCCAATTTCCTCGTCACCGGCGGAAATTGTTGCAATTTGTTTAATTTCTTCGTGGGAGGAAACTTTTTTCGAAATTGATTTAAGTTTTGAAACAACTTGCGCGGTTGCCTTTGAAATTCCTTTTCGAAGAATAATTGGATTTGCGCCGGCAGCAAAATTTTTTAATCCTTCTTTAACAATTGCTTGCGCAAGAACAATTGCAGTTGTTGTTCCGTCGCCCGCAACGTCGTTTGTTTTTATGCTTGCTTCCTTAATTAACTTTGCGCCAATGTTAACAAAAGGATTTGAAACTTCAATTTCTCTTGCAATTGTAACGCCGTCGTTTGTTATAAGGGGAGTTGCAAATTGCTTGTCGAGAACAACATTGCGTCCTTTTGGGCCTAATGTAACTTTAACAGCATCTGCAACAATGTTAACTCCTTCCTCCAAGGCAGCAGTTGCCGCCGCCGAATTTAATATTTTTTTGCTCATTTTTCTTCCTCCTCTAAAACTGCCAAAATGTCTGGCTGACGAATTATTGTGTAGGTTTCGTTTCCAAATTTATATTCCATTCCTGCAAACTTGGAATAGAAAATTGTGTCGCCAGGTTTAACATAAAAAACAATTTCATTCCCGTCAAGTTTTCCGCCTTGTCCAACAAAAACAACTTTTCCCATTTGAGGTTTTTCTTGGCTTGATGTTGGCAAAAAAAGTCCGCTTTCTGTTTTTTCTTTCGCTTCAAATTGTTTAATAACAATTCGGTCGAAAAGAGGTTTAATTTTCATATTTTTCTCCTTTTTTTTTGTTAATTTCAAAGAAAATCTCATAAAAATTTTAACTTTCTCATAAATTACATCAAAAGAATAGTTCTTTTGGGGCAAAAAATTCAACATTCGCTGCCATTTTTTGTTTGAAATTATGAAAAACGCACTTGGAAAGATTTTTGTTTTATTCCTATCTCTTGTTTGCATTGCTGTTTGTGTTCTGCTTGCAAGTATTCTTTCGTCGGCAATAACTGTTAGCAGTTCAGCTTCAAGTTCTTCCTATGACGGCTTTGAAATTTATGCAATCTCGCTTGGAAGTTACACTTCAAAACAAGCTGCCCAGGCAACAGAGGAAGATGTTATGCAGCGCGGCGGGGCAGGATATATCTATAAGAAAAACGAAATATATTATGTTTTGGCTTCGGCATATGAACGAGAAAATGACGCAAAACTTGTTAAAGAAAACTTGACGGCAAATAATAACACTTGCACTATTATGAAAATTGAAATTTCAGCGCCAGATCTTTCAAAAACAAGTTCTTCTTCGCAGGCAAAGTCTTTTCTTTCTGCTCTTGGAGAAATTAAAAATTCTGTCTTAAAGTTATATGATGTTTCTGTTGCTTTGGACACAAAAACAGTTGACGAAACAAAAGCTAAAATACAAATTATTGAAATTAAAGGAAGCCTTGAAAAAGAATTTGAAAAACTTTCGCGCGGGACAAATGCAGTTGACGGAATTTACTATCAAACAATCAAAAACACCTTTGCATCTCTTGAGAAAAGGCTTGCCGACCTTCGAAACTACCAAACGATTAACGGAATTTCTCTTTCAACAATGGTTAAAAAAACATATCTAAATTTCTTTTTTGAATTGCAGTCGCTAACAAACGCGCTAAACAACGAATTTTAGAATTAAATTTTTCTTTTCGGGCAAACTACTTATAGCAAAGCAGGTGCTTTGACTTGCAAAGGAGGTGGGCAAATGTTCGGCAAGAAAAATGCTGGAAGAAATTCTAAATCTTCCACAAAGAAAAGTTCCAGAACAAGCGTTGAAGCTGCAAAAGAAACAAACGCATATGGAACACGTAATTGCTCAGGAAGAAGTTCATCAAACAGCTCGAGAAAATAGTTTGAGTTAGTGAACTTAAAAAATCGACCAAACATGGTCGATTTTTTATCTTATTTATTAAAAAGTTTTTTAACAACTTCAAATATATCGTTTGAAATTTCTTCAATTGATTTAAGGTTTCCGCTTTCGTTTAAACAAGAAATTTGCGTCCACCCATATTTGTTTGCAACATATTTTCCAGAATTATATGCTTTTGTTAAATGGGAAATGTCTTGCTCCAAAATGTCCTTTTTGTTTCCAGATTTATATTCCCCGCGAGAGTCGGCAAGTTTCTTGCTAACTTCAACTGGAACGTCAAGGAAAATAACGAGGTCTGGTTTTGGGAGTTTAAGTTTTCCAAATTCAAAATCGTTAACATAATCCAAAAACTTATCTCTTTCCTCTTGATTTTCGATGAGCGCCGCTTGATGAAGCATGGTTGATTCAACGTATCTGTCGAAAACAATGCTTCCGCCGTTTTCAATGTGGTCTTTAAGCCCCATCATCGTGCAAAGGCGGTCGACAGCATAAAGGGAATTTGCTTGATAGGCGTCCAGGCAACCAATGTCGCCAAATTCGCCGTTTAAATACATTTTAACAGGAGTGCAGGCGGGAGAGTCGTAGTTTGGGAAACTTTGAACTATGCAATTAATTCCCGCCTCGTTAAGTTTTTCGCAAAGAATCTTTGCTTGAGTTTTTTTCCCGCTTCCGTCGGTTCCTTCAATAACAATAAATTTTCCTTTCATTCTTTCTCCACACTTTCCGATTGATATGTTTCGTTTGCTTTTTTAAGCTCGTTTTGCAAACGGTTAATTTTAACAGTTTGAGCAATAACAACACAAAACAGCGCCAAAATAAGCGCAAAGCCCAAAACAATTAAAATTTTAGTCCAAAGTTTTTTCTTTGTTTGCTTTTTTAAATTTTCCATTTGTTATTTTCCTTAGTATTCTAACAAATTGATTATAACACCACAAAGCGATTTTTGCAATTATTAAACCCAAAGAAAATCTTTCAAACAAAAGTCCGCAAACGAAAGCAATAACAAAATAGAAACGAAGTTGCCCAAAATTAAACGAAAGAACGCAAACAAGCATGATGAAAAAGCAAAGAAAAGAAGCAATAATGTCTAAAACAAGTCCAACAATTTTGTTTTTGTTGCAAAGAAAATGAATGTAGTTTCGCGCGTCAACAAGAAGGCCGCTTGCAAATCCAATTGCAAGCGTTATAACAAAAATTAAAGGTTGAGAAAGAGTTTCAAACAAAAGCATTATTGCGTTCTCTCTTATTTAAAGATTTTTTTGAATAAACTTAACTTTTCTTTTGCGCCAGAAAACTTGATGCAATAAATTTTTCCAGAAATTTCAATGTTTCCGCTTTCAACATCAAGTTTTTTAACCTCCATTGAATTTCCGCTTATTTGAAGAATTGAGTTTTCCATTTCCAAAACAACCGAAGTTTCGCTTATAACATTTGCTTTTTTAATTCCCGAAATTGAAAGATTTTCTTGATTTATTAGTGTTAATCTATTTTCCATACATTCTCCTTTATATATATTATTAAGGCGGCGAGAAATTAAGAATTAAAATTTTTTGTTTTATGTTGTCATATTTTTTGAAAAAGCTTCATTCAATATATTAACTTTATTTTGGAGGGAAGCGGTATGAACGAAAGCGTAAGCCAAACAAAAGCAGAAGCAGCAATCGACAAGGAAATTGGAACAAAAAGAGAGCAACTTGATTTTTCTGTTATGTTGCCAGAAGAAAATGTTTCAAAAATTCTTTCAGCAAGCGCAAGTGTTTCAATTGAAAATTTTGAGGCGCTTTTGGGAGAAGTTTCGTTTTCTGGCGAGGCGTGCTTAAACATTGTCTATTCTCTTGAAGATGGAACAATTTCAAATCATAAAATGTGCCAAGATTTTTCTGGGAAATTCGAAAACATTGCCTTCGACCCTTCTTCTCTTGTTAGAATAATTCCAAATGTTTTGGATGTTTCAATTGAAAAAGGAGTTGGAAACTCAATTAAAGTTAAAATTTCTCTTGAAAACTCATTCTCAATTGTTAAAAATCAGGAAATTGGTTTATATTCCAACACCGACGACTCAATTTTTGTTAAAGAATCGCAAATTGAACTTTTACGCCATTCAAAAAGAAATTGCTATAATTTTGTTCAAAACTCAGTTTTTGAAACAAAACTTCCTGTTGGAAAGATTTTGAATGTAACAGGCTCGGTTGTTGTTAATAAAGCAGACGCGCTAGACGGAATTGTTGTTTTTGAAGGGGAAACAATAACAAAACTTCTTTATGCAACAGAAGACGATCGCCCTCTCCTTGTTTCTCTTGTTAACAAAGATATGTTCCGCGAGGAGGTTGAAGATGAAAATTCAGCGCGAGAAAACATTGTTGAAGGATACGCCTGCGTCGCCAATAAAGACATTGAAGAAACCGTTAATGCGGAAAATAAAACGATTGAAATTAGCGTTCCAGTTAAAATTTGTTATGACCTTTTTGAGATGAACGGAGCAGTTGTTTGCGATGATGCGTATTCAACCGAAAAAGAAATAAATTTAACAACCGAAGCGTTCATTTCAACCGAACTTGTTAAAACAGAGGTTTTCGATAACAAGATTGACGGGAATGTAACCCTCGACGAAGACACCCTTCGAATTGACAAGATTTTGGCAGTTGACGGAGCATATTTAACCCCACAAGTTGAAACCTATCAAAACGGAGAACTTCAAAGCGAAGGACTTATCCACCTTAATATTATATATCTTAACGACGAAGAGGAAAATGTTAACTCTGTTTCAATTGAAATTCCATATGCGTTCAAGGAAAAAGTTGGGGAAGATGACAATCTTCGAGTTAGAACAAACAGCCAAATTATTGAAATTGACGCAACAGCAAAACGTGGCCGCGACATCTATGTTGACGGGAAAATTAAAACGCAAGTTTGGCTTTTAAAAGACAAAGAAAACGCAGTTGTTAGCGAAATTGTTGAAGGCGAAAAATATGCCGAACGCGACAGTGCAATTGAAATTTATTTTGCCGAAGAGGGGAAAACTTTCTGGGACGTTGCAAAAGAACTTCACGTTTCCGAAGATGAGCTTAAAGAACAAAATAAAGAGATTGTTGAACCATTTGCAGCGCCAGAAAAAATTGTTTTCTTCGAACAATATAAAGTTGATATGGACTAATAATTTAACAAAAAAACTTAAAAAACAACAAAAAAATGGGTTTTTCACCCATTTTTTATTTAATTTTTTAAAATTCATTTGAATTAAGTTTTAAAAATGCTTCGGCTGTTGCAAGAGCGTCGGCATAGGCGCGATGGGCTCCGTCGAGAGTTATTTCAAGACGTTTAACAACGTCGCCAAGGCGATAGCGAGGAAGGCGAAGTTTGCTTTTAGCAAGAGGCATAACATCAACAAACTCGTTATCGAAAACAAGCCCTTGTTTTTTTGCCGCTTGAAGAACAAACTTTTGGTCGAAAGAAACATTGTATCCAACAAGAGCGCTTCCACGAGTGTAGCGATAGAAATCGCGAATAACAACATCTACGCTTGGGCATGATTCAACCATTGCATCGGTTATGTTGTTGATTGCCGTTGCGGAAGGCGGAATTGGGTTTGCAGGTTTAATTAGCGAAGAGAATTTTGAAACAATAGTTCCTTTTTCAATTTTAACAGCTCCAATTTCCAAAAGTTCGTCGTTTTGATAGTCTAATCCAGTTGTTTCAACATCAAAAACAACAAAAGTTGCCCGTTCGATGAAGGGGTTATAAATAACTTGTCTTTTAAATAAGTTGTCTTGAGAAAGAATTGAATATGGCGTTACACAGGGTGTTTCATATTCGTTAGAAAACACTTGTTTAAGTTCAATTTTTTCTGGAAGTTTACATCTTGAAATTGCCTTAACATAAAGAGTTAATTTTTTGTTAAACTCTTCAATGTCGCCCAAAATCAAAACTTCGTCGTCAGAAAGAAGTTGAGCAAATTTTTTTTCGTTTGCAATTGTTGTGAAATAACGAACATCAATTTTTGCGGTTGTGTCGTTAAGAACAAAAGCAAAATAGTTTTTTCTTTGTCCAATCATTTTGCCTTTTTTAACTTCATAACTTTTCTCTTCAAAATTTTCAATTTTTCCCGCAAGAATAACCGAAGTTTTTGCCGACTTAATGTTTTTAATATATTCTGGATTTGGGGAAATTTCGCCGCCGAAAAGATTTCTAAATTGTTCAACTTGATATCTTGGAACTGTTGGTTTAAGTTTTTGAATTGGCTTAAGTTCAATATCTTTCGCAATTTCGCCTTTCTCAATAACTAGTGTAAATTCGGTGCAAAATTGTTTTTCCATTTCTTTTTTTGCCGCTGTTTTAAGTTCGTTTTCGTTAAAAAATTCCAAAAAACCTTTGTCAATAACAAGCGAAACTGTTGTTTGAGAAAAATCTTTCAAAACCTTTGCGCTTTCTTTGCTAACAAAAGGAACAACGGAAGGAAAAGCTGAACTTAAAAAATCGAAAAGAGCTTTTAAAACAAGATTATCATCCAAATAACTTTTCTTAAATTTAACAGTTAAAGTTGAGTTAAGAGGAAGAATTGATTTTATGTATGTTTCAAGTTCCAACTTTTCGTCGTCGGAAAGATTTTTGTTTTCAGGATATAAAAAAGTTATGCAGCACGAAGCCGAGGCTTTTTTAAGTGTTACATTAAGAAGTTTTAGGAAACTATATTTATTTTCAAATTCTGTGTTAATTTTTGAAAGTAACCAATCCATGCTTAAATTTTACAATAAAAATAAATTTAAAACAAGATTTTAGCAATAAAAAAACTGCATTTTGCAGTTTTATTCTCCAAGTGGATATATTGAAAGCGCAAATTCGAACTGTGCGTTTTTAATAAGTTGGCTTTTGTTGATTGATGAAATTGTTATTGTTAGAGTTTCGCTTTTCCCTTTTTAAAGCGAAAAAGTTTTAGGTTGTGAAAATTGAATATTAAGATTCTCAATTGAATCTGGGCTATTTTTAATGTGGCAACTTATTGTGTTTTCTCCCAAATTAACAATTGTTAAAGAAAGGATAATGTCGTCTTGATTTTCGTTAAACTCAACTGCGCTTCCCCAAGAATCGAGTTCGAGTTTTGAAGGAGAGGAAGATGGCGAAAAGATAAGAGTTGAAAAATTATGAGATGATTTTGCACCGGTTATGCCGCCAGAGATATTTGCTGAAATTTCGTGAACATTAAAAGTGAACGAACTTTCAACTCTTGAAGAGGGGCGAGGGATAAACAAAATGCCAAAAACAACAAACATAACGGAAAGAATAAACATTGGAACAACAAGAATAAGCCTTGCTTTAAGCTTATTCAAATAGTTTTTTCTTCCTTCTTGAATTTGAAGGTTTTTCTCAATTTCGTTTCCCAAATTTTTCTCCAAACTATATTTATAAAACAAAATGCAAAATGTCCAGAACAACAACAAGCGTTAGCAGGAATATCAGCCCGCACATATTTATTATTCCCTGAACTTTTGGCTTTATAGGCTTCTTTCGAATCCATTCAATTCCCGTGAAAACAATTTGAGCCCCGTCGAGCGCTGGGAAAGGAAGCAGATTAAACATGGCAAGGTTTGCCGAAATCAATGGAATTAAAACAAACAAGTTAACAATTGAAGCCTGTGCGCTTGTTGCAATCATACCTATTGTGGCAATTGGACCTCCAACGTCTTTTGTTGTAAGTTGGAAAGTTATAAGCATCCAAAGAGATTTCAAAACTGCCCATGCCATCATAACCGCAAGAATGAAAGCTTCGCCAAGCGCTTCAAAAAATGGGCGAGGGTATAGTTTAAGGTTTGTTCCAATTGTGTAGATTGCTTTTCCTTCAGAATCGAACGCATAAATCGCGTTGTTTGTTGTGTCGGCAAGTTGCTCTGGGGTTAAAGTTGCTGGGTTAACCCCTTCGGCAAACATTTGTTTCTTTTGAATTTTAACTTTCAAAAATTCATATTGGTTAGATTCTGGGTTAAGTCTTTTAATTGTAACTTCAAAATCTTGATTGTTAGGTTGTTCGCGCAAAAGGGCGGTTATTGTTCCGTTTGTTGCAAAGCAAACTTTTTTCCCTTCAACCCCATAAATAACATCGCCTTGTTGCAGATTTGGATTGTAAACGGAAGGGTTGTTTGAAACTTGATAGATGTCAAATCCAAAGCAAACAAGCAAGATAAATGAAAAAACAATTGCAGAAAGAAAATTGAAAAACGCTCCCATAAAAAGAACAATAATTCGCTTCCAAGGTTTTTGATTTGTGAATGCGTCGGGATTTTTTTCTGCCCCCTCGCCGTTTTCTCCTTCAAAAGCACAGTATCCTCCAAGAGGGAAAAGACGAATTGAAAACTTTTCGCCGCGTTTGTTTGTTCGAGAAAAAATTGCCTTTCCAAAGCCAATTGAAAATTCATTGATTTTAAATTTAAGAATTCGACCTGCGGTGTAGTGCCCCAATTCGTGAATCATAATCATAAGCAAGAAAACAAGAATTGCAACAATAACATAAACAATCATCATTGGATTGAACGCACAAAGAAAATTTAGATTCACTTATTTCTCCTTATCTATATAATAAATGCAAAAATGAAAAACGCCAAAACAAAAGGGGCATTAAAAATGTGGCTGTCGAATCTGTCGAGAAAACCGCCATGCCCTGGGAAAATGTTTCCGCTGTCTTTAACATTTGCTCGTCTTTTAATAAAAGATTCAAAAAGGTCGCCAAGTTGGCAAACAATTGCGCCAACAAAACCAAGAATAACAAAGTGCCAAACTTGAATTCCAAGCCTACTAAAACCGTTTGCAACAACTCCAAAGGCATTAAAAACATAGAAGAATGCGCCGCAAACAAGGCTTGTTAAAATTGTTGCGCAAATAGAACCCGAAATTGTTTTGTTTGGGCTTATTTTAGGGCAAAGTTTTGGGCCTTTAAAAAGCATTCCGCAAAGCATTGCAAATGTGTCGGTTAAAATTGGAATTAAGAATGTTACGATAAGCGCAACCCAACCAAGATTACCTTTAAAAAGTTCAACATTTGAGGAAGAGAATGCGTCGATTCTGTTAAGAAGCATAAGGGCAAGAAGAAAACAACTTGGATAAACAAAAGTTAATGCAGATTTAAGGGCAACTCTTGAAGCATAAGCAAGTTTGTTTATTTTATTTTCTTCGCAATATGCCTTAACTTGTTTTGTTTTAAGACAAAGGTAAACAATAAAAGTTGTAAGCATTGTTGCAAGAAGAATTGAAAGTTGAATAACAGCATAGAAATATGGTTTAAGTTCAAAAACAAAAAACAGCATATGTCCGGCAAACATAAGAGAAGGATAAATTCCTGCCGCCATTTGAGAGGCAGGAACTCCGTTTGCGCTTATAAGTTTTGAAAACTCAAGGGCGCAAAAAACGCAAACTGCCGCAACAATTAAATCGAAAAAATATACGCCATAGTTGTTGATTAGCCTAAGCGCAAAAGCGCCGCCAAGAACAGCAATTAAAATTGACGCAACAATAACTCTTTTTTTCATTTGTTCCTCCTGTTACCTTATGTTTCCAAATCTCCTATCTCGCTTTGCAAATTCTTTGCAGCATTGTTTAAGTTTTCTTTCGTTAAAACTTGGCCAGAAGTATTTTGGGAAATAGAATTCTGCATATGCAATTTGCCAAAGCATAAAATTGCTTATTCTTTGTTCGCCGCCTGTTCGAATAACAAAATCGAGAGGGGGGAGAGAAGATGTGTAAAGTTCTTTTTCGAAATCTTCTTCCAAGATATTTGTTTTCCCGCTTTCAATAAGTCTGTTTGCCGCGCGAACAATCTCCGCGCGCCCTCCATAGTTAATTGCAACATTAAAAATCAGGCCCGTGTTATTTTTTGTTGCGTCAGTAAGTTTTTCAAGTTTTGTTTGAAGATTTGTGTTAAGCTTTGAAATATCTCCCATAACAAGAAATTTATAGTTGTTTCTAACAAACCTATCGAAATTTTCGTCAAGCGTTTTTTCGATTATATCAAAAATCCCGTTAACCTCTTCTTTCGAACGCTTCCAGTTTTCGGTTGAAAAAGCATAAACCGAAACAACCTTAATTCCAATTTTGTTTGCGGCAATAAGCATTTTCTTAACGGCGTTTGCTCCGGCTTTGTGACCAACAAGTCGTGGGGAATGGTGTTTTTTTGCCCATCTTCCGTTTCCGTCCAAAATTATGCCAATGTGGCAAGGGGGATTAGTTATTTTCATTTTATTTGTTCTCTCAACTAGACTTCCATGGTTTCTTTTTCTTTTGCAAGGCAAACTTCGTCGGCAATTGCGTTATATTTGTCAACAAGTTTTTGAACTTCTTTTTCTGCGCTATCGTATGCATCTTCGGAAAGAGAAGAATCTTTTTTCATTTGCTTAAAAATGTCCAAGCAATCTCTTCTTGAATTTCGAATTGAAATTTTTGCATTTTCGCAAAGAGATTTAACATTTTTAACAATGTCGCGTCTTCTTTCCTCGGTTAATGCAGGGAAAACAAGACGAATAACTTTTCCGTCGTCAATTGGAGTGATTCCAATGTCTGCTTGCGAAATTGCCTTGGAAACATTTTGAAGTTGCGATGAATCCCAAACACTTATCATAAGCATTCGAGCTTCTGGAACAGAAATGTTTGCCATTTGGTTAATTGGAGTTGGAACTCCATAGTATTCTACTGTAACTTTGTCTAAAATATGTGGATTAGCACGGCCTGCGCGAATAACTTGATATTCGTTTTTTAGATAGGAAATTGCCTTTTCCATATCGTCACGGCAGGCGTCCATATATTCTTTAATTTCTTCGTCCACTTTTTCATACTCCTCTTAATTTAATGATAGTGATATTTTATAACAAATTTTTGTATTTTCCAAACGATTATTTATCTCCCAAAAGTTGATTATTTTTCGTTAAAAATCGCCTTCTTTTTAAGATTTTACTATTGACAGATTTTATCGTTTGCGATATAATTCTTAGCGAAGGAGATAAATTATGAAAAGATTAGCAGTATATTTCTCAGTGCTCGTTGGATGTTTATTCATTGGTTTAACAACCTACTATATGGTTAAGAACTATGAATGCATAACAATTAACTATCCATCGGCAGATGAATTAGGCCTTGATGCAATTTATCTTAATGTTGGAGAAGAAACGAATTTGGAAATTTCCCACACAAGAAAACAAACCCAACTTCATAGTTCTTTAACTAATCAAGATATTATTTCGTTTGACCTTGAAACAGGAAAAATTGTTGCGCTTGCAGCAGGCGAAACCGAAATCCTTATAACAACCGAAAACGAAAATTATGGGCCATTTAATTTTAAGATTAAAGTTGGAAACGGCTCAAGCGAAGCTCCATACTATATTAAGAGCGAAGCAGACCTTAGAGCAGTTGGCGGAACAAGAACCTACGGAGAAGGAAACAGCGTAAATTGGAGCGCATCGGCAAACTATAAAGTTCTTTGCGACATCAACTTAACAGAAGGCGAATGGGAACCTCTTTGCAACGATCCAAATGTTCCATTCACAGGGAAACTTGAAGGAAATCAACATCCTTTCAAAATAACTGGAATGACAATTAGAACAAATCAAGAATATGCCGGATTCTTTGCATACATCAGCGACCTTGCAACAGTTTCGAACTTAACCTTTGTTAACCCAACAATAATTGGTCAATTTGATTTTGCTGGTGTTGTTGCTGCAATGAGCAGCGGCTCAACAATAACAAAAGTTTGGGTTGAAAATGCTTTAATTCAAGCTGCTCCATACACAACAAGCGGAACAAGCAGTGTTTGCTTTGTTGGAGGAATTGTTGGAGCAACAGAAGGTGTTTTTGCAGGGTTTGACGGAACAAAAGCGCTTGCCGATCGTGGAATTGTTTCAATGTGCTCTTTCCAGGGCAAAATTGGAACTTTGGAAACAGCAATTTCAATTGTTGAACAAAACGACTTAGTTCTTTTTGAAATTGGCGGAATAACAGGCTACGTTTTAGGAACAACCCTTCACAACAATAAAGCAGAAGTTGGTTTCGACATTGAAAAAACAATTGCAAACAAATCTTTGGAATTTGATAAGTCAACAAGAAAAGGAATTTCAATTCACGTTGGCGGAATTGCCGGAGCAATTGCAGAAAGCAACGAAATTAAATACGATGAAGATGGAACATCAAAAATTGCAGGAACAATCTATCCAATTGTTAAAAACAACCTTGCAATTGTTAAAATCAACAATGCAACAAACGAATTTAAGGGTGTTATTGGAAATATTCCGCTTACAGTTCAATATGTTAATGCATTTGACGGAACTCCAGCGGCACAAAGAGTTATTGGAAACTATTTCTATTCCCCAGATAACTCGATGACAAATGGCGGGTCGACACTTGCAAATGCAACAACATTGTTAACGGAGATGGATCTCAAAAAACAATCTTCCTATATAACAGATTCAACAGAAAAATGGAGCATTGGCGAGGCACTTTCCGCATGGTCAATTGTTGAAGGCGAAGCTCCAAGAATTAACGAAATTGGAATGGAAAGCGCAACATACTTTGAGCAAGACACATATAAGATTGAATCTAAAGAAGATTTTGTTAAATATTATAACAGAATGACATCAACATCACTTTCCGATGTTGCAAGAAGATATTGGCTTCGTCAAAACTATGTTTTAGCAACAGACATTAACCTTGGTTCGATAACAGAAATAACAGCGTTAGAACCAATTGGCGGCGGAAAGTTTACATTCTGCGGAACATTTGACGGCGCAGGACACACAATCACAATGCCAGAAGGATTTGTTTATGAAGGCGAAAACCTTGCCTATGCAGGTCTTTTCGGACAACTTAACACAACAGCGGAAATCAAAAATTTAACAGTTGTTGGCGTTTCAGTTAAAGGCGTTGAATATGCGGGCGCAATTGCTGGAATTAGCTATGGCAAGATAACAAATTGCGTTGTTAAAAACATAACAATTGAAGACGCAACCTATGGTGGTGCATTCGTTGGAGTTAACTATGGAATCATTTCAAGCACACTTGGCGAAGCAAACATCGATTCAACTGGTTCCGCTATTAACACAATTAAATCAAACAAAGAAGGCGGAAACGTTTTTGCAGGTTCCGTTGCAGCAATCAATCACGGAACAATTTCCGGAATTGAAGTTCATAACTACTTTGTTATAACAGGAAAAACTGTTAACCCTTCAAGTATCGTTGAAGGACAAGAAGGAACATCAACTGCAAAATATTTTGGTGGAATTGTTGGATATAACACAGGTCTTATTGAAAACAGTTTAATTCTTAAAGAAAAAATTGAAGACCAATCAACTTGCCGTGCATACTTTGGCGGAATTGCAGCAATTAACGCAGGAACAATTCGTGGTTGCTCGGTTGGAGCAGAAGAAGGCGGTTCAATGGGGATCATTGTTGGATCAAATGCAGAAGGAAGCCAACTTGCAGGCGGATTCGTTGCATACTTAACTCCAACAGGCGTTATTGAAAAGTCTTTCACGAACATTTCAATTGAATGCAGCACAGCAGCAGGCTTTGCTCCATATCTTGTTGGAAAAGTTAGCGAATGCTATAACATTGGAACAATTAAAGGAAACAAAGTTGGTGGATTTGCAGTTTATATGGCATTCACATCAAACAGCGACGGTGGTGCAATTGAAAACTGCTACACAAAAATGAAATTGGAAGCAGCAAGCGAAACTTCCGAACTTGCAGGTCTTGCTCTTGAAATAAGAGATCCAGCAAAAATTGAAAAATGCTATATGGCATGCGAATTTTCAGGTGGAAAAGCATACTACGAATCAAAATCGAACACTCGCGAAGGTCTTGTTAACTGGGTTACATCTTGGGCAAACAAGGGCAACAAGCTTGGAAATGTTAACAATGTTTTAATTAACAAAAACCCAAGCGAAGGCGAAGTTACAGCAAAAGAATCGAAAGCTTTAATCTCATATAATGGTCAAGTTGTTAAATACTTAACAAACGACGAAATTAAATCAACAGTTGGCGTTAAAGCATTCCAAGAAATGGGATTCAACATCGGTTCAACAACAGGTTGGACATATGAAGAAGGGCAAGCGCCATATCTTACAGCAGTTGAAGGGCTTAACGGATTCTTCCAAGATAAAAACAACATAAACATTGTTGATGTTCCAGAAATTGAAGAATTCTTTGCAGACGGAACTGAAAAAGTTGCAGCAGTTGACACAGAAGAATGGACTGTTATAACAGGAAATGGCTACACAGCAAAAGCAACCGAAGCAGGAACCTACCAAGTTGCTTTGAAGTTGAAAAACAGAAAAACTTCACGCTGGTCGGGCGAAAGCGCAAACAGTGTTACTGGAATTGTTATTATAACTTGGGAAATTAAACCAGCCGCTTAGTTTAAATTAAAAAACTTTTATGCCAAACATTTGCATAAAAGTTTTTTTTATGCAATAATAACACCGTGAAGCGCGGAAGAATTATGGCTCTTGATTATGGCGAAGTTCGAATTGGAATTGCTTTTTCCGACTTGCTTTTAACAATTGCTTCTCCCTATGAAACATATAAAAGAAAGGGCGAAGAAATTGACCTTGAATTTTTTAAAAACCTTGCAAAAGAAAAAGAAGTTTCAAAAATTGTTATTGGGCTTCCAATGAACATGGACGGAACGGAAGGAGAAAGGGCTTTTAAAACTCGAGAATTTGGGGAAAAATTAAAAGCAATGTGCGAACTTGAGATTGAATATGTTGACGAACGCCTAACATCTGTTGAAGCGGAGGAAATGTTAATTCAATCGGGAATGCGCCGCGAAAAACGCAAGCAGGTTATCGATAAGGTTGCCGCCGCGCTTATTTTAGAAAGTTATTTAAATAGACGCTAAACTATTTTAAATATAAATTTATTGGAGGTTATTAAAATGGCAAAAAACGAAACAAAACAAGAAGATTTAGATCTTTTGGACATCTTGCTTGACGAAAACAATGATGAACCAATTTCTCTTTTCGACGAAGATGACAGAGAAGTTAAATTCGAACAAGTTGCAGTTATTCCAGATAACGACAAAATTTATGCAATCTTAAAACCAATTGACGAACTTGAAGGCGTTGCCGACGACGAAGCAATTGTTTTCCTTGCAGATTATGACGAAGACGGGAACACAGTTCTTGTTGTTGAAAAAGACGAAGACACAGCAATTCGCGTTTTCGACAAATACTATCAACTTCTTGACGAAGCAGAAAAGAAAGAAAACGAAAATAAGTAATTAAAACATTTAAAAAAAACAAGGCAATGTTCGCCTTGTTTTTTTATGAGAATAAAAGGAAAAAATTTTTTAATTTTAAGGTGTTTTTTAAAAAATTTACTAGTTTACTAAAAACTTTCAACATTGTACTCTTTTAACATCGTTGTTAAAATCTAGCACCAAGAATGTTAAAAATAATAATTTTATAATGTTTTAGCAAGATATAACATTTTATATAGAAATATTAAGCGCCTTCAATAATCATTTTGTCGGCAACAAGAGCAATAAACTCGCCGTTTGTTGGCTTTTCGTTGCTGCTGTAAACTCTAAGTCCAAAAATTGAGTTAATATTTTCAATTTTTCCGCGGTTCCATGCAACTTCAATTGCGTGGCGAATTGCGCGTTCAACTTTGCTTGCGCTTGTTTCAAATTTCTCGGCAATTGCAGGGTAGAGTTGTTTTGTTATTGAATTGATAATTTCTGGGTTGTCAATTGCGAGTTTAATTGCCTCGCGCAAAAATTGATAGCCTTTAATGTGCGCTGGAATTCCAACGGTTATGAAAATGTTCGTTATTTTTTCTTCAATGATTTTTGCCTTATATTTTTCGCTCGCGTTTTCAATTGTAACATCTTTTGAAAAAACTGTTGAAATTTGCTTTGTTCTTTCCGCGCAAACTTCTTTAACCCTGTCAAGCAAAACATTTTCGTTAATTGGTTTAATCATGAAATAGTTAACACCAAGTTGCATTGCTTTGTTAATAAAACCTTCGTGTGCAAGAGAAGATGTTATAACAACTTTTGGTTTTTTCATAATTTCGTTTGTTTTTGATATGTTTTCAATTAAGGCAAATCCATCTAATCCAGGCAAAACAAGATCCATAATTAATATGTCTGCATTAACTTTTTTTAATAAATCAAAGGTTTCAAGCCCGTCGCCGCTTTCCCCAACAATTTCAAAGTTCTTTTCTTTTCTAAATGTTTCAATGATATTTTTTCTAAGTTCTGCATTGCAATCTGCAATAAAAATTTTTGTTTTCGAATTTTCTTCGCTCAATTTTCTGCCCTCCTAATTTGGCATCTTGCCGATAATTAAAGGGTAGCACAAAGTTATTTTAAAATGAATATTTTTGCCAAAATAATTTTGCAAATAAAATCGAATAATGTAAACAAATGAAACAAAATGTCGAAAACCTTTTGAAAATTTGTAAATTATCTAAAAAAATAACCTCAAAACAAAAAATATTTATTGTTTCAACAAAAAATTATAAAAAATGAGTAAATATCTCTTGAAATATTATTTTTATCATTTATAATATATCTCGTCACAAAAAAAGGAAAAACTATGGAACACATTTTAGAAAACATTAAAAAGCTTAACTTAATTAAACGCGGCGACACAATTGGCGTTGCTGTTAGCGGGGGAAGAGACTCAATGGCTCTTTTGCATTATCTTTCTTCATTGCAAAACGAACTTGATTTTGAGGTTGTTGCAATTCATATTGACCATTCTCTTCGCGAAACGAGCGGCGACGACGCAATGTTTGTTATGAGTTATTGCAGGCGCAATCATATTCGCGCATATAAGTTTAAAATTGATGTTGCAACTCTTGCAAAGCAAAAGAACCAATCAATTGAAACAGCGGCTCGCGAAGCTCGCTATGGAGTTTTTGAATCGCTTGTTAAAAAAGGAATTGTTGATAAAATTGCCTTGGCGCATCACGCCGAAGACCAAGCCGAAACAATTTTGCTCCACCTTTTGCGCGGTTCAGGCCTTTCCGGGGCAAGAGGAATGGAATATGAAAAACGCGGAATCTACATTCGTCCAATGCTTGAAACAAAACGCAGCGAAATTCAAAGATATATAAATGATAACGACATTGCTTTTGTTGAAGACGAAACTAACAAAGAAGATGTTTATCAACGCAACTACATTCGAAACAAGGTTATGCCTTTAATTGTTTCTCGTTTTCCAAATGCCGTTGAGGCTCTTAATTCTTTCGCAAACGCTTGCAAAGAAGACGATAATTTCATTTCAAGCCAAGTTATGACCGAAGCCTTAATTTTGGAAAACCCAAAAACAGTTAAAATTCCTTGCGCATGTTTCCTTGGCGCACCTTCGCTTTCCTCTCGTCTTGTTTTCAAAGCTCTTGATATGATTGGAATTTATAAGGACATTGAAAGAAAACATATTGAAATCATTAAAAACCTTGCAATAAACGGTCAAAATGGAGCGAAAGTTAAACTTCCAATGGATGTTTTGGCGCATAAAGAATATGATTACATTACATTAACAAATGAGCAAAAAGAAGTTAAGGTTTTAAATCTTGAATTCAAATGCGGAACATTTATGATTGACGGATTTGGAAAACTTGTTGTTAAGAAAACAAATAATCCACAAATTTCCGAAGATAATTTAATTATCGACGCAAAAAAACTTCCAAAAAATGTTTCCTGGCGTTTCAGAAGGGAGGGCGACGAAATAACAAAATTTGGCGGCGGAACACAAAAACTTAAAACATATCTTTCCCAAAAGAAAATTCCTCTTCGTCAGCGCGACACTATTCCAGTTCTTGCATCCGACAGCGAAATCTACGTTGTTGCAGGTGTTGGAATAAGCGACAAAGTTAGAATTGACGAAACAACAAAACAAGCATACAAAATTGAACAAAAATAATTTTAAAAAAGAAACTTAACAAAAAGGCTAGGTTTCTTTTTTATTATCAAATTTAACTAAATATAAGTGTTATTAAGTTTTTGTCTATATGTCAGCAGGGCAGCGATTCTGTGCCGATCAACAAGATTTTTAAGATAAAAACTTATTTTTTTATATCTTTATCTTCCGCTTCCCATGTTATTTTTGCTGTTAATTCGCGCGGAGTATTTTTCAAGAGCCATGTTAAGCGACAGTTCTGCGCTTATGTCAAGTTCGTTTGCAAGAGCGAGAAGAGAGTATAAAACGTCGCCAAATTCCATTTTAAAATCTTCAGTAACAGAAAAATCTTCTGTTCCATATCTCGTTGCTTTAAGATATTCCTTTGAAAGTTCGCCAAGTTCACTTTGAATGTCTAAAAGACGCGCAAAAGTTGGGGCTGGCTTTCTGTGGCATGGCATATTTTCGTTAAATTGTTTAACTTTGTTTTGCATTTTTCTCTCCTTTCCTATTTTCTACATTCATCAACAAATCTTTCAAAAATTCGTTTTTGTTTTTCATCAATTTTTGCAAGAAGTTCTGGGTGATATTTAATTCCAACGAAAAATCTCTTGTTCTTTGCTTCAACAACTTCCGTCTGGCCATCGTCCGAAACGGCAACAACGGAAAGTTCGCTTGGAATTTGCGTGCCAATATAGGTGTGGAGGCTGTTAACTTCAAAGTTTTCTTCTTTTACAATAGAGTAGTATAAACTGTCTTTGTCAACAATTTTGCAACCGTGGGCATAAACAAGGTCTTCGCGATTATGTCTTTCTGGGTTTGAAATAAGTTCTGCTTTTCCTCCAAGCCCGCGAATTATGTTATTATATCCTGCGCAAATTCCAATTAAAGGAATGTTGTTTTCATAGCAATATTTTGCAACAAATTCTTCATAGTTGTGTGATGCAATTCCGCCTTGCAAAATAACTCCACTGCAAAGTTGTAAACACTCAATTAAGTCAGCTTTTTCTTGCTCGGTTAAAAGTGTGATTTCGCTTTCGTCTTTTTTGTTAAAATTTTCGCGAAGAGTTTGTGGCAAAACTGCAATTGCAAGCCCGCCGCAGTCGTAAATAACGCGCCTAAGCGGGTCGCTTATCCTTTGAAAAGACCAATGATACACATCGGCTTCGCAACTGTAATCAATGTTTTTCGAAACAATTCCAATAAATGGCTTTTTCATATTCCCTCTCTAAAACTTTATCATATTTTTATAAAAAAGAAAAGCACAACAAAAAGTTATGCCTAAACATATTCCTGATTTTCGTTTGCTTTTTCAAACTCAAAATTTTCTTTTGCCGTGATTGTTGCAAGTTCTATAATTCGGTTTCCAATGTCTCCCCAGTTAAGAGTTTTTCCGGCGTCTTTTGGGGGAATTAAAAGTCTTTCATAGGTTATGCCGGAATCTGGGTCGGGCTGACGCTTTCCAATTTTCAAAATTTTAGCAACCATTCTAACTTGTGCAAAGGGTTTTTCGCCGTTTTCAAGGTCAACCTTTTGATAGCCAAGATAAATTGGCTTGTCAATTGTTGTGTTAATTTCTTCAAGAAGTTCACGTTTAAGTGTTGCAACAAGGTTTTCATCGAAAACTTCTGGTGTTCCGCCTGAAAGCGAAAAGAAAGGTTTTCCGTTAAGCATTTTCTTCATCAAAAGAATTCTTTTGTCGTTTGAAAAAAGAACACCATAAACCTGCTTAATTTGTAAATCCTTTGGAACTTCTTCTTCATGCCAAGATAATTTTGTCATTTGTCTTCCCTAATATTAGTCTATTTTCTTTTAAGAAAAATGTCAAGGAATTAAAAAACGGCTTGTTTTGCTAAGTTTTTTTAATAACCCCGCAGGCAATTCTTGCTCCAGAGTTTCCGGAAGGCTGAGTTGTGAAATCGTCATAACCGTCGTGAATTATAACCGACTTGCCAATTATTTCGCTTGGAGTGAATCTGTTTGTTAAAACAAGCGAAATTGCCGTTCCGCTTGCAGAAAGAAGGGGAGGAAGGTCGCCAGAGTGAAGCGGGTGCGTTCCGTCGCCATAATGCCCGCCCGCGAAAGAAAAATCACCGTCGCATTCGCCGTTTTCGTGGATATGAATTGCAAAAAAGTTTGTTTCTGTTTTTGGAAGATTGGAAATTTCACTTAAAACCAAAACCCCATCTTTGCATGAGAAGAACTTAACAAAGCCGTGAGTTTCCTTGCTTTCTTCGCCCCCAACAATCTTGGCAATTGCAAAAGGTCTTGTTAAAAAAGGAATTTGAAAATAATTTGTGTTTTGAACTTTGAACATAACTTTTTTTATGATTCAATTTAGATTTAAGTGAGAAATATAAGAAAAATTTATATCATAAATAAATTTTTTGTTATTTACAATATATCACTTGTGGGATAAAATGGTTTATGAAAGGAGAAAAAATATGAATTATCTATCACAAACAGAAAACAAACATTTTTATTTTAGCGGAAAAAATTGTTTGTTTAACACAAATTCGGAGGTCTGTATTCAATATGTCGACCCAAATGTGAACTATTTCAATGGGGAGGAGTCGTCTGCAAAATTCTATCCTTCTGGCGCACTTTTAACAACAAAAAAAGACTATCAAATTAACATAACTTTTGTTAAAAACAACGGCGAAAGATTGTTCTCTGTTAATAAGGCAAAGTTCGATTGCGACATGGGTGTTTTCGATGCAAATGCACTTGTTTGCGGGTCGGGTGTTTTAGTTAGTTATGAAAACTATGACCAAACAACAAGTTACGATTACTATACATATTCTGGAATGCAACTTAAAGAAACGGATTTTAACAAACTTTGCGCAAAAGTTAAAAAATTTGAAGAAAATTTTGGATTTTATTATGACCCTGCGCAAAAGCCAAGCAAGAACTCAGACAGTTTTATTGGAAAAATTCTTCGCGAAAACGGAATGGAAAAATAAAAAAGGATGAACAAAAATTCGACCTATTTTTCGTTAATAATTTCAAGAAGTTTTTCCAAAGCGGGGTTTGATGTTTGCTTGTTTGAAAGGCAAACAATTTCTCTTGCGCAAAGCGAAAAGTTTGGGAAAATAACTTGAACTTCGCCAGATTGAACAGCGTCTTTATAATAGTCCACGCTAACAAACGCAATTCCAAAACCTTTTTTAACAAACTCATAAAGCAAAATATAGTTGTCAAGTTCATATTTGGGATTGAGTTTAATTTGATGTTTTTCAAAGAAACGGTCGAGAGTTTGGCGCGAGCCGTTGTTTATGCTTGGAAGCATTAAATCGCTTATTGGGAAGTTTTTAATGTCCAAGTTTTCGCTGCTAAACTTCTTTTTATATTCTGCGTTTCCAATAAGTTGATACTCAACGTTAAACTGTTTAACAATTTTAAAGTCGTCAATTTTGTTTGTTTTATCAACAAAAATTAAATCTAAATTGTTGCTTTCAAGTTTGCTAATCAAGTTTTCTTTCGAACCGCGTTCCATAATAATTTGAATGTTGGGAAATTTCTTTGCAAAAGCCGAAAGATAGTTAAGCAAAACTTGGTTCATATTAGACGAGCAAGAGCCAATTCGTATCATCCCTTCTTCAAGTTTGCTAAATCTTTTTGCAAGTGCTTCTGCTTCGTCAAATTTTTCAATGCAGCTTCCAATGTTTGCGTAGAGCAGTTTTCCAAAGGAAGTTAGTTCAACCCCTTTGCTTTTTCTTTCAAAAAGTTTTTGCCCAAGCTCCTTTTCAAGCTCCTTAATTGAAAAGGAAACGGCAGGCTGGGAAACATAAAGTTGTTCGCTTGCGCGGGAAATGTTTTTTTCTTTTGCAACCGCGCAAAAAATTTTGTATAGGTTAAGGTTTGTCATAAATTTTGCTTATTCCTTTAATAAAATTTTTGTCTTTGAAATTATATCAAAAAGAAAATATAATTACAATTGAAAAAGGAGAAAAAATGGAAATTAAAATTTTGGCTGCAACAGCGCCATATAAAGATGGGGGAAATAAAAAAGAGTTTTTCAACGAGCTTAGCGGGGAAGTCGCGGGAATTTGTTACATGCCTTCAACAATTGACACAATTTTAAATCAGCCGCTTGAAAAGAAACTTAAGCGTGCGCAAACAACAAAAGAAAGCGGACATCACAGCGTTTTCGACCACGAGTATGTTACCTTATATTTGGAAGATGTTCCAAAAATGTTTGCAATGCTTTTGAACAACGAAAAAGTTTACACAACAAGCGAAAAAAGCGCACGCTACACTAAGATGATTCTTGAAGGAAACGAACTTAATCTTTTTGAAAAGTGGGTTGGAATTTTTGAAAAGTTAATAATTCAAAAATATGGGAATCAGCCATATTTTGCTGGCAATCGAGTTCAAAAACTAGCGCAAGAAAATGCAAGATATTTCACTTCGGTTTTCACGCCAACTTCTCTTGCCTACACTGTTTCCTATCGCCAACTTAACTACATTTATTGTTGGCTTAAAAACATAGACAAAAATTCAAACGAATATTTGGAAGCATTAAAACCAACCGCAAAAGCATTTTGTGAAAAAATTGAAAAAGAAGGGCTTGTTGACGAAAAACTTGCCGAGTTTGGCGAGCAAAGAGATTTCAGTTTGTTTGCAAAGAAAGATAGGATAGAATACTTTGGAGATGTTTATTCAACTTCCTATGAAGGCTCTTTTGCTTCGCTTGCCCAAGCGCAACGACACCGAACTCTTAACTATGAGTTTAGAAATTTGAAAGAGAAAAACTATTATGTTCCAAAAATAATTGAAAACAGCCCGCTTAAAGAAATGTGGCTTGAGGATATGAGAAAAGTTGATGCAATAACCCCGCAAGGCCAGCTTGTTCAAATTTATGAAAGAGGAACGCCGGAAAGTTTTATTCTTAAAGTTCGCGAAAGACTTTGCACTTGCGCCCAACTTGAAATTGCAAATCAAACAAAAAACACTCTTGAAAAATATATTGAAAAAACAGCAGACGGAGAAATTAAATCTATGCTTGAAAAATATAATAATGGGGCAAGATGCACCTCTGGCTATAAATGTAAAACCCCATGCGGGTTTAAAGAAGGGATTGATTTATCTCGCGAAATTTAAAAAACTAGGAATTTTTCCTAGTTTTTTATTTTATGATATTTATTTTA
>OIGD01000161.1_pt1 | contig 89892 bp, 85 predicted proteins | sample 1582211 | NCBI WGS metagenome assembly OIGD01 (sample SAMN04414078, study PRJEB24778) | human gut metagenome | material: faecal | host: Homo sapiens
ATATATATATTTAAAATACTTTTAAATATTTTATGTAATCATTTGGTGAATTTTGGCGAATTGTGTTAAAATCAAAAATGAAAACTTTTAGGATGGGGGATTTATGAACACATCATCAAAAACAAAAAACACACTTATCGCAATAATTCTTTCGGTTATCTTAATGCTTGCTGCATTTTTAACCGTTATTTTTGCTGTTAAAAAAGGCAATCTTTCTGCTGATGAATATAATTATGGGGAGTTTAACGAAGCGGGTTACTATTCTCTTAACGGCGTAACTTTCTATGGCGTTAAAGTTAGAAACAGCTATAGCATCTCCAATAATAAGTTTCAAATTGCCGATATTGTATATGAAATTGAATATTCAGGGGAAATTGCAACTCAGTTGAAATATACTAATCAAGCAGGAAATCAAACCATTGCAATTTCCAACGGTGAATTTGAAATTGGAAATAAGAAATATAAAATTGAGGGCAATAAAGTTAAAATTATTAGCAGCAGCGAAACATATTGGCCTTCATATGACATTGTTATGGAAGATGGAAAGCCAGCAATTGTTAAATTTGGCGAAACAATTCTTTTGGAAGACAATGAAGCAATTATGCTTTGCTTTGCAAGACAAACAGATGACGGGGAAAACTCCGGGCTTATTGTTGACGCTGACGGAGCAATAATTTCAAAACCAGTTGACTACTTAAATGCAACAATCAAGGTTGACGGGAAAACGGGAACAGATGCTGTTGAAAATAACCTTCCAAGAGTCGAGGGAGAAGCATACAACAAGGAACTTGGATATTTCATTGACCCTAACGGAATTGTTGGCTCGGCAAACGGAAAACTTGGAGTTAACAGTGGAAACGAAGGAAAAGTTGAATTTTCAACAAAAGAATACGAAATTGAAGGAACTTTGCAAAATTTCAGCTTTATGTTCTATGTTTTTAAAGAATCAACCTATCGCAGAACAGAAACTGTTAACACATCGCAACCATTTGTTCGTCCAGACACGGAAATAACTGCAACAAGCCATGTTTCCGACCCAACAACAAAACAAGATTACTATGCAGAATATTTCTATTACTATCAAAATCAAGATTTACCATACTTAACTTTCGACCCAACAAGATTTGAAGTTACAATTGAAAAAACAGTTCACAGAACTTCAACAACCTACACTTTTGCTTTTGATAAAAACGCAACAAACGGGAAAGAAACTGTTTTGAACACAAAAGTTACAAAAGTTGTTAGCGAAATTAGCGGAGGAAAAGTTCTTCAAACAATTTCGCAAGCGCTTTCAACAATGGACATTTATGCTCGAACTCTTCGCGTTGAGGAAGAACACGGAACGGGAAGAATTAGAGTTTATTTTGAAGACCTTGGCGATTATGTTATTACCTATCGCGCAGTTTACCACGATAACGACGAAAAGGTTGTTTTAACAAACCTTAATGAAAATTCAAGAGCCGATAAACTTTCAATTTTTGGAACTGAATTAACCTATCAAGACTATATCAACGGGCAAAGTCCTTTAAGAAACAAAAACAATACATTCTTTGCCGACTTAACCGGAATTCTTGGAAATGGAACAAACAAATTTGATGAAACAACAGGGGAGTTATCTCTTTCAAGCGACATTTTGATTGCGTCAACAAACCAACCTCCAATCAAACTTATGTTTAATGCGCCAGTTAAGGCTTTTAAGGTTTACTTCTCTCAAACAAAAGACGGAGAATTTAAAAAACTTGCTAATGTTTCCTACACTTCGAATTTCGATAAACCTGGCTTTTATGTTGTTAAAGTTAAAACAGAATTTGGCAATTATAAATCTTGGATTGGTGCATCAAATTCTGCAAGAACCGAAACATTGTTAACCGAACAAATTTATGCTTTCCAAATTAAACAGCAAACCTCAAATCTTCAACTTTATGTTCTTGGAAATGACGGACAACCTGTTGCTGAAGCAGACAGACAAAGAATCTATTCCGACAATTATGTTAAGAATGGTGTTCAAATTATTGAATTTGAAAAAGCAAACGAATTTGATTCGCAAATCTACTTTGAGATAGTTAAACAGGGTTATTTGCAAACTTCCGTTGAAGCAAAAAGGTTCACATTGCCAAACGAAAGCGCAAGCGAACTTTCAGCCGAACAAAAACAATGGCTCTTATCGCTTGGAATTGAAAAAATTGATTCGGCAAACGGAAGTTACTACATTTTAAAACCACGCGAAAATGTTAATGTTGACGGAATATACAGCCTTTCCCTTAAATTTGGAAAGAGCGGGAAAGAAACAGTGTCGTTCAAGCTTGACACCGAACAAATTAACGGAATTTCTTCCTATTCTGCAACAGAAACAACAGGAACTGAGTTTTTTAACACAAAATATTTAATTGGGGAAGAAGGACAAATTGGATTAACAAATATGCCATTCACTCTTCTTTGGAACAACAAAAAGAGCGGGGCAAAAATCACGGCAAAATTTGTTCGTTTCACAATTGATCGAAAACTTTTCAGCACCGACGATTCTGCCTACATTCTTAATACAACGTGGCTTGCAGCCGACTATGCAATTTCGCTTTCGGAAAGCAACCCAGAAACTCTTTATGAAAAAGCAGAAAATAAAAACCAAGTTACTGCAAAATCTGTTTTAAGTTTAAGCGGATTGTATATTTTCAGTTTGGAAGATGAAGCGGGAAACAAGTCATACTATTCAGTTTTTGTTGATAACTCCGTTTCAACCGTTTTGCAAAAGCCAACAAATTCGTCTGATGCATTTAAGAAAATTCCTGGCGTTAACAACGTTTCGGAAGCAACAACAATTTTCTTTGGCTCGCACAAGGCAATTCAATTTGTTGATGTTAACGGAAACTCAATAACCGACGGATCTGAAATTTGGGGAAGCGGAAATTTAACCACAGCTCAAAAATATTTAAGCGCATTAAAAAATAATCTTGCCGCATACGACGGAAAAGGAATTATTTCAACTTGCGATGGAGCATATTTTGCATCGGTTCCAATTAAAAATGTTTATTACAAAACCAATAACGAGGTTACAGAGCTTTCAAAAGAACAAGTTGAACAAGGCTACTATAACATTGCTGTTCCTTTGGACCCAAACACAAACCGCCTTCTTGATGTGACATATAATTTCCAAATTTTTGATGAATCTAATCTTTCAAAGAATTCGCCAACAACATCTTATGCTGTTAGATTTAACACCGACGCAACTGGATTGTTAATCTACACAGAATCTGGCAAAGTTAAAGATTCGGGAATTCAAAATGTTAACTCAAGAACGGCCGACGACTATTCCTACAGAATTAAATATTACAAAGTTACAGATGCTTCAGTTGCATATTTAACTTGGGACAACTTAATGCCAATTGAAGAACTTAACGCAGTTGTTGACATTAAAAATGGAGGTCTTGTTTGCAGATTCTATCCTCTTGTTTATAACAAAGAAACAAATTCCTATGAATACAGCAGCGAATATACTGAAATTGACCTTGCTCTTGAAGGGCTTTCAGATGAGCAACTTACAAAAGGATTTAACTCAAGCACGCCTGTTGAAATTCCTCTTAACGTTGTTAACGGGAAAACGCAAGCAGGACGATATGAAATCATTAGAAAATATTCTCCATATAACACACCGGTCCTTGGCGACCTTGGAAGCGATTTCCCAACAATCCAAATTGTTTTCTTTGTTGACCGAAATGAAATTATTTCCCCAGAAAATGTTAACGGAGAACGCGTTGGGTTCTACACATATATAACAACTTTCGACGGCGGGGTTCAAGGCAATAAAGAGTTTTTTAACGAACTTTATCGTCAAGCACAAGGTTCAAATAACTATGTTATTCAAACAAACCAACTTCCAATTGGCTTCTATATTCCAGTTGCAAAATATGGAACAGTTAGAAAGCTTTCAAACGGAATTCTTGGCGAGGTCCTTTCTTTGAAAGGCGAAACCGGAGTTCAACAATCCAACATTTCCGACATTCTCTTTAAAGAATCTGTTTTATTCACAGGGCTTGACGTTAACCAACAACTTGGGCTTACCTCAACCTATTCGCCTTTTGAATTCAGAATTGTTTTAGTTTCGCCAGAAACACAAATTAAAGACGGTGTTGTTGAAAATGTTTACTATTACTATTCGTTAAATAGAAACGGATATTATATGCTTTCGGGCTATTCAATTGGAGAACTTGGCTTAACAGAGCAGCCAACTCCAATTGCGAACGCACAAGCATTCTTAAATGGCTCTTTAACTGGAGCACAATATGCAACGGGGAACTATGAACTTCGAATTGGCTGCGTTTCAAACGACGCAACAAACGCATATTTGCAAAACTTTAAAGTTATTGTTAATGTTTATGCGCAAGGGCCAGAATATAAAATGGACGCTGAATATTCCGACCTTGAAAATATGGAATCAAGAGATATATCCTCGGAAAACGGGAAAGACTTTTGGACAAACTCAAATGAAATTCGAGTTTCATGGACAAAGCCTTCAAACTCCTATTTAACAGCAATTGATATTGCGCAAATTTCCTACACCTATTCAATTGGGGCTTCAAGAACAACAATTCCAAGCATAAGCAATGCCGAAGGAATTATGGTTGTTAATGGCGACGAAAAAAGCTTCTTCTTCAAAGGTGCGCAAATCAGCCCGCTCCTAGACCAGGAAGAAAACCGCTATTACATTGAAGAGGGCGGAGAAAAATCTTTCTTATCCTTCCCAATTGTTGTAACTCAAAACGGAAATGCATTCACTTTTGTTGCATCATTCCCAAAAGAAGCAACAAGCCTTACAATTGAAATGAATTATGAAACATATAGCGTCGACACCGCGAAATACTATCGCCCATACTATCCAAATGCGCTTTATAAAGAAACAAAAAATGTATATTTCGACCGTGAGGCACCTGTTTCGTCAATTGCCGAACTTAAAAAGAACGACAAAACAATCGACGGTGTTGTTGACCAATTGCTTAGAGAATCGTCCGACTCTCGCTTTTCAAAATCGGCAACAACTGGAATGTTTGCCTTCTACACATATAAAGCAAATAAAAACTACTTTATCAACCTTTCAAACACTCTTTCTTCAAATCCACTAACCGAAACAAAAACTTTCTACTATCGTGCGTTTAATAACAAATATTCGGCGGCGGCATTCAAAGAAACAGGGATTGGATATGACAAATCGTCCCGCGGGGACAATTTGTTCAGTGAATACTTTGCAGAAGGCAATGGCTGGAAAAAAGTTTCAAGCGCGCTTAGCGAAGAAACAATTTTCGAAGACGGCTATTATGAAATTGTTGAACTTGACTATTCCGGAAACGCAACAATCTATTCAATCTATATTGGAGAAACAAGAAATATTGAAATAAGCGTTGACAGAAAAATTAAGGATGTTGAAACAGGAAAGGTTTCAATTTTCAAAGAGGTTGACGAAAATCTTGTTGAAACAATCAATGCAGAGGTTTCTTTTGGAGCACAAACAGACATCCACAGAAACATTGTTTCAAACCCAGTAATAATAAGCAGTTACGATTTCTTAAAATTAAATTGGATTTCGTTTAACGATTCAAATTCATATGCATATTTGAAACTTGTTATTGATAATGTTGTTTACTTTTTAACGCCAAACAACTTGGAAAATGACGGAGAAAAACTCGTTTACACAAGTTTATATACGCTTCTTGGAGAAAAAGTTAACTTGAAAGACGTTTCAATTTCTGGAAGCGGAACTTCCCACACAATTGCAGTTATCGACACTGTTAACTTAATTTCGGGCGCTGCTTCAACCAGTTTTATGGAGGCAAAAGTTGCTTCATCAAACTCAAGATTAACTGATGACGGCGGAGCAATTGTCGTTTCCGACCCAAGCGGAATTATTGATGCTCAAGGGAACCCAATTCCATCGAGTCTTGCGCTTATGGTAACAACTTCGCTTAACCCAGCACTTTTTGTTAACACAGAAGATTTAAGAATTTTCAAAATTTCTTCAAACGGAAGCATAAAGCAATATAAACTTTACGATGCCGAAAATCCAATCTACATTTTTGAAAACGTTTTGGCAACAAGCAAAGTAACTTACTACTATATTAAAGCGGAAAATGATTTTGCAACCTCAACATTCTATATTTTATATAAGGATAATTTTGATAATGAGTATAAAGAATTAGTTGAATATAAGGCAGCATCGTTCAATCGCTTTGAAGGAGATTTAGATTTAACACCAGATTCTCAATTTAAAAACGAAATCTTAGTTTCTGGTCCAGTTGCCGTTAACATTTCAAACATCTATCAGGTTGTTTTAACAAACGAAAACGGCGGAAGTGTTGCTGGAAAATTTAACAAAATCGACAGCGCTCTCCTTGGCGGGTCATACACTCAATATCAATTGCTTGCTCCTTCCAAAACTTCATCTTCCTTCACTGGCGGCAAGATAACATTCAAAATCGATCTTAGATATAACATCCCAGAAGAAATTTCTAATGCAATTGCTGGATTATATTCACTTGACGAAGGAAATGTTATTGAAACAATTTATGTTACAATTTTCAACCAATTGCCAGTTGTTAAAGCAACAGACCTTAATGGGGAAGACATTTCAAACGCACTTTTTGGAAAAGAAATTAACCAAAGCGACCCAATAACTCTCTCGTTCCTTAGCGGAAACGAACTTTCTGAGGCAATGGGCTACACAGCAAAAGTCTTCCTTAGAAAACGCGGAGATGATTCTCAGTATGTTGAAATCACATCGCCATATGTTGTTAGCGAACCAGGGGTTTACGACTTATACATGCAAAACTTTGACGCCGACGGAAACCCTCTTGGCTACATAATTTCCAAAGACTTTGTTATTTCCGATCTTGATGTTATGTTCTACACTGTAACAAAAACGAACTCAAATGGACAGCAAGAAATTGTTGATCCAACCGGAAAGGTTTTTGAATATGAAAAAGGCAAATTTGCCTCATATCATTACATTGTTAATACAAATCAATTTGATGTTATAACAAACGGGGCACACGTTTCGAAAAAACTTGTTTACAGTTCAAGCAATGTTTCGGTTTACGAAATTTCAAGTTCGTCGGGAACAATTTATAAGGCAACCATTGCAATTAGTGTTGTTGACGAAACAAACGACATTCTTGCTTCAAATCCTTTCATTTGGTTCCTTGGAACAACCTACAGCGTTCCTTCGGAAAACAATTATATACGTTCAACAACAAAGGAAATTTACCTTTGCGCAGACGATATCTATAACGAAATCAGTTTGCGTTGGGCATCATATTTTGGAATTGTTGAAAATGAAATAACTTGCGAAGTTTCAAGAGATGAAGGTCTCACATGGACAAAAGCGAACCCAACAACTGAAAATGGAGTTTCATCAATTGTCCTTTCAAAATCGTCAAGTTATCTCTTCCGTTTCAAAGATAAAGCAGGAAACGTTCAATTGTTCTCTTCGCCTTCGGGCTATCCAAGCGAAACAACAAAAGTTAACTTCATAAGAAGTGTTATATTCAATGTTAACGGAGCGACGGCAATTGATAACGCAATTTATAACGGAGCAGTTACAATAACAATTCCAGTTAACACAACACGTTTCTATTCAACAACTCCAATTATAACAGTTTACAGGAATAACGAACCATACAGCGTTAAAATAAACGCAAAAGGCGAATATATCTTCGATGAAATTGGGACATATAGAGTCTATTTCTCGGCTAAAGTTGAAAGTGGAACAAGAGATCTTAACGAAGATGTTTTAACATTCACAATCATCAATCAAAACGATTCTCGTTGGGCATTCAACTATGTTAACTATAATAACTATCAAATTAAGTCAATCAAGTTTAACGGCCAAGAAATGTCAGCCGCTTTCATTGAAAGAATGCTTGAAGTTGAAAATGAAATTAACATTTCTGCTTTTGATGTTGATTCGCTTGGAAACAGATGGTTTGAAAACGGAGTTTACACAATAACGCTTGTTGCAGCCGATGCAACTGGCTCGCAAACAATTGAATTCAGTTTCTGGATTAACAATGTAACTGCGCCAATAAGTGTTTCGCTTGGCGAAGGAGAATCCACAACTGGAACGGTAACAATTGAATATAACCGCGGAAACTTGTTTGAAATTTTGGGCGATTGCTACATTCAAATCGACAGCAAAATTATTGATGTTATCGACAGCTCAAACAGCACCGAAAGCGTTCCATACACTCTTGGAAGCGTTGGAGAACACTACATTCAAGTTTACACAAGCAGCGGCAAATTGGTATATTCCTACCACGTTCAAATCAATGAACCTCTTAACACAGTTTCAATTATTTTAATTGTTGTTTCGTGTGTTCTTGTTGTTGCCGGACTCTTAACATTCCTGCTTCTTAGAAAAAGAATGCAAGTTCGTTAATAAAACAAAAAACAGCCAAAAAATGGCTGTTTTTTTGCTAATAAAAACAGGCCGTGGTTTTTGTTTTTAACGGCGTTTGCCTGTGGATTTGCTGTGTGAAAAATGTTAAAAATTTTTTGTTAAAATTGTTGACAATAACAAAGGGTTGTGATATGATACTTAACGAAAGCAGAAGTGACCATCTTCTCACCAGTCAACAAATAAGTTAGATTAGGTTGTTAGTTTTAATTAAAAAATTTAGTTTATAGCTAAATTTAAAACTATGGATGGGAACGGCAGCGTTTCCAATTTTTATTTTTAGGAGGGCACAACAATTTTTAAAGAACTTTTAATCAACGAACAAATTAACGTAAATGAAGTTAGAGTTATAAGCCAAGAAGGACAGCAACTTGGAATTATGAAAATCTCTGAGGCACATGAACTTGCCGATAAAGCAAATTTAGATTTAGTTTGCATGAATGGGAGCGCCAATCCACCAGTTTGCAAAATTATGGATTATGGTAAATATAAGTTTGACGCAATTAAAAAAGAAAAAGAAGCAAAGAAAAATCAAAAAGTGACCGAACTTAAAGAAATTCAACTTTCAATGACAATCGACACCCACGATTTGGAAGTTAAAGCTAAACACGGAAAAAGATTCTTGGAAGACGGAAACAAAGTTAAGGTTGTTTTAAGAATGAGAGGTCGCCAACAAGCATATGCGCAAAACGCAATAACTGTTGTTAAAAATTTTTATGGAATGCTTCAAGAACTTGGAACAGTTGATAAAGAGCCAGAAATTGTTGGGCGAAACATTATTTTAATAATTTCCCCAAAAACAAAATAGGAAAAACAAAAATTTTTATAAGGAGAAAGATTTTTATGCCAAAAATGAAATCCCACAGTGGAGCAAAGAAAAGATTTAAAGTAAGTAAATCGGGAAATGTTAAATTTGCAAAAGCAAATAGAGGCCATTTCTTAACAGAAAAGTCGCAATCAAGAAAAAGACACTTGAGAAAAGCTGGATTCCTTAAAGGAAAACAAGCACAAACCATTAGAAATATGGTTCAAGGTTAAGGAGGAGCACAATGAGAATTAAAAGATCTGTTAACGCTCTTAAAAAACGCAGAGCAATTTTGAAACAAGCAAAAGGATATAGAGGAGCAAAATCAAAACTTTACAGAATTGCAAACGAAGCAGTTATGAAAAGCGGAAACTATGCTTACATTGGAAGACGACTTAAGAAAAGAGATTTTCGCCGTCTTTGGATTGCAAGAATTAACGCAGCTTGCCGCCTTAACGATATTTCCTATTCAAGATTTATCAATGGGCTTAAAGTTGCAAATATATCGCTTAACAGAAAAGTCCTTTCAGAACTTGCAACAAACAATCCAAGCGAATTTTCAGTTTTAGTTTCAACAGCAAAGACAGCGCTTGCAAAATAATTTAAACAAATCATATGAAAATTATTGACAATCGGGGTTGAAAGAGATATAATCAATCTCGCTTGTGGTTCACTAGCTCAGCCGGCTAGAGCACTTGACTTTTAATCAAGGGGTCCCGGGTTCGAATCCCGGGTGAGCCACCATTTTCGGACACAATACATAGTTAATGCTATATATTGTGTCCTTTTTTTTGTGCGGCAAAAATTTTGTCAAATTCCAGATAACAAAAAAAGGTAAAGCCGTTTATATAAATTAACTATAAATTTTTAATTATTGGGTTTATAAGTATGTAAATATCGTTGGCTATAACATTTGAAGAGCGTTCTAACTTTGTTTGACTTCTTTTGTCTTCTGCGCCTATAAATTTCGGTTCTTGCTTTTTGACATAAAAAAACCTTGCAACTTGGCAAGGTTCTTTTTTAACTGTAATTATTTTTTCTTCTTTTTTGAAGATGCACAGAATTTTGCTGTGAACAAATCGATAACTGCGAAAACAACGGCTGCTGCTGCGTTAACTATTGTTGTAACACCAATTGTTGTTGAACCAAGTTCTGTTCCAAAAATTGATGCGCTTCCAGATCTGTCTGAATAGAAAACAACATAACAAATCATTGTTGCAATTGCAATTAAAGCGGTTGCCCAAAGTAAAATTGTGTTCAATTTTGCAATGGATTTGCTTTTAATCACTTTTGTGTTTTGCAAAATCATAAAAATTCCGCTAACAATAAGGCAGCCTGCAAGAACAAGAATAATAACTGAAAAAACACTGAATGCTGTTAAGCTTGCTGGGTCGTTAGATTCAAAACGAATGCATTCATATGCAGATTTTGCTTGCGCAGAACCGAGAACGCTTGTAACACCAATAAATGGCGCCCCATACATTCCAAAAGTTAAAATCCCCAAAATTATTGACAAAATTGGACTAATATACTTTTTCATGCTCATTCCCTCCTTGCTCAAATTCTAGCATAAAAAATTTTGAAAACAAAACAATTGAATAACACGTTTGCGCTTATTTTTCGTTTTCATTTATATTTTTTGATATATTTTTTGAATTTGGCAAGGCAAAAGTGTTAAGCTCTTTTTCAACATTTCTTAAAGTTTCCAATGAATATGTTAAATCCTCTGGGATTTTTCCCTTGAAATAGTTAAGTTTAACGGCGCGAACGCACGCATAAGCTCCTTCCCCTTCTGGAACGCACGCGTAAGCTCTTTCGAGAGTTTTTGGAATTAAAGGCGCGGCAACAAAGCCGTAAACTGGCTTTAAATTTGTGTTTAAAAAATAGAAAGCAGTTTTGGTTTCCGTTCCGCAAAATAAACGTGCAAACGGTTTTTGTTGGTTATCAATTTTAATTATATAATCGTTTGCTTCAAATTTGTTCCCCGTCAAATCGTAAGCGTAATTGTTGTTTGGATTCTTAATGTAAAAGGAAAATTTCTCGGCTTTAACATCGCCATAATAAACCTCTTCTTTTAAAACGCGAACGTTTCTTGCAAAAATTTTAGCCATTTTCACCTCCTTAGGTGTAAATATATATGTAAAAAAAATAAAAGAAGTTTCAACAACTTTTCCCACGGCAAAATCAAAGTTATTTTATATAAAAGTTTCCTAAGCGAAAGGAAGCGAAGGCAAGTTTCTGAGAGAAAGGGAGGATTTTGCGCGTAAGCGAAAAGACGACCAAATTCGAACAGAGGTTCCCAAGCCCGAAATAAAAAAACAGGGGAAACCCTGTTAAAAATGGAGCGGGTGAAGGGAATCGGACCCTCGCAGCCAGCTTGGAAGGCTGGAGCTCTACCACTGAGCTACACCCGCATTTTTTGAATGCGAATGAATGATACCATATTGAGCGGAACTTGTCAACCAATTTTAAAATATTTTTATTGACGAATTAGATTTTATGTAATACAATGTTTGTGAATGAAAAAATTAAAATATTTTACTAAGCGCAAAACAGAATTTAATGGTTTTTTAAAAAATCAAGATAAATTAGGAGAAAGCGGAAAAAAAATTATTATTGCAGCTGCAACAGCAATTTTTACAATTTCGCTTACTTTTTCATTGGCTCCAAGAAAAACATATGTAAATCCTGGAATTTCGCCTTCATATTCTTATGTTGTTGCGCATGCTGGCGGTGCGCTTGAAAACGACGGGAAAACCTTAAACTATCTTAACTCTGTTGAAGGCTTTCAAAAATATTATGCAGACGGAACAAGAATGTTTGAATATGACTTGGTTTTCTCAAAAGAAGGAAAACTTGTTGCAACACATAAATTTGAATATTTCGACGGTTACAGTATGAAAAATCCAATTCCATATGAAACCTACACGCAAACAAAGATTGCCGGCAAATTTGAAGGAATGACGGAAGATAAGCTTTTTGAAGTTATTGAGGAAAACCCAGATTGCAAGTTTATTATCGACACAAAAGAGAAAAACGAAACAAATGTTTATGAAAGAATTGTTGAACTTGCAAAAGAAAAAGAAGTTGACATTTCGAAAAGCATTTTGCCGTTTGTAACTTCAAAAGAAATGCTTGAAAACATTAACAAGATGTATGACTTTGAAGAAATTATGCTAACAAACTATAAAAAGAACTATACAACAAGAGAACTTTTGCATATTATAGATTCCTGCGATAAGATTAAATATCTTCATATTTTTCCTGTTGATTTCATCAATATTGATATTAACGAAATTAACAAAAAAGGCATTCGTGTGTTTGCACATATGGATAAGAGAAACAAAGCGCGAACGGCGCTTGATTATGGATGCACGGGAATTTTTTCTGATGATATTTCCGAAAATGAATTTAAAGAAAAACACTATGATTTTATGGTTTCAAAACTTGAAACCGTAAAGGAAATTCCATTGCCACGAAAACAAGAAAAACATTCAATCGAAGTCGAACTAAGTTTTTAAGAAAAATTTTTCGTTATAGATAACAGATGGATTGCGGGGGCGGATTGCCTTCGCTTTTTCATGAAAAAGCTTTGCCTTTTCAAAATTTTCAAGTTTGAAATAAACAAAACAAAGCTGCATATATGGTATGAAATAATAATATTCATCCTCAATAAACGCGCCGTTTAAATAATTTTTTTCGCAATTTAATGCGCATTCAAACCAAAACTTTGCTTTTTCAAAGTTTTTTTCTTCAATTTCAATTTCCCCAAGTAAACAGCAAACCTCAGAACTTGGAAGAGAAAATTTAATTATTGAAAGCAAATTGTCTTTTGCAATTTCTTTTTTGCCGAGGGCTAGATTGCAAGTTGCCATAATTTTTAATGCATCAATTTTGTTTGTTATAAATAAATCTTGTTTTTTTAAGCATTTTTTAAGAATTTTAATGCAAGAAGAATAGTTTTCGTTGTAATAAAGTTCGCGTGCATAATAGAAAAGTTCGCGCGTTGAAAACTGATGGTTTTCTTTAATTTTAAGTTGATACATTTTTAAATTGCGCCTTGGGGAAGTTGGAGCAATTTTTCTGTGTTCAATTGTTATGTCTAGATGCTCAACCTTTCCAAATGGTGCAATTGCTTCGTGGATGAATCCGTGCCAAGTTGGATTCATACTTCTTCGAAGTATGCGCTCTCGTTCATATGTGAAAGTTGGGTTGTTTTCTTCATCAAACGCAATTGCATATTTGAGCATATAAACATCTGCGCCTGTTCCAATTTTTTTAAGCAAGTTAATTTTGTTAACGTTTTCCTCTGTTATAACATCGTCGGCGTCAACCCACATAACAAAGTCGCAAGTTGCTTTTGAAAAGGAAAAATTGCGCGCCTCTGAAAAATCGTTAACCCACTTAAAATCGTAAACATTTTCTGTTTCCGTTTTTGCAATCTCTTTTGTTTTGTCGGTTGAACCTGTGTCAACAACAATAATTTCGTCGGCAAAATGTTTAACGCAGGAAAGGCATCGTTTTAAAACCTTTTCTTCGTTTTTAACAATCAAACATACGCTTAAACTAAACATATTAAAACAATATGCCCAAAAATTTGTGTTTGTTATTTTGAAATTATAAAGCGGTGTGTTATTATTAAACTATGGTAATAACCTCAACATCAAATTCACAAGTTAAAGAAATTAAGAAGCTTAAAAAAGAAAAAGGCTTTTTGTTTTTAGACAATCCAAAATTGACAGAGGAAGCAATTTTGGCTGGTGAAAAAATTGAAGTTATTGTTTTTGAGGAAAACAAAGAGAAAAAGTTTGTTTCTCTTGCAAAACATAAAAACATTATTGTTTCAAGCGATGTTTTTAAAACGCTTTCAAGCGCAGAAAATTCGCAAGGCGTGCTTGCAATTGTTCGAATCCAAAAACGACCTTTAAAACCTCCTTCGGGGAACTTTCTTGTTTTGGATGAGGTTCAAGACCCTGGGAATGTTGGAACTCTTGTTCGAAGCGCGCTTGCTTTTGGCTTTAACGACATATACTTAATAAATTGCGCAAGCCCATCAAACGAAAAGGTTGTTCGAAGCACAATGGGTGCAATTTTTAAAACAAGAGTTTATGAACTTTCGCGCAAAGAGTTTGTTTCAAATTTTAAAGGAATGAATTTGTATTGCGGAGAAATGAACGGCGAAGATGTTTCAAAAGTGGAATTAAAATTCCCTGTTGGAATTATTGTTGGAAACGAGGGCAACGGCGTTTCAAATGAACTTAAAAAAATTAGCAAAAGCGTTGCAATTAAAATGAATAAAGGAATTGAAAGCTTGAACGCAGGAGTTGCAGGAAGCATTTTAATGTTTAAAATTAAGGAAAAGGAGAATTAACATGAGCGGACATAGCAAATGGCACAATATTAAAAACGCAAAGGAAAAATCCGATGCACAAAAAGGAAAAATTTTCACAAAAATTGGAAGAGAAATTGCAGTTGCAGTTAAAACCGGCGGGGCAGACCCAGAAACAAACGGAAAACTTAAAGATTTAATTTCGAAGGCAAAACAAAACAATATGCCAAACGACACAATTTCAAGAAGCATTAAGAAAGCAAGCGGCGAACTTGGAAACATCAGCTATGAGGAATGCAGTTATGAGGGATATGGTGTTGGAGGAAGCGCGGTTATCGTTCGATGCTTAACCGATAACAAAAACAGAACTGCTGGCGACGTTCGCCACGCTTTTGATAAGTTTGGGGGCTCTCTTGGCTCGCTCGGCTGCGTAAGTTTCTTGTTCGACAGAAAAGGTGTTCTTGTTTTGGAAAAGGGAAATTTAAGCGAAGACGATGTTTTGCTTTTGGCTCTTGATGCCGATGCCGAAGATGTTAAGGACGAAGGCGATGTTTATGAAATTGTTTGCGCACCAGAAAATTTAACAAATGTTAAATCTAAACTTGAAGAAAGTGGTTTGAATTTCATTTCAAGCGAGGTTGAATTCATTCCTCAAAATTATGTTGACCTTGACGAAAAACAATGTGACACTTTCCAAAAAATGGTTGATAAACTTGAAGAAAGCGACGATGTTCAAGAAGTTATCCATAATGTTAACTTAGACGACGAAGAATGAAATAGTTAAAAAACTGCATTAAATGCAGTTTTTTGAGGCAAAAAATGGAAAAAACAAATTATAACGAGAAAATGAAAGAAATTATTTCGAACTTAGACGGTCGAAAAACTCTTTTGTTGCATTCTTGTTGTGGGCCATGTTCAAGCGCAGTTATTGAAAAACTCCAAAACTTTTTTGATATAACAGTTTTCTATTATAACCCAAACATCTTACCAAAAGACGAATATGAAAAAAGAAAAAAAGAGCAGATGCGGCTTATTGAAATGCTTAACGCAAAGAATGAAAATAAAATTAAATTTTTGGATTCCGACTATAATCCAAGCGAGTTTGCAAACGCAATTTGCGGATTTGAGAATGAAAAAGAGGGGAGCGAAAGATGCAAACATTGCTATTTTTTCCGCTTGGAAAAAACAGCGCATGTTGCCGAAAAAAATGAATTTAATTTCTTTGGAACAACGCTTTCTGTAAGTCCGCATAAAAACGCCGCTTGGATTAACGAAATTTTGATGGATCTTGAAAACAAAATCTTAACAAATGGCGGGAAAGCAAAAGCGCTTCTTGCCGACTTTAAAAAAGAAAATGGTTATTTGCGCTCTCTTAAACTTTCAAAGGAATTTGGATTATATCGCCAAGACTACTGCGGGTGCCGCCCAAATTTAAGCGAAAACAATTGAAATAAACGCTTTAAAAAACCTTGTTAACACAGCAAGGTTTTCTTTCATATATAAGCCAAAGAGGTTTTAAAATATGAAAAAAGAAAAAGTTCTTGTTGTTTTTGGCGGGAAAAGCGCCGAACATGACATTTCAATCATAACCGGCTTGCAGGTCTTAAAAAATATAAATAGAGAAAAATACGAAGTCTTTCCGTTTTATGTTTCAAGAGAAGGCGAAATGTTTTTTGGAAAAAAACTTGAAAATTATGAAACATATGTTAACTTTAACAAAAAAACGTTTAAAAAAGTTGCGTTTAAACCGGGCGAAAAAAATATCTACATACAATCTGCTTTTGCGCTTAGAAAATCGTTTGAGGTTTCGTGCGCGGTTCTTTGCCTTCACGGGTTAAACGGGGAGGACGGAACAGTTCAAGGAATCTTTGAGCTTTCAACAATTCCATACACAAGCGCAAGCGTTATGTCGAGCGCAATTTGTATGGATAAAATAATTATGAAAGATGTTCTGGTTGCAAACAAAATTGAAACCCCGCTTTATCATAGCTTTTCAAAAACAGATTACTATCTTGAAACCGAAAGAATCCTTGAAGAAACAGAAAAAGCACTTTCTCTATACGAAAATTCTTGTTTTGTTAAACCAGCAAATCTTGGAAGCAGCATTGGAATTTCAAAGTGTGAAACAAAACAGCAGCTTGAGGAAGCAATTGAAATTGCCGCAAGCTATGACGAAAGAATTATTGTTGAAAAAGCAATTGAAAACGCAGTTGAAGTTAATTGCGCTGTTTTAGGAAACTCCGACTACCAAGAAGTTTCCTCGCTTGAATATCCAAAAAGTTGGAGCAGTTTTTTAAGTTTCAACGAGAAATATATTGCAAGAAACAATGCGCAAACAAATTCGAAAAAAGAACCAAAAAAACTTGGTCAAGCCGTTGAACAACAAATTCAAGAAATTGCAAAAAAAGCATTCAAAATTTTCGATTGCAGCGGAGTTGTTCGAATTGATTTTCTTGTTGATAAAAAACAAAATAAAATTTATCTCAACGAACTTAACTCAATTCCAGGTTCACTTGCGTTCTATCTTTTTAAAGATCAAGGCTACACGTTTGAAAAACTTATAACTCGTTTAATTGAACTTGCAAAGACCAAAATGGAAACAAAACTTTCAAACAAATATTCTTATTCGTCGAATGCGCTTGCCAATTTTGGCAAGGGAAGCAAAATGAATAAATATACAAAATAAAGAATAAAAATTAAATTTCATAAGTTTTGATAAAATATTTAATTGCTTTGCAAAAAAGCATAATTTCTTCTTCAGTTGTGAAATAGGAAATTGAAACGCGAACAGTTCCTTGCTCAGTTGTTCCAAGCGATCTGTGTTTTAGAGGAGCGCAGTGTAATCCGCTTCGAACGCAAATTTCAAATTTGTCGCTTAAAAATTCGCTAACAATTGTTGAATCCACATTTGAAATGTTAAAAGAAACAACTCCGTTAAGATTGTCTTCGGAAGTGTAAATTTTAACATTTTTTATTTTTTTAAGCTCATTTATTAGTTTTTTCGTTAAAAATTCGAGTTTATAGTTAATTTTATCTTGATTTTTTGAAACAAAATCAATTCCGGCGCCAAGCCCTAAAATGTTTGGAAGGGCAATTGTTCCGCTTTCAAAGCACTCTGGACGTTCGGAAGGTTGAAGGGTTTCAATCGATTGTGTTCCTGTTCCGCCAAAACGGATTGGGAAAAGATTAACATTTCCGCAAATAAGCAGCACGCCAATTCCTTGAGGGCCATAAAGACCTTTGTGCCCAGCAAGAGTTAAAAGTGAAATGTTTTGCTCTTGCATATTTATTCGCCTGTGTCCGGCAGATTGCGCGCCATCAACAAGATAGATAAGTCCTTTTTCTTTGCAGAGTTTTCCAATTTCTTCAACGTCGGTTTCTGCGCCGTCAACGTTTGAAATGTGGATTGTTGAAACAAGATAGGTGTTTTCTTTAATGTGTGGCAGAATGTCCGATGCGCAAATTCGCTTGGTTTTTGGTTCAACAATTGTAAGTTCGATAATCCCCTTAGATTCAAGTTCTCGAAGCGGGCGAAGAGTTGAGTTATGCTCATATGTTGTTGTTATAACATGACCGCCTTTTCGCGCTGTTCCAAGAATTGCAAGGTTAAGAGAATCGGTGCAATTTTGCGTGAAAATAACGTTTTGTGGACTGTCGTTCCCAAACATACTTGAAAGTTTTTCGCGAACGGAAGAAACCTCAATTGCTGCGTTAAGACTTGCGATGTGTCCGCTTCGTCCCGGATTTGCGCAAAGAGTTGTTAAACCTTTGTTAACCGCATAAATAACTTCGCGAGGTTTTGGACGCGTTGTTGCGCTGTTGTCTAAATAAATCATAGAAACCTTCTTTTAACTTTTTTTTTGCTTATTCAATATAGTGAATTAAGAAAAAATTTTGTTAACAAAAGGGGAAGAATAAAATGGAATACGGATTGGCAGTTTTCAGAGCTCGAAATGAAACAATAACCTTTGCAAATCTTTTACGTTCATACGGAGTTAGAGTTATGGTTGTTCCAACGCCACGAAAAATCAATGTTTCTTGCGGAATTTCGGTTAAATTTTCTCTTTCAAATTTGGAAGAAGCACGCCGTCTTCTTGCACGACGAAAATTCGATTCGTTTGGCGGGCTTTTCCATGTCTATCAAACAGGAGCAAACGCAAGATATGTTCCTGTTTAAAAAAGTTGCCACAAAGGCAACTTTAACGCTTAAAAATAGGTTCTATTTAACTTTTTTCTTGCCACCAAAAATTTTGTTGGAAACTTTAAGAAAACAGTTAATTGGGAAAAGTTTAACAAGAAAATTAAAAACCTTATATTTATTGCCAATGATATACATTGCTTTTGGCTTTTTCTTGCAAACGATTTTGTAAATCTTTTTTGATGCATATTCTTGGCTCATTCGCTTTGAATTGTTTTTTTCAACAAGCGCTTGGGCGTTTTCAACGCGGTTTTCATATTTTTCGTTTGTTTCAAAATTCTTAACACGCGAAGAAATAAATTTTGTTTTAACATCGCCGGGGTTAATTGTTGAAACGCAAATTCCCGCATCTTCAAGTTCCATTCTAAGGCCATATGAAAGCATTGAAAGGGCAGACTTGCTTGCGCAGTAGTGAATTCTAAATGGCATTGCGAAAAGCGCACAGCACGAACTTATGTTAAAAATTTTTGCTCCTTTTTGCATTAGCGGAAGCGCGCATTGGACGCATTTAAGCGAGCCAAAATAGTTAACGTCAAAAAGATTTTTAACTTCATTAAATTCAGCAAGTTCCGCAGCGCCCGAAAGGCCATATCCCGCGCTGTTAATTAAAATGTCGATATGCCCATATTTTTCTTTGACCATATTAAAGAAATTTTCAACTTCTTCTTCGTTTCGGACGTCAACTTTAAATTCGCCGTTTTGAGGATTTCGCCCGAACGCAAGAACAATGTTTCCGTCTTTCTCAAGCATTTCGCCAACGGTTTTTCCCATTCCGCTTGTTCCGCCGCTTATAACAACAACTTTTTGCATGCTATTTTCTCCTTGTAATCGTAACATCAATCTTTGAGGAAAGTTCGTCTAAAAACTCTTCTTTTTCTTTTGGGGCAACGTCGAATCTCTTAAAAAACCCCTTTCCCGTGTAAATTGAAAGCCTGTTAATTGAAAGACAAAATGACGAAAGAATTCCAATTCTTTCTTTAATTTCCGTTATGTTTTCAAGCCTAATCCTCGACGTGAAAGGCCCACTTACGCAGATTATTGAAACGTCGGTTATAACATAGTAGTTCCAAAAAATGCACCAGAAAAAAACAAGAGTTATAATTCCAAGAAGGCAAGTTGAAGCAATTCGAACGCCAAGAGAATCGGAAGCGCCAACACCTTTTGGCAAAAGCCAAATCATTAAAAAAGCGCCAGTTAAAACGAGCAAAACAAGAGGAACAATAAGTCCAATTTTTCCTTTGTATTTTTTATATTTAAGTTTTTTCATAAAAAAATATTAACATTTTTAATATAACTAGTCAAATTTATTTTATATCAACAAGTTTTTTTGCTGAAATTTCGAAACCTCCGCTTTCTGAAACGGAAATTATCGTTCCGCCGCGCTGCTCGGTTTTTTCGGCAATTCCTTGGAAAGCATAAGCGGTGTAGTCAATAGATTTGCTGAAAGTTAGGCGAACACCATAATATTCAACAGAAAAATCGTTTAAATGGTCGTGCCCGCAAAAAATTGCTTTTGTGCTTCCAATGTCTTGAACTTTGTTCCAAAAAGTTCCAAGTTCGCTTGGGCAACTTATTTTTTCGTTTGGCTCGTTTGCATAGCCATAAATAAGAGAAACATTTTCGCTTTCGCCGCTTTTAAACTCTTTCCATGCAAGTTCATATTCCTTCCCTGGAACATGATAGAAAACAAATGATTGGATTGTTTTTCCAACCTTATTTGAAATTAAATTAACGTTTTCTTCATACCAAGATGTTTGGCTTTGCGTAACCTCCATATAACCGCTAAGTTGCGTGTCGCCGTTATACATTCCGTTGTCTAAAAGGAAAATTGCGGTGTTAAATTCGCCGTTTGAATTGTATAGGTTAATTATGTGGTTTCCCATTCCGTCAATTGACGAAGGACCTCTTGAAAAAAGACAATAGGAAAGGTCGCTTCCTTCCAAAAAGTCGCAAAGCTCAGATTTTGAATATTTTGCAGTTGATTCTGCGTCGTGGTTTCCAAAACAAATTGTCCACGGCGTTTTATAAGCGTCAATAACTTTTGTTAAAACTTTAAGAGCAGTTAGGTTGTCGTTTGTTCCGGTCAAAAATAAAGTTGGATAAACAAGGTCGCCAGAAAGAACAATTAAATCTGGGCGGGAGCTTTCAATCATTTTGCAAACCGCTTCAATTGCCTTGCGGTCGCGCTTGGAGGTTAGAGGGCCGTTTCCAATATGTATGTCGGTTAGTTGCAAAATCTTAATTGGTTCTTGGGAATCTTTTTTAAGCGATTTAAACCCAAACTCATCGGTGAAGATTTCAATGTTTGATGGAACATATGTTGAACTCACCAAATTTGTGTAGTCCGGTTCTTTTGAGCAGCCCGAAAAAATTGTAATGGAAAAAATCAACAGAGAAAAAACAAGAGCAAAAGTTATTCCAATTTTTTTGTAACCACTTTTTATCATGCTTATATTATATCACATAATTTTGAATTCATTTAACAAATAAAAACTCAAGAAAAAACTTTTTTAAAATTTTTTCATATAAAATAAAAGCACCCCGTGTTTTTAACGAACACACGCGAAAAATCATAGTATGAAATAGGTGGAACTATATGGATAAATTTTTAATTAAAGGCGGCAAAAAACTTGGGGGAGCTGCTCGAATAACCTCTGCAAAAAATGCCTTTCTCCCAATTTTGGCGGGCTGCATTTTATGTGATAAGCCAATAACTCTTCGCGAGTGCCCAGAATATGTTGATATTGTTAATATGACAAAAATTTTGGAAAACCTTGGCGCAAAAGTTGAAACTTCGTGTCCCGATGGGAAAATACATAACAATTGCAATTTAACAATTGATTGCGGGAATCTCTGTTCTTCCGCAATTTCGCAGGAACTTGCCTCGTGTCTTCGGTCGTCAATTTTCAGCCTTGGCTCAATTCTTGGCAAACAAAAAAAAGCAAAAGTGGCCTATCCGGGAGGTTGTGCAATTGGTGCTCGCCCAATTGACCTACATATTAAAGGGCTTAAAGCTCTTAACGTTAAAATAATCGATAAACATGGCTATTTAACTTGTGACGGAAGCAATATGCGTGGGGGAGTTGTTAATCTCGATTTTCCAAGCGTTGGGGCAACCGAAAACATTATGCTTGCCGCAACAAAAACAAAAGGAACAACAAAAATTATAAATGCGGCTAAAGAGCCAGAAATTGTTGACCTTGCAAATTTTTTAAACAAATTTGGCGCAAAAATTTATGGCGCAGGAACAAGCGCAGTGACAATTGAAGGCGTTGAAAGTCTTGGCGGCGGAACCTACACTCCAATTCCCGACAGAATTATTGCGGGAACATATTTGATTGCTGCGCTTGCCCTTGGCGGGGAAGTTGAATTTCAAAATTTTCGACCGGAACATAACCAAGCGCTTTTGGAAAAAGTTAAGCAAACAAATGCGAAAATCAAAATTAAAAACAACACACTTTATGTTAAAATTGACGGACGCCCAAAAGCGATTTCAAAAATTGAAACTTCGCCATATCCCGGCTATCCAACCGACCTTCAAGCCCAAATGCTTGCGCTTCAAACGATTTCAAAAGGAACAAGCATTGTTGTTGAAAATCTTTTTGAAACAAGATTTAAACACGTTCCAGAACTTGTTAAAATGGGCGCAGAAATAACTGTTAAAGACCGAACGGCAATAATTCGTGGGGTTGAAAAACTTTATGGCGCAAACATTGAAGCTGCCGACCTTCGCGGGGGAGTTGCTCTTGCAATTGCATCTCTTGCTGCAAGCGGGCATTCAACGCTTTCAAATGTTAACTTAATCGACCGCGGCTATTATAAATTTGAAGAAACATTTTCGCTCCTTGGGGCAGATATTAAACGAATTTCGGAATAATCCATTGAAATAAAAACCTTTTATTTTTGCTTGATAAAGTGTTCTTGTTTTTGATATAATACCCTTATAAGGAGAAAATATGAAAACAGAAAAACTATGTATAATTATCAAACCTGGTTTTGAAAAAAAAGAAAAGGAAATTGTTGCGCGTCTTAGCAAATATGGAAAGATAACAAAAAGACATGTTATGCTTTTAAACGATGCAATTCTTGCCGACCACTACGCCGAGCATGTTGGGAAGGAATTTTATGAAAACCTTTGCCAATATATGAAAAGCGGTCCAGTTGTTGTTTTTCAATTGGAAGGCGGAGAAGGTTGTGTTAAACAAGTTCGCAAAGAAACTGGAGCAACAAGAAATCCAGAAGTTGGAACAATTCGCCACGACTTTGGAATTGGCGACACAACTCGAAATGTTATTCATGCATCCGACAGTCCAGAAGCAGGAATTATTGAATGTAACAGAATGTTTAGAGATGCAAAAAAGTATGGCGTTAAAATTTTAAGCAGCGAAAAAGAAAGAACTTGCTAGAAAGCAAGTTCTTCTTTTTTTAAGCGCAAAAACATTTTTTTGCGTTTTTTATTTAATTTTTTCGTTAAGATATATATTCTTCAAACGTGCATTTCTTATCAACGAATGTGTTTTCGTCAACAATATCAATAATTCTGTTTGCAACTGTTTCAACAATTTCTTGGTCGTGCGAAGCAAAAATCATAACCCCTTTAAAGTTAACCATTCCTTTGTTAAGCGCGGTTATGCTTTCAAGGTCGAGATGGTTTGTTGGCTCGTCAAGAAGAACAACATTTCCTCCTTCAAGCATCATTTTTGCCATCATACATCTAACTTTTTCTCCTCCCGAAAGAACATTTGCTTCTTTCAGGGCCTCTTCGCCGGAGAAAAGCATTCTTCCAAGCCAACTTCGAATGTATGTTTCGGTTTGGTCTTTTGAGAAACGACGAAGCCAGTCGACAAGCGAAAGATCGCAGCCATCAAAGAAAGAGCGATTGTCTTGTGGGAGATAGGTAACTTTTGTTGTCTTTCCCCATGTAACGGTTCCGCTGTCTGGCTTTTCAATCCCAAAAAGAATGTTGAAAAGGGTTGTTACGGCAAGACCGTTTGAACAAAGAATTGCAATTTTATCATCGCGACTAACCGTGAACGAAAGATTGTTAAACATTCCTTTTTTAGTTAGGTTTTCAACTTTTAAAATTTCCTTTCCAATTTCTTGAGTATATTCAAAGTTAATGTATGGATATTTTCTTGAAGAAGGTTTGAAATCGTCCAAAGTAAGTTTTTCAAGTTCCTTTTTTCTTGAAGTTGCTTGTTTCGATTTTGATGCGTTTGCAGCAAATCGCGCAATGAAATCTTTAAGTTCTTTTGCTCTTTGTTCTGCTTTTTTGTTTTGTTCTTTTGCTTGGCGAGCCATAAGTTGGCTTGTTTCATACCAAAAATCGTAGTTTCCAAGATACATGTTAATTTGACCATAGTCAACGTCGCAAGTGTGGGTGCAAACTTTGTTTAAAAAGTGACGGTTATGGGAAACAATGATAACTGTGTTTTCAAAGTTAAGAAGATAGTTTTCAAGCCAGCGGGTTGTTTTAAAGTCTAGGTTATTTGTTGGTTCATCTAAAATCAAGATGTCTGGGTTTCCAAAAAGCGCTTGAGCAAGAAGAACCTTAACTTTTTGTTTTGGGTCGATATCTTTCATTTTTGTGTTGAAAAGAGAATCTGGAATTCCAATTCCAGAAAGAAGGGTTTTTGCCTCGCTTTCTGCTTCCCAACCTCCAAGTTCTGCAAATTCGGTTTCAAGTTCGCCTGCTTTAATTCCGTCTTCTTCTGTGAAATCTTCTTTCATATATAGTTCGTCTTTAAGGCGTTGAACTTCCATGAGGCGCTTGTGTCCAAGCAAAACAGTTTCCAAAACTGTGTTTTCGTCGTATTTGTTTTGGTTTTGCTCCAAAACCGACATTCTTTCGTTTGGATCTAAGATAACTTCTCCCTTGTTGGGTTCAAGTTCGCCCGTTAAAATCTTAAGGAAGGTTGATTTTCCTGCGCCGTTCGCACCAATAATTCCATAGCAGTTTCCTTTTGAAAATTTAAGATTAACATCTTTAAAAAGAACTCTGCCGCCAAATTGAAGTGTTACGTTTGAAACCTGAATCATATTTTTCCCGCCTTTAGTGAATTTTGCTCTCAAAGTATAGCACATAAACATTTTATAATCAAGGGAAATCATAAGTTAAAATCGCTTTGAAAAAAGGGGGAGTGTGTGGTAAAATTAAAGACAATAAAGGAGAATCTTATGGAAAAAGATTTTGAAATTGAAGCCGAAGAGGAAAAAGAAGTAAACGAAGTTAATTGCCAAGAATATTTTGATGAAATCAAAAAACTTGCAAACGATATGATGGCAGAAATCGACTACACAACGCGAATTAAAAGCGAAATTCGTGAAGAAGCGTATATAATTCTCGACGCAATTGTTAATGCCTGCGAAATTGAAAATCTTAAAATTTTGAATGGGCTTATTGTTGGATTCGACTATGTTTCTTCAAGCATTAAATCAATCAAATTTTTATATAAGGAAATGAAAAACGTTCTCATGGATTTCTATGAGGAACTTCAAAACTAGGGCTAAATTGCCCTTTTTTGTTAAAAAATTGGAGAAAAAATGGACACTAAATTTAGCATTGAAGAAGTTGAAAAAACAATAACAACATATAAGAAAAATCAGCTTGCGAAAGGAATTGTTGTTTCAATTAAAGATGACGGGCTTGTTTTTAATCTTGGAGGAAAGCTTGATGCTTTTGTCCCAAAAAACGAAGCTGAGGATTTTTCAAACTCGAAAATTGGCGATCGTTTTTCAGTTCTCGTAACTGGGAACCGAACAGAAGATGGAATGATTGAAGTATCGCAAAAAAAAGCCAACCAAATCAAACTTGAAACGCAAAATGCAAAAGAAATCAAGCTTGGAGCGGCCTTTCCAATTATTATCTCAAAATGTTTAAATGACGGCTCTCTTGCATCAACAATGGGAGAATATGAAATTGTTATCCCAGAAAACGAAATTTGTTCATATAAATCTGTTAACCCAAGAAGTTTTGTTGGGAAAAAGGTTATGGCAATTGCAACAGAAATTAGCAGTGAAGAAAAGAAAATTAAAGCCTCAATTCGAATTTTGGAGGATAAAACACGCGCCGCGAATGAAGAGGTTTTTTGGCAAACAAATTTCATAAATAAAATTGTTGATGGAACAGTTAAACGCTTTGTTCCATATGGTGCATTTGTTGATGTTGGAGGAGTTAGTTGTCTTTTGCATATTTCGAACATTTCAAATTCAAAAATAAACAGCGCCGCCGATGTTTTGGAACTTGGGAAAACATATAAATTTAAAATCCTTTCGCTCGACCGCGAAAACAAAAAAGTTTCGCTTGGACTAAAACAACTTGAGCAAAAAAAATAAAGCCCCAGTTAAGAGACTTTTTTGGAGCTGATGGGCGGATTTGAACCGCCGACCTATTGATTACGAATCAATTGCTCTACCACTGAGCCACACCAGCGAACAAAAATTATAATAGCATAATTTAATAATTTGTCAAATAAAAACAAAAGATATGGAGGGGGAATTTATGGGAATCAACATTGCAATTGATGGAACTGCCGGAAGCGGGAAAGGCTCGGTTTCAAAACAGCTTGCAAAGCGCCTTGGATTTTTCCATTTAGATACTGGCGCAATTTATCGAAGCGTTGCATATGCTGCAATTGAACAAAAAATTTCGCCAAATGACGAAAAAAAACTTGAAAAAATGCTAAAAAACATTAGTTTTTCCGTTAAACTTGAAAAAGTTGGCGAAAATCAGGTTCAAAAAAACATTTTAAACGGGGAAGATTTAAAAGAGAAAATTCGAACAGAAGAAATAAGCGAGGCTTCTTCAATTGTTTCCCAGTTTAAAGAAGTTCGCGAATTTGCAACTTCAATTCAACATAAAATTGCAAATAAGTATGACGTTATAATTGAGGGGAGGGATATTGGAACGGTTATTCTTCCAAATGCCGATTTTAAATTTTTCTTAACCGCAAGCCCAGAGGTTAGGGCAAGAAGACGCCTTGAGCAACTTAACCTTCCAGAAAGCGAATTTGAGAATGTCTTAAATGAAATTAAGGGGAGAGATCGGCGCGATTCGCTTAGAGCAATAAGTCCGCTTAAAGTTGCCGATGATGCAATCTATATTGACAACAGCAATCAAACAGTTGATCAAACCGTTCAACTTATGGTTGATTACATTATTGGAAATTAAACTAAACAAAAAATCCTTTAATATTAGGCAAATAACAAAAAAAATTATAAGAGCAGCAGAAATATCTGCTGCTCTTTTTAATTTTTTAAGCATTCCGAAACAGTTGTTAAGTTGAAGCCTTCGCCAAGAAGAGTTTCAATGATTTTTGGAAGAGCGGCAGCTGTTTTTTCGGTTGGATGCATAAGGATAAGGTCGCCGCCGGCTGCGTTTTTAACCGCGCGCGAGTATATTAAATTTTCGTCCTGATCGCGCCAGTCGATTGTGTCACGGCTCCACATAATGCTTGTGTAGCCAAGTTCTTTTGCGGTTTCAATTGTTGTTTTGGAATAGGAACCGCTTGGGGGAGCAAAAAGGTTCATTTCAACGCCCAAAATCTCTTTAATGAGATTGTGGGTGTTTAAGATTTCGTTTTTATTTTGCTGATAGGAAATGTTTTTGTGGTCCTTATGATAGAACCCGTGGTTTGCAATTTCATGCCCGTTGTTATAAATCATTTTTAAAAGTTCTGGATATTGTTTTGCCCAAGTTCCGCCAACAAAAAATGTTGTTTTAATGTTATTTTCTTTAAGCGTTTTAAGCATCGGTTCAATATAGTCGTTTCCCCAATAAACGTTAATCATAAGAGAAATGTTTTTTGAGGAAGTGTTGCCGTGATAAACCGCTTCAACTTCGTTTGCATTAAACGCGTTAAGCGTTCCGCCAGTGTAGGTTATAATGAAAAGACCAATTAAAACAACTCCAATAATCAAATTAGCAAAAACATTGCGAAAAACTTTTTCTTTCTTTTCTTTCTTACTAAAAAAACCACAAATTTTCATACAGATTATGTTTATGCTGCTTGAACTTTTTATAGCACACAAATTCGCTGGTTAAATCGGTTTTCTAATTATGAAGAATTTGCTTGCAAAAAAAAGGAACTTTATGAAAGTTCCTCTAATATATTATTGATTTCTGTTATTGCATCTGCGCCTTCGTTAATTCTGTCGAGAAGTTCATAAAGAATTGTGGCTTGCTCTTTTGCAATCTTCTTCTCTTCCTCTTTTGCTGCTTCAAGTTTAAGAGGGGAGGCGCATCGAGGGCAAAAGCTCATTTGTGCTTTTCCGTCGTTTCCAACGTGTGCGCCGCATTTTGCACAATATGCTTTCTTGTCTTTTTCGTCAATTTTAATTCCAAAATCCATTTTAAACCTCCTGTTGTGGGTCTTGTTGTTTCTTAGTTGGGGAAATTTTTGAAACGCTTGATGGATTCTTTCCTTGTTTTGTTGCATCATTTTGCTTTGTTGCCTTCTTAATTGCTTTCAAGAATTGATTTGTTCCTTTTCTTGCGTTTTCTTCGGTTTTGTTAATTGTTTTTTCAAGGCTTTCGTTAACAACATTTGCAATTCCTGTTAAAGCCTCGCTAACGCTGCCTGCGATTACCGAGCTCACATAGTTTGAATCGTCAATTTGATGTTCGTGAGGAGCATTATAATCATTAAAATAAGCGCTAACTTGCGAAACAAGCTGTCCTTCTTTGTTATATCTATGTTCAAAACCAACTTTAAACCAATCTCTGTTAAGGGAGTATGGACCAATTAAAGGACGATTATAGTTAAACGAATCATATTCCGACATTGGCCCAAAGCAAAGATAGGTGCAAGATTTTTTCTCGTTTAAATTTGTTGGGTTTGTTGTTAATGCGCCAAACGAACCATTAAATTTTGCAGTTGTGTTCCAATAGATGTCGAATCCTGGTGCAACTTTTTGGGCATAGTTATCAAGGTTTTCTAACATTTTTGCGCGAGTTGAGCCTGGGGGATTAAAGTTTGTTATTGAAATTTTTGCATCTTTCTTATATGGGTCTTTAAGATTGAAAATTAAAACTGTTCGATAGCCCGTAACTTTTTCTGGAATTCCAAGAACGTCTCCAAGCATTTTCATAAGGTCTGGACCGCCGTTTTTAATGATTGTTTTTTCAACTTGTCCGCGAGAAAGCGCAACAATTTTGTTTTGGAGATCAAACTCTTTAATCTTCTTTGCAACGAAACGAACTTGCTCAATGTATGGTAAAATTTCCTTATAGTTTCCCGTTGTAACTCTTGTGAAAATATTTTCCAAAACTAGGGCAGAGTTTCTTGAACTTGCAATTGTTTTAAAAACGTGGTCAATCCATTTCTCATTTATCTTGTTAAGTTCGGAGTCTGGGAAACGAACTCTTTTTGCATCTGGGGAAATGTTATATTTGAAATCGTCGCCATGTTCATTGTTTACAAGTTTATAGGCTCTTCCAAGGTTTAAGTTTGAAACAACATTAAAACCAAAATAGTTGTTGTCGACATCATATGAAAGGGTTGAAATAATTTCGTCTTCCTCCAAAGCAGAATTATCAAGGATTTCAACTTCTTCTTCAACTGCTTTAACATCAAAAGATGAATCAATGTTGTCTTTTGTTCGAAGCTTCTTGTCAATAACTGAAAGAGCTCTGTCATTTTCGCTTGCTGCTGCAACCATAATATCCTCCCTACCTATTCTTTTCCGTTGTCGTTCGAGATTTCATTTTGTTTCTGTTGTTTTTTAACAACTTTCTTGTTAATAAGTTTTCTTTGAGTGTTTGTTAAAAGCGAACTGTATGCTTCCTTATTGATTTCAATTCCTGCTTTTTCAAACAAGTCGGTTAATTCTTTTGTTTTTTCAAGAATTTCTTTCATATAATCATTTTTTGTTTGGTCAATTGATTTCTTTGCACGTTTAATGATTGCGTCTTTTTCTTTTGTGTTTGTTATTGAAAGAATTGGGATTGAGCGAGTTGCTGGAACAAATTCTCTTTCTTTAACTTCGCTTTTCGATTGTGGGTTGTAAAGAGGGTTTTTTGCGCTGCTTATTTCAATTGCATAGTATGGAGAACGAACGCGTTGGGTGTGGGTGAATTCAAAAGGTGTTTGTCCTTCATTTGGTAAAATAACGTTCATTGTTTCGTGTTTAATGCTTGTTTCAAGTTCTGGATCGAAAATTGAATTTGCTTGGGTTTGAACTTTAAGTCGATGCCAGTGCCCAACAACATTAAGGTCGGAATTTGGACATTTAGATTGAAGTTTTGTGAAATCAACGCCGTCGCCATGGTGTGTTACGATTCGATATGTGAATTTTCCATCTTTGCTAAGTTTGTTTTTAAGAACAATTTCTGTAACAGCAAAATCTGGGGCATACTTATTGCTTACGTCAAGTGTTTTTGCTGCTTGTTCAATAATGTTAAGCCCGGTTTCCTTGTTAACGCGTTTTTCGTGGTTTCCTGGGTGGAGAACCTCAATTTTTCCTGCTTTTGCAACTTGCGAGAAAAGGTCAACAAAGTTGTCCCATTGTTCGTTTGGATAGAGCAGGTCGTCGAACATATTTTGAACAGCATGAAGAATTGCCGTGCTAAGCATATCGCCAAGAATGAAAAGATATGCGTTTGAAGTGTTAAGTGTGTATTCCAAAACTTCAATGCATCGGTCTATATCAAAGTTTTGGGCGCCAATGTGCCAATCGGAAACAAAAACTGCAACAATTGTGTCGAATTTGTTAGACAGGTCAATTGTGTTGTATGCAACGGAGGTGTCGGTTGTTTGTTCAAGTTTCTTTCGATAGTTCTCAATACTTTTGCTTTGATTAAGCTTTTTCTTTTGACTAACTTTAGTTGGTTTATTCATTGCGAGCCCTCTTTTTATTAAATTTTACACTTAAATTTTAACTTAAAAATGTCTTAAAGTCAACCCCCAATAATTTAAAAATTTAAAAAAAATTGATTTTTGTTAGTTTTAAACAAAAAAAAGAAAATCGCCTCAAATTATGAGTCGATTATTGGATTTAAATAGTCGGGTTTTTCTTCAAAAGGAGTTGGCGTAAGGTCAATTATTCTAGATGAATTTGGGTAAAATCCATAAAGTCTGTTAGAGAATGCATGATTTTTGTGTGCGCGTGCTTCAATAATTTGGTCTAAAAGCCCAGCATTTTTAAAACTGAAAACCTGCTTTGGCCCGATTATTAAATGATCGGCAACTCTAACCCCATAAACTGAAATTGCTTCAACAATTGCAAGTGTTGCATCAATATCTTCGCCAGATGGTTGAAGTTCGCCGTCTGGGTGGTTATGAGCAATAACAATTATGCTTGCATTATGCTGAAGAACAGTTTGAACGAAACTTGGAACATCAATTCCAACCGAATTAACATTTCCAGTTGTTATTCTTTCAACGCCAATAAGTTCGCTTTTCGCGGTTAAAAGAAGAACATAAAATTCTTCGTATGTTTTGCCAAGAAAGTAGTTTCTTAAAACTCCAGAAAACTGGTTTATTGTTTGAAGGACGGTTTTCTTTTTTGGAAGCGCGCCAGTTTCAAAAACAAAATGCAAAATTTTTCCGTAGCTTAAAAGAAACGAAGCGATTTTTGGGCCAATGCCTTTAATTGCTAAAAGTTGAGTGTAGTTTGAATTAACAATATTTGAAATGCTGCCGAATTTATTAAGAAGTTTGTGTGCAAGCGGGTTGGTGTCGCCTCGCGCAGTTGCAAGAGTTAATAAATATTCCAAAATTTTAACTTCGCCAAGAGCATATGGGTCGGATTGATAAATTTCTTTTCTTAACCTTTGCCTGTGAAATTTATGAAGTTCTTTTTCTTCTTTCGTAAGTTTCTCTGGCTTTGTGTCTTCCACGAGTTCTCCCCTTTTTTTGTTAAATTATAAAGTTAATCTTGAAAATTCACAAATGTTTAATTGAACATATGTAAATATTTTAAGAAATTCATCTGTAAAAGTCAAACCCTGCAAACAATTTTAAAAAATTTTTTAAGATTGTTTGACTTGAAGTTTTTTTAAAAATATAATGAGAGCATGAGAATTCTTGGAATCGACCCCGGCTATGGGATTGTTGGATTTGGCGTTTTAGATTATGAAAACAGCCAATATAAAGTTGTTGACTATGGTGTTATTGAAACACCAAAGGAGGAATCAATTCCTGTTCGCCTCGCAATGATTTACGACGCAATTAAAGAGCTTACGGAAACTTATAAGCCAGACGAAATGGCGGTTGAGGAACTTTTCTATTTCAAGAACCAAACAACAGTTATTCCTGTTGCTGAGGCAAGGGGAATTATATTGCTTGCGGGAATCCATAGTTGCGGAGAGATTTTTGAATATACTCCTCTTCAAATCAAGCAAGCGCTAACTGGAAATGGAAGAGCGGAAAAGGCGCAGGTTCAATATATGGTTAAAGCAATTTTAGGGCTTGAAAAAATTCCAAAGCCAGATGACGCAGCCGATGCGCTTGCCGTTGCAATAACTCACGCAAACTTCAATCAACAAATTATTCGATAACAGCAAAAAACTTTGCTGTTTTTATTTTTTATATGTTATAATGCAAATATGATTAACTATTTAATTGGCGAAATAATTGTTAAAAACAATTCAAGCGTTGTTCTTGAAAACAATGGGATTGGCTATGAAATTTTTGCTTCGGCAACAACAATTTCAACTCTTCCTGTTCAGGGAGCAACCGCAAGGGTTTACACATATCTTCATGTTCGCGAAGACGAATTAAGTCTTTATGGCTTTTCAACACTTGAAGAAAAGGAAATGTTCCTTAAACTTATTGACGTTTCGGGAATTGGCCCAAAAGTTGCGCTTGGAATTCTTTCTGGAATTCGTCTTTCAGATTTAGCCGTTGCAATTAAAACTGGTGACACGAAACTTCTTTCAACCGTTAAAGGGCTTGGAAAGAAAACAGCCGAACGAATTGTTTTGGAACTTAAGGACAAAATTTCTGTTGTTGGATTTGAAAGCCATGAGGACGCAGTTATTACGCTTGACGAAAATATGGTTGACGAAGCAACCGAAGCGCTTATTGCTCTTGGAATTAGCAAAAACGATGCCTATCGTCTTGCTCGTGAAAATTCGGCTGGAAGCGAAACAACAGAAGATATAATTCGAAAAGTTTTTCAAAATATGAATTAGAGGGAAAAAAGTGGAAGATAAGGGAAGATTTATCACATCAACAAAAAACATAACCGATGCGGATATTGAAAACAAATTGCGCCCAACAACAATGGCGGAATATGTTGGGCAAGAAAAAGTTAAGGCAAATTTGGAAGTTTATATTAAAGCGGCAAAGGAAAGAAAAGAAGCGCTCGACCACGTTTTGCTTTATGGCCCTCCAGGACTTGGGAAAACAACAATTTCCCATATTATTGCAAGTGAAATGGGAAGTCAAATTAAAGTTACGTCTGGCCCAGCAATTGAACACGCTGCCGACCTTGCTGCAATTTTAACAAACCTTAACACAAACGATGTTTTGTTTATTGACGAAATCCACAGGCTTAACAAAAGCGTTGAAGAAATTTTATACCCAGCAATGGAAGACTTTGCTTTGGACTTTATCGTTGGGAAAGGTCCTTCGGCAAGAAATATGCGTCTTAAAATTAAACCTTTCACGCTCATTGGAGCAACAACCCGCGCAGGAATGATTGCGGGGCCTCTTCGCGATAGATTTGGTGTTATTGCGCGCCTTGAATTATACACCGATAAGGAACTTGCAATAATCATTGGACGCTCGGCAAAAATCCTTGGAATCGACATCGACGAAGATGCAAAAATTGAAATTGCAAAAAGAAGCCGTGGAACACCAAGAATTGCAAACAGACTTTTAAAACGGGTTAGAGATTTTGCGCAAGTTATTGGCGAAGGCAGAATAACCTTTGCGCTTGCCGATAAAGCGCTTGGGCTTATGGAAGTTGATAAACTTGGGCTTGACGGCGTTGACAGACGAATTTTGGAAACTATGATAGATAAATTTGGCGGCGGCCCTGTTGGGCTTGAAACGCTTGCGGCAGCAACGGGCGAGGAAGCAACAACAATTGAAGATGTTTACGAGCCATATTTAATTCAACTTGGCTATATTTCAAGAACTCCTCGCGGAAGAATTGTTCTTGCGCCTGCATATGAGCATCTTGGAAAAGTTATGCCAGAATAACAACATAATTTTTAATTGAATTTAAAAGGGGGCGGTCGCGTGGCTTTGCGACATTGCTTTATGAGAGATTACACTTTAACTTCAACCTATGACTATTTTCTTCCAGAAAACCTTATTGCTCAAACACCAGCCGAGCCAAGGGATTCTTCAAGAATGCTTGTTTTCGACGGAAAAAGAACAACAAGCGAAAGCGAATTTAACAAAGAGGATTGCAAGAAGCACATCCATCACAAACATTTTTACGATATAGTTGATTTTTTGAAAGAGGGCGATGTTCTTGTTATTAACAACACCCGTGTTCTTCCTGCACGAATTTTTGGAATTAAAGAGGAAACCGGCGCAAAAATTGAAGTCCTTTTGCAAAAGAGAATTGACCTTACGAAATGGGAAATTATAGCGCGCCCAACAAAAAGGCTTAAAAGCGGAACAATTGTTAAGTTTAACGACGAACTTAGCGGGCGAATTTTGGAAGTTCGAGGCGAAGGAGAATGCTTAATTGAATTCCTTTTTGAAAAAGAAAAAGACGGAAAAGTTGTTTCTTTTGAAGAAATTTTGGAAAGAATTGGGAATATGCCTCTTCCTCCATACATTCATGAAAAATTAACCGATAAGGAAAGATATCAAACGGTTTATTCAAAAATCCCGGGCTCATCTGCTGCGCCAACTGCGGGGCTTCATTTCACGCCAGAAATTTTGGAAAAACTTAAGCAAAAAGGCGTTATAATTGCAGAGGTTTTGTTGCAAGTTGGTCTTGGAACATTTCGTCCTGTTAAAGAAGAAAGCATTTTGAAACACAAGATGCACAGCGAATATATTTCGGTTTCAAAGGAAACAGCCGAAATTGTTACAAAAGCAAAAAGAGAAGGAAGAAGGGTTGTTGCCGTTGGAACAACTTCAATGAGAACTCTTGAAAGTATGGCAGAAAAAGAAATTCAAAATGGAAAGGAAATTTACGTTTTAAGGGCGGGTGAAAAAGACACGAACATTTTTATTTTTCCACCATACAAATTTAAAATTGTTGATTGTCTTTTAACAAATTTCCATCTTCCTCAAAGCACGCTTCTAATGTTAATTTCCGCGTTCATTGGGCTTGATAATGTTATGGAAATATATCAAACTGCAATTAAAGAAAACTATCGCTTTTTCAGCTTTGGCGATTGCTGTTTGTTCTTATAATTTTTAAAAGGAAAAATTTAATATGGAAAACAACTTTGAATTTGAAGTCTTGCATGTTTGCAAGCAAAGCGGGGCGCGCGTTGGTCGATTAAAAACCCCTCATGGGATAATTGAAACCCCAGTTTTTATGCCAGTTGGAACGCAAGCAACTGTTAAAGGAATATTACCAGAACAACTTAATGAACTTGGAGCGCAAATCATTCTTTCAAACACCTATCATCTTTTTTTGCGCCCAGGCGATGAGACGATTAAGAATGCTGGCGGACTTCATAAATTTATGCACTGGGATAAGCCAATTTTAACCGACAGCGGCGGTTTCCAAGTTTTTTCGCTTTCCGACCTTCGAAAAGTAACCGATGAAGGCGTTGAATTTCGTTCGCATTTAAGCGGGGAAAAGTTTTTTATAACCCCAGAAAAATGTATGCAAATTCAAAACAATCTTGGGTCGGACATAATTATGGCATTTGATGAATGCACAAAGCCAGGTGTTTCTCATAAGGAAGCGGAAAAAGCTTGCGAAAGAACAACAAAATGGCTTGAAAGATGCTATAACGCGCAAAAAAACGAAAAACAAATGCTTTTCCCAATTGTTCAAGGCAATTTCTTTAAAGATTTAAGAGAAAAAAGTTTGAATGAAGTTTCAAAATATGCACGCTGCGGAATTGCAATTGGCGGGCTTTCTGTTGGCGAACCAAAAGAAGTTATGTATGACATTTTGGATTTTCTCAAGGATAAATACCCAGAAAATATGCCAAGATATTTAATGGGGGTTGGAAGCCCAGATTGTTTCATTGAAGGAATTGCAAGGGGAATTGACATGATGGACTGCGTTTTGCCAACTCGAATTGCAAGAAACGGAACAGCGCTAACTAAAAAAGGGAAAATGATTGTTCGAAATGCAATTTATAAAAATGACTTTTCGCCTTTGGAAGACGATTGTGATTGCTATGCTTGCAAGCATTACACTCGCGCATACATTCGTCATCTTATAAATGCCGACGAAATGCTTGGAGCGCAGCTTCTTTCAATTCATAATTTGCGTTTCTTAACGCGCCTTGCGGAAGATGTTAAAAAGGCAATTTATGAGGATAGGCTTCTTGATTTCAAAGAAGAATTTTTAAGAGATTTTAAGTGGTAAGGTGTCGAAAAACAAAGAAAAGGCTTAAAACATAAGAAAAAAGTTAAAAATTGTTTTGTTTAAACAAAAAAATTTGTTATAACAAAAATATACTAAAGGAGAAAATATGATAACAGCAGCACTCTTAGCTTTAACCACAACACAAATTGTTGTTCCAATTCTTGTTGTGCTTCTTGTTGTTCTCGTTATTTTCGCATTTTCAATTTAGGAGATATAAATATGAGTTTTTTAGCAGCAGAAGCAGCAGCAAATGGCAATGCAACACAATGGATTTTACCAGCAATTTTATTGGTTTTAGTTATTGGGATTTTCCTTCTTAACTATTTTAGAAGCAAGAAAAATCAAGAATCAATGAAAAATATGGTTGATTCCCTTAAAGTTGGCGATAATGTTAAAACATACAGCGGAATTTACGGCAAAATTATTGAAATTGTTGAAACAACCGACGGAAAAGTTGCTGTTTTGGAAACTGGAAGCGAAAAGAACAAAGGAATTTTCAGCATCGACATTAACGCAATTTATGGAATTGACGAAAAGAAACCTGTTGTTTACGACGCAAACGGAAATGTTGTTTCCGAAGAAGAACCAAAAGAGGGAGAAAAGGCGGAAGAAATCAAGGAAGATTTAAACAATCAACAAGAAACCGAAAAACCTAAAAAACGCGGAAAGAAAGCAAAAAAAGAAGAGCCAGTTGTTGAAGCGCAAACTGAACCTTTGAAAGAAGAAACTGCCGCTATTGAGCAAGAACAAATTGTTGAAGAAACCAAAGAAGAGCCTGCAGCAGAAGAAGTTAAAGAAGAAAAACCAAAAAGAAAATCTAAAAAACAATAAAATTTAAAACCTCGAAAGAGGTTTTTATTTTTGCATTTTTTTGTTTTTACAATGTTTTAATATTGTTTTTTTCTTTTTTATATAATGAATATTGAAATAAAGTTTCAAGGAGGAAAAATATGGCAAGAAAAAACAGTTGCAATTTTGGCTGCCTTCAACCAAGAAAATCGTGCCAAGAAAGGAAACTTATTGCTGTTGTTAAAGGGGCGGTTGGCCCAACAGGTCCAACAGGGCCAATTGGAAGAACGGGCGTGACCGGGGCAACAGGTCCAACTGGCGGAGAGGTTGTTGCAAGAACAACATCAACTCTTGAAGAAGGCGAAGAAGCAAAAGTTGTTTCATCTTTCGAACGCGGAGTTAATTATCTTGACTTTTACATTCCAAAAGGAAGTAAAGGTGATCCAGGGGTTAAAGGGGATAAGGGAGAAAAAGGCGAAAGCGGGTTCACGGATATTCTTGGCGCAATGATTGTTTCCTATAACGATAACCCTCAAACTTTTCCTGCGGCAGGGCTTGAAATTCAATCGAACGGACGTTTCCCTTTAATGCATGTGCAAGTTGATGTTGGGGGAATTGCTAATTTGGACATTGTTGAAAACACAATTAAATTCACAAACACAGGAATTTATAAAATTCAATTCATAACAAATGCGTATATAAAACGCGTCGGTCAGGTTTTTGATTCATCGGAGGATTTTGTTTCGGTTGCTTTCCGTCAAGTTGAATCCGACGCAATTGTTGCCGCAGCAACAGCATGGACGCCAAGCGAATGTGCAACAAATGTTGTTGGACAAGGAATTTTTATTGTTAATGATGTTTCAAAACCATATGAACTTGTTAACACAAGGCCACGAAGTATCTTTTTAAGCGGGTGTAGTGTTGGGCGAACTGTTTCACAATCTCTACTTTCTGTTCCAATGGTTTCAATTGTTATAACAAGAATGCTATAGAAATATTTAAATAAATTAAGTCAAGAATTTGCTTGGCTTTTTATTTTTAAATTGACTAGTTGGCTTATTTTTGTTACTATATTTATATGAACAATGAAGATTTTTGGGATAAGTATCTTGAAAGTATTAAAAGAAAAATTTTTAAATTAGTTGAAAGAAAAAAACAAAATAATGAAAAGTTTTTGCTTTGCGATTTACATATTCATTCAAATCATTCTTCCGACGGAACTCAAAGTTTAGAGGAAATTATTTGCGAAACGCAAAAACTTGGCTTTGAAATTATTGCGCTAACCGACCACGACAGCGTTTCAATTTTTAACGATTTATATAATTTAATTAAGCAAAACAAACTTCCAGAGTTTCCAATAATAATTCCAGGGATTGAACAAACGGTTAGTTTTAAAGAATATCAAACAATGTGTCATATCCTAAAATATTTCATCAATCCCAAAAGCGCGGAAATTTTAGGGGACATTGATAAACTTAATAAATCATATTTCACTCGTGCGCAAATTCAGTTTGAAAGAATTGAGGAAAGCCCTGTTTTAAACGAAATTTTTAACGAATATAACATTTCGGTTTCATATGAGGAATTTGCTAACTGGCTTAACGAAAACAATCTTTTGCCAGATTATGCGCCGTTAGTTGAGTTTCTTGCACAAAAATTTGAACAAAAAAATGTTCCAACTTCCAAAATATATGAACTTGTTAAAAAATTTAACGACCTTGACGAATGTGAAGAAAGAAAACATCTTAGAGATTTGCGCTTTGAATATCTCGACAAAAAGTATGAAGGAGTTAATGTCCAAAACAACCGTCGCTTCCTTCTTTCAATTTTAGGGGTTCGCGGAGTTGATGACGCTCAGTTTAAAGGATATAAATCAAGCGGCTCTCTTTCGGTTGATGAATATGGACAGGTTTCCATTTACGATTTAAATAAAGAAGGCTTAACGGTTTTTGCCCATCCCGACCATTTAAAATTAAATTTAATTCCGAAAATTAAAAATTGCGCAGGTGGGTTTGTTGCCTTGGAATTAAACTTTAAATCTCAGCAAGAATTTTTTAACGAAATTCGCGAGGAGGCAAAAAAAGAAAACCTTGCATTAACGGTTGGTTCGGATAAGCACAAACAAGATGAGCCAGTTTATGAAAATTTGGAATTTTATAAAATTCCAATAAACAATTTCGAAAAATTCATTAAAAAATTGAAAAAATAATGATTTTTTGATTGATTTTTGTTAAATTTTTTTAAAAATGAGGAGAAAAATATGATTGGGTTAGACAAAAATTCTGTTAAAGTTGTTCCATATGATGCAACTTGGAAAGATGAATTTGAAAAAGAAAAAGTAATTTTAAAAAACCTTTTAAAAGATTTTGATGTTCGAATTGAACATGTTGGAAGCACATCAATCCCAGGGCTTAGCGCAAAGCCTATAATCGACATTGCGCTTGGAGTAAAAGAAGAAAAAACTCTTTTTGAAGTTGCAAAGGTTTTGGAAAATGCAGGTTATGACATTCTTGATTCCTACAACACTAAAGGTGAAATTTTGGCAAGAAAGGGCAGCCCAGAAAACAGAACGCATTATATTCACATTGAAATTGTTGGAAGTGAATATTGGAACGAATTTATGTATTTCAAAAAGTATATGCTAGACAATCCAGATGAAGTTAAAAAATATCAAGCGCTTAAAGAGAATCTTAGCAAAGAATTTGCAGATGAAAGAAAAATGTATACTGCTTCAAAAAACGAGTTTATAACGAATATTCTTGAAAAAGCATATAAGACCTATAATTTGAATTAGAATAAGCATGCAAATATATTTTGTTAATGCATTAAAAAATGATAATATAAACATATATAGGGAGGAAAATGAAAAAGAAAATATTTTTAAGTTTACTTCTTTTTGTTTTGGCAATTCCTTGCTTAATTTTAGTTGGATGCGGGCGTGGAGAGGAATTTAAATATGATTTTACCGATGCAGATGGGGTGCATTTTGTTCTTCCGGGTTCATATAATGCTGCTGCAGGCGGATTTGAAAGCGGGAACGGATATGTTAAAAAGGGGGAAAGCGTTAAGTATGACCTTATTCTTTCAAATGTATATGACGCTTCAACTCTTAAAATTTATAACAATGGAGAAGAAGTTTCTTGGACGAAATATAGTTCATACAATTCAAATTTCGAAGTTGATGAATACACACACCAACTTGTTGGATATGTTGAAGTTGAAAATGTTTCGCAAGATGTTAACTTTACGGCAACTGCCGACTATCGAACAATAAATTTCACATTCAAAATTAAAGAAGACCATTCGCTTTCAGAAGAAGATAAGACAAGGTTGAAAGATTGGAAAATTGATTCCTCTTCAACTCTTTACGACGCAATCTCAAAAGAAAATTTTGTCGTTTCAATGTCTTATGGAGAATATAAGGAAAGAGGAATAAATCTTACAACAAATAAAAAATTCGGTTACTATTTTGTTAGCAATGGCGATGATTGCTTTATTGAAAACGGATATTTTGATAATAATTGGACAAGCGAAAAAAACAGCTATAAACTTACATTAAACTCAGTTTTAGGCGAAAACAACACACTTTCAATTGTCCCAGAAAAGTTGCTTGTTAACAAATTTATAATTGAAAATCAAGCAGGAAATATAATTTCAATTTCTTCAACAGAGATTAAAGACATAGATCTTGCTTTGAGCGAAGGTTTTGGCGCAAATGACACTGGAACCGTTAGAGTAACTCTTAAAGAAATTGCTGGTGTTGACTTCTCAAATGTTAAACTAATAATTAACGAAACAAATTTGGGAAGCCCAAGCATCAACGCGGCAACAAGCGAAAAATATTGGGAATTTTCAACTCTAAATTGTCCAATTGTTTATGCGAACTTTAAAGAAGGGGAAAGTTATTTCGACAAGAGCATATATGATTCAAAATATATTCTATCCGTAACAGGTCTTAGTTTTTCGCAAGATTCCAATGTTGGAAAATTTATTATAACAACAGAATCAAAAGATCCTTTGGACAGCCCAAGAATTGCATATTTCGATGACTTTTCTGTTTACTATTATGACGGGGTTAACACGGTTTATGTTCCAACCGAGCAGGCAACCTTCCGAACGGAATTGTTTATGTATGATAACAATAAACCCAACTGTATAACAATTGTTAAAAATGGCGACCAAGAAAACAAAATTGTGATTTCAATTGCCGACCATTTACAAGAGTTAATTGAGAAAAGGAATTTCACGGTTGGAGAAATTAACATTTCCGTGTCGGCGGCTGATGGCTTTTCATCGATTAGCGAAATAGATTCCTATTCCTTAACTATTTCGAACGAAAAAGCGACTTTTGAAATCAATTATGGATTTTTAAATTAAAAACGTAAAAGATTTAAGTTAACGACGGAATGCGCGGAAGATGTAAATTTATAGGGGTGCACCTCTCGACATTAAAGATTGGAATTTCCTGTCTTAAGATGTTGCAAATTATAAAAATCAAAATTCTTTTATGCCAATTTTATATGATATAATGAAAATATGAAAAATAAATCTTTTCTTGCTGGGTTAATAATTACAATAATTCTAAACTTGTTTTTCTTGACAGGCATAATTCTTTGCTGCATTTTTGGCTTTACGATGCCATATTCAACAATCTTAATAACCGCTTTTATGTTTGCCTATCATTGCGACATTCGAATTTTAATTGCAAAAATTTTCACTGTTTTTTGCAAAAAAAGAGTAAATTTATCAAAAAAAACATATAAAATAAGCAAAAAAGAGTTTAATTTTTTAAATAGGCTTGGCGTTAAAAAATGGAAAGATAGCTTTGTTGCGTGGGATAAAAAGCAATTTGTAATTAAAGATCTGCGCAACCGTGAAAATTTGGAAATAGTTTTAAGAAACAATATCTCTGCCGAAATTATCCACTGGATTTGCTTTATTGCAAGTTTCTTTTCAATTCTTTTTGGTTGCTTGATGTCGCTTAGCGAATGGTGGATATATCTAGTAACAGCAATTGTTGTTCCTCTTTTAATCGACCTGCCCCCAATTTTAATTCAGCGCTTTAATCGCTTTCGCTTGCAAAAATTTTTTAGTATGCAAAGTAAAATTTGAATGGCCACATTTATTTTTTGAGCGCTGCGTGTTTTTGAGTTTAAAAGATTATTTAAAAGATTTTAGTTGTTAAAAGCGAATGTTTCTTAAATCAAGTTGCAAAATTGTAGAAAAAATTTAACAAATCTGTTTTTCGTTTTGTTGGCATCCATTATAAAAATATATGCTTCAATTTCTTGACATAACAAACAAAATGGGGTAGACTCTATTTCGTGCTTAAAGGTAAAAGTGCAAGTAAGTTTTTATGGCATTAAAGGCTTAAAAATTTTAAGGTAAAATGCTAGACCAACAAAATTTGGTTCCTACAAAAATCGTCGAACATTTGGTTCGTGCTGGTGTGGCTTAGCGGTAGAGCACCACCTTGGTAAAACAAAAACAGCACTTTTTAATCACTAAATTTCACCGCAAAATTCAATCAAAAAACAGCATTTGCTGGTGTGGCTCAGCGGTAGAGCACCACCTTGGTAAGGTGGGGGTCACGGGTCCGATTCCCGTCACCAGCTCCATTGAAAACCCTTATTTTATAAGGGTTTTTTCATTGCTCAATTCCTGGGATAGATTCGAACTATTTTTCATTTTGACAACAATTGACAACGGTTTTACTAAAATACACTCTCAAATCCCACTCAAAATTTCACTTCAAAAAATTATTCATCTAAACCCTTCAAAAACCACCTAAAATCGCCCTGTTTGTTGTCAAATTTGTAGTACAACGTTTATTTCCTAAAATTTAGTATTTTTGCAAGAAAAAAGACTGAAATTAATCAGTCTTTTGTAGTGTAACGATATGATTGGTTCTAAAATTCTTCAATTTCACCCAAATTATCGCACTCTTTATTATTACCTTCTGTTTTAATGTATTTCATATTCCCAACAACATAGGTCATAACTTCATCGCCAATTTTATATGAGCCATCAGATTTTTTATATAATGTTTTAAACAATAAATGATTATTGTCTATTGCATTTATAATTTCTTGTCTAGCCCAAATAGTTGGATTTTGAAAAGTATTATCATTTTTGTTGTTTTTCCCAACTTTAGCACTATGAATAACTTCATTGCCTTTGTAATTAAGCGAATAATGAACAGCGGTAATGTAATAATCTGCCAACATTTTTATCCTCCTATTTTCCTCCGCAATATGATTTCGCTAACGAAAGAAGATTTATTAAAAGCAAAATAGAAAGATTATAATCATATTTTTAATCAAATAGTTGTAAATATTTGACAAACATGTTATAATAAATACGAAATAAATTGCCCAAATGTATTTCGTAAAATCGCTACGTCCCCATATTGTAGGTGTGGTGGCGTTTTTTATTTTGCATTTTAACCATTATTTTTTTGCAACAAGCTCGACAATCAACATATTTAATTCATCATCAAACTTGGCTGTAAAAGGTTTTGCAACATTATCAAATTTGATTTTTGTTGCTTCTTCAATGGCTTGAACTAGCTGCTTACTATTTACTCTTATCCATTTTTCATCACCTTTTTTTACAAAGTCATAGTCTTTGATGTCTGGATTGTTTTCAGAAGCCTTTATTCCCAATACCTTATTTTTAGCATCAAGTCCTATATTTATTTTTTTAGGACTACCTAAAGCTTTGATGGTTTCCGCATTAAAAATAAGACCAAGTCTCATTATAGAAACTTTTACCATTCCTGTTGTATCAATATTAAAATTAAAAGAGTAATTAGCCATTTCTTCACCTTCCACAACTACTATACAACTTATATTTATAAAAGTCAAGCATATTTATAAAATAATTTCATTTTTCTTAAGTTGTATCATTTTGTATCACATATGTATCATTTTATTTGACAAATATATAACATTTGTTAACTTTTGTATAATTTTAGTTAATTTATCTATTATAATCTTTAACGTTACATCTCAAAATCTTTTTCTTTTCTGCGTTTTCTTCGTTCTTCTCGTTGGCGTTTTAGTTCTTCATATTGTCGGTCAAGTTCATCATCGGTCATTTCTTCGTATGTTTTCGATTTTTCTTCATTAAAGGTGTTATTGCCTAGGTGGTAGGCAGGAACATCTTTTTTAATGTGTTCTTCGCCATCATACAGAGTCGTGTCGTTAAAAAGACTATCCAACAGTTCTGCACCTTCGTAGTCTAGTTCTTGGTCGATTACTGAATTATAGTGCAATTGGGTAGTCTTTGCATCTTTGTGTCCAAGCAAATGCTGAACATCTTTAATATTTCTTTTATTCTCAATTTGCATGTTTGAAAATGTTTGTCTTAACATGTGGCAATGAAACCCAAATTCTTGCCTAAAACCGTGTTTCTTGGCAAACCTATCAAATACTCGACGAGTTGCGTCATAACTGCGTATCGAGCCATCATCGTTGCAAAACACAAGGTTCGTGGACTTAGTTAAAGTTTTCCCTTTAACTTGTTCTTTGCACCATTGTATTTTTCGCCATTGGAGTAAAGCATCAATAACTAGTTGTGGCATTTTTAATCGCTCGTTTACTGCATGTTGTTTTAGTGCTTGAGATAATATTCTTTCTGCCAACTATGTTAAGGTCGTTATCAAACTCAACATCTTCGGTCAAACCTTGTTCAACAAACAAGGCACCTTTTTCAAAATCAATGTTTTCCCATTTCAAAGCAAGTGCTTCACCAATACGGAGCGAAGCCAACATCATAACAAGCGAAAGCGGTTTAATAATATCTGGGCCATCATCAAGAGCACGAATAAATCTTGCTCTTTCAGCAACAGGTATCGCTTTGTAGTTTTCATTATTTTTGTGTTGACCTTTGCTATCAATGTATGTCTTTTTATATCTATTGCTCACTTTGCATTTTAGGGTAGGATTATCATAAGCAAGTCCTTGTTCAATCAAGTGTTCATAAAATTGATTTAACAAAAACTTTATTCTCTTTGGTGTGTTTGACCTTCCTTTGTGGTCTTGCAGAGATTTGGTTAAAATAGCTTGAACAATGTTTGTGTTGACTTCATTTATTTTCATATTTCCAATCGCTGGAAGAATGTGGTTTTTAAATGTTCTAATATTGCTTTCAAATGTTCGAGATGACACCATTGGCTTTTTGAAAATTCTTAACCAATTTTTCATTGTTTCGCCAACCAATGCAGTTGTTGAAGATACTTGTGGACCAGTTACAAGTCTATGTTTTAGCACACTCATTTTCTCTAAAACTTCTGCTTGTGAATGTCCATAAACCGACTTTCTATTTATCTTTCCATCGGGTTTATATCCAAGAGTTACAACTCCACACCAACGACCATCTTTTCTTTGAACAATGCTTCCTTCGCCATTTGCTCGTCTGGAATTTTTTCTTTTCTTAGCCATTAGTTTTTCCTCCTGTTGTCTTGAAAGTAAGCCCATCTCGCGAAAGCCATTACACTAATAACTTTGCGCTTGCCGACATTGGTGGTTGGAAAATCATAACTATTCATAAGTGTTCTTATATTGCCTTTGCCAAGACCTGTAATTTTCATTAAATCCTCACAGTCTAAATAATCTTTGTTATATCTATCTGCAAGTCTTTTAGCTTCTGCAGAAATCAACATCTCTGCTTGTAAATCTTCTTGTTTTAACATTAAGTTATTTCTCCTTCATAATCAGTTTCTCCTTTCTATAAATTCTAAAATTTACTTGCATCGAGCAATGTAAAAGTGGCTATTTATAGCCAAAACGGAAGTGGGGTTCCCACTTGCCGAAACTCGGGGAGTGTATGCAAATTTGCAAACATGGGGTTTTAAAAAGCGTATACGCGAAAAACCCTTTATTTTAGGGCATTTTTAGCACTAAAACATGGTCAAATGCATACAATCCTTATCCTGCTTACTATAAAATAATCCAATATTATCGACTTTTATGGATTTTCCATAGTAATCAAGATTTTTATAAATAAATTTTACATTCTCTTACACCTCCTTTTTTATTATTGCATATCCACATATTCATCGTCTGAACACTCGAGAAATATTTTACACACATAATAACACTAGTGCATCACCACCGTTTGGTGATAGACTCTAAATTTATTAATTATTTTACAACACCCGTTGTAACCACGTTGTTCACAACGGGAAATATTTTTTATAAATATAACACGAGTGAAATATCACCGTCTGATACATCGGTTGTATTTTATGATTTATTCTTACCACTACCGCTCTGACACCGTTTGTCCTACCACTAAAACTTTTTATTTAATTTTCGTAATATTATTACATGTCCGCATCACCACCATTTGGTAGAGCGGTGTAACTTTTTTTACATATTTTACAACTCTCGCTGTAACACCGTATGTTACAGCGGAATAAATTCTTTTCAGCATTGTAACACAATCGCAGTATCACCATCTGATACCACGCACTAAATTTATTTTATATTATCATGCGCGATACGACACCGTTTGTCGTATCGGAAAATTTAATTTATTATAATACAAGTGTTATACCACAGTTTGGTGCAACACTAATTTTTTTCATTATACAACCACCGATGTGACACCTTCTGTCACAGCGGGAAATATTTTTATTATAAATTTATCGAATAGACATCGTCTGTCCGCGCGGTAAAACTTTTTTAATTATATCACCACCGAATTGACAACATTTGCCAATTCGATAAAATTTAAGGTGTCTTTTCTTTATTATTAATTTCTTTCCTGGTTAACAAATAAAGATGAATTAAATTCATCTCTTAAAAATAAGAAAAACAACTATCGATATTGGTAGCTCTTTCTCTATAATATTATTAATTTTTTTCTTGTTAACCATTGCCATTATAGCATAACATCTCAAAATCTCAAATAGCAAAAATTATCGTATTTTGTTAATTTTTGTCTTTGTTTGCCGAAAATAAAACACCCAATCATTAAGATTGAGTGTTAAATTTAGTTAATATAATCTAGAATAAAATTGTTTAATCTCGCTTTTCTCTCTTGCCAATCAGGCATGTATTGTTGCATTAAGTTTTTAAATTCATTATTATGCTTTTCTACTTTTAAATGAATTAATTCATGCAAAACTACATACTCAATACATTCTATCGGTTTTTTAGCCAACTGTAGGTTAAACCATAATTTGGCTTTGTTTTTTGTACATGAACCCCATTTTGTTTTCATATCTTTGATTTGCCAAGTTTGTGGCATTAAATTAGTTTTAGTTTGCCAAATTTCTAAAAGTTTTCTTAATTCTTTCCTTAATTCTGTTCTATACCAATTAGCAACAAAATTTATTTTTTGTTCGTTTGTTACATCTTTTTTTAGACTTAAGATAATTCTATCGTTTGAAATTTCTAATTTATTTTTGTTTGCTTGAATTGTGTTCAATAAATATCTCTTGCCAAAAAAGTAAAAACTTTCACCAGAGACATATTCTCTTTTACTTTCCCTTTCATGTTTTTCAAAAGTTGCAATCTGTGCTTTTATCCAACTTAAATGAGAACTTGCAAAAGCAATTATCGCATCATCAGAAACTTCTAAAGGTGCAGATATTTTAACTATTCCATTAGGTGGCATTACTGACAGATGTAAGTTTTTGATTTTCTTTTTTGTTACTTGAATTTCTATGTTGTTAAGGATTATTAAATTCATATTAATACTCCTCTTGAATAGAAATCAACTTAAATATTTCGTTTGTTTTTGATTCATCCAAAGTAATTGCGTAAATTGCTCTTTTTATTCTTCTTTCTTTAACTAAATCACCTCTAAAACCTTCTTGTTTAGAAGTTAATACCGCATTGTGTATACTAAGAGCAAATTCTTCATTTTCGCCAAAATTATCATAAATTGCACGCAAAGCAGAACTTGATTTTATTGATTGTGGATAAGATCCATTATCTTCTGGTTTTACGACACTGTTTGCCAATTTTACATACTGTTCAAGAAGTTCTTTGTATTCAATTACTCCTTTTTTACGTTCTTCAATCAATTCCATAAGTAGAGTTGACATCTTTGAATAATATTTAGGATTCATTACTTGTTTTTCAATGATTTTCTTTCTAATATTATTTTCTATGACTTCCGCAACACTTTCTTTAATGGTTTTTGAATTGTTGTTTTTTAAGTGTTCACCTTGAGCTAAAACAAAATCAAGTAAAGATAAATTTTCAAAAACACCAATTCTTGCACTGGCTCCAGCACTAATATAGTTATCAATTAAGAAACGCATACCTGGCTCATAAGCTTTAAGATCTATATAATCTCCACTTGCTTTATAAATTTCTTCTTTAAGATCAATATAAAAGTTAACTCGTTTTTGCTCTGAATGAGAATATCCTGCATTGGTCATATCTGGCTTTATTTCAACATATGCTCGAACTAAAGAAGACACTAATCTATACAATCTTTCTCTATTGGCAACAAATATTTCTTCATTAATTGTTCCTTTTGAATAATCACCACAAAAGAAATGTTGATATTCAACAGTTGATTTTGGAGCTTTTACTCCCTGACATAAATCGTCTAGTTTTTCTAAAGCTTCCTCAAATGATTTTTTTGCTTCTTCAACCCTGTTTTTGATTAACCCTTTAACATCTTCTTCATCAAAAGATTCAAATGCTCCACTTGTATAATCATTAACAGCATCCTTGATTTTCCCAAAAAGTTGCTTGTAATCGACTATATATCCATATTCTTTACTTTCATCATCAAGACGATTTACACGACATATTGCTTGGAACAATCCATGATCTCTCATAGACTTATCAATATATAAATAAGTAGCAGGTGGGGCATCAAATCCTGTTAAAAGTTTATCAACAACAATAAGCAATTTCATTTGATTTGGTTCGTTGATAAACATTTCTTTTACTTGTTTCTCAAATGTTTCAGCATCTTTTCCATTTAACATTTTTTGATAAATTTCATATTGCTCAAAAGTTTCAGTTTCTTCATCTCCACCAACAACTTCAGTTCTAATACTTCCAATACTTGGATTAAACGATGTAACTATAGCACATTTCTTAAATCCTAAATTTTGAAAAATTTCGTAATATTTACAAGCTGAATAGATGCTTCCAGCTACCAGCATTGCATTTCCGCTTCCATCTTTTAATCTTGGTTTTGTTTCAAAATCTTCAATAATGTCGACAGCAATTCTTTCTAATCTACTTCTTGAACTAAATACATTTGATAATGTTCCCCAGCGAGATTTTAATGTGGCTTTTGCAGAATCTGTTAATCCTGCCGTCTTACTTTCAAACCAAGCATCAATTTTGTCTTGCGACAATATTTCTTGTGGAATGTCTCTTGGATCATATCTCAAATCTAGTACTACGCCATCAGAAACAGCTTCATCAAATTTATATGTGTGAATATAACTACCAAATACTTCAATGGATTTAGATTTATCTTTTTTAAGCAATGGAGTTCCTGTAAAACCAATAAAAATACTATTTGGTAAAATTTGTTTCATCGCATCATGAAGTTTTCCGGATTGTGTTCTATGACATTCATCAACAAATACAAATATTCTGCCTTTAGGACTAAAATTTGATGGCATATATGATTTTAATTCTCTTAGGAAATTATCATAAGTCTGATCATAATCAACATCATCTTGATTTTTGTTTTTCTTTCCAAATTTATGTATTAATGAACACACAATTCTATGTTGTTTTTCATTTAACTTTTCTAATAAATCTCTACAACTTTTTGTTCTTTTAATATTTCTCTCTTCAACCCCAAGAAATACTTTTTCAATTTGATCATCAAGTTCTTCTCGGTCTGTAATAATTAACACTCTGCCATCGGAATAGTTTTCTAAAATCCATTTAGTTAACCATACCATGGTTAAAGATTTACCACTTCCTTGAGTGTGCCAAATAATTCCACCTTTATTTTGTTGAATTCTTAGCTCAGACTCTTTAACTCCAAAATATTGATTGTGTCTACAAGTCTTTTTTCTACCTTTATCAAAAATAATAAAATCATGACAAATTTCAAGCAATCTATTAGGATAAAACATACTGTAAAGTTGTCTATCCATTTTAATTCCTAGTTTATTGCTTTCTTCTCTTATTTTTTTAGAAAGTAAATCGGTTGATTTATTATCAGGATCTTCATAATTTTTCCATTCAAGATAATATTTCTCCGGAGTTTCAATTACTCCATATTTAGATCCTTCAGTATCGTTACCTGCAACACACAATTGAATAGTAGAGAAGAATTGTCTTATTAAAAAGTCTTTTTGATTAGCGAGATTTTGCCTTATACCATTTGCCATTGATACTGTTGATCTTTTTAATTCTAAAACAGCAAGGGCAATACCATTAACATAAACTACAACATCAGGTCTTTTTGTATGTTCACCAACAACAGTTACTTCTTCTGCTACATAAAAATCATTATTGTTAACTTTATTTTTATCCCAGTCGATAAAGAAAACATTTATAGGATTATTCTCTTCATCTTTAACATTCAAACCATATCTCAAAATATGATAAACATTTTTGTTTGAGTGATATAAATCTTCTTGTGTACTTGAAGTATGTTTTACAAATTCTTCAATAGATTTCTTTATAACATACTCAGAATATCCTTGTTTATTCAAAAAAGCATATAAAAGTTTAGGAACAACATTAGAATTTTCTTGTTCCATAAGATTTCCTAAATATTTATATCCTAATTTTTCAACAAAAAGTTTAATAACCCTATCTTGTGTCTTTCTTTCAACTTGACCTACTTGTTGCATAAAAACTCCTTATTTGATTTTATCTTTATATGCTTTACAGACACCACAAAAGTATAAATCTGCGTTACACTCTGATACTTGTATGATTTTTCTATTGTTGTCCCAACAGTTTGTACAAATAACCAGATGATTACCATTTTCATCTGTATAATCAGCCGCATCACCATTATTTCTTACAATTCTTTTTTCTATTTCTTTAATGTCTTGATTTTCTTTAAGTCTTTCTCTTAAATCTGCATTTTCTTCTCTTAACTCAATAAATTTTTCTTGCAAATCAATCAGTAATGACATTGTGGCTTGGTCTTTAGCAAACTTTGCAACACCTTTAAGTTTAGAAAATAAATCAGATATTTCATTTATAATGCCCATTTATTCCTCCACAGTAAATTCAATTCCTTGTTCAAACACACATTTTGTTTCTTCGTAATTAATTGTAGCTGATCTTTTTGAACCTAGTTCTCTAAATTGCTTTACAAAACGCCTATTCATATTGTCTTTACATGCCTTTTCTAAAGAATATAAAGCAGCTAAGGCATTCAATACATTTTTTAAATTAGCTTTCTTTATATTTCTCTCAGTTATTGTAAATTCATTATTTGATTTAGTTGAGTTTATTCTTCTATGCTTAATTGCGTTGTAACCAGTCCACCAATCAGGTAAATTTCTAACTTTTTTCCCATTTTCAATATGAAATCCTGATATATTTTTCCAAGGAAACAACTCGATATTATAGCTATATAATGTTATTTTTTTGTTTTCAAGTTCATCTGGGTGCTGAACAAAGATTTCTAGATATTCCATAATATCATTTGCTGAAGAATTAGCATCATACTCTAGACATAATCTTTTTGCAACAACATCGATCTCACTACATATGGCCTGTAATAAAATGTCATATTCTATTGAAAAGGTATTATAGTTATCTTTGTCTATAGTAACATAATTATCTGTTGCCATTACTTTTTCTTCTAATGCAGAATAATGTTTCCAGTATTGAAAATAAAATTTTCTTTCTTCTGCTTCACATTTGTTTGTTAATTCTTCAACAGCTTTATCCATAATTTTATGCTCCTAAAACCAATTGAGAGAAGCGAATTGCTTCTTCAATATTCTCATCATTAAATACTTCTCTTGATAACTTAGAAACCCAAGTTTTATCGTTTGAAATATAGGTTTTAATTGTATTTAAGTTGATAGGTGATCCTTGGGCTTTTAATTCAAGTATTGTTTTATCAACGGTTGTATAGAGTTCTAATTCATCAACTTTTTTAAATTTAAGATGCTTGTTGAAAATAGGAATAAATTTATCATATCCATATTTTGAACAATATGCCTTAGCTTTTTCTATTTCAGGACCTGGTGCAAACGAAGAACCTTTTGCTGATTTGTTTTCAACAACATATTTATTTTTTATTGCAATGGTCTCAAAACCGCCATATCTTGCTTTGTTATCATAAGGACCTGCAGCATAATGTTTAAATTGATCAACAGAACACTCATTAAATCTTTTGAATAAATACATCATTTTTTGGCATTTCTTTCTTCCTAGTGGATATTCTGGATCATAACAACTTGCAACAATATTAGCAAACACAACAGCATCATCAAAATGTTGATTATGTTTTTTCTCTGGCAATGTTTGTTCATTATCAATTTTTTCCACAAGTCTAATTTTGCCTGTTAAAAGTTGTTCCATCATACCTTGTTTTATTTGTTTATACTTTTCTAAATCTTGTTCTAAAGAATTTATTTCTTCATCCATATCTGTTAAAATCTTGCCGATTTCTATTTGTTCTTGTTTTGATGTTGGAAAGTAAAAATTCATTTTAGATAAATTTTTAGCTTGTATATTGGGAAGTCCTGAACCAACTCGTAAAGACATTATTTTGTTTTGGTTAAACTTTAAAAGTTGATATAAAAATTTTTTATCTAAATCACAGCTAATAATTACATAGCAATGGCCACCAGCCCAAAATTTTGTTTTTATATAATTTACAAAACCACAAGAATTGCCGCCTTCGCTAATAATTATTTTGTCTTCATAGTTATAATCCGGATACAATCCCGAAAATGAGATTCCGCCATTATACATTTTATACTTGCCAAAACCATCTAATTCTTGATGAGATACTTGTTTTCCCTTTATAAATTTAAAAATGTTAGACTCTAAAGACCATTCTTTGGTAAATCCTGGAAGGCGTTTTTTACCCGTCAAAAGTTCTTGCATTACACCTTGCTTAATCAATTTTTTCTTTTTAAGTAATCCTTCCAAATTTTTGATATATAAATTTATATCAGTTAAACTGTTAGCTATATCAATTTGCTCATTTATATCTGACGGATAAATTATTTTTATTTTTCTGATATTTTGAGTGTTTATTTTCTGTGGTGTTGCATTTGGCAATGACAACTTTAACGCTTCTTCCTTAAATTGTTTACTATTAATATAATGGGCTAAAAAATCACTTCTAATTAGGTTGTTTGTTTTTAATAAAGCTAAACTTACATAAATGCTTGCATTTATATCCCAATCTATTAACTTACATTCGCCAATTGATCCAATTCTAGTCATTAATATGTCATTTTTTTCAGGATTACATCTTCGTTTTAAAGTGCAATGTTCTTTTTCACTTATGTATTTACAATTTTTAAAGTTATCATTGGTGACATTTTCTACACTATAAAAAGGAATGCCCTCTTTTACATATTTAGGTGTTTGATGAGTTCCGTCATTGATATAAGAACATAACTCATCTAATTGTTTAACTTCCCATCCTTTTAACATAACTCAAATCCCATCCTTTTAAGATGTTCTTTTACTTTTGCCTCGTAAGAATTAACATTATTTTCAATTTCAGATAGTGTATTTTCATATCTTTCAACTAATTCCACAATTCGATTAGCAATGTTATGAGATATAGTTGTGTAAAGGTTATCAATGCCATCATAAACAACTTTTAACCATTTTTTGTTAATAAGAATATCTTTAATTTCTTCAATAGTCAAAGTAGGGTATTTCTTCTTTAAATCTTCTTCTAATCCTGCATTTAAAGTTTTCAAATCCTTATTTAATTGCTTAATAAGATCATTAATGTCGATGTATTGTTTCAAAAGATTATAATCGTCATCAATTTGGTTTTGTTTTTTAAGTTCCTTAAATTTAGTTTCAACTAGTTTTGTTGTAACTTCATTTTTATCGTTCATACACTCGTTAAATATTGAATCGTCATCACTATTATCTTCTATCAATGATTGCAATAATCCTTCTTGTTCTGCAACAGCATTATTTGCAGTTTCTATTGCTAAAACTGCATCACTAAAATAAACACTAGCAAGAAGCTCTCTGCTAATAATTTTACCATGCCATCCAGTTACTTTTGGTTCTTTTTTAGATTTCTTTTCTTCGCCTTCTTTTGCCTTTTTAGGTTTTGCAAATTCTAATTCTGTTTCTTTTGCTTCATTCCAACCATCATCCGAACAAATCAAAGAAGTATCGTCAAGCATTACTTCTTGCCAATACTCAAGTAAAACTTCATAAACATCATATTTATCAATAAGTTCAACCGTTTCAAATTCTGAAATTAACTTATTTGACAGTTCCATTATTAGTTCTTTTGGTTTAACATTTTTATTCATTGCTCTTAATTTTTCATCAGCAAAAGATTTCCAATCTGAAAATGCTTTGTCAACCTTTTGAGAATAAGAAGCAAATTGTTCATCATTATAAATTGTTTTTCTTACTTCATCTTTATCGATATTTAATTTGTAAAAACCATCCCTTAATTTTGAAAACAACTTTTCTTTTAGATTAGGGAATTGCTCCCAGTATTGATTAAGAGAATCCACATCTTCCATTGGAATGCCACCATGCAAATGAGCTTCAATGTTTTGCAAATCTTCAACTTCAGATGTATCAATATATCTTGGGATATTTAAGTTATACTCATTTTTAATCTTAATTTCTTCATTTTCAACAAATCTTGAAAATTTAGGAAGATTTAATTGTCCTTCATAAGCATCAACAATCTTCTTGATGTCTTGTTCTCTTAATTTGTTTTTAGGACCATCTTTAACAAATCCTTTGCTTGCATCTATCATAAAAATGCCCTTTCTATCATTAGCATCTTTTTTGTCAAATACTATAATACAAGCAGGAATTCCTGTTCCAAAGAATAAATTTGCCGGCAAGCCGATTATTGCCTTAATTAAACCTCGATCAATAATTTCTTTTCTGATTTCTGCTTCTGCATTTCCTCTAAATAAAACACCATGTGGAAGTATAATGGCACCTGTACCTGTTTGTTTCAAAGATTTTATGCAATGTAAAAGCCAAGCATAGTCACCACATTTTTCTGGTGGTATGCTATAACCTTGATATATGCCATATTTTTCAGTATCAACACCATTCTTCCAATTCTTAAGAGAAAAAGGTGGATTTGCAACAATATAATTAAATTGTTTAAGTTTATTATCAATATTATTTCCTTTGCTATCTTGCTCTTTAAAGAAAGGTGCTGCCATTGTATTATCTTTATGAATTGTTGCAGTAGAAAGATTATGCAACACCATATTCATTTTTGCCATACCAGCTGTTGCACCATCTTTTTCTTGTCCATATATAGTAACCTTATTATCACATTCACTTGCAGCTTTGATAAGTAGCGATCCACTGCCACATGCACAGTCATATAGAGTATCAGAACTTTTAGCATTTTTGATACCAATTATTTTTGCTAAAATTCTAGATACTTCTGCAGGGGTGTAGAATTGACCTTTGCTTTTACCAGAGTCTTTAGCAAAGTTCTTCATAAGGTATTCATAAGCATCGCCAATGATATCGTCACCATCGGTTCTATTGTCTTTAAAATTTAAATCTGGATTATCAAAAATATCGATAAGATTAGATAATCTATCTCTTTTTTCTTCTCCCTTGCCCATTTTTTCTTCATCGTTAAATTTTGCATTATCAATAACATTTCTTAAATTGTTAGATTCTGCTAGTTTAGCAATAATCTTATCCATTTCTTCGCCAAGGTGTGCATCTCTTTTCAGAGCTACCATATCATCGAAACTTGCACCTTCTGGAATCTCTATATCCGCAAAAGGTTGTCCTTTAAATTTGTCGCTAACATATTTAACAAACAATAATGTTAAAACATAATCTTTATATTGAGAAGCATCCATTCCGCCTCTTAACTCATCACAACTCGCCCATAACTTGCTGTATAATTCACTTTTCTTAACAGCCATATATTCCTCCTAACTTATCCTATAAAAATATTCCAATTAAAATAGTTGCAACTAATGAAGCGATTGCAATTCCTAACATTACCGTATTGTATACCTTGCTTTTCTTTAGTTCTTTTCTACTATCTTCTAATTCTTTATTTTTTAATTCATATAATTCGTTTATTTTCTTTTTCTCTTCTTTTACTTCTTCTAATTGCTGCTTTAAAATATTAATCTGTCCTTGCAGTAATTCAACTTGTTTATTTGAATTGTTTATTAATAACTGTTTTTCTCTTTGTTCTTGTTCTTTCTTTTTAAAAAGTTCAGTTCCAGCAGATGCTGAATTTATAGAACGCATTTCATCTGGTGTTAAATACATATTATTAAACCTCTAATTTAATATCAGCGAACTTAACACCATTTTGTGTTTTCCACTTATCCTTTCCATTTGACGCTCTTCCAAGAACTACAGATGATGCTGCAGATGGAGCTTTAAATTCGTAATCTTTTGTAAATTCTCCATTTACAATTACTTGATCTTCAATAAGTCGCTCTCTTAACTTATAATAAGCACCACCTTTAAACGAGTTAGCTGTTTTAGATGAAATTTTAGATCCTTTCACTACCGTAAATCCTTCGTTAGACAAGAATCCTGTTGCAGAGGAATCTGTTCCTTTACAATAAAAATATATTGTTTCTGCAGTTGCTTTTGGAACCTCACTAAGAGTTTTTAAACCAATAGCTCCTAACAAAGTTTTTATATTGTCTATAAATTCTTCTGCTTTTGCTATTTGCGAATCTTTTAATGCAGTATTCTTGTATGTGCTTTTAGTTAAAAGTTTGGTTTTATCATTACTACTGATAATATCTGCCAACTTGTTTTCTATATATCTAATTTCTGCCTTATCTAATCTGTCATCTGTAAAAACAACTGCCTGATTCCAATAAAAAGATTCTTTACCTGATTGATAGTCTCTAATATGTTGTTTTAATCTATCTGAAACATTTTCAGCTTCACCCACGTAAATTTTTTCAGATCCATCATCTTCTACACAATATAAAAGATATACACCAACATTACAAATTCCGCCACGGTCATAATCTTTAACATTAATGCGTGGAATTTTGACTGATCTTCCACTCCAATTACTTAACTCAGCTGTAACAATACCATCTGAAGTTCCATTTACAAAGAATAATTCAATTGTTTTTCCGTAATTCTTTTGTTCCATAATTTTTCCTCTATAACGAGTATAACATATTTTATAAAAAATTTCGCTATATTTAAAAAAGTTTTTTAAATTTTTATATAACAATTAATAATTATCTTTTTCTTTTGTTTTGCGTAGGTATAAGCAAGGGCTGTGTCGGATTTGGGCTGGTAGTAGCCAATACTTCGTTTGGAGTATTTTCTCATTTCGGGTTGATAGTTTTTATCATAATAAAAGACACAATAATCGCTATCGTTTATCATAGCTTGGTTTCTTTCCACATAACTTGCTCGACCAGATGTATATTTTGATTTATGTTCAATTTCTTCTTCCACTCCAAGTAGTGTAACTTTTTCTTTTCTGAAATGACTATAAATTTCTTCCCAATGCGCTCGTTCACTTTCTAATGTACAAGCCTCGCTTCTGCAAGTGTAACATTTTCTTATAATATTTGGATACTTTTCTCTTAATTCAGTAACCACTAAATGACAAAGGTAATCAAAATCACTCCGACTACCAAACAAAAAAATTAACACATTGTGGTTAACAATCAAATCTTCGACAATCGCTCTTACTTTTTCTTTTAATTCTTCAGTAATCTCAATTTTTCTATGACCAAAGAATGAACATACTTTACTTTTCATATTTACGATACTCCGTAAATATTATAATAAAACACATCTAATATGGCAATCATTATTACGAAACTCCGTAAGACTAACTTTGCAGATAAAAGTAAAATAATTACGAAACATCGTTACGGAGTATAGTAATTATGAATATTGATGAAGCAATTAGAAAGAGAATAAATGAAATAGTTGAAACAAACAAAATAACATTGACTGCATTATGTTTAAATTCTAATTTAACACCATCAACTATTTTTGATTTTATGTCTGGCAAAAGCAAATGCCCAAAAGTAATCACAATTAAGAAAATTTGTTCAGGAGCAAATATAACTCTTGAAGAATTTTTTGCAAGAGATTATTTTAACGGAACTGAAGATGTATATTAAAGGCAATGAATTAACTCATTGTCTTTTTCTTTTAGGGAACTTTTTGAAATATTAAACTCTAATTTGTTCCCTAAAATTTTTGACAACACTTGGTGTTCAGTTTTAGGCGAGTTTAGATGATTTTAGGTGGAAAAATTGGGTGTTTTGGTGGGCTAAAATGGGGCTTCTGTTGTCAACTGTTGTCAGATTTTTGAAAATTGACAACAATTGGGAATTTTAGAAGCAACAAAAAACGCAGGAAATATTAGGGTTTCCTGTGCTTTGAGTTCGAGTCTTGTTTTGAGATAATTCGAGAGTTGGTAAGGTGGAGGTCCCGGGTTCGATTCCCGTTATCAGCTCCATTGAAAACCCTTATTTAATAAGGGTTTTTTATTTTAAATAGTGATTTGTTGTAAAAAAAGGATGCTATAATAGTCATAGTACCCTTTTCATTATTTCTATAAATTTTTCATCAAATTAAACAATACAATTTTATTTGTTTTTAATAACAATAAGTATTATAACCAATTTGCGTAATAATTTCTTATTAAATTTTTGCTTTCCACAAACCGTGAAGATTGCAGTATGAATATACAGCAATAGGTTTTTCATCTACTAAAGCAAATTTCACCACAGGAGTTTCATTTATCTCAAGACACTTGTGATGACCACCTTTATCTGTTTGAAGATAAACCCACTTAATACAATGTTCTTCGGTCATTGGATGTTCTACTGAACCAATAACAACCTTTGCAACATTATCTTCGATAGTTACAACAGGAATATGTTTTTCATGGCTTGCTTCAACCGTGCCCGGCTCAAGTTTTGTCATTTTTTGTCCGCAACACATCAACGGAACACCAGCATCATTAATCTTGCCAATCAAGTTGCCACAATGCTCACAAATATAGAATTTATTTTCACACATATTAGTTGTTCCTCCAAAGATTAATAATTTTCTTTTCTAACTTCAAAGTAAGCTTGTGGGTGCTTGCAAACTGGACAAATTTCAGGGGCAGTAGTTCCAACAACAATGTGACCACAGTTACGGCATTCCCATATTGTTACTCCAGCCTTTTCAAATACAGCCTTTTTCTCTATATTGTTAAGAATTGCACGATAACGCTCTTCATGAGCCTTTTCAATTGCACCAACCCCACGGAATTGTTCTGCTAAATCATGGAAGCCTTCTTCATCGGCTTCTTTTGCCATACGCTCATACATATCAGTCCATTCTGCATTTTCGCCTTCAGCCGCGTGTAAAAGATTTTCGGCAGTATCGCCAATTTCTCCAAGAGCTTTAAACCAAAGTTTTGCGTGTTCTTTTTCATTTTCTGCTGTTTGTAAGAATAATGCTGCAATTTGCTCATACCCCGCATTTTTTGCCACATTTGCAAAATATGTATATTTATTTCTTGCTTGACTTTCACCAGCAAAAGCTTCCCAAAGATTTTTTTCAGTTTTTGTACCTGCATAAGGATTATTTTTAGGAGCATCTTCAATTTTTACAAACTTACTTGCTGGTTGTTTGCAAACAGGGCAAGTAAAGTCATCTGTCATAGGACCCTCGTGAATATAACCACATACTGAACATTTCCATTTTTCCATTTTATTTACCTCTTTCTTTTTATTATTTTGTTTGTTTTCATTAAATTTAATTGAATTTAAAAGTTCATCAACAACTTCCTTAGGAACATTAGGATATGTTTTAATTTGTTCTAAAAATTCCTTAGTATTGTTGCTTTGTGGAAGCATAAATCCTGCTTCTCGACACAAATCTTCTGCCATTAATCGAGATGATTTTTCAATTGCTTTTGAAAGTTTATCTGGAAGCTTAGATGCAATAACTTCAGCTTTTGCTTTATTTTGAACAAGAGCACGCAACGCTTCAACAACTTTCTCCTCTTTTGGTTGTTGTGGAGGCAATTCTCTTGGCACCATACATATGGCTTTTGATGGACAAGCCGCAGCACAAGCACCACAACCAATACATTTTTTAGTGTCTATAATACTATTTTCTGTATCAGTAGCACCAGTAGGACAAACATACAAACATAGGCAGTCTTTTGTGCAATGTTTTAAATTTCTTACAGCATATTTATCATTCATTAGTTTATCCTCCTTTCAATTTTCTCAAATTTCCATGATGGAACTTTACATACAGGGCATATTTCTGGTGGATTGTCACCAACATACACAAACCCACAGATTGTGCACACATAAACTCCTGTATTTTCAAGCATTTTATCACCTTCAGTTTTATAGCGAGCAAGCAAAGAACTTAACATATTTGTTACTTTTTCCGCCCACACCATTGAACGAAGTGCTCCACGGTCAGGCTTTTCATTTGCAACGAGATTTCCATAAGGGAAACCAATTGAAAGGTCTTTTTCAATCAAATCTATTAATTTTTCTATGCTTGCATCACTGATAGGCTCTGCTTTTGAACGGAAAAATTCAGCTAACTTTTTAAAATTTTCAGATTCTTCCTGCAAATACTGTTTCTCACAGCCACGAGCAAGATTTGAACAGATAATACTCATCTCCATAGGAGAAAGTTCTTTTTCCGTATGTGGTTTTTCTAAATTACTTTCAACTTTTTGAGATTTATCCTCTTTTAGTTTAAAAGCATCTTTGCCGGCACCACAAAGTGGACACTTAAAATCATCTGGCAGTTCTCCGTCAGTTTTATGAACATATCCACAAACCGAACAAACATATTCTTTCATCTTATAACCTCCTTAGTAAACAGTATCACATATTAAATTATAGTTCAGTGACATTATCACATAAATTAAAAACATCATAATTTTCAAATTGTATCTTAAAAATTAATGACTTGTTTAAGTTTAATTAATGCTTCATATCATCACACTCAATAATCAGTATATCAAAATTATAGCATGAAATCAAGTATTTGATGGATGTAATTGAATTTCCTATAAAAAATCAATATAATTAAATATTAGGAGATGTTATGAACTCTCCATCTGGATGAAAACTAACTTGAGCATTTACTTCAATTAAATAAAATTTGCAAGCACTTTCTCTAAAATCTATTTTTGCATATCTTTTTATATCTAATTTCTTTACAATGTATTTAACTATGTCTTTTAATTCACTATAATCTCCTTTTAATTGATTAATGTCCACAGTGTTGTCCTTGATTGACTTCATTTCATAATCATAAAATTTCGCATCACACTCCACCACACATGAACCGAAAACACCCAAGCCCTCAATATAAATCATACTTATATCTCGTCCTTCTATAAACTCCTCAACTAAAACACTTCTATCAAATCCACCAATTTTTAAGGTGCTTAAACTTCTTAAAGCATTATCACATTCATATGGGTTAACCCATTGCATTGAGGAGTCCCTGTTCCAAAAATATAAGAAACATCTATTGCGTCTATATCAAAAGAAACATAAAATATTATATTTTTATTTTTGTTCGATTCGCAAATTTTGTTAATTAGATTAACTATACCTTGCCGCTTTATATCGTTTGCACTATATAAATTAATTTTTTGTTCTTTTTCATAATTAAACCATTCTTTGTCAACAACACCTCTAGGACCTAAGGTATATAGATTTTCGCCTTTTAAATATCCATCTTCAATTAACTTTCTAAATACATTATCATGCCAAACTTCAGGCATAATCAAATACCCTTTTTCAACATCAAGATGAGCATCAAAATGAATTATGCCTACTTCATAATTTGGAAATTTTTCTTTCATTGCTTTACAAAAACCTCTAAAACTTCCATATTTTATTGAATGATCTCCACCGCACACCATTGGGAACGTCTCTTTTGCAATTTTACACACCGTATTTGTAATTTCATCTTGATTCTTGCTTGGATTGGTAGAATTGATATAAACATCACCATAATCTGCTATTTTCAAATTATTTGTTTTTATATATTCATTATGATCTAAATCATATAATTCTTGTCCATAAATTCTATCCCAAAATTAATATTCTCTTAATTGTCTAGGGGCGTATTTTGCACCCAGTCTGTAAGATGCACTGTAATCACAAGGCACTCCAACAAATACAACATCATAATTATTAATTTCATTTTGTTCTAGCAGCTTTCCTCCCATAAAAGTAGGGATTCCTGCATATATGTATTCTTCTTTATCTTCCATGTACTTTCTCCTTAAATATTTTATAAATTGGTATAATTTTGGTATAATTTTTGGTATACAAATTGGTATACAAAACGCAAAAAATTGCACAAAATGAAAATTATAAAAATTATATACCACAATATATTGATTAAACAAAAATAAAAACGCAATATGTAAGACGGTAAACCAAATATAAGGTTGTTCTCGGATTGGTAAGGTGGGGGGGGGGGGGGGGGGGGGTCACGGGTCCGGTTCCCGTCAGTAGCTCCACTTATTAAAAATCGCTAAAACGCCGATAAATAAAGACTTTTAGCGATTTTTTATCCTCATTTTTTAACGAAGATTTTAAGTTCAAAAAAACATTTGCTGTCAATTTTTGGTGCAATTGCTGTCAATATTTGCTCCATAAAAAAGACCGATAGTCAAAAAATCAACTCTCGGTCTAATTCTTCCTAAATCTCCCTAAAACTGGAACACTTGCTGTCTTGCTGTTAAAATTTGCTCCCAAATTGGATTAAAAATCTTCTTGCGTGCAAAAAAGCCGAAAGAAGATGGGTTCAACTTTCGGGCTGAGTTTTTTAAACTTTTTTCAAAACTGGGTTATGGGGGAGATGAAAAATTTTACGGGCAAAAACATTAAATCGATTGTGGATAAATTTTAAAAGAGATAGTGCGCCAGGCAAAAGTTTTTGTGCATTTTTCTACATTTGGAGGTCTGTTGTTTGAATTTTTTGAACAAGAAAAGTTGGGGTTTCGTTAATGGTGCTTTCTGTTATGTTAACCTTTTTGTCTTTCGCAAAACTTTCGAGGTTAAAGTCTTTGTTAGTGCAAAATTTAATTGCAAAGTCGAGAATTTCGGTTTTTGTTAATATTTTTTCTTTGTCAATTATAACAAGATTATGTTCTTTAAAAGTAACATATCCACGAAAATAATCCATGTCTTCGATGAATGAATCTTTAATTTTAACTTCCTTTTTAAATTCTTTCATTGAGTTTTTAAAAAACTTAATTTTCTCAAAATATTTCATTGAAACTCCCTATCTTTCGCCAGATGCGCAAGCGTTAACTCCTATATCAATTATAGTATATAACATTAAGGCGTTAAAATGTCAATATGGTTTTTTTGGAATTTTTAAGCGGAAAATGCTTTCTTTAAGCGTTTGACATGAAATTGCAAAAAAAGCTATAATTAAAAAAGAAATTTAAAGGGGAAAATGGGCTATGGATAAATATGTTATTCTTGTTGACATTGATGGAACAATTGCCGAAGTTGGAGCAAGAAACATTAAGCAATGCATTATTGATGAAATTGAACGATTGAAGCAAAATGGACACATTTTAGTTGTTGCCTCTGGAAGAACTTACAATAACATTAAATGTATTAAAGGAATGGAGAGCTTTAACTATATTGGTTCGATGTTTGGAAATATTATTTTTGATAAAAATGGAAATTATGTTGTAACTGGAAAACCAATGAATAAGGCTGATGTTTGCAAAATTGCAGAATTTTCAGAAAAAATCGGGGAAAGTTTTATTTATAAAACTATGTTTGTTGATAAAACATTTGGAACCGATGAAAGAATTAGGGCGTTTAATAACGCTGTAAAAGTTTCAAGAGAGGAATTTGAAAAAGACATGGGAAACAACGCGATTTTTCAAATGCTTTGCGTTGGACAAGTTTTTCCAAATGTTAAAGAAGAATTTAAAAATCTTGAGTTTTATCAAATGCCAGGGGGATATTTTGATATAATTCCAAAAGCAAACACAAAGAAAAACATTGTTAAATATTTTAAAGAGAAATTTCCAATTTATAAAACAATTGCAATTGGCGATTCCGAAAACGACCTTGCGGCATTCGAAAACAGCGACATTTCAATTGCGATGGGAAATTCAAACAGCAAGGTTAAAGCAGCGGCAACTTATGTTACAAAATCGCTTAGCGAAGATGGGTTTGTTTATGCTTTTAAGAAAATGTTAAAACTATAAAAATAAAGTTTTTTATTTGCCAAGATTTATAATTTTGATATAATAATCCGTGTTGAAAAGGGAAAGTGTTTGAAAAAGTTGTCTAGATTTTTTAAAGGGTATAAGAAACAGATGGTGGGGGCGCCCCTGCTTAAGTTTTTTGAAACAATAACCGACATTCTCATTCCTTTGCTTGTTGCAAATATGATTGACATTGGTGTTAAGAACCACGACGTTCGATATATTGCAATTTGGGGGGCTGTTGTTGTTGCTCTTAATATTGTTGGAATAACAAGCGCAATACTATGTGCGCGCCTTTCCGCAAAAGCGTGCTCGGGCGTTAGCTATCAAATGCGCAAAGGGTTATATGAGCATATTAACACGTTATCCCACGCCGAGCTTGATAAGTTTGGAACGGCATCGCTTAATAATCGTATGACCCACGACGTTGCAAGAATTGAAACCGCTCTTGGAATGTTTTTGCGAACTGTTATGCGAACACCTTTTTTAATTATTGGTTCAACTGTTATGGCAATGATAATCGACATAAAACTTTCGCTTTTGTTCCTTGTTGTTGCTCCTTTAATTTTTCTTGTTGTTTTTTTAATTTTGAAAAAAACAGAGCCTTTATATGATAAAACTCAAAAAGATTTGGACAAAGTTTCGGAAATAACACGCGAAAACCTTCAAGGCGCTCGCGTTATTCGCGCGTTTAACAAACAAGACTATGAGGAAGAGCGCTTTGCAACAGCCTCAAAAAAGCTTAGGAAATCCGCAGTTAAAGTTGTTTCAATTTCCTCGCTTATGACCCCAATAACTGGAACGATAATCAACTTTGCAATCATTGCTGTTATGTGGTTTGGCGGGCTTCAAGTTAACATTGGGAATTTAAGCCAAGGGCAAATTATTGCGTTTGTTAACTATCTTCTTCAAATTTCGGCGGCTCTTGTTTCGCTTGCAAATTTGATTATCGCGTTTATTAAAGCATTTAACTGCGCAAACAGAATCAACGAGGTTTTCGAAACAACACCATCTGTTGTTGAAACAAACAAAAACGAAATTGTTATTGAATTTAATAAAGATGTTCCAAAAATTGAATTTAAAAACGTAAGTTTTTCCTATTCAAATTCTTCAAAAACCGCCGTTAAAAATTTAAGTTTTAAAGCCTATGCGGGCGACACAATTGGGATTATTGGCGGAACAGGAAGCGGAAAAAGCAGCGTTATCAACCTAATTCCAAGATTTTACGACGCAACAAGCGGGAAAATTTTGATTGACGGAATTGATGTTAAGGACTATTCCTTTGCCCAGCTTCGCGGAAAAATTGGAATTGTTCCTCAAAAAGCGGTTTTGTTTAAGGGAACGCTTAAAGAAAATTTGCTATGGCGAAAAAAAGATGCTTCAATTGAAGAAATTCAAAAAGCGCTTAAAGTTTCGCAAAGCGAAGAATTTGTTAAAGAACTTCCTGACAAACTTAACTTTAAAGTTTAAGCCGGCGGGAAAAACCTTTCGGGAGGACAGCGCCAGCGCTTAACAATTGCAAGAGCGATTGTTGGCGACCCTGAAATTTTGATTTTGGACGACAGTGCTTCCGCCTTGGATTTTGCAACAGATGCCGCGCTTCGAAAAGCACTTAAAGACGAAATCAACTCAACTGTGATTTTGGTTTCGCAAAGGGCAAACACCGTTCGAAATGCAAACTTAATTATCGTTATGGAAAACGGAAATATTGTTGGAATGGGAACGCACAAAGAACTTATGGAAAACTGTTCGGTCTATCAAGAAATCTATTCATCTCAAACAAAATAGCAAAAAAATTGCTTAAAAACGCAAAAAAAACACTAAAAATTAAAGTCGAAAGCCAAAAAGGAGAAAAAAGTTGGCAAAAAAAGAAACTGAAATTAAAAGAACAAAAGCGCAGGAACGCGAGTTTAGAAAGCTTCAAAAAGCAATTGCGGCTTTGCCAAAGCCTTCTTTTAACAACCCAGAAAAAATTCAGCCCGCGAAAGATGTTAACGTTCCAAGCATTATTCCTGCGGCAATCAACAGCCCTGCGATTTCAAGCGAAGAAAAAGCTCAAAAAATTGCTGATGTGCCTTTAATTTTAGACACAAATGCCAAACGAATTGAAAGCGTTGCAAGAATTCGAAAACCAAAAGCAAAATCAACAATTCTTCGAACTCTTGGCTATTTGAAAAAATATTGGTATTTGCTTTTGCTTGCAATTTTGTTTGCCGCAATTAACTCCGTTTTTGAAATTTTCATTCCAATTTTAATTGGTAAAACAATTGACCATATTGTTGGAGCGGGCGAAGTTCAATTTGAAATTGTTGCTAAATATATTGGCTACCTTTCAATTTGTGTTGTTGGGTTTGCAGTTTTCAAATGGCTTTTGTCGAGAGTGTCAAACGGTTTGTCCTATCGCGTTGAACAACAACTTCATAACGACATTTTCAAAAAATTTAATAAAGTTCCTTTGAAATACATCGATAATTCAAGCCATGGCGACTTGCAAAGTCGTATGGTTAACGACGTTGATTTAATAACCGATGGGTTTGTTCTTGGGTTAACAACCTTTTTCGATGCTCTTGCAACTGTTGTTTTAACCCTTATCTTTATGATAAAAATCAATGTTACAATTTCAATTGTTATAATTTGCGTAACTCCAATTTCAATTGTTGTTGCAGTTATAATTGCAAAACTTTGCCATAAACTTTTCAGAAAACAAGCAAAAGCCGTTGGCGATCTTTCTGGAACACTTGTTGAAATGGTTGGAAATCAAAAAATTGTTAAAGGTTTTTTATATGAGGAGCGTTCAATCGAGAAGTTTGACGAAATCAACACAAAGCTTAAAAATGTTAACGAAAAGGCAATGTATTATTCGTCGCTTTCCGCGCCAATTGCAAGATTTATTAACGGATTGTTATATGCAACCGTTGCAATAATGGGGTGCTTATTTGCGCTTAAAGGGAATATGTCGATTGGGGATATTTCTGTTTTGCTTTCGTTTGCGAATAAGTATACAAGACCATATAACGACATTGCCGATGTTTTTGCCGACCTTCAAGCAGCCTATGCTTCCGCCGTTCGTGTTTTCAACGTTTTAGATATGAAAAACGAAGTTAGCGATGCCGGGCTTCAAGAAATTAAACGTTGCACGGGCGAAGTTGATTTCGAAAATGTTGATTTTTCCTACACTGCGGATAAAAAACTAATTCAAAACCTTAACTTGCACGTTAAAAAAGGGCAAAAAGTTGCAATTGTTGGGCCAACCGGCTGCGGGAAAAGCACGCTTATCAATTTGCTTATGCGATTTTACGACGTTGATAAAGGCGAAATTATTGTTAGCGAGCATCCAATTAAAGAGGTTACGCGAAAGAGCTTAAGAGAGCAATATGGAATGGTTCTTCAAGAAACTTGGCTCTTTTCCGCTTCAATTCGCGATAACATTGCCTATGGAAAAACAAACGCAACCGATGCGGAAGTTAAACGCGCCGCGCGCCTTGCCGGGGCAGATTTCTTCATTCAAACAATGCCCGAAGGCTATAACACAATCATAAACGAAAATGGCGATAACCTTTCGCAAGGACAGAAACAACTTATTTGCATTGCGCGCCTTATGCTCTCAAAACCGCCAATTTTAATTTTGGACGAAGCAACAAGCAACATCGACACTCGAACCGAACTTGCAATTCAAAGCGCATTCGACAAAATGATGAAAGGCAAAACAAGTTTCATTGTTGCCCATCGTCTTTCAACAATTGTTTCTGCAAACGTGATTCTTGTTATGAACAAGGGAAACATAATTGAGCAGGGAACTCATAAACAACTTCTTGCCCAAAAGGGTTTCTACTATAATCTTTATAACAGTCAGTTCAGCCGATATTAAATCAATAAAATTTGTTTTTATGCGGAAAAAAGTTTGATTAAAAAGTTATGAATTGTATCACAAAAATTAAGGTAAGAATTCTTAAATTTTAAAACTTTTTGGGTTTTTCGCGGTTTTTCGACAGTCTTTTTTGGGTAATTTAAACAAAACTTTAAAATGAAAAGGAAAACAAAAAAAGTTTAAAAGCGCGAAGATATGCAATGAAAAGAGATTTTGCTTGAAGAATTTAAAATTTGTTAATGTCGAATTTTAAAGAATTTGGAAATTTTTTTGGAAAACACGTGAAAATGTTTTGAAATTTTGGGAATGCTAAGTATAATAATAAGGAAATCTAAAAAAAGGAGGGGGGTGACGATATGAAGTTAAAAGCTAAGTTGATCTCAACAATCGCTGCATTCGCAATGGTTCTTTGCTTAACCATCGTTGGTGTTTGGGCTGCTGCAACAGTAACAGTTAGTGTAACAGGAACAGTTTCATACACAGCAACGGACGTTGACGCAACTGTAACTGGCACAATCACAGGTATCACTGAATCAGGTAAAAATTTTGAAAAAACCTTTAACGCTGCTTCAACAGAAAATTCAGGTGCCTGGGATCTTTCTGGCATAACATTTGTTAAGAATCAAGATGTTGTTATTACATTAAATGTAAAGAACAACTCAACAGAAAGACCACTTCAAGCTACACTTGCTAACAACGGCGAAGCTACAGGAACAAACACAACAGCTGCTTTAGGAGAAACAACAACTTCTACAATTGCTGCTGGAGACAATGCAAGTTTCACATTCACAATCAAAGTTACAGATTGGAATAAAGCTGCAAGTTATGGAATTAACCTTATGTTAACACTTAACAATCAAGCTGCTTAGTCACTGAATTGAAAAAGAGTTATTTTAAGTTTATTAAATAAAATCTTTATTTATGGCTTAAAATAGCTCTTTATTCAATTTATTGCTTTTTTTACTTTTAAAACAAACAAAATTTTGATTATAAAAATACTTTAAACATTAACTGTTATGGAACAGACCTGTTAATTTGAAAACAACCAATTGAAATTTCTTTGATAATTGGATTAAATAATATATAATATAAAGAGAAAAATAAATTAAAACATTTTAAAGAAGGGGGAAAATGAAAAGACTTTCAAAAGCATTTAACATTGTTACCGACGTTATATTCTTTTTGGTTATGATTCTTTTGGTCATATACATTGTTATTTCATTTTCTGCTAAATTCTCAAACGGTGTTCCTTCCTATTTTGGCTATTCCTATGTTCGCGTTATGTCGAACTCGATGAAGGCAAGCGGAATTAGCAAGGGGGACATCGTTGTTTTAAAAAGAGTTTATGTTTCCGAACTTAAAGAAGGAGATGTTATTGCCTATTATTTCTATGACGGACCTAGCCCAAATTTCACGGGGCAACCTTCCGAAAATCCATTAGATTATAAAACAAATCAAGAGGCTCATAAAACAACAATAATTTTCCACCAAATTGCTTATAAGAAAGTTGATAAGGACGGAAATACTTGGTTCAAAACTTATGGAACAAGCAACTTAACAGAAACGGGCGAGCCAATTTACGATCCATGGGTTCGCGCCGACTATGTTATTGGCATCTACACGCAAAGCAGCGTTGCAACGTTCATTAAGTTTCTGACATCAACAGCAGGAATTATTGCTGTTGTTATTGTTCCTTCGGCTGTTGTTTGCTTGATGCTCCTTTTCAGCATGATCGACACAATCGACAAAATGATGAAGATGAAAAAACTTGCAGCAGCGCTTCCAACAACGGCAGGGCTTATCGACGAAGAAAATTCGCCGCAAGAAAACAAAGACGACGACTGATTCAATTTAACAACAAAAAATTGGCAACAATCGATAAAAAACGCTTGAAATCAAGCGTTTTTTTGTTTGAGGCAAAAATGGGAAAAATATTAAAAAGGAAATTGTCAATTTAACAAGAAAAATTGTCAACTTAAATTCGCATTTTGCAACGAACTTTTAAGAATTTATAGTTTAATTTGTTTTTTTTAATTTATGAAAGGCTTGGGGAGGCAGGGAAACAGAGGGGCAAAATTCCATTAAATTTATTTTGAAAATACTTAAATTAAATATATAATATATTCTATAAGGAAAGAAAATGAACTATAAAGAACAATTTGAAAAAATTTTTAAGGAAAACATAAAGCGCGAAGGGGCGGACAAACTTTTGGATTGGCTTGAAAAAAGCGATTTTTTCACTGCGCCAGCATCAACAAAGTTCCACAGCGCTCATGAGGGCGGGCTTTGCGAGCACAGTGTTAAGGTTTATCACAGATATTTAAACTTGATTAAAAATGAGTTTGGCGAAAATTTTGAAGAAAAAATTTCAAAAGAGAGCATTGCTCTTGTTTCGCTTTGTCATGATGTTTGCAAGGTTAACACATATAAAATTGAATATCGAAATGTTAAAGAAAACGGAACGTGGGTTCAAAAACCATACTATGCCGTTGACGACAAATTGCCATATGGTCACGGCGAAAAATCTGTTTACATAATCAACGGGTTCACGCGGCTTTCTCGCGAGGAGGCACTTGCAATTAACTGGCACATGGGCGCGTTTGACCTTCGCGTTCAAGGCGGAAGCTATTCGCTTAAAGATGTTTTCTTGGCCTATCCAACCGCGCTTCTTTTGCATATTGCCGATGTTATGGCAACATACATGGACGAAGAGCAAAGCTTGAACTAGCCGATATAAATTGTTTGTTTTTTGAAAACTTGGAGCAATCCAAGTTTTTTCTTTTCAAACGGAAAGAATTGTGATACAATATTAAATATGAGATTTTTTAGGAAACATAAAAAGGCAACAATAATTTGCTCAATCGTTTTTGTTTTATTGATTATTTTAGTGGTTTTGATGTTCACTGTTTTTTTGCTTAAAGATGTTAAGGTTGAACTTAAAACGGGAACTGAACATTTAACGCAAGAGGTTGTTTCGGAAATTGAGAACGAAGCGCTTAAAACGGGCGGCTCGGTTTTGTTTTTGGGAAAAGAAAAACTTATTTCTCGTCTTGAAAAGCAATTTCCATATTTAAAAATTGTTAATATTGAAACGCAAATTCCAAACAAACTTGTTATTCATGCGGCGGAAAGGGAAGAACTTTTTGCTGTTAACTCTGGCGAAAAGTCATATTTCTTGGACGAAGAGTTTAAGATTTTGCGTGTTGAAAATTCAATCTATTCCAAACAAGAAAACGGCGCGGTTTTGCTTTCGTTTGGAAGCGTTTTTATCAACTCGGAGGACAAGGCATATGCTGCGGGGGTTGACCTTAAACTTGATGGCGCAGAAGCGGGGCAAACTTTAAACATTGGAAATTCAAGCGAGGAACAAAACTATTTTTCGAAAAAGCTTGAAACAATTGCTCTTTCAATTTTAACTTCTTTCGAGGAAAACGGCCTTCAAATTCAAGATGTTAGAAGCAGATTCCAAAGTTTTGAAATTTTCTTTAAGCCTGTTGAATTTGCTGGTTTAATTTCTTGGCAACCTTGTTTGAAAATTGTTGACAGCGCAAACTTCGAGGCGCAAATCATTTTGGCAGATTCAAACTTAACAACAAAAATTGGCGTATATAATCAAGCAATTTCGAAAGCATCAAAAAACCCAGGGCTTCTTGTTAACAAGATTCTTTATGTTTTCGAAAACAGCAACAATGAAATTGCCTATTCATTTTCAAACAAGTAATTTCTTAAACAATCTTGTGTTTAAGAGCAGCAAATCAAATTTTCCTTGTTTATTGAAAATTTGTTGATTTCTTCAAAAAAATAATGATTGACGAAGGGAAATTTAAGGTATATAATTAAACTAATTAAGGAGAATAGTATGAAAAAATTTTTATTATCATTTTTAACGCTAATTCTTGCGGGGGCTATGGTTGTTGCTCTCATATTGCCTCTTGCATCAGTTCAAACAAAAAACAAAGAAACTGGCAAAGATGTTTCGCAGTATGCTCAAAGCATAACAATGATGGATTTCATTCAAAGCATTTTTGCAAATGATGAAAAGAAGGCGGATGCAAAAAAACAACTCGTTGCTAAGGAAGCTGAAATAACTCAAGAAGTTACAAAAGAGGTTGCTAACGGAACTGTTAAGGCGGAAGATTCTGCAAAAGAAATTGCAACTCGTGTTCAAAATTCAAAGGAAAGAGCGCTTTATGACACATATAACTTTGCAACAGAAGAAAATCTTGTTTCCTATGGAACATCGGGCGACGAAAACTTGATTATTAAAACAAAAGCAGTTGGCGGGCTTTCAATTGCCTTCATTGCGTGCGTTGCATTGGTTGTTGTTTTTAATGCATTAACACTAATCATTGGCAGTTCGAAACTTAGAGGGCTTGGCTCATTCTTCACATTCCTTGCTTGCGCGCTTAGCATTGCAATTGTTGTTGTTTTGGAAATTGCATTTAGCGCAACGGGGCTTCTTAACGTTCTTTATGCAAAAGTTAAATGGTTTGGCTATATTATTATTGCTTACACTGCAATGTATTTCGTTCTTAGATTGCTTGTTAACAACAAATTAAAGAAAATGTAATTTAATTTTTTCAAATTTCTAAAAAACAGTTGACTTTTCCAACTGTTTTTTTTATAATTATAAAAAAATTGATTAAATATACATAATCAGTTTTAACAAAAGAAACACCAAGGAGAATTGCTAAGATGCAAAAGAAATATGCAGCAATAATGGACATTGGATCTTCGAAAATTTCCGTTTTAATTGGGCAACAAGGGGTTAACAACTCTTTTGTTATTAAAGGGAAAGGCGAGGCCGATTATGCTGGATTTTCGGACGGAGAATTTCTTGAAACAGAGGAGCTGAAATATGCTTGCGGGTTTGCTCTTTCAAAAGCGCAAGAACAAGCAAGAATGAAAGTTGAAGCTCTTTATGTTGGAGTTCCTGCCGAATTTTCTTTTTGCGACTGCACAGAAGTTGAAACCTGTTTTAAAAGAAAGGTTAAAGTTACGAATGAAGATATTTCCTATCTATATTCAAAAGCACTTAACAAAGAAGTTATGAAATCGAAAACGCTTGTTTCTTGTTCCCCTCTTTGGTTTAAACTTGACGACGGGCGAAGGGCCTTCGATTGTGGGCAGCAAAAGACAACATTGCTTAGAGCAAAGGTTAGTTTGGTTTATGTTGAAAACTCGTTCATTTCGCTTTTCAACGAAACTTTGGGGCAACTTGGAATTGAATCGGTTGAATATATTTCTGCTCCTCTTGCCCAAGCAAACTATCTTTTAACTCCATATGAACGTCAACGCGGCGCAATCATTGTTGACATTGGCTATATAACAACAAGCGTTTGCGGTGTTCTTGGAAACGGTCTTGCGGGGCTTAGTGCGTTCTCGCTTGGCGGGGCACACATAAGCGGAGATTTCTGCGAGGGATTTGAAATTTCCTTTGCAGAAGCTGAGCAACTTAAAAAAGATATTGTGCTTAGTGTTAATTCAAAAAAGGCGGGGAATTATGAGATTAATGTTGAAAATCAAGTTTTGTTTGTTCCAATTGCTTCTGCTAATGAAATAGTTCGCGAAAGAATTGAAATGATTGCGTCTTTCATTAAGAGAAGTTTTCAAAAGTTTTCGGAGCAAAATTTGGAAAATGCCCAAGTTTACTTGACAGGAGGCGGTCTTTCGTATATAACTGGAGGTAGAGAATACCTTGAAAAATGCCTTGGTCGCGATATTCAAATTCTTGTTCCCGATGTTCCTGCATATTCAAAACCTAACTTTTCAAGTTCGCTTTCGGTTTTGAGCGAAGCTCTTAAAAAACAGGTTAAAACCACGAACTGGTTTGTTAAATTATTTAGTTAAGGAGAAATTTATGTATTCAGAAAACAGCATTGGCCCAGTTGCAAACATTAAAGTTGTTGGAATTGGCGGAGGCGGAAACAACGCCGTTAATCGCATGATAAATGCTAACATAACAAGCGCACAATTTGTTGCAATTAACACAGATAAACAAGCGCTTTTAATGAGCAAGGCAGATTTGCGCCTTCAAATTGGCGAAAAGTTAACAAGAGGACTTGGCGCTGGGGCAGACCCTGAAGTTGGCCAAAAAGCAGCAGAAGAAAGCAAAGCAAGCATAACAGAAATGCTTAAAGATTCCGACCTTGTTTTCATCACCGCTGGAATGGGCGGAGGAACGGGAACTGGGGCAGCTCCTGTTGTTGCTCAAATTGCAAAAGACATGGGAATTTTAACCATTGCTGTTGTAACAAAACCTTTCAATTTTGAAGGCAGAAAGAGAATGGAAAACGCTGAAAAAGGATTGGAAGGACTTAGAAAATATGTTGACACTTTGGTTGTTATTCCAAACGACAAACTCTTAAAACTTGTTCCAAAAGGAACTCCAATTGTTGAAGCATTCCGCTATGCCGACGATGTTTTACGTCAAGGTATTCAAGGAATTTCCGATTTAATTGTAACTCCAAGTTTAATTAACCTCGACTTTGCCGATGTTCGTTCAATTATGAAAAACAAAGGTCTTGCCCATATGGGAATTGGTCGCGGAAAAGGCGAAAATAAAACAATTGAAGCTGTTCGTCAAGCTGTTTCAAGCCCACTTCTTGAAACAACAATTGAAGGAGCAACAGGTGTTTTAATTAACGTTAAGGGCGGAAACGACTTGCCTCTTGACGAGGTTTATGAAGCAGTTGACCTTGTTAAAGAAGTTGTTGACGAAACAGGAAACATCATCTTTGGTGCTGCAATTGACGAAGCAATGAACGATGAAGTTGAAATAACAATTATTGCAACTGGATTTAAAGGAACTCCCGACGAAGAGCCAGAAGTTGAAAAAGCACGCGAAGATGTTCAAGCATATGGAAGTTTCGACAAGGAAAAATACGACCAATATGTTCAAAAGAACGAAACAAACGCTCTTGGACTTGGCGTTAGAAGAGTTGTTGAAGAAAAACGCCCAGAACCTGTTGTTGAAGAAGATGAAGAGCCGGTTCAAACTCAAACTTCAAGAATTTCAATTCGCGAAGCAGACATTCCTCCATTCCTTAGAAAAATTAAGAAAGATAGATAATTTAAACAGGGCGGTTGCCCTGTTTTTTATGGGGAAATGCTTTACGATTTTTAAAGAATTTTTCTTTGGCTTTATTGTTTTGTTTCAAAAATTTTTTGTGGTAAAATTAAGGCATGGTAACACTTTTAATTTTAGATGGATATGGCGAAAGAAGCGAAAAGCAAGGCAATGCAATTCTTGGAAACTCGCCAAAAATTAAGAAACTTAGAAATGAGTTTCCTTCGTGTTTGCTTGAAGCAAGCGGAACAGCGGTTGGGCTTAGCGAAGGGCAAATGGGGAACAGCGAAACAGGACACTTGAATCTTGGAAGCGGAAGGGTTCTTTATCAAGACTTGGAAAGAATTAACAACTCAATTAAAGACGGCAGCTTTCAAAAAAACGAAGTTCTTAAAGAGGCTGCGCTTCATGCAAAAAAGAACAAAAGCAATGTTCATATTATGGGGCTTCTTTCAAACGGAGGAGTTCACAGCAAAATTGAGCACGCGAAACAAATTATTCTTTGCCTTAAAAAGCAAGGCATTAAAAACATTTTTTTCCATGCTTTTTTGGACGGGCGCGACACTCCAATCGACAGTGGAATTAGCTATCTTGGCGAAATTTCGAATTTTCTTAAAGAACAAGAAATTGGTCAAGTTATAACGGTTTCAGGGCGCGTTTATGCAATGGATCGCGAACAACGTTTTGAACGTGTTCAACGCGTTTATAATATGTTAACAGGAATTAGCGCCGAAGGTTACAGCGAGGTTTTAAATCTTAAAAAAGCAGTTGAAATTAACTATCACAAAGGCATTTATGATGAATTTATGCCTCCAATTAAACTTATTGGAAGCCCAGACATTGAAAGCGGCGACGTTATAATTTCATATAATTTTAGAACAGACAGAATGCGCGAACTTATTTCGGCGCTTTCTCAAAAGAATTTCAAGGCGTTTGAACGCAAAAAACTTGAAAATCTTTTTGTTGCAACAATGGCGGAATATGACAAAACTTTTAAGAACGTTAATGTTATTTTTAAGCCAGAAAAAGTTAAGAACTGTCTTTCCGAAGTTCTTGCAAAGAATAATTTTAAACAACTTCGAATTGCGGAAACAACAAAATATGCCCACGTAACATTTTTCTTTAACGGGGGGATTGAAAAACCTTTCCCAGGAGAAGATCGAACGCTTGTTGAAAGCATAAATGTTCAAAATTTTTCGTCCGTTCCAAAAATGAGAGCAAAAGAAATAACTCAAAAAGCAGTTTCGGCAATTAAAAGTAAGAGATATGACTTTGTTTTAATCAACCTTTCAAACCCAGATATGATTGGGCACACTGGCGATTTTATTGCAACGAAAAAGGCAATTAAATATGTTGACAAATGCACAGATTTAATTGTTAAGGCAACTCTTAAAGCGGGGGGAGATGCAATTGTTACGGCGGACCACGGCAACGCAGAACTTATGTTTGAAAATGGAAAAGTTGTTACAGCCCACACAACAAATCCAGTTATTTTCATTCTTGCAAGTAAACGTTTTAAAAAATGTGAATTGGTGCAAAATGGGAAACTTGCAAATGTTTCCCCAACTGTTTTAGATCTTCTTGGGGTTAAAAAGCCAAAAGAAATGACAGAAAACTCACTTTTAGTTTATAAAAATTAAATTTTGCTTTGTTATTAGTTTATAATTGTATATAATAATATTTAGATAAATTGTTGATTTTAGGGGCAACTGGAGGTTTTATGAGAATAATTCCTAGAAAAATTAAGGTTAAAACAGAGTTTATTAAGGGCGTCACATTAACCGATGTTATTTTTGCATTCATTGGCGTTGGCGTTGCTGTTGCTCTTTTCACTGCGAATTTTCCATATCACGTTTGGGTTGGTGTTGGCTGGCTTATTGTTGCGTTCAGTCTTTTTCTTCCTGTTGCCGATGGAATTCGTTTTTACTACACATTAGGCTATTTATTCCGTTTTTTCGCGCAAAAGAAAAAATATTCAAAAGATGCAAAGAAAGAGGAATCAAACATTTCATCAATCATTCCTTTTGTTGGATTTGATAAGGACAGATTTATTAATTATGGCGATTATTCCGCTCAAGTTATTGAAATAACCCCTGTTGAATTTGGGCTTTTGAATGAATTTAAACAAAATATGCTTATTGAAACATTTGCGAACGCTCTTCGTCGTTTAACGGAAAATCAAACAGCAAACATTGTTAAGCTTAGCAAAGCGATGATTTTAGATAACTATGTTTATGTTGAAGACAGAAAATATGATTCGCTTATGGATCTTCAAGTTGAAGGCGAAATGACGGCAAAAGAAGTTGAGTCGAGAGCAGTGATTTTTGAGGACAGGGTTTCAAGAGTTGAGGCTATGAATCGTCAAGAAAAGGTTTATAAAGACTATTATTATTTCGTTGTTTATGGAAAAGACCGAGAGATTTTGGAAACAACTGTTAACGGAATTATGACAACGCTTTCAAATTCTGCAACTCCAATGACAACTCGTCGTCTTGCTGGGCGCGACCTTGTTGTTTTCGTTAAAGCAACCTTTGGAAAAGAATTCGACGAAAGAGAACTTGACGCAATTCCAATGAATAAATACTATGATTGGGCTATTCCAAAAGAACTTAAATTCAAAGCGGCAGGATATAATATTGATGGAAGAGGCTATCGCCAATTTGTTATCAGCGACTATCCGCTTAATGTTCCAAATGCTTGGGGATTTAACTTTTTCTCTCAAGACAGAACAAAAGTTATTGTTAAAATTAAACCAGTTCAAAAGTTGAAAGCCGAAAAAAACATCGATAAGGCAATTATGGAAATGGAAAGCAAGGCTTCTTATTCCGCAAAGAGCAGTCGAGTTATTGAAAACGAAACACACCGTGAAACCTTGAAACAACTTCTTGTTAGTCTTAAAAATAACAACGAACAACTTTTCGATGTTAACACCTATGTTATTTGCGAAGAGGCGGCAAGAAAGGAAGTTAAAGCAATTTTGAAGCAAGAGGGCTTTAAAATTTCAGAACTTTTCGGACGTCAGGTTGATGGCTTTATAAGTTCAAATATTTCAATGAGGGATAACATTAAAGAAACAATGCGTGGAATCCCAACAACAACTCTTGCAGCAATTTTCCCATTTATTTCGGGCGCGCTTCAAGATAAGGACGGATTCTATATTGGTTATAATGAATATCCAATTTTCGTTGACTTCTTCGTTAGAAATCGCGACAGGGTTAACAGTAATATGATGATTGTTGGAAAATCTGGTTCTGGTAAATCCTTCGCAACAAAAACTCTTTTAACAAACTTTGCAGCAGATAACACCAAAATCTTTATTCTCGACCCAGAAGACGAATACACAATCCTTGCAGGCAGATTGCAAGGCAAGGTTATTGATGTTGGATCGTCGGCAATGGGAATTATCAATCCATTCCATATTATGACAACGCTTAAAGATGACATTAAAGATGTTAACGAAGTTCTGGACGAAGAAGACGAAGAGGAAATTGACGATGGAAAACTTAAACTCAAGTCGGAATCCGACACATTTTCAACCCACCTTCAATTCCTTGAACAATTCTTTAAAGTTATTCTTAACGGAATCGATAGCGATTCGTTCGAGGCTTTAAACTCGCTTGTTGTTGAAATGTATAACGAGAAAGGAATCAGCTCAAAATCCGACTTTGAAAAACTTAAACCAGAAGACTATCCAATATTTGATGATTTGTATGCAATCATAAATGATAGAATTGAAAAAGAAACTGACGCATATCACAAAAGAAACCTCTTAACAATTCAAACCTACATTAAAAAATTCGCAACGGGCGGAAGAAATAGTAATCTTTGGAACGGACCAACTTCAATTTCAACAAAAGAAAATTTTGTTTCGTTCAATTTCCGTTCTCTTCTTGCAAACCGAAACGAAGTTATTGCTAACGCACAAATGCTTTTAATTTTCAAATATTTAGACAACGAAATTATTAAAAACAGAGATTTTAACATCCATTTCAAAACAAACAGAAAAATTATTGTTGCTGTTGATGAAGCCCACGTTTTCATTAACCCAGAATATCCAATCGCTTTGGATTTCATGGCGCAAATGGCAAAACGTATTCGTAAATATTCAGGAATGCAAATTGTTATCACGCAAAATATTAAAGACTTTGTTGGAACGCCAGAAATTCAACGTCAATCAACAGCTGTTATTAACGCCAGCCAATATTCAATGATTTTCTCGCTTTCTCCAAACGACTTGAACGACCTTGTTGAGTTGTATCGTAAATCGGGCGAAATTAACGCGGAGGAGCAAAACAGCATTGTCACTGCTGGGGTTGGTCAATGCTTCTTCATAACAGGCGCAATGAGCAGAACAATGATGCAAATTGAAGCGCCAGACACAATTAGAAAAATCTTCGAATAGAGCAAATAAAAAAGGAACCCAAGCAATGTGGGTTCTTTTTTATTGCAAATTTAAACTATGCTTTAATTGAAAGAATTTTATATTCAATTTCGCCGCCTGGGGTTGCAACAGCAACAACATCGCCTTTTTTCTTTCCAAGAAGCGCTTTCCCAACTGGGCTTTCGTTTGAAATCAATCCTTTGAGAGGGTCGCTTTCTGTTGAGCCAATAATTTGATATTCAACTTCTTCGTCGAATGCTTCATCATATAACCTAACAGTGCAACCAACGGAAACACTGCTTGTTGAAATATCTTTCTTATTTATGATTTCGCAGTTGCGAAGTTTAACTTCAATTTCAGCAATTTCTGCTTCAATTTGCCCTTGTTCGTCTTTTGCTGCGTCATATTCTGCGTTTTCGGAAAGGTCGCCAAACTCTCTTGCAATTCCAATTTTCTTTGTTACTTCTGGTCTTCTAACTGTTTTAAGTTCAACAAGTCTGTCTTCAAGTTGTTTTTTTCCTTCTGGTGTTAAAAATGTTTTTTCCATTCAGTCCTCCTGTTAATAAAAAGAAGACACATTGACAGTTCAATGTTCTTCCAAAAGCAGATAGATAATACAACAATCAAACAAACAAGTCAACTATTTTTTATTATTATCTATCATAAATATATTTTTATTCTGCAATTCAAAAATTATTACATTTCGTGGAACGTTTCAAGACGCTTTGGTGCCTTAACATTTTTCTCGTATTCTTGAATCATTGCATTAAGTTCGCGTTTCGACATTCTTCCAAAAATTTCCTTAACTTCTGGGGCTTCTGGGTCGTTCCCGCCAAACTCACAAACTTTTTCAATAAGTTCTTCTTTTGTTTTGATTTCTTTTTTATTGCTAATGTTTGCAACAAATTTATTTTTTGAAAATTTATTATTCATCTTTATAGCTTCCTTTTTCATTCCTAGTTTAATATGAAATCGAATAAATTGCAAGAGAAATTTTTGTTTTTTTTGCAACTTATTTGAATTATCGGTAAAATTTTAGTAAAATTACAAAATTTTCAAGTTAAACCTAAAACATTAAATGTATATGCTTATTTAATTAGTTTTGTCTTTTGATTGAAATTAGTTATAATGCAATTATGAAAATAAAATTCGCAACAAAAGACGACATTGAAAAAATTTTTGAACTTTCGGCTTTAAATTTTGACTGGACAAAAGAGGGAATTGAAGGGGCATTTAAGTCGAAAAATATAATTTTAAAGGCAGAAGAAAACGGAGAGGTTGTTGCTTTTTTAATTGCTTCCAACCTAATCGACAGTTATAATCTTCTTCTTATTGCTGTTAAAGAAGAGCAAAGAGGGAGAGGAATTGCAACGAAATTGCTTGAGAAACTTGAAAAACTTGCAAAAAAACAATGCATAGACAAAATTTGGCTTGAAGTTCGAGAAAGCAATTTTAAGGCGATTGGACTTTATCAAAAAAACAACTATAAAAATATTTACACACGGGAAAAATATTATTCAAACGGCGAAAACGCTTTCATTTTTGAAAAGAAAATATAAAAACATGGGTTTACCATGTTTTTTAATTTTTAAGGTTTGCTTCGGCTTGACTTGGACGAATGTAAAGCGGAACAAGTTCTTTTTCGGTTGTGAATTTTCCTTCTTCTGCTTTTTTTGTTGCAACCTCAAGAAGCGAAGCTGGGGAAAGCACAACAATCTCTGTTTCAAAAGGAAGATTCTCAATTGAAACAAGATTTTTAAGGCTGCTGATTTCGTTTGTGCTAACCATTTTTGGCTTTTCAACTTCTTTATTTGCTTTAAAACTTGAAACGAAATAGAGCCCGCTTAAAGCGTCTAGAATTGGTGTTTTATCTTCTTTTTTACTTTCATGAGCAATAAGAGTTAAAGAATCGATTGCAATTGGTTTAATTTTTTCATAAACAGAAAGAATTGCTTTTGCTGTTGCAATTGAAATTCGAAGACCAGTGAACGAACCAGGGCCAACAACAACGGCAAGCGCGTCAAGTTCGTTTAAGAATTCGCTTGTGTTTTTTGCTCCTGCTTGTGCAAGGATTTTTTCAATTTCAACAAGCAGATTCTCGGAGTGTTTAGAGTTTGCGTCAATTGTTTTATAAAAGTTTTTTCCGTTATATGAAAGGGCAATGTGCGCTTCGGCAAAGGCGGTGTTTAAACATAAAATATTCATACTATTTCCTCAACTTTAATTTCTCTTTTTGTGTTTGAAATTTTGTTTAATGTAATTTTTGTGTATGGGGGAGAAAAAAGTCCTTTAACATTTTCTGCCCATTCAACCAAAACGATGCCGTCGTTTTTATTGAAATAGTCTTCAAAACCAAGTTCATAGGCTTCTTCTTTCGACGAAAGGCGATACATATCAAAATGATACATTTTTTCCTTGCCCTCATATTCATTAAGAAGAGTGAAAGTTGGGCTTGTTATAATTTCGTTAATTCCAAGTCCTTTTGCAAAACCTTTCGTGAAAGTTGTTTTGCCGGCACCAAGATCGCCCGAAAGAACAATAATCTTTGGTGCTTTAATTTTTTTTGCAAGTTCGTATGCAAAATCCATTGTTTCATTTGCGCTTGATGTTATCAATATGTTTTGCCTCCTTTTTCGTTTTTTCGATACATTAAAATTCCAATTGTTGAAAAAATAAGTCCAATTGCAACTGCAACAAGAGTGTCGGAAAGATAGTGTTGCCCAAGATACATTCTTGAAACTATAACAAATCCAACAAAAATTGTAAACAAAAGTGTTGAAATAATTTTAACCCAAAGTTTTTTCGATTTTGTCCAAATTAGATATAAGCAAAAACAAGATATTATTGTTGCGCTTAAAGTGTGACCGCTTGGCATTGAATCTCCGCCCCCAGGGAAAATGTTTTTTATTTCGCCGCAGGCAATATATGGTCTTGGGCGCGCAATTATTGCTTTCAAAATCCAATTTGTTAAAAGAGAGATTAGATAGGTTGCAGAAAAATAGACCGCATATTTTTTGCTTGCCAAAAAGAATATTACAACAAAGGCAATTGCAAAACCAAAATAGTTTCCAAGTTGGGAAATAAATTTAAAAAACCAATCCCAAAATGGAGTTGATGCGCTTTGAATTGTTTTAATTATCTCAATTTCAAATTTCATTTCTATATTATTGCAAAATCTGGCTAAAATTATTTTTTAGCCTTTTTCCCTCCCTTTTTCTTAACGTTAAAAAATTTAATTAAATATGGGGAGTAGATAATTATTGCGCTTGCGCCAACGCCAATTAAAACAATTTGCCAAAGTTCCAATTTATATGTTGTGTATTGAACATGATTTGCAACAAGAGAAAGTTTTCCAACAGTTGAAACACCAACAAGAATGTTGCCGTTGTTGTCTGTTCGATAGATTGAATTGGTGGTGACCCCAGCATTGTTTAATCGGTCAATTGCCTCTTGCGAAGGATGACCATAACTGTTTTTGCCAACGGAAATTATTGCATATTCTGGCTTAATAAGGTTAAGAAAATTTTCGGAAGAAGAATATTTGCTTCCGTGATGTGCAATTTGCAAAATGTCAACATCAAAATATGTTTCCGAAAAACCTGCGTAGCCGTTTTCTTGCGCCTTTGAAATAAAATCTGTTTCAAGCTTTTTGCTTCCGTCGCCCGTAAGCATAATTTTTCGTCCCATGTATTCAACAATGATGATTGGAGAATATTCGTTTGTTATCGCTTCTCCTTTTGAAATGTATTGTTTTCCTGTTATTGGCGCGAAAAAATTGACAGCCCACATTTCGCTTGACGAGTTTGCACTCTCTTCGTTATATGATGAAGAGCGAATTCGAATATGTTCGTTTGCGTAAACTTTTTGGCAACCAAAAGAAGAAACTTCGTTGTCTAAACTTGTTATAACCTTGCGATAGGTTTCGTCGCTGCAAGTTGGAGCAGAGGGCGGAATTGCCCAAGGAATGTCCTCTGGAGATTCGGTGTTATAGTAATAGATTTGAGGAAGATAACAATTTTTAACCAAATAGTTTTCAAAAACATATGTTGCACCGCCAATATGATCGGCGTCGGGATGAGTTAAAACAAGATAGTCGATAACTTGTTCGTTGTTTTCTTTTTTAAAATTAAATTTACCTAAATAGTCTTTAAATTTATCAAGGCTTGAAGATTTATAGTGGCCGCAATCAACAATCATAGTTTCGCCGGTTGGAAACTGGATTAAGGCGGCAGAACCTTGCCCAACATCAATGAAATGTGCTTTAAGCCCGTTTTCATCAATTTCGGTTGAAAGAGCATTTTTGTTTAAGTTGTAGTTAACAAGATTTTCAACCTTTTCCTTAAAGAAAAACGTTGAACAAAGAGCAAGAACAATCAATGCGAAAATGATTGTTCTTGTTATTAAGGCGCTTTTTGCTTTCTTTGTTTTATCTTCCGTTTTTTTGTTCAAAGTTTAAAAATTTCCTTTGTTATGACTAAATTTTGCTAATTTCATATCCGTCTTTTGTGTCTTTAATTAAATATCCTTTCGATTTAATCAAATCGCGAAGTTCATCGGATTTAGCCCAATTCTTTTCGGCTCTTGCTTGAACTCTTTCGTTTGCAAGATTTTTAATTTCTTCTGGAATTTCAACTTCGTCTTCCTTTCCAAGGTCAAGACTTAAAACTGTGTCGAATTTCATAAGAAGGTTGTAAACATCTTTGCTTTTTGGTTCATTTTTAAGCATTTTCCAAACAACCCCAACTGCAAGAGGAAGGTTAATGTCGTCGGAAAGAGCATCACGGAATTCTTTTTCATATGCGTCAAGTTTATCTTTTGGAACTTGCGCCGTTCCGTTTTTGTGTTCAATTGCAAGTTGTTTAAGCGATTTCAACGCTTGCTTTGCTGCTGTTAAGCCTTCAAAAGTGAAATTAAGGCTTTTGCGATAGTGCGTTAAAAGATTGAGATATCTGAAATCAAGAGGAGAGTATCCTTTTTCAATAAGTTGGTCGAGAGTGTATAAGTTTCCAAGACTTTTGCCCATTTTCCCGCCGTCAACTTGAAGGAATTCAACATGCATCCAATTTTTAACAACTTGTTTTCCTTCTTTTGCGTCATTTTGTGCAATTTCGTTTTCATGATGAATTTGCTTATGGTCAATCCCGCCGGTGTGGATGTCGATTGAGTTTCCAAGATATTTTTCGCCCATTGCCGAGCATTCAATGTGCCAACCAGGGCAGCCAACTCCCCAAGGGCTGTTCCATTTCATAATATGTTCCGCTGGAACAAATTTCCAAAGCGCGAAATCGAAAGGGTGGTGCTTTTGTTCGTTTTCGTCAATTCTGTTAACCCCAACAGTTGAAAGGTCTTTCCCAGAAAGAGCGCCATATTTTTTAAATTTTTGAACATCAAAATAGACCCCGTCGTCAATAATATAGGTGTAACCCTTTGCTTCAAGGCGTTTAATGAAATCAATCATTTCTTGAATATGCTCGGTTGCTTTTGCAATGTGCTCTGGAATTTCAATGTTAAGACGCGAAACGTCTTTCATAAAACAATTTGTGTAGAACTTTGCAATTTCATAGGGGTCTTTGTTTTCGCGTTTTGCAGCAAGCTCCATTTTGTCGTCGCCTTCGTCGGAATCGGAAACAAGATGCCCAACATCGGTTAGATTCATAACTCCGTCAATTTTATAGCCACAATATTTCAAACTTTTGCGCAGAAAATCCATGAAAAGATAGGCACGCATATTGCCAATATGTGGGAAATAATAGACGGTTGGGCCGCAAGTATACATCTTAACTGTGTTGTTTTCAACAACAAGTTCTTCTTTTTTTCGTGTTAATGAATTATAAACTTTCATTTTAGCTCCTTAAGTTAATATATATTCAATTTAATTTTTGCTGGTGCGGGTGTTATTGCAACGAACTAACAACCGCGGTCATACACAAATCGAAATATCTTGGAGGAAGCGACATAACCGAAAGGGCATTGTTTTTGGAGTAGATATGTTTTTCGCCGTCGCGAAGAAGATCGGTTGATTTGAAGAAATAGATGCTGCCAAGATTACAATACACACTTGATAAATTGATTGGCTTGTTAAATTCAACAACGCAAGAAAGTTTTAATCCTTCGTTAATGTTAATAAGCGAACTGAAAGTTATTTCTCCTTCATTTCGATTTATAACAAAATCGTAGGTTTGAATTTTTTCAACAAACTTTTTCGCATCAACAAACATTCCGTTAAAGTTACTTATTTCGGTTGTTTGCGCTTTATAATCTTTAACGTCAAACTTAATTTTCTTAAATTGTTGGAAAAGAGGATTTTCAATTGCGCCAATAATTTTTTCAAAGCGGTCGTCAATGTCAAGAGTGTGGAGAATTGAAATTGAGAAGTTTTCTTGCGGTTCATCCAAAAGCTTGAGAAGATATTTTCGCTGAACCTTTCCTTCCTCGTTTTCTTCCAAAACAAAAGCATTATAAAGTTTTCCGGTTTTATATTCTCCCCAAATCAATTTTTTGAAAAGAGATTTGAAAGGTTCAAAGTTGGAAATCTTTTCAAAGTTTTTGTTTGAATATTCTCTTCCGTTAAGAAACGCAGTTTTAAGGCGTTGAACTTGCAAATCGATTTCGCTTGGGGAAGTTTTTCCAATTGCAAGTTGGTCTTCGATGTCCAAAATGTTAATTTCTGCTTTCTTTGCAAGAGTTTGAAGCATATCGCGCTTCCAATTTTCGTCGTCAAAATTTTTAATTGCGTTTGACGCAAAAACTTTGGCAACCTCATCTTTTCCGCAATTAACAAGACATTCGGTTAAATACTTTGCCTCTTTAAATCTTCCAAGCCCAAAAAGTTGACAAGCGAAGTTTGTCATTTCTTTAATTAAGTTTTCGCTTCCAAAAAGTGCGCAAAAACGAATTGCCCATTTTGCTTCTTTAATGTCGTCTTTCTTTGAAACAACATCGTAAAGTTTTTCGGCGAAATTTTCAAGTCCTTCCCTTTCAAAAACATTGAAAAGGTAGTTTAAGTTAGTCAGTTTTGAAAGAGTGTTCTCTTCCTTAACAATGTTGATTAGATATGTTTTCAAGACATTGTTAGCAGGGAAGCCGCTTTCAAGTTTAAGGTCAATTTTGTCGAAAGGAATCCCAAGAGTTCTTTCTTGTGGCTCTTTAACTTTGCGTCTTGCCGCGTAAACAAATTGTTTTTCTGTTTTAACTTCTGGGCTTTTAATTATTTCAAGTTTTTCGGCAATTGCATCACGAAGAGATGAAGAAGTTGCTTTTTCATACAAATCGTTTAAGCGAGTTAAGGCTTCGTTGTCGCTTCCAAATGCAACAAAAACTCCAGCAAGTTTTTCCTTTTCTTCTTCTGGAATGTTGTCGTATAAACGTTTATCAAGCTCTAAGAAAGTTTCGCGTTTAAACTTTTTAAGAATGTGGGAATTTTGTTCTTCGTCGGCATTATCCGAAACAAAATCGTCAATAAGCATTCTAATTCCGCGCGCAGTGTTGAAATCGGTTATGATTTCAAGAAGTTTATATTTGTTTTCTTTGTTGGAATTAAGATAGGAAATTGTCCAATCTTCATTATCATTGAAGAAGTTTTGCATAAATTCAACGGCAGGGCGTTTCCAGTTGAAAAGGGTTTCGGTTTTGTCGCTTTCAAATGCTTTAATGATAAGCGGCAAATATAAATTTCTGTCTATTTCGCAGTTTTTAACAATCTCAACAAATCGGTCGAAATATCTTTCCAAGAAAGAATAACTTTCCTTAACCGAAGTGTATTTAATTTGACCAATTTGCCCAACAAAAATCTTTTTAACAAAATGGAAAACACTTTCATATTTTTTTGCAGTTAAAAGAAGTGCAACAAAATTTGAAAGAGCAAACATATAGTTTTTAAGTTGGAAAATTAAATCGGAGAAAGAGTTAATGTCGTCCTCGCTTAATTCCTCTTTTGTTATGTTTTTTGCAAGATGTTCAATTTCCTCGCTTGTTAGCGAGCGATTGATAAAAGCATCAGCATCAATTTCAATTTCGAATCCAAAAAGTTGTTTAAGTTTTGATTCAATTTGTTTTATATCTTTTAAAATTTCCATATAAGGATTATATCAAATATTTACTAATAAAACAAATCAATCCGTATTCTTCCCATAAAAAATTTTTTCAAGATTTTGCCAAGGGGTGTTCCTTTCAAAAACCTTTTGGAACTGGTCTTCGGTTAACATTTTGATTTTCCCGTTCCTAAACTTAACAAAAAATATTGTGTATTTGAATTTGTTGATTTCACGAAGAAGTTTAAAAAGAGGGGAGGAAGAAAGAACGTAAACATTTTTAACCTGCAAAATTTCCTTTCTCTTTTTCTCAATTTGATTGATAATTGGCGAATATTCCCCATTAAATTTTCCATCGAAAATTCCTGCAAAGAGAAAAATTGCAATTAAACCAAAAGAAAAATTTATTTGAAAAAAAGCAGAAATTATGAAAAAAATTAAAAAAACTAGAGAAAAAATTAAGTTGATTATGCAGGAAGCCTTATAAATTGTTTTTTCTTTAAATTTAAATTTTAATAGAGAAGTTAAAATTCTCCCTCCGTCAAGAGGAAATGCAGGAAGCAAATTAAACGTTAAAAGCGAAAAATTTGAAAGGGCAAAAGTGTAGGAAAAAACATAGGTTGAAGGGAAAATCCACCAAAGCATTATTGTTATAACAAGCAAAATTGCATTCATGATTGGCCCGGCAAGCGCAATTTTAATTTCGTCGCGAGGGCTGAAACAAAAATTCTTAAATGAAACACACGCGCCATAGGGAAGAATCCAAATTTTATTAAGTCCATAGCCAAGTTTTTTTGCAACATATGCGTGGGCAAGTTCGTGGAGCGTTATTGCAATTATGTATGGAATTAAAACCGACCCAAAACCTGTTAAAATTAAAATTAGCAAAAAAACAAATGTTAAAGGGTGAATTCGAAGAGCTTTCATTTGATATTAAAATATGTTCACATATTAGAATATATAATTTTTTTGACAAAAAATTTGCAAAAAACATATTATGCTTTTAGTAAATTTTAAGGAGGTAGAATGAAAAAATTTGCAATTTTTCTTGCGCTGATTGTTGGAAGCATTTCTGTTTTGTTTGCAGGCTGCGGTGGGAGCAATGTTATTCGTGTTAACGAAGTTACCCACAGCATTTTCTATGCACCATTCTATGCGGCAATCAATCTTGGCTATATGGAAGAAGAGGGAATTGAAATTGATTTAACAAACGGGGGTGGCTCCGATCAATCGATGACAGCTCTTCTAAGCGGAAGCGCAGATATGGCTCTTCTTGGCCCAGAAACAGCAGTTTATGTTGTTGGCGAAGGAGCAAAAAATGCGCCAGTTATTGTTGGACAATTAACAAAGCGCGATGGCTCTTTGCTTGTTGGAAGAACAAACGAAACCAACTTTAATTGGAGTAATCTTGCAGGGAAAGAAATCATTGGAGGACGCCGCGGCGGTTCGCCAGCAATGTCGCTTCAATATGCTGTTGAAAAAGCGGGAAACACTGTTGGAACAGCCCCAGAACAATGTAACATTAACCTTGATGTTGCGTTTAACCTCGTTGTTGGAGCGTTCGAGGCAGGACAAGGCGACTATTGCACAATGTTTGAACCAACTGCAAGCGAATATGTTGCAGCAGGAAAGGGATATATTGTTGCAGCAGTTGGACAAGCAAGCGGGGAAGTTCCTTTCACATGTTTTATGGCAATGCAAAGTTATTTAAATAAAAATCAAAGCAAAGTTGAAGGGTTCTTGCGTGCTGTTTCGCGCGCATACAACTATTTAATTTCGGCAACCGACCAAGAGATTATTGATGCGCTTAAACCATCGTTCTCAACAACAACCGACGAAATTATCGTTTCCGCAGTTCGTAACTATATCGACTTTGATATGTGGAAAAGCACACCAGTTATGAACAAAGCAGATTTCGAACGCTTGCAAGACGTTATGCAAAACGCGGGAGAACTTCAAAAAAGAATTAACTTTGAAGATGTTGTTAATAACACATATGCAGAAAAAGTTATTGATTCTTTAAAATAAAAAATAATTTAAAAAAATTAAGAGAAGAATTTTCTTCTCTTTTTTATTTAAAAATAAAATAAAAAAATAAATAAAAAACATTTTTTAAATATTTTTAAATATTTTTTAATATTTTTTTCTAAATTTTAATAA